>Ga0209415_10006095_pt1 | contig 21533 bp, 20 predicted proteins | sample PeaSoiSIISIP2007_FD_187696 | JGI IMG/M metagenome (GOLD analysis project Ga0209415, IMG submission 187696) | Peat soil microbial communities from Weissenstadt, Germany - SII-SIP-2007 (SPAdes) (version 2) | ecosystem: Environmental > Terrestrial > Soil > Wetlands > Peat | place: Germany... | reverse complement strand
TTCCGGGGTGCTTGCCACTGCGGTGAGTGAAAAGGGAAGCGGGTGAGATTCCCGCACGGTCCCGCCACTGTGAGCAGCGAGCGGCCGGCGCGATAAGCCACTGTCCATGCGGACGGGAAGGCAGCCGGCGCAGCGATGACCTGCGAGTCAGGAGACCTGCCCCGGATGTCTGCTGCGCCACGTTCCGTGGGAGCGCGCTGGCGCGGGAGTTCGCTTCCCGCCATCGCCATTCCGCCCGACGCGCGCGCCAGCGTTTTGAATTCACCGAGGCGCGGACCTCATGCTCACTTTCATCATCGGCGGCGCTCGCAGCGGGAAGACCGCGCTGGCACAGTCGCTGTGCCGTGCGGGCGCGCGAGTTGTCTATCTGGCCACTCTGCGGGCCGAGGACGACGAAATGCGCGAACGCATTCGCCGCCATCGCAGCGCGCGGCCGACCGAGTGGAGCACCATTGAGGAACCGCTGGCCATTGCCGAAGCGGTGCGCCGGGCCTCCGGGGAATTCGATGCCATCGTTCTGGATTGCCTCACTCTCTGGCTCAGCAACTTCTGCTGGGAGCATCGCGGCTGCGATGCCGAGGAAATCGAACGCAGGGCGCTCGCCGAGGCGGACGAACTCGCGGGCGCCCGCGGTAGCGCGGGTCATCTGATTGTGGTCTCCAACGAAGTGGGAAGCGGCATCGTGCCCGAAAACGCCGTGGCACGCCAGTTCCGCGACCTGCAGGGATGGGTGAATCAGCGCGTGGCTGCCGCAGCGGACGAGGCCTGGCAGACCGTGGCCGGCATACCGGTGCGAATTAAAGGATAGCAAGGTGTATTTCACTTTAATTCCTCTGTTTGTTGCCGCCTCCCTTGGCGTGCACGTTTCCGATCCGCAGGGAGCCGCGGTTCCCTGTGCCGATGTCACGGTCATCGCTCGCGATAACAGCGTGCGCTTCACCGGCGCCACCAGCGCCCAGGGTTCGCTGCAGTTGGATTCCATTCCGCCGGGCGATTATCTGGTAACGGCCGAGGTACCGGGCTTTGCGGCATCGGAACCGCAGGCCGTGCACGTGGGCGCGAACGTGTCCGCGGACGCGGTAATTCATCTGGCCATCGCCGCCGTGCGCAGCGAAGTGGTAGTCACCGCCGACGGTACCCCGCAAGGCGTGGATGAGGCATCGAAGGCCGTTTCCGTGGTGGACGCGGCACAGGTGCGCGATCGCGATGTTTTCACTATCGCCGACGCGGTCGATACCGTGCCTGGCCTCCGCGTGGAGCAGCAGAGCGGGTTTGGCGGCCTGGCGTCGATTTCGCTGCGTGGTCTGCCGCCTCAGGACACAGCCGTGCTCATCGACGGCATGCGCTTCCGCGATCCCACGGCGACGCAGGGCGACGCTTCCGCACTGATTCAGGATTTGCTGGCGACCGATACGAGCAGCGTGGAGATTCTGCGCGGCGCCGGCTCGTCGATCTACGGTACGAACGCGGTGGGCGGCGTTGTGAATGTGCTGACCGATCCGGGCGGCCTGCCGAATCATGGCAGTGTTCTGCTGGAGGGCGGCGGAGAAGACACCTTCCGGGGGCGCGCGGAGTTTGGCGGCGGCGCGCTGGAGAACCGGCTGAGTTATAGCGCGGGTGTTTCGGCGCTCGATGTGCTCAGCGGCCTCGACGGCGATTCTCCGGCGCGAACCACCAGCGCGCAGGGACGGGTGAGCTGGCGGATCAATCCGACAACGGAAATCTTTGCCCGTATCTTCGGCGCGGATTCGTTCGCCAAACAGAAGGACAGCCCGGTCACCGCGAACAACATGAACGCGGCCGGCATCGTGGATGCCGTGCCCTTCGTCACATTTATCCCTTCCGTCGACGACCCGGACTACAGCCGGGCCGCGCACTTCATCGACGGAATGATCGGCATCACCGGACATCCGACGGCCGCGCTCGGCTACAGCATTACGTATCAGGGCCTCGCCACCTATCGCGAGTTCGCGAACGGTCCGGCGGGCACCGGCTTTCAACCGCCCGACAACCAGTACAGCTTTTTCCACGGCCAGACTCACACTGCCGACGCGCGGGTGAACGATCAGTGGGGGCATCAATTGTTGAGCGCGGGATACGAGTACGAGCGCGAGCTGTTCTCCACGCCATTCCTGGACGCGCTGGTGCCAGCCAACAACGCGAATGTCGCCGCTTCCGAGCAGAGCAACGCTTTCTTCGCGCAGGATCAGGTGCGGTTGTTTGGCGATCGGCTGAACATTGCCGGCTCGTTTCGCGCGCAGTTCTTCGAACTGACTCGGCCGGTGTTCACGCCGGTCACGGCGTCGCCGTATGGCAGCGGACAGGTCGGCGCGCCGCCTCCCGCGTACACGTTCGACGGCTCCATCGCGTATCTTTTCCGCCGCACCGGCACCCGCATGCGCGCGCACGTCGGTCGCGGCTACCGCGCGCCGTCGTTGTTTGAGCGATTCGGGTCGTCCTACGACAGCCTTTTCGGCTATTCGTTTTACGGCGATCCCATGCTGCGGCCGGAGCGGTTCCTTTCGGGCGATGCCGGATTCGACCAGCACTTGTTTCGCGACCGGCTGCGCTTCGGAGCGACGTACTTTTATACGCAGCTCCAGGAGGTGATCGCGTTCGATACGCTCGGCGCAACCGACCCGTTCGGGCGGTTCGACGGGTACATCAACACGCCCGGCGGCATTTCACGTGGCATGGAGGTGAGCGCGTCCGCGGCGGTAACGCGCTCGCTCGATGTGCGCGGCGCTTACACATACACCAGCGCCGTGAATCGCGTGCCCATGGACGGCGTGTGGCCGACGTATCTGGTGCCGCACAACATGTATTCGCTGGTGGCGACGGATCGGGTGACACCGCGCCTGACCGCGACATTCGACCTGGTGGCTTCGGACAACTATCTGTATCCGGTGTTCGACGAGAATACGTTCGCGAACGTGCCGATGCGGTTCCCCGGCCAGAAGCTGGCTGGAGTCGCGCTGAACTACCGGATTCCGCTTTCGGAAACGCGCGCGCTGCGGTTCTACGGGCGGGTGAACAATCTGCTCAACCAGAACTACTTTGAAGGCGGGTTCCGTACGCCGCCGATTCTCGGACTGGGAGGCATGCAATTCGAGTTCTGAGATTTGGCGGCCTGAGCGCCTGCCCCACAATCATGCTGCTGGCCGCCATGCCGGTCATGGCGGCCACGCCCGCGCGCATCATCTCCATGTCGCCGAACGCAACGGAGATTCTCTATGGCCTCGGTGTCATCGATCATGTTGTCGCGGTATCGGACTACGACGTCTGGCCACCCGAAATCAAGAACCTGCCGCGCATCGGCGGATGGAGCACGCCGAGTCTGGAACGCGTGCTGGCGTTCCGGCCCGATCTTGTCGTGCTCAGCGATGCGCAGGGGGAACTCGTCGGCCCGCAACTGCGGGATCTCGGTCTGAACGTCGTCGCTCTTCCCACGCGCACTCTCAATGACGCGTACACCGCGATTCGCCTCGCTGGGCACGCCGTCGGTCGCGATGCCGAAGCCGCGCAACTGGAAGCCTCCACGCGCACTGGCATCGATCGTATCCGCGATCGCACGCGCTCGCTCCCGCATCCCACCGTTCTCTGTGTCGTGGATCGCACGGCCGGTACGTTGCGGGATGTCTACGCCGCCGGTGAAGGTAGCTTCATTGCGGAACTGATCGCGGTAGCCGGCGCGCGCTCCGTGGTGCCGCGCTCGACCGAAGGCTACATCCGTGTCAGCAAGGAAGCGCTGCTCCGGTACAACCCCGATATCATCGTCGATATGATGCAGGGGCCACCGGGCCGTCTCGGTGAAGATCCGCAGGCCGTGTGGCGCGATTTCCCCGAGCTCAGGGCAGTGCAGAATCACCGTGTGGTGCCGGTTCACGACGAATACGTGCTGCATGCTTCCCAGATGGTGGTGAAGTCGGCCACGCTCTTCATGAAGATCTTCCACCCGGAGATCCGAGAATGATAGCCCTCGAGGCGCGCGACGTGTGGTTCTCCTGGCAGCCTGGCCGCGAGGTGATTCGCGGTGTGTCGCTCACGCTGGAGAAAGGCAGGCTGGGCGCGCTGATCGGTCCTAACGGCAGCGGCAAATCCACACTGCTGCGCCTGCTGAACGGGCTGCTGGTGCCGGTCCGCGGCGAGGCTTGCTTCGGCGATATTGGCATTCCGAGGATGACGCCGCGCGACCGGGCCCGGCGCATCGCATGGGTGCCGCAATCGATGAACGCGGCATTTCCGTTCACCGCGCTGGAAGTTGTCCTCACCGGCCGCAGCCCGTGGAGCCCGCGATTCCGTTTCGAAAACGAAGCCGATCGCACCATCGCGCAGGAGGCGCTGGACACCGTTGGCGCGGGCCACCTGACTGATCGCCCGGTCACCGAGCTCTCCGGGGGCGAGCGCCAGATGGTGATGATCGCCCGCGCACTGGCACAAAAACCGGAGTGCCTGCTGCTGGACGAGCCGGCCTCCGCGCTGGACCTCAAGCATCGCGCCGCGCTGGTGCGGACGCTGGTGAGCCTGCGCGAGCGCTTCGGCCTCACGGTGCTGATGGTCACGCACGACCTGCAGCTCATCGACCCGGCGTTCGACCGCGTCTTCGCCATCAGCGGCGGCCGCATCGTGGCGGAAGGCGCACCCGCCGAGGTGCTGACCTCCGGCCGGCTGGCGGCCATTTTCGACGATCCGCATGTGCGTGCAACGCGCCTGAGCGGACGCACGGTGGTCTGGTCCGAATGACGACGCGAACGCGGTTAATGCGGGCGGTGGCGATCTCCACGGTGGTCCTCGCTGCTGCCGTGGCGCTCGGCTTGTGGGCTGGATATGAGCGCGTCACCATCGCATCGTTGCAATCCGATCCCATGGCGAGGGCTCTGTTCTTTCGCGTGCGCATGCCGCGGGTGGCGCTGGCCATGTTGACGGGCGCGGCTCTATCGGTAGTCGGCGCCGCGCTGCAGGCTTTGTTCCGAAATCCCCTGGCCGAGCCGTTCACCCTGGGCGTCTCCGGCGGCGGAGCTCTGGGCGCCAGCGTGGCCATCGCTCTGGGCTGGGGGGTGCGCGTGTGGGGCGTGCCGCTGGTATTCGTGACTTCCTTCGCCGGCGCGATGGCCGCCGTTCTGGTGGTTTATCGCATCGCGCGCGCGGGCGTTGTGGTGCTGCCGGGCGCGCTGCTGCTGTCCGGCGTCATCGTCAACCTCATTGCCGCTTCCGGTGTGCTCATCCTCGAATACCTCACCGATCCCACGCGCTCGCTGCAGATTCTGCGCTGGACCGTGGGAAGCCTGGACATCGTCGGCTTCGACATGATCTGGCGCATGGCCGTGATTCTGATTCCGGCCACCGTTGCGCTGCTCGCCTTCGCGCGCGACCTGCAGCTTCTTGCCATCGACGAAGACACCGCCGCTTCGCTGGGCGTGAACGTGCGCCGCACCGAGGGCGCTATCTACTTTCTGTGCTCCGTCCTTGTGGGCGTGACCGTGGCCGTGGGCGGGACCATCGGCTTTGTCGGACTCATCGTGCCGCATACGGTGCGCCTGGTGTTCGGTCAGGATCTGCGCGTTCTGATGCCGGCGTCGGTGCTGCTGGGCGCGGCGTTCCTGATCGCCGCCGACACCGTGGCGCGCGTGGCCGTGGCTTCCACCGATCTGCCCGTGGGCGCGGTAACCGCTCTGCTGGGCGGTCCATTTTTCCTGTGGCTGCTGACCCGCCGGCAGCGCCATACCGCAATCTGATTTTTATGAACCTTCGCATTCCTCGCATTGTTCGGATTGACCCGCACTGGATGGCCGCCGCCGAGCGCCACCAGAACGACCTCACGAAACCGCCGGGATCGCTCGGGCGCCTCGAAACCATCGCCAACCGCTGCGCCGCGATCTTCGGATCGCTCACGCCGCCCGTGGATGCCGCGCGCATCGTTGTGTTCGCCGCCGATCATGGCGTGGCCGAAGAGGGCGTCAGCGCCTACCCGCGCGAGGTCACCGCCCAGATGGTCCTCAACTTCCTCAATGGCGGCGCGGCCATCAACGCGCTGGCACAGGCGGGCGGCATCGATCTCGCCGTGGTGGATGCTGGCGTCGCAACTCCCCTGCCTGACCTGCCCGGCCTCATCCGACACCACATCGCCGATGGCACGCGCAATTTTACGCGCGAGCCGGCAATGACCGAGGGGCAGGTGGAGGAGGCGCTGGAAGCGGGAATGGCCGAAGCCGACGCGGCGGTGGCCGACGCCTACAATCTGCTCGGATGCGGCGAGATGGGAATCGCCAACACGACCTCCGCTGCAGCGATTGCCGCGGCGCTGACCGGAGTTCCCGTGAAGGACGTCACCGGGCGCGGCACTGGCGCCGGCGATGCTTGCTTCACGCGCAAATGTTCGGCAATCGAACACGCGCTCGCGCTGCACGGCCCGCACCTCGCGAGGCCGGAGGATATTCTGCAACGCCTGGGCGGATTTGAGATCGCCGAGATGTGCGGCTTCTTCCTGGGCGCCGCCGCCCGCCGCAGGCCGGTGGTGGTGGACGGCTTCATCGCCACGGCCGCCGCCGCGCTCGCCGTGCGAATGGATGCCAATGCGCGTGAATACATGTTTGCCGCGCATCGCTCAGCCGAACCCGGACATGCCGCATTGCTCGCGATCGTCGGCCATGAACCGCTCCTCGATCTGGGCATGCGCCTGGGCGAAGGCACCGGCGCGGCGCTGGCAATCAAGCTGATCCAGAGCGCGGTGGCCGCGTTCACCGGGATGGCAACGTTTTCGTCGGCCGGTGTTTCAAACAAGACTCCATGAGCCTGTTAGCAGCGGTGGCCTTCCTTACGCGAATACCTATCCGCCGGGCGTTTTCGACGGAGGAAACGGCACGCGCGTCGGCGTGGTTCCCGCTGATCGGCGGATTGCTCGGCGCGTTCTACGGCGTTATCTGGTTTGGGGCCACGCGCGTCCTGCCGGCGTACGTGGCGACGGTTCTGGTTCTGATCGCCGAGGCTCTGCTCACCGGCGCGCTGCATTTCGACGGTCTTGCCGACGCTGCCGACGGCTTCGGCGGCGGCCGCACTCGCGACGATGTCCTGCGCATCATGCGCGATCATGCCATCGGGACGTACGGCGCAGTCGCGCTGATCCTGATGCTCCTGCTCACCGCGGCGTGCCTGGTCGCCCTGAAGACTCCGCTGCTGGTCGCGTACTGGCTCATCGCGGGCGGCGCACTGGGACGCTGGGCCATCGTGCTGCTGAGCCGCGCACTGCCTTACGCCCGGCCCTCCAACGCCGTATCGGCGCACATCGGCACGCGGGAGCTGATTCTCGCCACCATTCCCATTTGTGCCCTCGGATTTCTGCTTCGCTGGCGGGCGCTCCTTGCCGCCGTGCTCACTCTCCTCGTTGCTGCCGCGCTGGGATGGTACTTCCGGAAGCGCATCGGAGGCGTCACCGGCGACACGCTCGGCGCTACCGCACAGATCTGCGAAACCGCCGTCCTGCTCACCGGAGTCGTGTTCTCCCGATGACCGACATCTGGCTCATTCGCCACGCCGAGCCCGACGCTTCCGTTCGCGGCCTCTGCTACGGCTCGCTCGACGTGGCACTATCCACAACTGGACGCGAACAGGCCGCCCAGCTTGCCGATCGCCTGGCGAAAGCACCGCTCGCCGCCATCTACTCCAGCCCGCGCCTGCGCGCTACCCGGACCGCCGAGGCTGTCGCCGCGCCGCACGGCCTCAGCCCCCGCATCTGCTCCGCCTTCCGCGAGCTCGACTTCGGCGATTTCGAAGGCCGCACCTACGACGAGATCGCCGCCTCCCACGCCGAGCTCTATCGTCAGTGGATGGAAACGCCCACCGAGGTTCAGTTCCCAAATGGCGAGAGCTTCACCCGAATGCGCGAGCGCGTCCTCGGCGCATACCGCCCGTTGCTCGCGACGCACGAAAGCCAGACCATCGCCATTGTCACCCACGGCGGCGTGGTGCGAATCCTGCTCGCCGATGCCCTCGATATCCCGCCCCGCAACATCTTCCGCATTGCCCAGCGCTACGCCGCTCTCTGTCACATTCGGTACCTGGGCGACCACTCATCCGTTGAGTTGCTGAACGGCTGAATGTCAATAGTTAAACCTTGACGTAACCCCGATTTGGCCTTAATGTGATGAGAACCAAGGGGGACCACCGTGGGGACACGCCTGCTCAGAACGATCGGGCTGCTGTTGGTGTCGGGCAGCCTTGCCTTCGCCTCCGATTCCGGCGGCGCGATATCGGGTTTGATCAGCGACGGCGATGGCCGGCCGGCGCCGTCGTTGCCGGTCACGCTGACCGAGTCCGGTGGCTTCCGCCTGATGGTGATGACGGACGCGAGCGGGCGCTACAGCGCGTCGAACCTTCCCGCTGGGCGTTACGACGTCGCCGTGGAGTCCGCGGACAGGAACGCCCGGGCAAACGCCACCGCCACGGTGCAGCCCGATCAGCGCGTGGACCTTCCCATTCAGCTCCAGCATCCGTGGGCAACGGCCGTGGCTGCATCCCCGGACCTTCTGACCGGCGCTTCGGAGGTCACACGGGGTGAGGAAGGTGGCAACATCGAGGGCTACGGTCCATACTCGCTGCGCGGCAACCAGGCCATCAACGCCGCGGGACAACGCGGGCAGGAGAATAGCTTTCTTCTCGATGGCGCGGACAACAACGAGATCTGGCTGCGCGGACCGGCGCTCGTCGCGCCCGCGGATGCGATCTCAGAAGTCAGCCTGCTCGACGTTTGGACACCCGCGGATAAAGGATACGCGGCGGGAGCCGTGTTGGTGTCGAAAACACAGCGCGGCGCATCCGACGCGTATCACGGCGAGGCGTTCGAGGCGCTCGGGAACTCCGCACTCGACGCGCGCAACGCCTTCGATGGCGCCGTGAAGCCAGGCTTGCTGCGAAACGACTTTGGCGGTTCCATTGGCGGGCCCGTACGCGGGAAGGGATGGACGTTCTTTCTTGCTTCCGATTCTCTGCGCGGACGCGACGGGCTGACGGTGATTTCCACCGTTCCGGGCGCCGCCCAGAAGGCCGGCCTGTTCGGCAACATTCCGATTTACGATCCGCTCTCGCTCGTCGCGAATGCCGATGGCACGTTCAGCAAGGTCCAGTTCCCCGGCAATCAGATTCCCGCCTGGCGGATCCCGCCCGCCGCGCAGAACCTGGCCGCGCTCTATCCCGATCCCAATCTGCCCGGCGTTGCCGACAATTTCCGGTTCACTCCGTCACTTATTAACAATCGGGACCGTTTGTTCGCCCGCACGGACAAGACGCTTTCTTCGCGCAGCACGCTGTTTGTGCGCGGGGAATACGAGCGAAACGCACAGCAGTCGCCTGGCGCGTTGCCAAACGACGCAGGCAGCGACCTCAGCCAGAACGCCACCGCCGCGAACTCGTCGCTGAACGCCGGCGGAGCGGTCGTCGCCTGGACGTTTGCCGCGAGTCCCGCGCTGGTCAACCACCTTCGCGCCAGCATCACGAGGCTTTCCTTCAACGGGCAGCCCGCCGACTCTGCCCGCGACGCATCGGCTTTTCTGGGCATTCCCGGTCTCGGCGCCGGACTTCCTGTCGTGGACGCGCTCGGATACGCGCAACTGGGCGCCACGGAGGCCGTTCCGTTTCAACTCCGCGAAACCAGCTACGAGTTGCAGGACAACGTTCACTGGACGCACGGACGCCATCGCTTTTCCTTCGGCGTGCAGGCGCTCCGCCGGCAACTGGACGGCAACGCCGGCGAGTGGAGCAGCCGCGGAACTTATCTGTTTGCGCCCGACTACACGGGACTTCCGGGTGTGTGGGACGCGGGCAACTCCGTCGCGGCCCTGTTGCTCGGCTATCCCAACGAAGTACGCAGAGAAGTACAGGCCGCGCCGTTCCGGCTCCGTGGCGGCGAGCTGGCTGGATACGCCGAGGATGAGGTCCACCTGGGCCGGCGGCTGACCGTGGACGCGGGCGTTCGTTACTCGCTCTATCCTCCGCTTACCGAGGCGGACAACCGGATGGTGAACTTCAATTTCACGAGGCCCACTCCGGCGCTGGACGAGTTCGCGGGCCAGGATGGCGTCGACCAATACGCCGGCGCAGGATACAGCATGCGCACCATCGCGCCGCGGGTGGGCATTGCATGGGACATTTTCGGCAACGGGTCCACGGTGGTCCGGGGGGGCTTCAGCAAGAACGTCGATGCGGGTCCGTGGATCGCTCAGAGCGTTCTGGCGCGCAATCCGCCTTACGCCGCGATTCTCGATCAGGTGAACGGAACATTTCAGGTCGGTTCAAATATCGCCGCGGGCCTGCCTGCGCCCCAGTTCACACCTGTTCTGGATGCAGCCGGTATGAACGCGGCTGGCGCGATCTATGCCATCGAGACCCAGCGTTTCACGCCTTACGCCAACCAGTGGGGCTTGTTCGTCGACCAGCGCCTTCGGCGCGACCTGACCCTCGAAATCGGCGGCATCGGTTCCATGGGCATTCATTTGTACGAGTCGTACGACCTTAATCCGCCTCTTCCGGCGCCGAACTCCTCGATATTGCGCTATCCATTTCAGCCTTCTTTCGCGCGCGTCGAATTTCTCGGAAAGGCGGGCGGATCGACGTATTACGGTGGGCAAGCGCGGCTCACCGGCCGCCTGAGTCGCGGGCTCAACGTCGCGATGTGCTATCGCCTGGCGAAATCCGAGGACGATGCAACGGAGCCGGGCACCAGCCAGGACAGCCGCCCATCGACACCGCAGTACATCTACTTCCTGCGCGGCAATCGCTCGGTTTCGCCCTTCGACGTCATGCAGCGGCTGGTGGCGACGGCCGCTTATGAGTCTCCGTTCCGCGGAGTCGCTCTGCGAAACTGGCGTGTCAGCACCGTCGTCACCGCGCAAAGCGGGCTGCCGTTCACGCCGCAACTGGCCATCAACAGTCTCAACAACGGGAACTACCAGCTCCCCGATCGCGTGGGGTTCGGGTCGCTTCCGGCGAGCCAGCGGTCTTCCGGGCAGTGGTTCAATACGAGTCTCGACCCGGCGGACCCGGGCCACGCGTTCGAGGTTCCGCCGCTGTTCACGTACGGAGATTCGGGTTTCGACATTCTGCGCGGTCCCGGCCTCGCGACAGTGGACCTCGCGCTGGAACGCAGCTTCGCCATTCGCGAGCGGCCGCATCTGCTCATGCGCGCCGAAGGTCTCAATCTGATGAACAGCACGAATCTGGCGCTGCCCGGGCGGCTGCTGGGTACGCCCTCCGCCGGGGTGATCAGCCACACTGCCACGCCCGCACGTCAGCTCCAGCTCACGGCGAAGCTTGCCTGGTAGAGCGTGCGACGGACACGCGGCGTCAGCCGCGTTCCCTCGTTACCGGCCAACGACGCGGCTGACGCCGCGTGTCCCGCTCGCTCATTTCCCCACTCGCCCGAAGAACCGCACGGCCACGACGAAATGCCGGCCTTCATCGCCGAAGAACATCAGGTAATGCGGCGCGCCCGCGGTGTTCGTCACCGCGGTGGGATTTGCCTGGTTCGTGATGTTGTTCATGCCGCCGCGTACGGCGAAACGGTATCCCATCAGCGTGAACGTACGCTCGAGATGAAGGTTGAGATCGAAATTGAAGGGATAGCGATGCGTGTCCACGCCGCCGGCGACCACGCCGGTCTGATCCACTACCGAAAACGGAAATCCGCTGCGCGCGTCAACGAGCGCCAGCAGAGCCCAGTTCCGCAAGGGGAGGGGCAGGTAGGCCCAGCCCAGCACGCGGTTCGGTGAATCCCACGGAACCGGCGTCATCATGGGCGTTACCTGCAGCGGCTCGCTCGCGTTCAGGTCGATCACGGCGTTGGAGAGAGCGCGCGAGCGCACGTAGGACAACATCCATTCGAACTGACCGGAGAGCCTCTGGCGAATGGAAACCGAAGCCTGGTCGTAGTCGTCGCGGCGGAGATTCGTCAACTCGTAGGCGCCTCCGCCGATGCCGCCCGGAATAGGCAGTTCCGACGGCGGCGCATTCAAATCGAGCGCGTTGACATATGTGAAGCCATCGCTCCCGCGGCGGCGAAGATAGCCCGCGCTGGCGGTGAGACGCTCGCTGAACTGGTGATCCACGTTCAGGCTCCAGTTGGAGGCGCGCGGCAGTTCGAGCGAAGGCCCGAGGCGAAACGAAGTTGGCGTGGCCACGCCGCCGGTGGTGGTGACCGCCGTTTGGTCCAGCGGTAATCCCAGCACCTGCAGCGCGACCGCATCGTGTGTGAGCGCATAACCGCCCGACACTCTGGTGCGCGTGGAGCCGAGCGGCGCCCACGACAGGCTGACATGGGGCGACCACGCCGCATCGTGGATGGCCCGCTCCCAATCCTCGCGAATACCCGCGTCAACTTGCAGTTGTTTCGACAGGCGCCACGAATCCTGCGCGTACCAGGCGGCCTCCGTATCCGGCACGTGGAAGGGTGCGCCCGGCTGAAACAGCGTGGTGGAGAGCGCCTGCCCGGCAAGGCCGATCACTTCGTATCCCGTGCGCTGGAAATTCGCGCCGTAGCCGAGATGATCGGCATCGCCGCCGATTCGAACCTGGTGCGTGCCCGCGAAATGAAAATCCGGCAGGAAGGCGTTGACCATGCCTTCATCGCGCCTCGAACTCAGGTTGGAGCGCACGAAGTAGTTTCCGCTGCGGCCCGCCGGAGAGAAAACATACAGAGCATCGCCCTGCGGCGTCTGTCGATTGGTGAACTCATTGTGCGCGTACCCGGCCTCCAGCAGGACTCCGCCGCCCAGATAGATCTGATCGCGCAGGCTGGCGAAGTACTGCCGGCCGTGCAGGGTCGTCGTGGTGGAAACCGGATCCAGCGGACCGAGCCCGGCGCGATCCTGGTTGCTCACCGTCGCCAGGAAATCGGCGAACAGAATGTTCGAAGAGTTCAGGTTCACCTGGGCGTGCAGCAGATTGTTGCCGGTCCAGCCGCTGCTGGTGTTCTGTCCCCTGGGCAGGCCGGCAATAACCGCCTCGTCGTATTCGCCGTCGAAATTGTCGGCGAACCATGCGCGGCCCTTCACGATCGGCCCGGAAAGGCCGAGCCTGGGATACCAGTTGCCCGGATGCAAACCCTGATGCAAATCCAGGCCGGGGACAAAGTTCGTCGCCGTGAAACGAAAGTCGTCGGTTCCGCTGTCCGTCCGGATCGCCAGCACGCCGGCCGAGCCTTTGCCGTATTCCGGCGAAAAGCGCCCCGAGAGGAAATCCATGGAACGCACGCCTTCCAGTCCCACGCGGGTCTCGAAAATGCCGGTAGCCGGATCGGTGATGTTGAACCCGTTCAGCACGTAGAGCACCTGGTTCGCGGAAGAGCCGGCGAAGTGCGGCGTGCCGCCCTGATCCTGTACCACTCCAGGCATCAGCTTCATCGCGTTCACCAGACTGTGACTCGATGGGTAAGGAACATCGTTGATGTTCGTCCCCGTCAGATGCTCCTCGTTCTGTGTTTGCCTCAGGTCCACCGGCGAGGGCTGGTCGTGCACGTTCACCGTCTGAAAAACTTCACGCACCGCGTTCAGCACCAGCGTCACCTCGCTGCCCGCCTCCACGTGAATCGAATGCCCCGTCAGCTTGTAATAGCCCTCGCGCTCCGCGTTCACCAGATAGTCTCCCGGCGCGGGCAACTCGAGCGTGAATGCGCCAGTGGCGTCCGAACGAACCGGCGCAGCGCCGGGAATGCCGATGGCGGCGTTGGACACGGGAACGTCATTCTCATCCACGACATGTCCCCTCACGGTGATCGCCGCGGCGCTAACGGTGACACCGCAAACCAGGCCCGACAGCAACACCCTGGCCAAAATAAACCAGACGCGGTGCAGCTCGGCCATCGGCATTCTCCCATGGTGACGGTTTTTGAAGAAGATAGGAATGGCACCGCTCATGCATATCCCAGGTGCAGGAGGAAACGCCATGAAAGCGAAGTTGTTGCTCATCCTGTTGCTGGCCGGGACTTCAATGTTCGCCGGAACTCACGTCTTCGTGGGATTCGGCTTCGGCGGCCCAGGTTACGCCTATGCCGCGCCACCGCCACCCCCGGTGGTCAGCTACTACGCGCCGGCGCCCCGTCCCGGATACGCCTGGGTTGGCGGTTACTACTATCCGGTTGGGCCGCGCTGGTATTGGCACGGCGGCTACTGGGCGCGCCCGCCCTATGCCCGCGCATATTGGGTTGCCCCGCGCTACTACGGCCACGTCTGGTATCGCGGCTACTGGCGCCATCGGTAATTCGGTCGGCACCGGCCTGGACGTCGTAGAAAAAGGAAAAGGGCCAGAGTAAACGGTTTCAAAGCGCAGCTCTGCTTACAGGTAGACGCGCCGGTCACCAGCGAAGCTACATGTCGGAATGTGAACTACCTTACGCGGCCCTCGCCGCCAAACATGGGACTGGCTGGCCGAAAAGTACCAGAAAAACCCGGTACACCCGATCCATAGACGGCGTGGTACTTTTCGGCATTTAATGAGCTAATGACCCGCTGTAGTTACTGCAACGGTATCATTGCCCCCGCCGATGTACGCTGTTACGTGTGCGGAGAGGCCATTCCGGGCCGGTCGAAGAGGACTCAGCGGAATCGTCCCGCGGAGACCGGCAACGGGGCTGGTGCACGGCATTCGGCGGCGCCGGCTCAGCTCGCTTGTTTTGCATCACTGGTGCTGTCGACCTGGTCGCTGGTGAACGGGCACCGATTCCTGCTCTATGTCGGCCTCACGCTCTGCAGCGTGCTCCTGTTTGGCAGGCTATTCGGAGGCAATAAACAGCCGAAGCAGCAAAAGAGCTGAATTACAGCTCTTCCAACTCCACCCAGGCGCGCTTCTTCCACGATTCCAGACCCTTTTCGGCCAGTTGCACGCCCTTGGCGCCTGCCAGCAAATCCCACGGGAACGGCTCGTCGCGGGCGATGTGGAGCAGGAAGAGTTCCCACTGGCGTTTGAAGGCGTTCTCGTAGACGGTGTCCGCGTTCACTTTTTGCCAGCCCGCGAAGAAGTCGAGAGGGTTCTCAACGTCCGGATTCCAGACTGGCCGCGGCGTTTCCGCAGCCGATTGTGCCCAGCAATCGCGCAGTCCGGCCACCGCGCTGCCGCGAGTTCCGTCCACCTGCACGGTGAGCAGATCGTCGCGGCGCACGCGCACGCACCACGACGAATTGAAGTGCGCGATCACGCCGCCTCCCAGCTCGAACGTGGCGTAAGCGGCATCGTCGGCCGTGCAGCGGTAGGGCTGGCCGGCTTCGTCCCAGCGGCGCGCGATGTGCGTCGCGCCAAGACAGGAAACGGCCTTCACTTCGCCGAACAGGTTGTCCAGCAGGTAGCGCCAGTGGCACAGCATGTCCATGACGATGCCGCCGCCCTGCTCGCTGCGGTAGTTCCACGATGGGCGCTGCGGTGGGACCGTGTCGCCCTCGAACACCCAGTAGCCGAACTCTCCGCGCACGGAGAGAATCCGCCCGAAGAATCCGCTGTCGCGAAGCGATTTCAGCTTCAGCATGCCGGGCAGCCAAAGCTTGTCCTGCACCACGCCGTGTTTGACGCCCGCCGCACGCGCGTGTTGGCAGAGCTCGAAGGCCGCCGCGAGCGTGGTCGCAGTCGGTTTTTCACAGTAGACGTGTTTGCCTGCGGCGATGGCCTTGCTCACCGATTCGGCCCGCCGCTCGGTGGTCTGCGCGTCGAAGTAGACGGTGTAGGCGGAATCGGCGAGCGCGGCGTCGAGATCGCTGGTCCACGGCGCCCCGTTGCATTCGCGCGAAAGCTGATCGAGCTTCGCCGCGTTGCGCCCCACCAGCAGCGGCTTCGGCATGATGGTGTCTTCGCCCGCCGTTACGCCGCCCTGCTGGATGATCGGCAGGATGGACCGGCGCAGGTGCTGGTTCAGGCCCATGCGCCCGGTGACGCCGTTCAGGATGACGCCGATTTCCCGGACGCTCACTTAGGGGCCTCGGCGCACTGCGGTCGTGCGCCAGCCGGCAACGGTGGCGCATCCACTCCGGCGCGCGGCAATGTCCCTTCCAGTTCCTGCCGCCAGTGAGCCACGTCGCCTGCCGGCCCATAGCAATAAAGCATGCGGCACGGCGTATCGCCGATGTTCGTCAACTGATGAAACACGCGCGGCGGGATGTACACGGCCTGCCCCGTGCGCAGCGTCTGTCGCTCCTCGCCGAGGCACATTTCCGCTTCGCCGTCGAGGATGAAGTAGATCTCTTCCTGTTCCTGGTTGTGCCACGGGACCTGGCCACCGTTGGGCTCCAGCGTGACGTTGCCCATGGAAAAAGTGCGCGCCTGGATGGGGCTGGCGCCGCCCACCAGGTTCTGCGTGCGCCGGCGCGCCGGATAGGTGCGGCCGGCAATCTGCTCAAGGTCGGCAATGATCATGGCTCTGGCTCCAGAATGCCAGACCGGAGCGCGTGGGGCGGCCCTTCGGGCCGGAGCCGCCTTTCCAGGCGGCCATGAGATCTTATCCCTCTCCTGCCCACCAACCATTTATGCCCCACTACGAGCGCCGCCTTCCGCACTGGGATGTCATCGGGCAGCCGCTCTTTGTTACCTTCCGTCTGCGCGACAGCCTCCCGGCAAGCCGCATCTTTCCCCCGGAAGGACTGAGCACCGGAAAGGCATTTGTCGCGATGGATCGCCTTCTGGATCGCGCTACGCTCGGACCGCTCTTTCTGCGGCAGCCGGAAGTTGCCAGCCTGGTCGTGGAAGCGATACGAGACGGAGAACGACGCTTCCGCCGATACGAGCTCCACGCTTTCGTCGTAATGCCCAACCACGTCCATATGCTCGTTACGGCCAATGTGGCAGCGGCACGCTGGCTGGACGCGCTCAAAGGCTTCACAGGCCATGCTGCGAACCGCGTGCTGCAACGTCGCGGACCGTTCTGGCTGGATGAAAGCTACGATCGGTTGGTGCGTTCGCGAGAGGAATTCTCCCGGATTCAAAGATATATCGAGATGAACCCAGTTTCCGCGAGTCTGGTTCGCTCTCCCGAGCTGTTTCCATGGTCGAGCGCCGCAGCATTAGCCGCCTGAAAGGCGGCTGCGGCCTGGAAAGGCCGCCCCACTACGCCGGGGTGTTCTCGGGTGGTCTTGGAGGCGCCGGTTGCGGCGTCCCGCTGCCGCCTTTGTCCTTCGCCTTGGCCGGACTGATCAGCACGTGCGCGTTCCGGCCCTCGAGGCGCGGCTGGCTTTCCACCGTACCCACGCCGGCCAGGTCGCCCGCGAAACGCAGCAGCAGCTTCTTCCCCAGATCGACGTGAGCGATCTCCCGCCCGCGAAACTGCACCACGGCCTTCACGCGATTGCCTTCCTTCAGAAAACGGATCGCGTGGTTCTTCTTGAACTCGTAGTCGTGGTCGTCCGTGTTCGGGCGGAATTTCAGCTCCTTCACCTGGATGACGTGCTGCTTCTTTCGCGCCTCGTGCTGCTTCTTCTTGTTCTCATACTGCCACTGGCCATAATCCATGGCCTTGGCGACAGGCGGTTCGGCGGTGGGCGCAATCAGGATGAGGTCGAGCCCCATCTCCTGGGCTTTGCGCACCGCCGCGGGCGTAGGCATCACCTCCACCGAGCCGTCCGGAAACACCGCGCGGACTTCGCGAACGCGAATCGCCTCATTCACGTTCTCTCGAATCCTGGGACGGCGCGGGGGAAAATGTCTGGGAGGGATCATCGAGCGATCCTGGAGCGATCAACGGCACTGCCGTCGCCCCGGGAAACAAAAGTCTTGCTGATTGGCAATCGGATCTCCGTGGGAATAGCGCGCGCCGGAACGGCGCGGCCGGGTTGGTACTGCAATCGGACTAACGTCAAGTTCGCCTTGCTACTATACTGCCAGAAACATCGGCTGTCGGCAACCGGGGCCAGCGTGACCCGGCCAGCGTGGCCCCCTTGTGCCCTGTTAGCTCTTTACTCCAACCCAGAGTACCGGTTACAATAGAACTCGTTTTTTCAGCGGAGACTGTGTTCCGCAGGAGGCGACACGATGAAAGCTGTATTCCAGGCGTGTGTGCTGATTCTGGCTACCGCGCCATTCCTTCTGGCGCAGGCGGCGCCGACGCCGGAGCCGAGCAGTTTCGTGTTACTGGGGACAGGCATTGCCGGGCTCGGTTTTGTCATCTGGCGGCGTAGCCGCGCAGGAAAGTAGATCACAACTCGGCAACTACCGCCAGAAACCCCGCCTTCGGGCAAGCGAGGTTGATCCTCTGCTATACTTCGGCGACCGGGCGGCCTCCGCGGAGGAACGGCACGGGCTGCGGATCGTGTGAGGGCGCGCCGGCTGGAGGTTGCGCATGCCTTGCGACTATTTCCTCCGGATGGACGGCATCCGCGGCGAGGTCAAGGTGCCCGGGTATGTCGGCTGGATTCGTGTGGACGCGATTATTCAGGGGGAGAGCAACTCGGCAAGCTATAGCACCGGTTCCGGCGGCATGGGTAAGGTCAGTGTCAGCACCTATCGCTTCATCAAACCGTTTGACGCCGCATCACCCGTGCTTTTCAGGTTCTGCGCCGAGGGCCACCACATCAACAGCGCGGAACTCCACGCCCTTCATTCCGGGAAGGTCATCATCGGCGTGACGTTCGATGAGGCCTTGATCACCGACTTCAATCCGTCTGCGGGACCATGCGAATCCTTCCAAATCTCGTTCCGGCAGATGCGCGTGAGCTACCAGAAGGAGCCGCTGTCGAAGCACGTGCAGAACCCCGGCTGGAGCGTGAAGACGGCTCGCAAGGTCTGACCTGGACCCTTACCCGAACCCCACGTACTGTACTTCTTCCTCCAGATCGAGGCCGAATCGGTCGCGCACGCGCGCCTTCAGATCCGCGATCACTTCGCGGACCTGAGCCGCCGTGCCCGCGCCCGCGTTGTAGATAAGATTCGCATGGTAATCGGCCACGTGGATGTCGCCGTTCTTCATGCCCTTCGCGCCCACCTGCTCCAGAAACCAGGCTGAGGGCACCTTGCCTTCGCGCACCACGCTGGCGGGGACAACCGCGCGCACCGGCTCATCGAGCTCGCCCAGGATCAGATTCTTGAAAATGCTGCCCGCGCATTTCATGGTCGGCGGGTATTTGCGATTGCGCACGCTGAGGATATCGTCCGCCACGCGGGCCAGCTCCGCCGCCGGCGCCGTTTCGAGCAGCAATTCCGCCGACAGCACCACCCAGTCCTTGTTCCTTTTGAATACGCTCTCCCGATAGCGGAACTCACATTCGTCGTTGCCGATCTCGCGAATCTCCGCGCCATCGTAGAAGCGCACCCTGCGGACGCTCTCGCAAATCGACCGGCCGTATGCACCCGCGTTACCGTAAACCGCGCCGCCCACCGTGCCCGGAATTCCGGTCATCGTTTCCAGCCCACCGAGCCCGTGCGCGACGGAATAATCCACCAGCGCCTGCAGATCGCCACCCGCCGCCGCACGCACGCAGGTCCCACTCTGTTCAATGGACGAGCCGGTGAAGCGCAGCACGATGCCGTCGAAGCCGTCATCCGAAACAACCAGGTTCGTTCCACCGCCAATCACCGCGCTCGCGCCGCCGCGGGCTGTTCGCAACGCCTCGACGAAGGCGTCCGCATCCGCCGCCTCCACCAGATATCGCGCCGGCCCGCCGATTCCGAAGCGCGTGTAACGGCCGAGCGGCGCGCCTTCGCAGACCGACACGCCCGCGATGTCCCGAAGACGAGCCGCCGCCTCCGCAAGAGTGTACATTGACTTCAGAGTAACGCGCGGTTCCACGGCTTAGCGCGAACCGCGAAGCCAGTCCACGAACCAGTCGCGGGCGAGAGCGGCAACCTTGTCCAGAGCGCCGGGTTCTTCGAACAGGTGGGTCGCTCCCGGGACAATCTGCAGTTCCTTTTCGCAGCGAAGCTGATCGAACGCCTGACGGTTCAGCTCCAGCACGGTGTGGTCGCGCCCGCCGACGATGAGCAGGGTCGGCGCATCCACCAGCGCGAGCATCGGTCCCGCGAGATCCGGACGGCCGCCGCGTGAGACCACCGCCCGCACATTGTCGGGCCGCCGAGCCGCGGTCACCAGAGCCGCCGCGGCGCCGGTGCTGGCTCCGAAGATCCCGATGCGCACCCGCGCCGTGCTGTCGTTCGCCGCGAGCCAGTCCACCGCCTGCGTCAGTCGCGTGGCCAGCAGATCGATGTTGAAGCGCAGGTGGCCGGTGCGCTCGTCTTCCGCGCCCTCATCCGGCGTCAGCAGATCCATCAGCAGCGTGCCCATCCCGGCGCTCTGCAGAACTTCGGCAACCTCCCGATTCCGCGGACTGAGGCGGCTGCTGCCGCTGCCATGTGCAAACACCACCACGGCCCGCGCGCCGTCAGGCAACACCAGATCGCCTTCGAGGCCCACCGGCGGAATGATCATTACCGCTCACCTTCATCGCGAGGTCGCGCCGCCTTCGCCAGCAACACCCGAACTTCCCGGTCGCTGGTCTGCGAAAAATCGTCATACCAGTTGCTGACCGCCGTTAGCGTCTCCGGCACGCAAACGCACACGAACCGGTCGGCGATGGAGCGGAACTCCTCGCAGATATCCGCTGCCGCCACCGGCACGGCGACAACAATGCTCGCGGGGCTCTGCTGTCGCAGCGCGCCCACCGCCGCTTTCATCGTGGAGCCTGTGGCCAGACCGTCATCCACCACAATCGCCACGCGCCCCTCGACCTGTGGCCGCGGCCGGTCGCCACGATATTCCCGTTCCCGCCGCTCGATTTCACTCGACTCACGTTCCGCCACCGCGTCCACGATGCCCGGCGCGATTCCGAGGTGCTGCACCACATCCTCATTCACCACGCGCACGCCGCCGCTGGCAATCGCGCCCATCGCCAGTTCCTCATGGCCCGGCACGCCGAGCTTGCGCACAATCAGAACGTCCAGGGGAATGCCCAGCTCACGGGCCACTTCGTAACCCACCGGGACGCCGCCGCGCGGCAGCGCCAGCACGATCGCGTCGACGCGGCCACGATACTCCTCGAGCAGCGTGGCCAGCACGCGGCCCGCTTCCGAGCGATCCCGGAACGTGGTCAGCATGGGGCGCCTCGATTCGAAGATGCGAATCGGACTCGATATATTACCGCGAACGTCCCGCGCCCGTTGCCGCGGGTTTCGGCGGTGCAGCCGGCGTTTCGGCGGTCGCGGCGGGCGCCGCCTCAGGCTTGACAAGGCCCAGATTCCGCCGCAGCGTCGAATCGAGCTGCTGGCAGATATCGCGGTTATCTTTCAGGAACTGGCGTGCGTTCTCCCGGCCCTGCCCAATACGCTCCCCGTTGAAGCTGTACCAGGAACCGCTTTTCTCGATGATGTTCTGCGACACGCCGAGGTCGATCAGATCGCCTTCTTTGGAAATCCCCTCGCCGTAGATGATGTCGAACTCAGCCTCGCGGAACGGCGACGCCACCTTGTTCTTCACCACCTTCACTTTGGTGCGGTTGCCGATCACCGTCTCGCCGTCCTTGATGGCCGCGATGCGCCGGATGTCCGTCCGCACCGACGAATAGAACTTCAGCGCGCGCCCGCCG
>Ga0209415_10006093_pt1 | contig 21537 bp, 13 predicted proteins | sample PeaSoiSIISIP2007_FD_187696 | JGI IMG/M metagenome (GOLD analysis project Ga0209415, IMG submission 187696) | Peat soil microbial communities from Weissenstadt, Germany - SII-SIP-2007 (SPAdes) (version 2) | ecosystem: Environmental > Terrestrial > Soil > Wetlands > Peat | place: Germany... | reverse complement strand
CCACGTCCATCATCGATCTTCCCGTGTGCATTCCGCCAGTTGCAACCGTCGGCGCGTATATCACTGACTGTGCAACCCCTGCAAGGTTCTCGCAGCCTATCACCGGGCCGCGACACGACCGGGTTGCAGCCTATCACGCACGCCCCGCACAGCATTCACGGGCTCCCTAGAGCCGGTCGGCCGGGCTCAGCACACCCTGTCCGCCGCGGTTGAGCACGTGCGTGTAGATCATGGTGGTGCGCACGTCGGCGTGGCCGAGGAGTTCCTGGACCGTCCGGATATCGGAGCCGCTCTCCAGCAGATGCGTCGCGAACGAATGCCTGAACGTGTGGCAGCCGACCGGTTTGCCGATCCGGGCTTGGCGCACGGCCGCCTTCACCGCGCGCTGCAACACCGATTCGTGCAAGTGGAACCGTGCCCGTGTCCCGGTGCGTGGATGAAGGCAGAGATCGGAAGCGGGGAACACCCACTGCCAAGCCCACTCGGTCGACGCATTGGGATACTTCCGCGCTAACGCATCCGGCAAATGCACCGTAGCGACCCCCTGGTGTAACCATTCGCCGTGGGCCGCCTGCAGGTGCGCCAGGTGCATGCGCAACGGCTCCCGTGCGGCCGCTGGTAGCATGGTGCGGCGGTCCTTGTGGCCCTTGCCTTCGCGGACAGTGATCTCATTACGCCCAAAATCGACGTCCTTGACTCGCAAGCTGAGACACTCCACCAGGCGCAACCCCGTCCCGTACAGAAGCATGACCATCAGCCAATCGCGGCCGCGCAGTGTCCCGAGAACGGCCTTGACCTCCTCCCGTGTGAGCACAACTGGCAAATGCGGGGTGCGCTTGGCGCGCACCACGTCGTCGAGCCAACCGAAATCCTGCGCAAGCACTTCGCGATAGAGAAACAGCAGCGCAGCCAGAGCCTGATTCTGCGTGGAGGCACTCACGTGCGCATCGGTTGCCAGCGACGAGAGAAACGCCGAAACCTCACGGGCGCCCATCTCGGCAGGATGGCGCTTCTGATGAAAGAAGATGAATCGTCTGATCCACCCGACGTACGCCTCTTCGGTCCGATAACTGTAGTGCCGCGTGCGGATCGCGTCGCGCACCTGATCGAGCAGCTTCGGCTTCGCCGCGGGCGCGGCCGTCACGACCGCGCCCGTTCGCAACGGACCGGGCCGCGCCTCCGGCGCTGAAGTTTCGGCAACTGCCCGCCTCGCCGTCGTCCGGGTCATGTTTTTCTCCAAATCGAGGCGAAGATATAACGAATATCCTTGCAGAGTCAAGTGACACACGATCTAAGTCCGTTGCGAATCTCCCATATTGCTACTCTGTTATGCTGCTCCTAAGCCGTTTGTCACCGAGAGCCCTCGGTCTGTATGTGGCGAAGCCGCGCAGCATTTCCGAAACCCGCCGGGCAACTTTCCGAAGCCACCCAAGACAGCAAACTCCCTTCGGCCGGCGTCCCCGAGCCGACCAAGGCAGTAAATTGGCTTCGGGAAGACTTCCCGCAGCCTTCCGAGACAGCCAACTGGCTTCGGGCGACTTCCCGAGGGCGTCCAAGACCGCTCATGGCCATTTTCATGGGTTCAAATGTGTCAAAGCGAGCTCTCCAAGCATTTTTCACAGCGTAAAACCTCTTCCGCGATCTCCCGAGGCCATTTTCACGGTGAAAAATGCGGCGGATGATCCTTCGAAGGCATTTTACGTCGCAAAAAACCCTAGAACGACCTTCCGAAGCCGTCCGACATTGCGGAAATGCCGTCGGGCGACGTCCCAGAGGCTTCCGACAACGCAAAATCGCTTCGGCCGGTTTCCCGAAGCCGTTCGAAGCCGCGCCTGAGTCGATCAAACGCGGCTCCTGCGCCTCCTGAGCAGTGCTCAGCGCAGCAGCGGCGCGGATTGCAGGAAGATGCCGTTGTGAATCAGGAAGCTGCGCAGCGTGCTGCCCAGCGCCGCGCGCGCCCGCGCGTCGCCGGCTTGCTGCGCGAACTCTTCGATCTTCGTGGCGTACAGACGCCGCCCTTTGATGCTGATCTTCGTGCCCGCGTCGCTGTCGCGCAGGCATTCGCGCACGATCGCGTCCGGATCTTTGCCGACGAAGGCGCAGAAGCGTTGCAGCGTCGCCAGGCGCTCCGTGTCGCCCGATGCATCGGCAGCCGACTGCTCGCGCAAGCCGGCGAGCCAGGTTTGCACGCTGCTGTAGTCGCGCAGCTCCGCCGTCATTCGGGCAAGCCGAACATGCGCGCCAGCGCCCGCACCTCGTCCTTGCGCCACGGCAACGGCGCCGGCGCCTGAATCATCTTGGCCTCTTTCAGTTGCTCGACGACCTTCTCGTCACGCGCGAACGGCACGCCGTACTTGCCGTCGAAGAACAGCTCGCCGAGCGGCGGACGCGGCCGCTGGCCGCCGGCCTCCCACGACTCCGCCGGATAGCCGACGCCCATGAACCACATCGGAATCCATGCGTCGGGGACGTTGAACGCCTGACGCACCGGCCCGTCGACGAACGCCGTGAGACACGCGCCCAATCCTTCGTCGAATGCGGCCAGCAACGCCTGACAGATGGCCGTGCCGCAATCGACCGACACCGCCTTGATCAGCGCCTCACGGTCCTTGGTCATCGGCTGCAGGATCATCGGGAAAACCAGCTCGTCGACGAACTTGTGGCTCCAACCGTGCGTCGCGTTCAGCGCGCCGACGTCGACGAGCTGCTTCAACGTCTTGGCACCGCGATTCGGCACGTCGGTGTCGCCGTAGAAATAGATGTGCAGCGGCGCCATCTCGATGACCAAACCCGACACCGGCGTCTTCAACGATTCGAGAATGTCGGGCGCTAATTTGTCACGCTCGACCACGATGCCACGCAGATAGCTGGCGTTGATGGCGCACGACGACAAGCGGGCGGCCTCGAGGATGACTTGCACCTTCTCGCGCTCGACCGGACGCCAAGGCTGGAAGTAACGGATCGACCGTCGCCGGCCGACAACCTCTTTGAACTCCATGGTTCGCTCCTCCGCGCGGCTGTCGCGACCATAATGCATCACCGCCATGATGGCAACGAGCGCCGTCTTGCATTGCGCGCAGCGGCGTGACTAAGACGGGCAAGACGGAGGCTACGGTATGCGGTATGTCGTGGGCATCGGATTGCTGCTGTTGCTCGCCGGTTGCGGCGCGAACAGCGACGAGTTGAAGCAGCTGCAGGAATCACAGCGGCAGATGCAGGCCAAGCTGACCGAGCTGGAGAAGAAAGTCGATCAACTCGCCGCCGCGAAACCGGCGGCGCCGGCGCGGCCGCAGATGGACCCGAACAAGGTCTACGACATCCCGGCGGGCACCTCACCGTTCAAAGGCCCCGCCGACGCGCCCGTGGTGGTCACCGAGTTCTCCGACTTCCAGTGCCCCTTCTGCGCCAGAGCCACCAGCCTGCTGGACCAGGTGGTCAGCACCTATCCGAAGGAAGTCAAGTTCGTCTACAAGCAGTTCCCGCTCATCAGCATCCATCAGAACGCGCTCAACGCGTCCAAGGCCGCGCTCGCGGCGCAGAAGCAGGGCAAGTTCTGGGAGATGTACAACCTGCTCTTCACCAACCAGCACGCCTTGCAGCCGGAGAACCTGAAGCAATACGCGCAGCAGATCGGGCTCGACGCAGACAAGTTCGACAAGGACATGCAGTCGCCGGAGGTGCAGCAACAAATCGATGCGGACCTCAAACTCGGCGCCGAAGTCGGCGTCGGCGGCACGCCGACGATCTACGTCAACGGCAAGCGCCTAGGGACCCGCAGCCTCGACAGCTTCAAGCTGATGATCGACGAGGCGTTGAAGCAGAAGCCCGCGTAAACGCCGCTCCGGTCGGCCTCAGGTTCGGTACGCCGAGTTGAAGCGCACGTAGTCCACGCTCAAGTCGGACGTGATGCGGTGCGCCGTGGCGCGGCCGGCGTGCAAGTCGATGCTCAGCGTGAACTCGGGTTGGCGCGTCACCGCCGCGGCGCGGCGCTCGACGCGGCCGACGATCTCCTCACCAGCACGCACGACCTGGACGTCGTCCAGGTACACGTCCATCTTCTGCGGATCGAACAGCGCACCGCTGTAACCGGCGGCACAGACGATCCGCCCGGTATACGGATCGCCGCCGAAGAAGGCCGTCTTGCAGAGCGGCGAGCGGGCCACCGTGTCGGCGACACGCTCGGCGTCGCGCACGGTGCGCGCGCCGTGGACGCGGATGTCGATCACCTTGGTGGCACCTTCGCCGTCCTTGACGACCATCCTGGCCAGTGCACTCATCACCCGTACGATGGCCGCAGCGAAACTGGCGAACGCCCGCGACGCCGGCGTGATCGGCGCGTTGCCCGCCACGCCATTGGCGATCAGCACGGCGGTATCGTTGGTGCTCGTATCGCCGTCGACGACGATGGCATTGAACGATTGCGGCAAGGCGATCTGCAGGGCGCGGCGCAGGGCCGTGGGCGACACCGCCGCGTCGGTCAGCACGTACGTGAGGTTGGTCGCATGGCCGCCGCCCGACGGCGTCATGCGCGGCGCGATCATGCCGGCACCTTTGGTCATGCCGGCGATGATGACCTCGCGTCCGTCGATGACCAGGCCTTCGGTGGCGAACTTCGGGAAGGCATCCGTCGTCATCATGCCTTCCAGTGCCTCTTGGAAACCGTTCAGTGCGAGGCTGCGGCAGGCCGCGCGCACCCCGCGACGCACGCGCGCGCGCGGCATGCGCACGCCGATGCGGCCGGTCGATGACGGGATCACCAAGCGTTCATCGATACCGAGCTCATTTCCAACGATCGCACACATTTCGCGCGCCGCGGCCAGGCCATCGCGTCCGGTATAGGCGTTGGCGTTGCCGCTGTTGACGACGATCGCTTGCAAGCGTCCGCGCCCTGCCCGTTCGATCCCAATCAGTACCGGCGCCGCCTTGACCCGATTCGTCGTGAACGCCGCGGCGGCGACCGCCGGAACGTCCGACACGATCAGCGCGAGGTCACGCTTGCCGCTTTCTTTCAACCCACAGCGCACGCCGGCAAAGCGGAAGCCCGGCACACGAATCGGCACCTGACGCACCCGCAGCTTCATGCCCCGCACCCACTCAGCACTCAGGACTCAGCACCCAGCACTGTTCTTCACGCCCCGTGGCACTTCTTATACTTCTTGCCGCTGCCGCACGGGCACGGGTCGTTGCGGCCGACTTTGTCGGCGTCGCGGCGGACGGTGCTCGGCTTCCCCTGAGGCTGTTGCGGCACGCCGCCGCCGCTCATCACCATTTGCGCCGGCTGCGGGCGCCGGCGCGCCTCGAGGCGCTGCACGTCTTCCTGCCGCGCGATCTGCACGGTGAAGACTTTCTCCACAACGTCGGCTTCGAGCAGCTGCATCATGGCCTCGAACATCTCGAAGCCTTCCTTCTTGTACTCCTGCAGCGGGTCGCGCTGCCCGTAGCCGCGCAGGCTGATGCCTTCCTTCAGATGGTCCATCGCGAGCAGATGGTCCTTCCACAACGCGTCGACGGTCTGTAGCAACACCAGCTTCTCGAGCTGCCGCAACACCGGCGGCGTGAAGGCGTGCTCCTTGTCGTCGTAGGCGGCATGGATCTGATCGATGGCCATCTGCTCGAGCCGCTCGACCGTCAGCCCTTGTTTCTCCTCGTCGCCGACGGCGACGCGCAGGTTGAAGCTCTTAAACAGCGTGTCGCTCAACGCCGTCCAGTCCCATTCTTCTGCGTGCGTCTCGACGGTGGCGTACTGCGCAACAATCCCGGCCGCCACGTCGTCGGCCATGTCGAGGACGTCGCGTTTGAGGTTGGGGCTGCCGAGGATCTCGCGCCGGCGGCCGTAGATGATCTCGCGTTGCTGATTCATCACGTCGTCGTATTCGAGCAAATGCTTGCGGATGTCGAAGTTGTGACCTTCGACTTTGCTCTGCGCGTTGGCGACGGCGCGCGTGATCAGGCGGTGCTCGATGGGCACGCCCTCTTCCATGCCCAGCCGCGTCATCAGGTTCTGGATACGCTCGGCCCCGAAGATGCGCAGCAAGTCGTCTTCGAGTGACAAGAAGAAGCGCGAGGCGCCGGGATCGCCCTGGCGACCGGAGCGGCCGCGCAGCTGATTGTCGATGCGCCGACTCTCGTGACGCTCCGTGCCGATGATGTACAAGCCGCCGGCGGCGAGGACCTTCTCGCGTTCCTGCGCGCACAGCTCCTGGTACTTCTGTAAGATCTCTTCGTAGCGCGTGCGGAACTCGAGCGGCGCCTTCTCCATCTCCTCGCGCACGTCTTCGACCGCCTTGGTATACTTGCGGCGGGTGTCTTCGTACTCGCGATCGGCGGCGAGCTTGGCTTCGTCGAACGGCTTGCGCTGCTCGAGGTAGGCGGCTTCAGCCTCTTTGTACTCGCGCTCGGTCTCCTGGTAGACGCGCAGCGCCTCTTCGTAGTTGTCGCCGGCGCCGTTCGCGCCAGCCAGCGCCTTTTGCACGGCGCGTTCGTACTCGCTGCGGGCGCGTTCGAACGCCGTCTGCGCGACGGTCAGTCGATTGGCGTCGCCGCCGCCGTTCTGCGCCGCTTCCTTGAGCGCCTCGCGCAGCTCTTCGAGGGACCGTGTGAAGCGTTGTTGGCCTTCGTCGCCGAAGTACGGGCCGGTGACTCGATCAACGTCCTGCAACGCCTCGCTGTAACTCCCGGCGGCATCGGCGCACGCCAGCGCCACGGCGGGCGCCGGCTGTTCCGCCAACTGCGCGGTTTTCTCTTCGTACTCGCTGCGGGCGCGCCAGAATGCAGCTTCGAGGTATGCGCGGTGTGCGTCGGTGAGGCGCTCGAGCGCTTCGGCTTGCGCGTCCTCGAACGGCTTCCACTTCGGCTCGTACGTCTTGCGGGCCTGCTGGATGGCCTCGTCGTAGCGGTCGCGCAGCTTCTGCAGCACTTCCTCATAGCGCTGCCCGCCCTCCGGCAAAGCGGAGGAGCGCTGGATCCACTCGTTCTCCATGTCGGAGCGCGCCAGAAACTCGGGGTTGCCGCCGAGCAGGATGTCGGTGCCGCGGCCGGCCATGTTGGTAGCAATGGTCACGGCTTCGTGGCGCCCAGCCTGGGCGATGACGTTGGCCTCGGCCTCGTGATTGACGGCGTTGAGCACGTTGTGCTTGACGCCGCGCTTCTTCAGCATCTTGCCCAGCCGTTCGGACTTCTCCACGGAGACCGTGCCGACGAGCACCGGCTGGCCCTTCTCGTGGGCTTCGACGACTTCCTCGATCACGGCGTCGAACTTCTCGCGCTCGGTCTTGTAGACGACGTCCGGATGATCGAGACGGATCATCTTCCGGTTCGGCGGCACCACGACGACGTCGAGCTTGTAGATGTTCTTGAACTCCACCGACTCGGTGTCCGCCGTCCCGGTCATGCCGGCGAGCTTCTTGTACATGCGGAAGTAGTTCTGGATGGTGATCGTCGCCAGCGTTTGGTTCTCGCGCTCGATGCGCACGCCCTCCTTCGCCTCGACGGCCTGGTGCAAGCCGTCCGACCAGCGGCGTCCGGGCATCAAACGGCCGGTGAACTCATCGACGATGATCACCTGCCCGTCCTTGACGATGTAGTCGACGTCACGGTGGAAGATGGCGTGCGCCTTGAGGGCCTGGTTGACGTGGTGCAGCGTATCGATGTGGCTGGGATCGTACAGGTTGGTGACGCCCAGCATGCGCTCGACCTTGGAGACGCCGCCTTCGGTAAGTACCGCGGAGCGCGACTTCTCGTCGACCCAGTAGTCTCCCGACTCTTCCGCGGGGGTGTCGCCCTGGCGGTCCTTGCGCTCGCCCTTTTTCAGGCGCGGGATGATCCGATCGATGATGTAGTACTTGTCGGTCGACTCTTCCGCCGGACCGGAAATGATCAACGGCGTGCGTGCCTCGTCGATGAGGATGTTGTCGACCTCGTCGACGATCGCGAAGTTGAGCTCGCGCTGCGAGTACTCCTCCAGCGTGAATTTCATGTTGTCGCGCAGGTAGTCGAAACCGAACTCGTGATTCGTCCCGTAGGTGATGTCGGCGAGGTACGCTTCCTTGCGGTCCACCGGACGGAGGTTGAGCAGGCGGTAGTCCTTCACGATATACGTCGGGTCGAACAGATAACTGGCCTCGTGCACGATCGAAGCGACCGACACGCCGAGCAGGTGAAAGATCGGACCCATCCACTGCACGTCGCGGCGGGCGAGATAGTCGTTGACGGTGACCAGATGGGCGCCGCGGCCGGTGAGGGCGTTGAGGTAGAGCGGCCCGGTGGCGACCAGGGTCTTGCCCTCGCCGGTCTTCATCTCGGCGATCTTGCCTTGGTGCAACACCATGCCGCCGGTGAACTGCACGTCGAAGTGGCGCAGGCCGGTCGTCCGTTTCGATGCCTCGCGCACGACGGCGAAGGCTTCGGGCAGGATGTCGTCGAGCACGCGGTTCTCGGCCTCGCGGACCAGCTTTTCTTGCTCGTCGATCTGCGCCTTGAAATCCTTGTCGCCCTCGGCATGCTCGTCGGGCGAGGGGTTCTCCACCGGCGCGTGAAGCCGGCCCTGAAGCTCCTCCAAGTGCGTCCGCTCGGTCGCCGTCTGTTCGCGGATGCGGGCGCGGAGCTCGTCGGTCTTCGCCCGCAGCCCCTCATCGCTCAAGGCGGAAACGGCCGGCTCGAACTTGTTGATCTCCTCCGCCAACGGCCGCAAGCGCTTCAGCTCGCGGTCGTTCTTCGAGCCGACGATCTTCTTGACGATATTGAGCATGATCTGATTGGGTTCGAGGACTCAAGGGTTCGAGGGCCACGACATCTGAACGCTCCAGCCCTTGAACTCTCCGGTCCTCAGCCTGTCCTTGTTCACTGGCGGGAGACTAGCAGGTTAGCGAAGCCGATGCATCTCTTCGGGGTTCATGCGGCGACCAGCAACCATGCTTCATCCCTTGCAGTGATCACCGGGGTTCCGGGCCGGTCACGCCGCGGCGGAAATCGCGGATCCCACGCCACACGGTACGCAAACGCGCCAGCGGCATGCCGCCGCCGGAGCGAACGGCATACGCCGCGTTGAGCGCCGCGGCAAACACCAGGCGCAGCAGCCGCGGCGCGGCGGTGTGACGCTGGATGAGCATCAAATGATTACGCGTGGTGTAGTAGAGGCTCGAAACGGACTGTCGGCCCCGGGTTGCCGGCTCGCGCTTGTGCCGCACACGCGCACGCGGTGCCACGCCGATGCAATAGCCGGCGGCCCGTGCGCGGACACACAGGTCGGCATCCTCCAGGTAAGCAAAGAACGCTTCGTCGAATCCGCTCAACTGCTCACAGGCGGTCCGGCTCACCAACATCGCACAACCGGTCACCGCATCGACTGCGGAGAGCTGGTCGTATTGCCCCTGGTCCAGCTCGTTGTGTCCGATGAGAGAGAAGCGGCCGCTGTGGAGATTGAGGCGCAGTGCGATTGAATCGATTCGTCGCGGGTCGCGCAGCTGCAAAATCTTCGGTCCGACGACGGCAATTCCCGGATCGCGCGTCGCCACCGCCAGCAGCTCCGTGAGCGCGTCGGCTTCGGGCTGCGCATCGTTGTTGAGGAACCAGACGTAGTCGGCGCCGGCTTCGAGCGCGTCCCGCATGGCGAGGTTCGAACCGCCGGCGAAGCCGAGATTGACGTCGGTGCGCAGATAGCGCGCGTTACGAACGAGGCCGGCGACTGCGGCGGCGGAAAAGTCGGCGCAGCCGTTGTCGACCAGGATGAGCTGCCGGTTCGGGTACGACAACGCCGCGACGGCTGCCAGGCAACGGAGCGTGTCGTCGCGTCCGTGCCAGTTGAGCACCACGACGCCCACGCGGGGGAAGGGAGAGCTTGCCGCCGACGGGTTCACTGATTGCGGCTCGCTGTCAGAGAGTTGGATCGTCCATCCGCAACACGGCCAGCATGGCGGCATTCGCAACCGTTGCATCCGTATCCGCTTCGGCTGCGTGCCGGAGCACGGCGACGGCGTCCTCCGTCACACCCAAGAAGCCCAGAACGTCGGCGGCACTACGGCGCACGGCGGGGTCCGGGTCATGCAGGCTGTCGCGCAGCCGCTGCGTGAGGCTCGACGCTGGCTGCTGCACCAGCACGACGGCGACCGCGGCAGCTTCCCGCACCTGCGGATCGGGATCCTGCTCGTTGACGTGCCGGAGCACATCGGTGCTATCCGGTAACCCCAACAAGCCAAGCGCCTCGACGGCGCCCAAGCGGACAGCGCCCGCCGGATCCGTCAACGCCTGACGCAGCAGCGACGCGGCGCGACCGTCGCCCGCCACTCCGAGAGCCAGGGCGACGGCGGCGCGAACGTTCGGGTTCGGGCTGCGGAGATAGCCGGCAAACGCCTCGTGATCACTCCGCGCGTATAGTCTGGCGAGCGCATACGGAAGGCGCTCGGCGACGATCGGGTTCCCGTCTGCCGCCGCGTCGAGCATGGCGGGAAGGGCCGCGGGATCGCCCAGTGTCCCTAGCGCACGCAGCGTCGCGATGCGCACCGTCAGGTCATGGCTGCGGAGCTGCTCGACTAACGGTCCAACAGCAGCGGGGTCGCCAAGGCGTCCCAGCGCGATCACCGCCGCGCAGCGCGGCACCTCGTCCGCATATCGAAGCAGCGCGATGAGCGGTGCGACGGCCTGCTCGTCGCCCGAGCGTCCAAGCGCTTCGGCGGCAGCCGTGACTACGCCCGCGTCGTGGTCCTGCAACAAGCCGAGCAGCGCAACGACGTCTCCGCTCGATGCCATCGTTGCCAGTGCGCCGACGGCGGCGGCACGAACGGACGCGTCAGCATCACCGAGACGTTCCCGGAGCACGGGCGCGGCCCGCGCTTGCCCGATGGTGCCGAGGGCGCTGCACGCTTGTGCGCGCACGTTTGCGTCGGCGTCGCCGGCTGCCTGGATGAGCGCCTCTGTAGATGCGGGGTCGGCCAAGGTGCCGAGCGCCGTGGCGGCCGACAGGCGCACGATTGGGTCGCGGTGCTGGAGAAGGCGCACCACGCCGGGGGTCGCCCCGCGGTCACCCCAGTGGGCGAGGAGGTCCGCCGCCTTCGCGGCCACTGACGGATCCGCATCGTCGAGGAGGGCGCGCACGGCCGTCAGCGGGTCGGCGGTCAACGCATCGAGCGCCGACCGGGGCAGGGTCGAGAGTGTGTCGAGGTCGGCGAGCCGCTGCGCCTCCGTGCCTGCCGCGTGGAGCGCCCGCAGCAGAACGGCGGGATCTGCAGGGTTCTCGCGGTCAGGGTGCTGGCAGGCGACGCAGGCGGCCAGCAGAAGCACGAGCCATCCGCGGCTCGGAGCGTGGAACGACACGCGCCCGATTCTAGTGGCTGGCGTCGGCCGATGCAAAATGCCGGTTGAACCAGCGTTGAATGCCGCGGGCGGGGCGTGCTATCTGCTCGTGGTGTCGGCAAGAGTGGAGACTTCGTCACTCCCGTGAAGCGCTCCGGCAGCCCGCCCAACGTGCTCATTCCACCGGCCGTATTCTTGGCCGCCTTCGGATACCTATACGTGTTTCACCGCCTGGGTTGGTTCGTGGAAGACGAAGGGGTGCTGTACTACCAGTATCTCCGCGTCTTCCACGGGGAGGTTCCGTACCGGGATTTTTTCACCGGCTATCCGCCGATGGTCTACTATCTCCACGCGTGGGTATTCTCGCTCTTCGGCGTGTCCATTCACGTCATCCGCGTGCTCATGGCGGTCGTGAATGCACTGACCGCGGCGGGCCTGTACGTGGTTGGTCGCCGGCTGGCACCGCGGGGATTTGCGCTGATACCACCGGTGCTCTTTCTCGTCATGCAGCCCAGTGATACGGCGGTCATGGTGTTTCTCAATTCACCCTATCCGTCATGGTACGCCACAACTTTTGCAGTCTGGGGCACGTGGGCAATGCTGCGCGCCCTCGAGGCTACGGGGACACGCAGGCGCGTGGCGTGGTTGGTCACCGCTGGGGTATTCGGCGGCCTCACCCTGCTCTCGAAGCAGACCGCCGGGGTATTCTTCCTGTGGGGGGTGAGCGGGGCTTTCGCATCGTACCCCGTTCCCAAACCGTCCCCGTGGGAAGCGGAGGCGCCGCTGGCCCGTGCGCTGCGTGTGGGGTACCTGGCGCTGCTTCCGCTCGCGGCGCTTCTCCTCGTCAAGGAATTTCTCGGGGCGGCGACACTGGCCCTCTTTGTGGTCCCGCTCGCGGTGCTTGCAGTGATCGGGGCACGCCAACGGTTCGGACCCGCGGCATGGCGGACGCTTGTCGTCGGCTTCGTATGCGTAGCGCTGGGCGTTGCACTGACGATCACCCCGTGGCTGGTCTACTTTGCCATGCAGATGGGGTTTGTGCCGTTCCTGAGCGCGTTGCTTTTTCTCGGCAGTGACGTCGAGCGCAACCTGTACATCCCGTTTCCACCGGCGCTAGCGACAACCGTGCTCTTGCTCGCGCCACTGGCTGTTTGGGGACTGCTGGTGGGCGCGAGCGGCAGCGCAGCCAAGACGAGGGCGCCTGCGCCCGCCGCACGGCTCCGCGCACTGGCGGTGTTGACCGTCGTGGCGCTGGCCGTGGCGCTCGCCTTGCAAGCTGCCGCGATCGGCCGTGTCCTGCGTCTCGACTATAATCTTTGGCAGATCTACTCCTTTACGAGCGAGGCACTCGACAACCTCGCAGCGTATCTGTGTGTGTTGGTCCTGGCCGCGGCGCTGATCGTGGCGTGGCGGCAGGCCCAGGGTGCGGTGCTCGAAGAGGATCCGGAGCCGGCCGCATTCGCGTGTGTGCTGTGGCTGGCTGTGTGCACGTTTCTGGCCTACTACCCGCGTATGGACTATGCGCACCTGTTCGGGGCACTGCCGCTGCTGTACACGGTGGGGGTGGGACTCATTGCGCGGCTGCGGCGCAGTCTGATCGTCGCCTGCGGCGGCGCGCGTTACGCCACGCTCGGATTCAACCTGTCATGCTGCGCGCTGATTGGGTTCATCGCCGCTACGAAGTCGGCGCCGAAGGTCTACAGTCGCGTCATGGTAGCGCGGACGGCACAAGGCATCCGCTTGGTGCCCACGCCGGCCGAGTGGGTGGACTTCGGTCGCGCCGGGCTCTACGTGCCGATCTACCTCGAGCGGCAGCGGCTGCACGTCGCGGCCATTCGCGACCTCATTCGATATATTCAGGACACCACGCCGGAGGGCGAGCCGGTGTTTGCTTTCCCGGCGCTGCCAATGGTCTACTTCCTGAGCGGACACGACAACCCGACACGCCACGACTACTTCCTCGGCGACAACGTCAGCTTTCGCGAACAGTTGGAGGTGATCCGCACATTGGAACGGCAACGGGTGCCCACGGTCGTCCTCGACAACGATCCGGCCAACTACTTCGTGGCAAAGAGCAGGGCCTTCACACGGGTCATGTCGGCGTACTTGCGGCAGCGCTACTACCTGGAGCGGCGCATCGGCTCCTACGACGTCATGCGGCGCTACGGATCCCCTCCGCGCGGCGGTGACCGGTTCGACGATCGATGACGAGGCACGGCATCGTCTGGTCCTCTGTGCCTGGGGCCCCGTGATCAGCCGATACGGATCAGCGAAGGATGCCGCGGTCGTGGTCGGTCTGGTCGTTGCCGCGGCGCTCTTCTGGCGATTTCGGATCATTGCGCCGGCGACCGTGAGCGGTGCCGTCCTAGGCAGCGGCGACTTTTTCACCCAGATCTACCCAATGTGGTACCGCGCCTCGCGGTGGATGCTTGCCGGCACAATACCACTGTGGAACCCGTTTCAGTTCTGCGGGTACCCGTTCCTGGCCACGGTGCAGTACGGTGTGTTGTATCCGCTCAATCTTCCGTTTCTCCTGCTCCGCACCGAAGTGGCGATCGAAGTCGCCATCGTCCTGCATCTCTTCGCCGCCGGCCTGTTCATGTACCTTTACGGCCGCGGCATTCGACTGAGCCGACTGGGTGCGGCGGCCGCCGCGATCACCTTCATGTGGTCGGGCTTCATGGTCTCCCAGGCCGTGTGGTTCACGTCGGCGCTGGCGGCTGCCGCCTGGCTCCCACTGGCTTTCCTTGCGGTCGAGAAGATCTGCGAGCGTCAGCGCTGGCGGTGGGCCGTGCTGCTGGCGACCGCGGTGGCAATGCCGATTTTCGCCGGGTACCTGCAGACGTGGGTATACTCGGTGTATGCAGTCGCCGCATATGCCTCGGCGCGAGTCCTGGTCATCGTGCTGCAGCGACGGCGGCGCGCACCGGTCGGCCGCATCTCGGGTTTGGTCGTCGGAGGCGTCGTGCTGGGTCTTTGCCTGGCGGCGATTCAAATCCTCCCGTCCTTTGAGCTGCAGGCCCTGACGCCACGACACCCCGGCGGCCTTCCGCTGGGGCAACTCCTTCCGTTCGGACCAACCGTGCCGCAGAGGCTGCTTTCCGAAGCGCTCAGCGCCGTTCCGGGACCGCCCCGGTCCACGTACTTGGGCGTCCTGGCGCTGCTCCTGATACCCCTGTCTGGGTGTGCCAGCGTGGGGCGATGGCGGACGGCGTGCCTTGGCGTCCTGGCGCTTTTGAGTATCGGCATCGCGATTTCGGTTCGTACGCCCCTCTTTCAACTCTATCGCGTGTTGCCGGTGGTCGGATGGTTTCGCTTCCCCGAGCGGATCCTCGTCGTCTATGCATTCGCGGGAGCGGCGCTCTGCGGCATCGGGTTCAACGTTGCGACGCGGGCCGCGGACGCGACCGTGACGATGCGCCGCATGCTTCCAGCGGTCTTGGCAACTGTGCTCGGCCTGGGATGGCTACAGGCTGCAGCGATGCCCGCACTGAGCCGCGTCTACCTCTGCCTGGGCGTCATCCTCTTTTGGGCAGCCGGTTTGTTGAAACGCCGATTGGCACGGCGCGTGGTGCTGTTCGCACTCGTGAGCATCATCGGTTGCGACCTCTTCAACGCCACGCAGAACCTGCACCGGCATCCGTATCACGGGCTCGCGGTGCTGGATGCAGAGGGTGAGCTGTTCGACTTCATCCGCCGGAATCAGGGCCTGGATCGTACGTATATTCATGACGTCGAGTTGGACTGGGCGGTAATGGCCAAGCAGGGAACGCTCAGGGAAATCTACTCGATCACTGATTATGAGCCGCTGAGTCTGAGCCGATACGAGAAGTTTTTTCATCTGCTGGAACGTCCCGCACTCTCGCCAGTCGCGCGCCCGCTGTTCAGCGGCATGCTCGATGTGGATCCGCGTGGCCCACAGTTCCGCCTCTTCGATCTGATGAGTGTGCGCTACATCGTCACGCCCACGCGCGAGACCCGGTTTCACCAAGCGCTGGAGGCGGCCCACTGGCAAGCCGTCTGGCGCTCGCAGACCGGCCGGTACCTGATCTACGAGAACAGCTCCGTGCTTCCTCGGGCCTACGTGGCATATGATGTGATCCGCGTTCGAGACGAGGAGGCCGCACTGCCGGCGATCAGCCAGGCATCCTTCGATCCCACGACGACGGCCGTGGTAGAGGCGGACACACCGGACCTGTCCACGGACCGCTCCGACCGAAGCATTACTGCGGCGCGCATCGTGAGCGACCAACCCACGCGGATCGTGATCGAGAGCGACGCGCCGGCCGCCGGTTACCTGGTGCTCACGGACACCTCTTACCCCGGATGGAAGGTTGCCGTGGATGGCGAGCCGCGGGCAATCTATCCGGCGAACTACTTGTTCCGCGCCGTTCCGGTGCCGGCGGGGCATCACGTGGTCACCTACGTGTACGACCCCCTGAGCTTCAAGGTGGGGGCAGGCATAACGCTCGCTGCGCTGGGCGGTATTGCCCTCGGTACCGCCCTCAGGTTCGCCGGCAGGCGGCGCACGCAACCGACGCCCCCCTCCGCATAGGCCGGACATCCAGCGCAATTGGCTGGTGTCGTGGGATGGCCCCGTCGCACCGCGGCGGCGGTTGCTTAATTCCCGTCGTCGCGTAAAGACTCGCTCATGCGCGTGAAAGAGCGAAAGCTGTACCTGGAGATCTTTCTGGTCTCGCTTGCCGCGATTCTCCTGGAAATCGGCCACACGCGCGTGTTTTCGTTCAAGCTCTACTACTATTTCACCTATCTCATCATCGGCGTCGCGCTGCTGGGCATCGGCTCGGGCGCGGTCTTCGTGGCGATTGTGCCGCGCTTGCGAGCGGTGGCGGTGCCGCGACTGATCGCCGTGTGTTGCCTGGTTGCGGGTGCGAGCGTTGCGGTCGGCTACGTCGTCGTTGCACTGACCCAGTTGAACACTTTCCACCTCACCGATCGCTTCGGTGAAGTCGTGAAGCTTGCCGTCATCTGCGCATTCTTGTTCGCGCCCTTCTTGATGGGTGGAGTGGTGGTCGCGACGATTCTGGGGACTCGCCCGAACGACATCAATCGGCTCTACTTCGCCGACCTGATCGGCGCGGGCCTCGGATGTGTGTCGTCCGTCCCGCTGATCTATCTCCTGACCCCGCCGGGATGCGTCGTGTTGAGCGGCTTGGTCTTTGTGGTTGCCGGGATGCGTCTCGCGGCCACGGATTTTCGCGCCGTTCTCCCATTCAGCGCGGCGCTGGCGGCGGTGCTGCTGCTGGCCACGTTATTTCCAAGGGTGCTGCCCGACCCCGTTCCGGACGAGTTCAAGACGATGAGCCCGCAGGGGCACGGCAGCGCCAAGGTGCTCTTCTCGCAATGGAGCCCGGTGTTTCGCATCGACGTGATGGAGTCGGGACGTGAGGACGTCTACTTCATCAACCACGACGGGATGCTCGGATCCGGGCTGCATCGCTTCAACGGCGACGTCGTCAGCCTCACGCGGTTTGATGCCGACGTACGTTCCTATCCGTTTCGACTGCTGAAGGAGGCGCCGCGCGTGATCATCATCGGTGCCGCGGGGGGGCACGAGATTCTTGCGTCGTTGCATTTTGGGGCCGCACATATCACTGCGGTGGAGCTGAATCCGGTCACGGTGTCCTTGCTCACCGACCACTTTGCCGACTACAGCGGGCATCTCGCCGAGAACGATCGTGTGACGCTCGTGAATGCCGACGGGCGATCGTTCCTGCAACGAGATAACCAGAAGTACGACCTCATCTGGTTCGTCGCGCCCGATAGCTACTCGGCGATGAATGCCGCTACGTCGGGCGCCTTCGTGCTGTCGGAGAGCTACCTTTACACCACCGGGATGATTCTGGAGAGTCTCGATCATCTGGCGGATGGCGGTCTCATCTGCATGCAGTTCGGCGAGTTCGATTTCGATCGGAAGCCGAACCGGACGGCGCGCTATCTCGGCACCGCGCGCGCGGCGTTCGAGCAGATGGGAGTCAACGATTTCGAGAAACACGTGCTCGTCAGCACCTCGCCAGAATGGCCGTTGTCGCTCTCCACCATCCTGATCAAGAAAACGCCCTTTAGCCGCGATGAAGTCCAGCGCTTTTTGGAGAACACGCTGTTCCTGACAGGAAGCACGGTGCGGCACGCATGGGGAGGCCCCCAGGCCGATGGACCGGTGAACAAGGTGATCTCATTGCCGGACGCGGAGCTGGCGGCCTGGTATGACCGATATCCGTACAACATTCGGCCGATCACCGATGACTCCCCATTCTTCTGGCACTTTGCGCGCTTTCGAGACGTGGTTGCCGGCGCGCCGGCGCCGCAGGACGGCAGTCGGGAGCATCTGGAGGACGTTACCGAACGAGTCCTGTTGGTGTTGCTTGGGTTTGTGACCGCATTCGCGGCGCTATTCCTGCTGCTCCCGCTCATGGCCATTCGTGACACGTGGAAACAGATACCGCACAAAACCGCGGCGGCTGTCTATTTTGCCGCGATCGGTACGGGCTTCATGTTTTTCGAGGTGAGCCTCATCCAGAGGTTTACGCTGTTCCTGGGCTATCCGACGTACTCGCTGACGGTCACGCTCTTCGCACTGTTGATCTTCACCGGCCTGGGCAGCTTGTGGAGCGGTCGCTACCGTGGTCGGCGCGACCTGGCGTTGCTTGCGCTCCTCGCGGCGGTGCTGACCCTCGTTCTGCTCTACCGGTTCGCGTTGGATCCGGTGGTTGAGCGCTGCATCGGTTTCGGGCTCGTCACGCGCGTCGGTTTGGCGATTCTCATCATGGCGCCGCTTGGCCTGTGCCTGGGTGCGTTCATGCCGCTGGGGCTGGCAACCATTGCTGCAGTGACCGAACACACGAGGGAGTTCATTGCGTGGGGCTGGGCCGTGAACGGCTTCTTCTCCGTCATCAGCTCGATCCTGACCACGATCCTGTCGATGACGATCGGCTTCAAGATGGTCCTGCTGGCGGCGGGGGTGGTCTATGCAGTCGGCGTGTTTTTCCTGATGCACATTCCTGCACCGGGCGCGGAATCACGGTGACAGCTGCAAGGGGTGAAGGTGAGGCAGGCACCCATGGCGCGTGAACCCTTTGCCGGTTCGTCGGTGGGGGGGATGCAGTCATCCCGAATATTTTTCATCGTCACCGGTACCGCCGCCGGCCTGCTCTTCGGCTGGTGCGTCTTGGTTGCTTACCGGGAGTGGTTTGTGGGCGACGACTTTGTCTTTCTCTCAGCGGCCCAGGTACCAAAGGCGTGGACGCTGTGGAAAGAGACATTTCTGCCGTTCGACAAGCGACTCTGGTGGAGCTACCGCCCGGTGACGATCGAAGTCTTCTTCCGGCTCGGATTCTTGGCCTTTGGGCTGCATCCGTTCGGTTACCTACTGGTCAGCCTCGTCGTCCGTTTCTGCAGCGGTGCACTCGTGTATCGGCTGGCAACGCAATTGGGGTTCGAGCGGCGGGTCGCCGCGGTTACTGCGGTGTTGAGTCTGTGCCGCTCCCCTTCATTGCTGGAGGGTTTCTGGATCTCAGCTTTTCAGCACATCGGCACCCAGTGCTTGCTGTTGCTGACGGTCTCGTTGTTCGTGGACTACGCGCAACGCGGACGCACCGGCGCTCAGGTGGCCTCGTGCGTCACGCTCCTGCTCACGCTGCTTTCCAACGAGCTCGGTGCAACGCTGCCGTTGGTGCTGTTGTTCGCGTCGCTGTGCGAAAACGGGTTCGGAGTGTCGGCCCGCGGCTTCCTGCGCAGCGTTTTCCGGGTGGTGCCCCATTTTTTGATCACCGCGGTGTATCTCGTCCTGCGGTTGAAGCTCTTCGGGCCCGTCGCCTTGGAAGCGCCGGCGCTTTACACCCCCGCGCTCGGCTGGCACGTCATGGGCAACTATGGGCGCTATCTCCTGCTATTGTTCGACGGCAGTCTGGTGAAGTTGCTGGTTGCCGCGGTCCTGGCTCTCGCCGCTATCGGCAGCATTGTTGCCGGCGGGAAGAGTTGCCGTCCGTTACTCAGGTGGCTGGCGCGGGTTGATTTCCTGTGTGTCGGCTGGTTCGCCGCCGCCCTGCTTCCCTTCATCGGCTTTGTGTTCGTCCACCCGCGCTTCGCGATCAACAGTGAGGCGCCGGCGTGTCTGTTGTTCGGCTCGTTTCTGAACGTTCTCTGGACGCTCCACGAGCGCCAACACGCGCGCGCCATCGAGGCCGCGTTGATCTGTCTGCTGATGGCTGGGGTACCGTACGGCGTGTTGTGGAAGCGTGCCAACGAGCTTCAAGGCGCACCCAACAAGCGGCTGATCGAGCTTCTCCAAACGAGTTACTCCAACCGGCCGAGAGGGCTCTGTGTCGTGCTGCTCTACGGCCGCGACGGACTGGCGAGCGCGGCGGAAGCCGAAGACTTTCGGTTTCTTACGGGTAACGGTTCGCTGCTCGGCGTCTTCTACCGCGATCGGAGAACGAAACTGTTTGTCCAGGACGTACGGCAGCGGCTGCCTGCCGGCGTGAACGAGCGGAGCTGCATCTTTTTCGCGCTGAAGCCCGGCTTACACGTCGAGCCTGCGGGGCTCGACGACGTCGCTCCCCAGCCGGGATGAGCGCTGGTCCTTCCATGTTGAGCCGACTTGCGCTGGCCGCCTTTCTCGGCTTCGCGGCAGCGGGCTGCGCCGTTTTGCCGCGGATTGCGCCGCCATGGACAGTGCGGCCGCGCCTTTTCCACGGCACGCAAACCAACTCGGGTCCGGAGCCCTATGCGAGCACATTCGGCGACAGCGACGGGCGCATCCTCTATTTTGGCCTCTCGCCGTTTCTCGAGCTGGCCATGCAGTGCGAAGCAGAAGGCGGAAAGTACTGTGCGCTCCGCGACTTTGAGCAACCCGGCGACCATCTGATCGGGCGTTTCGATCTCGAGGAGGAGCGGTTTCTGGATCCACTCGTCGTGCGGGCCGCCGACCCCCAGGCCACCTCATCCGTCTGGGACGTGCTTGTGCACAGCAACGGACGCATCTACTACACGACGGTGTGGAACGAGTTCGGCTCCGTGCGCCCGGATGGCAGCGACGTGCGCTACTATCCAGATGCCGGCATTGGGCTGGACGAGTTGTGGGAGGGGCCGGACGGCGAGATTTACGCCACCCGCTACCTGGGCAGTGGCGTACCGGGCGCTGCGGACGAGAACGGTGCCGTCGTCGTATTTGGCCCCGACGGGGAGCGCCGCCGCCAGTTCCCGTTTGCAAAGGAGGAGGGTGCGGTGATCTGCCCGAAGAGTCTGGCCGTTGACCCCCGAACCCGCGAGATCTGGGTGAACAGCGACATTTTTTACCCGGACGGTCGACCGATCGGCTACGACACCTTCCGGCTCTCCCCGCAGGGCGAAATCTTGGAACGGATCGCAACGCCCGTCGTCGTGTTCATGTCGTTCGATCACGCCGGCCGCGGCTGGTTTGTCGACGACGTCGATGGGCACTGGTTCGTCCGCATCGTCGAGCCCAATGGCCGCACCACGCGCGTGGATATCGGCTCCCACGCGCCGATCGATGTCGTGCAGGACATCAAGCATTCGGGGAACGTCACGCTGCTGTCGACGTGGGGGCGCACCGTTCACGTCGTCCGCGCGCTCGCGGGTGGCGCGTACGAAACCTTTGCGCTGCCCGTCGCGCACCCCCGCGATTGCCCGCGCGGAGTGGCGCTTGGTCACACCGCAGTGCTCTCGCCGCGCGGAGTGGTCTACGAAACGGTGACCTGTCGCATCACGGTGGCTCGCGCCGGGGCGGTGGACCCGTGAGAGGCGCAACGGAACGCGCCATCGGCTTTCCAGTTGAACGTGAATGGCCTGCCGATATACGGGTCGATCGCCAGCAGGTGTGGTCAGCACCCCGTATCGCATGCGGCGCGAGATCAACGGCAGGAGCCGGAAGCGACCTCGTGAACGCACACGCAGTCAAGCGCATGGCGGGTCGTCTCGATGCATCCACGGGTCACGCCCCGACGATGTCGCGGGAATATTCGCCAAGGAGCAGCCGGGCCAGAGCCGTCGCCGTGAGGGCGCCCGCCAGCCCGATTGCCCACGCGAAGGGAACGCACCACCCGGGCGACAGGTGCAACGCGGGGCACACGATATCGAGTACGGTGTAGACAAAAAAGGGATGTAGCAAATAGAGCGCATAGGTCCAGTCGCTCAAGACGCTCACTGGTTGCGGGACACGCTCGGCGCCACGCGCCATGGCAAAGGGGCCGACAATGTTGGCCGCTCTCA
>Ga0209415_10006091_pt1 | contig 21538 bp, 17 predicted proteins | sample PeaSoiSIISIP2007_FD_187696 | JGI IMG/M metagenome (GOLD analysis project Ga0209415, IMG submission 187696) | Peat soil microbial communities from Weissenstadt, Germany - SII-SIP-2007 (SPAdes) (version 2) | ecosystem: Environmental > Terrestrial > Soil > Wetlands > Peat | place: Germany... | reverse complement strand
CTCGACCTTCGCATTGCGAACGCGACGCTCTCCCAGCTGAGCTACCGCCCCACGTGAGGGCGCGAATGATAGCACCGCGAACTCGCGGCGCAACCGCGCGCGTGGCGGGGCGTATCATGCTTCGAGCCCAGGCGGAGATCCTTGCCATGACAGTTTCGATCCGCGCCGCGCGCAGCACTGATCTCGAGTTTCTGGTCGATGGCAATGCGCGAATGGCCGCCGAGACAGAGCAACGCGACCTCGATCGCGAGCTGCTGGCCGAAGGCGTCGCTGCAGTGTTCGCCGACGACAGCAAGGGTCGGTATTACGTCGCCGACGACGGCGAGGGCCCGATCGGCCAGCTGCTCGTGACTCGCGAGTGGAGCGACTGGCGCTGTGGCTGGTTCTGGTGGATCCAGTCCGTGTACGTGGTGCCGGAGGCCCGGCGGCGCGGCGTATTCTCGCGCCTCTATGCCCACCTGCTCGGCGAAGCACGCCGTGATCCCGAGGTCTGCGGACTGCGGCTGTACGTCGAGGCGCGCAACGAGCGGGCGGCGACCGTTTACCGGAGCAACGGCATGCGCCTCGCGGGCTACCGGATCTACGAGGTCGATTTCCGCCTCGCCACCGCCTGAGCCCCCTCCGTCTCAGGGCAGCGACAGACGCAGCACCGTCGGGCGGCTCCAGCGTGGAATGGCGACGACGTAGGTCGTGCCGTATTCATTGGCTGCAAGCGGCGGCACCTCCGCGCCCTGCCCCAGCAGGCTGACCAGTGCCGGGACGGTGTCGTTGTGGGCGATGACCAGCACACGCTGGCCGCGGTAATCATCCTTGATCCGGCGCTCCAGCGCCGCGAGGTTGTCGGCCGGCACCGTGATCACGGGGACGCCGAGCTGCAGCGCGAGCGGACGTGCGGTCGCAGCAGTCCGGCGCCACTGGGTGACGAAAATGGCGTCGATGCCGAGCCCTCGCCCGCCACTGCCGAAGATGCCTGCCAGCCGCGCGGCCCGCTCGAGCCCCGCGGCGCTCAGCGGCGGATCGGCTGTGCCATCCGCCTCCTTCTCGGCGTGCCGCGTGACGACCACCACCGTCGTGCTCGCCGCGGACACTGCCCAGGCAGCCAGCGCAAGGCCCACCGCCGCCCAGAACGTAAAGATCCAGACAGGCGCAAGAAACGGCCGGCGCCTCAGGCTCGCGTATTCTTTGCGCATGGCCCCGATCATAGCCGATCGCCGCGCTGCCACTTGCGCGGTCATCATCCTCGCTGCGGGCGGCAGCCGGCGTCTCGGCCGGCCCAAGCAGCTCGTGCACCGCGGGGCGCACTCGCTCGTCGTGCGCGCTGTCGACGCGGCGCTCGGCCTTGCGCCGCTCTGGGTCGGTGTGGTCGTCGGCGCATCCGCCTCGCGCGTTGCGGCGGAACTGCGCGGGCGTCCGGTGCAGATTGTCCAGGCCCGCCGCTGGCGGGACGGGCTGTCGATGTCGCTGCGCGCGGGGCTTGCGCGAGTGCCGCGGAGCGCGACCCACGTGCTCGTGATGACCATCGACCAGTGGGCGATCCGTGGCGAGGACCTCAGACGACTTCTAGCCTCGCGCGGGCGTGTTCCGCTCGCAGCCGGCTACGCCGGGCGCGCCGGAGTTCCCGCCGTGTTTCCGAAACGCTGGTGGCGCGCGCTTGCCGCGCTCCAAGGCGACCGCGGAGCACGGCAGCTGCTCGACGACCCACGCGTGCGGCGCGTACCCCTACCCGCCGCTGAGGCCGATCTCGACACGCTCGAGGAGCTGCGCTTTCTCAAAACCGTCGGCCATCGACCGCTGCCGGTTCGGTCGGACTCCATGTGATGTTGTTTCGTGAATAACATTATAATTATTTGTTTATACACAATATTACGTCGCTAACCCGTCAGACGCCGCGCGCGCGCCGGCCGGCGATGCGTCGGGCTATCATGCGCCCGGCGCAGCACAGCGCTGCCGCGACCGAGCCGCCGGGCACCGCTCCGGTAGCGGCAGTGCGCCTGGGGGAAGCGATGCATGTCCCGATCCGCAACGTCCTCGTCCTGGGACTTTGCGCCCTCGCCGGCCTGACTGCCTGCGCGCGAAGAGAAGCATCACGCGCCGCGGCGCAACCGCCGCCCGCCTCCGGCGCCGCGATGACCGGCATGGCACACGCGCCCGCGACGCTCGCGGACTGGGCCCGCGGCGCCCAGCTGTTCGACGGTCTCGGCTCCTTTCACCGCGCGATCAACACGCGCTCGCCCGAGGCACAGCGGTACTTCGACCAGGGCATGCGGCTGCTGTGGGCATTCAATCACGACGAATCGACGCGTTCGTTTGCGCGAGCGGCCGAGCTCGATCCGGACTGCGCGATCTGCCTGTGGGGCGTGGCGCTGACCGCGGGCCCGAACTACAACCTGCCGATGATGGCCGAGGCGCGCGCCAAGATCGCCTATGACAGCGTCACGCGCGCGAGCGCGCTCGTATCGCACGCGAGCCCGGTCGAAGCGGCGCTGATCAAGGCGCTCGCGGCGCGCTACCCGACGCCGCAAGCGCTCGACCCCGGCACCGCTGGACCCGTGCTGAAGGCGTACGCGGACGCGATGCGAATGGTTGCGCAGCAGTATCCGGCGGATCTTGACGTGCAGACGATGTACGCCGAAGCCCTGATGACGACCAACGCCTGGAACCTGTGGTCGCTCGACGGCCAGCCGGCGCCCGGCACGACCGAGATCGTCGCGGTGCTCGAATCGGTGCTGGCCCGCGACCCACAGCACCCGGGAGCCAACCACTACTACATCCATGCGCTCGAGGCCTCGCCGCACCCCGAGAGGGCCGTCGCCGCGGCCGAGCGTCTGCACGGCATGATGCCGGCGGCCGGCCATCTCGAGCACATGCCCGCCCATATCATGCAGCGCGTCGGTCGCTACGCGGACGCCGCCGAGGCCAATCGGCTCGGGGCGGCCGCGGACCGGGCCTACCTCGCCCGGACGCAACCACCCGACTACTACCCGATGTACGTCGCGCACAACTTCCAGTTTCTCGCCTACTCGACTGCGATGCAGGGCCGCAAGGCAGAGACGCTTGCGGCAGTGAAGGCCGCGCGGCAAGCGGTGCCGGAGAGCATGCTGCTCGCGATGCCCGGCAGTGACTGGAGCGCGGCCGAGTACTATCTGGCGCTGGTCCGCTTCGGCGCGTGGGACGAGCTGCTGACCGAGCCGCGCCCGAACCCCGAGCTGAAGGCCCTGACTGGTGGCTACCTGTTCGCGACTGCGGTTGCGCTCGTCGAGCGTCACCGGATGGCCGAGGCCGAAGCGCGTGTTGCGGAACTCGACCTCCTGCGCGCTGGCATTCCGCCGGACTTGCCGGCCGGATATAACCTCGCGCCCGACGTGCTCGCGCTCGCATCGACGCTGGCGAAGGCGAAGTTGGCCTGCGCAGGACCCGACCGTTCTGGCTGCAGACGCCTGCTCGAGGACGCAACTGCCAAGGAAGACAAGCTCGCCTACAGCGAGCCAGCCGATTGGTTCTTCCCGGTGCGGCACATTCTGGGTGCGGAGCTGTTGAAGGACGGACAAGGCGCTGCCGCGGAGCTTGTCTACCGGGAGGACCTGCGCCGCAATCCGCACAACGGCTGGTCGCTCTATGGTCTCGCACAGGCGCTGCGCGTGCAGCACAAGAGCGGGCCGGCACGTGCGATTGATGCGCAGTTCGAGGAGGCGTGGCGGCAGGCGGACGTGCCACTCACCGCCTCCGTGCTGTGACCCGGAACGCAGGCTCCTGACAGGCCTACCGGGCGCGAGAAAGCCTGCCCCGCATCTTGGCCCGGCGCGCCCGGGCGCGTTCAGCGGGTGCTGGACACCAGTACGGCCCGTTGCACGAGGTCGCGGTGCTCTTTGCAGTGGCGACGTCCGGTCAGCGAAAATCCGACGTCCGAGTCGCAGATGCTCGCGACGAACACATCGCGCTCGGCAAACCGCACCGCGATCCGCTCGCCCCGGTGCAGCGACGACCCAGCGGCGTGGGCGTCGAGCTGCCTCCCGGGATCCTCGCAGCTGATGGTCCACCCCGCGCCAAGCGCGGCCGAGCGTACCGACTCGAAGTTGGCGAGCGCGTCCGACGAGGTGATCACTCGCAGGTAGCGCAGATCGCGACGCTGCGCCCGCCAGAAGAGCAACCCCAGCCCGCTGGACAGCAGCAGTCCAAACACCCCGGCCGCGGTCACCGCGGCGGCATCCTGCATGCTCACGAGAAACAACGAGTTGACGATCAGCGCCACGCACAGCGCCGCGAGGTAGCCGCAGATCGCCGTCGGCGCGAAGTACCGAGTGCGCTCCGAGCCCTTGAGCTCCAGTCTCTCTTGGATCACCGCCGCACTCTACGCGACGACTCCCGCCCACGACGCGCCAGGGAGGCCGGGGCAGTCGCAGTTGCTCGGTGTGCCACTCTTTTGTCACGCATGGATCATAGCCTTGCGGAGATCCGGCGGCCGCCATCGAGAATTCCAAAGGGTCTCCCGTGTTCTCAAGCCTTGGCATCGACCTGCCGACCGCAATCCCGCTGTCTCTCGCCGTGCTGGCGGCTGTCTTGCGCCCGGTTGACCCGCTGATGCTTTCAATCGCGTGACCGGAGCGCAGCGGCAGGTCACGGCACGGTCGCCGTCGCGACGCCCAGATGCTCGGCGAGAAAAGCCTCGACCTCCCGCAGCATGGTCACGCGATCTGACTGCTTGCTCAGTTGGTGATCGGCATCTTGGATCGTGACGAAGCGATGCGGCTTGCCAGCGCGTGTCAGAGCGATGTCCATCAACTTTGATTGCTCGTACGGCGCCTGGGCATCGAGATCGCCGTGCAGCATGAGCACCGGCACGTTGACCTCCGCCGCATGCAGCCTGGGAGAGTCGCGCTTGAGCTTGTCCGGATCGGTGCCAACCTGCTTCTTGACGACCGAGCCGCTCAGCCAGTGGTGCCCCTCGTCGATCAGCAGACCCAGATCGCTGATACCGGCGATGCTGACGGCGCAGCGGAACAGCTCAGGATTGCGCTGCGCGCCGACGAGCGCGAGATATCCGCCAAAGCTCCAGCCAACGATGCAAACCCGCCCGGGATCCGCGATTCCCTGCTGAATCGCCCAGTGCCCACCGTCGATGACATCGTCGTACGTCAAGCCTCCCCAATCCTGGTGCGCGGCGAAGAACCAGTCGCTGCCGTAGCCGCTTGAGCCGCGGAAGTTCATCTGTAGGACTGCATACCCGCGACTGGCCAGGAACTCGCGGAGAAACGAGTACTGCCAGGTATCGCGCGCGATCGGGCCACCGTGCGGCATCACGATGAGCGGCAGATGCGTTGTCGGGCCTGCGGCCGGTAATGACAGGTAGCCCGGAATGGGCGTGCCGTCGCGCGCCGGAAAAGTGATCGGCTGCATAGCTGCAAGCGTCGACGCATCGAGGTCCGGGAACGGAGCGCCGAGTCGGGTCAGGATCCGTGTACCGGTGTCAAACACACTGTAGGTCGGAGCATCCCGATCGCTGCGCGATCGGATTACGTAGACCTGCTCGTCACGGGTGGCCTCGGTTACGACGTTGAACTGACCGGGATTGACCTTGTCGACGGCCGCGATCACCGAACGAATACGCTCGTTCGTGAAGTACATCGACGGATGGTCGGTCTCGTAATGCACACCAAGCAGCGTGCCTTTGCTCGACAGAATCGGATCCGTGACATCAACGACCGGATGTGCGAACACGAGTGTCGGATCCTGTTTGTCGGTGAGATCGATCAGCCACACCGCCTGGCGACCGTTTGCAGGTGCAAACGCATAGGCCTTGTTGGAGTCGTCATGGCTGATGGCGATCGGCCGAAAGTGGTTGTCGCGGCTGAACACCTCGAATTTGGTCAGGCGCCGCCAGTCCGACTCCCCGTCGAGGCGCGCGTAGTAGGACAGCGTGGTTCCCGAGAGACCGAAGCCGAGTCGGACGCGCCCGGTTTGGTCCGTGACCCAATGGCGGATAGGCGCGCGGGCGTGCTCGCGCTGCCGCAGCCGGCCCGTGACGACGTTGAGTTCAAACACCCCGGGAAGGGCGTGCGTGCCGACATTGCCATAGACCTCAACCCCGCCGCCCATCTCACTCGGGCTCAGCCCTTCGTCGACTTCGATGAGCACCGTGTCTGGCTGGCCCGGATCCCAGTTGATGATCCGGTCCTGAAACTGCCCCTGCACTTCCTCGGAGTTCTGCAGCAGGACCTGCATGTGGCCGCCGTCGGCGTCGACCGCAACGAGTCGAGTGACGCCGTAGACGAATCCGCGCCCCTGCGTCATACCGCCGAAGCCACACAGCAGGCGGGTGTTGGTGGCCCACCGACACCACGAGAAATGGAAACGGTCGGGCTCTCCCATCACGACCTTCCCGGCCTCAGGTCGGTGCTCGTGCCGGTCGAGAACAACAGCGGCCGCCCTGCCGGTGCGGGTCTCAATCAAGGCGACGTAATGGCCGTCCGGGGAGATCGACACGTCCTCGATCCGGGGCCGGGCCGCGAACGCCTCGACGGAGGGCGGGCTCGCTGCTTGGCCGTCCGCGCTGCCAATCGCGGCGAGGACAACCGCCCACATCCACAGTTGCTTCAAGGCAAGTCTCCCGGCACCATCGCGGCCCAGTCGACCGTCGTCAACCGCAGCCGGTGCCCGTTATGACCTCCAGCCCGCCGGCGCCGGGTCTCGCGGGGGCACCCTGACCGGCAGCCCCCGGTCTCAACATGTCTTGGCCGAGCGCGTGGGATTCGAACCGACGAGTCCCGTGACGGACCGCCGATCTTCAGGCCCATCGACCCCCGCACGGACGCGCATCCGTTGCCAGCGCAGCCCTATCGGTTGCGCCCGGGCAGGAAACCTGCACAGCCTGCGTTCCCTGGTCAAAGTAGTGTGAGTGCAACCTGAACGCAACCTAGCAGGCATGTGTGGCGGCCTGAGGTACTGGGCAGCCTCTTGGATTGGGCCAGTGCAGCCGGCGTTGCGGCAACGCATTGCATCGCCGGCGGTGTTTGGTGCCTCACGCAACGCGCGCCTCAGCAAGCATCGTCATTTCGACACGGGACGTTCACGACGCTGCAAACCCGGCCCGGCACAGTAGCGTTCTCGGACGGCGGGGAGCGTCGCCGAGACCCCTTAACTCACCGGAGTCGCACACTTATGCAGCCATCTATTGTGAAGGCGGGGACGGCCTTGGTAACCACGGCTGCGACCGCACTCAACCTCATCGGCGTCACACCGGCACTGGCGGCCAATCCGGCGGCGCCCGAGCCGCCGCTAACACTTGCGACATCGCGTCAAACAGCCGGCGCTGAGGCGGCGCGCGACCCGTCGTGGCAGCGCCCGCTCCAACTGCGCGAGAAGATTGAGCTGTTGCGGCACAGGGTGAAGTACGTCTTCGTGCTGTTCCAGGAGAATCGGTCGTTCGACCACTACTTCGGCACCTATCCGGGGGCCAACGGGCTGTTTGCGACCTATCCCGGCGCGAATCCGTCCGATCCCTACTCGCAGCCGGCGACGAGCTTCGGCAGCTTCCACTCCGTGATCCGCGACACCGACGGCAGCTACACGACGATCAGCCCGTTCCTGATTCCACGCATGATCCTCAACGTCAACGGCCTCGCGGTCCAGTTGTACCCGGAGGACACGTACTCGGTCGACCACAGCCACGCCGGTTACATCCACGACATGCACGCCGACCAGGCGACGAAGTCGATTCCGCAGAACGACGGCTACGCTCTCAACCAGGAGGGTCTGCATTACGCGACCGACTCCTCCGGCGTCGCGGCGACGATCGTCAACGCGAGTGGTGTCGCGCCAACCGCAAATCCGACGCTTCAGACCAAGCAGAAGGGCGAGGTCGTGATGTCGCACATCGATTGCGACACGATCCCGTTCCTGTGGCAGTACGCCGACCGCTTCGTCCTTTTCGACAATTTCCACCAGACCGCAACCGGCCCGTCCACGCCGAATGCGATTGCCATGATCGCGGGCCAGGTCGGAGACACACAGTGGGCGACTCACCCAGCCGAGGCTGATGCCACAGGCCTCACGCTGCCGAACCTCACGGACAGCGCTCCGTTTGCGGGGAGCGTGGAGGACACGGCCGCGGTGCAGCCGCCGTACGGACCGGACGAGGCGACCAACGGGACCAGCCAGACGGGTCCGTTCACGTCCTTCGCACCGCAGATCAACCTGACCTTCGCGACGTTACCGCTGTCCTTCATGGGTAATCAGATCGAGACCATCATCGCCAAGGACCAGCATCCAGCGTCCGATCTCGCCGACGTGCAGCTCGACATCCTCGCCATCGCGGTCAGGAAACAGTCGGTGCACTGGGGCTGGTACCAGCAGGGCTACGGGCCGGAGCCATTCGACGGCACCTCGATCTCGGAGAATGGCGCACCGTTCAGTAGCAGCCCCTTCAAGTACGCGGCCGCGCCCGAGCACGCCTCCTACGTCGTGCACCACAATGGGCCGCAGTACTTCGGCTACATCGGTGATAACACACAAGAGCAGACGTACCTGCACGGGCTGCAGCAGTTTTATACGGATGTCGCCACTGAGTCGTTGCCCGAATACGGCGGCGTGTTCTACGTCCGCGGCGGCTACTACAACAACGACGGCCTGCTGCCGATCGATCCCAACCCGAATGTGCAGCTGTCGACGCCCGGCAACGACGATCATCCGAACTACTCGGACGCGCAGATCTCCGAGGCGATGATTGCGGATTCTGTCAACGCGATTGCCGGAAGTCGCTACTGGCACGAGAGCGCGATCATCATCGCCTATGACGAGTCGGACGGCCTCTATGACCACCAGTCGGAGAGCTTCCGGACCTACGGCCCGGACGGACAGCCGGAAACCGGCGGACCGCGCATTCCGGCGATCGTGATCTCGCCGTACGCGGCGGCCCACACGGTGAGCCACGTTTACAGCGAGCACAGCTCGGTTATCAAGTTCATCGACGATGTGTTCGGCCTGACACCGCTCGCGGACCTGCCCGACGAGGCGGCGGCGATGGCCGCTGGCGCCCGCAATCCGGCACTCAACGGGCCGAACGGTCCGCAGGCCGACCTAGGTCCGGCCGACGCGCTCGCCGGCATGGGGGATTTGCTCGAGGCCTTCGACAACGACCGGCTGACTGACAGGGCCGCGCCGCTTCCCCGGCAGTACGCGATGCTTGACACGCGAACGGTCAAGTCGTTGCCGCACTACGGCGGCTACGGGTGCAAGGCGCTGAATATCACGCCGACCGATTACCGTGATGGCTCGGTGGTCGACCCGCCGCCGCAGGACTTCAATCCTCGACCGGTGCAGAGCGCGGGTAATCCGTACCTCAACACCAACAACAATACCGGCGGTCCGTCGACGGGCGTCTGGCCGAACTGACGGGCATGCTTCGCACTCCGGAGGTACCGGGCGCATTGGGCGCACGTGCTTCCGGAGGCGGTACCACAACACGAGGCGGCCGATGCGTCGATCGGTAATCCTTGTTTGCGGGTTCCTGTGCAGTGCACCGACGTTTGGTGCACCGACGGCCGATCGCATTCGCGCTGCTGGCAGCCTGCGCTGCGGCGTAGTCGCGACACCCGAGGATTGGAACAAGACCGACCTGCACGGGCCGCTGGCGTCTCTCGATATTCAGATCTGCAAGGCCGTCGCGGTCGCCGTCGCCGGTCTCAAGGCATCGGTGAACATTGCACCGTTCGCGTCCGAGCTCGATGCCGAGGAAGGCCTCAGCAAAGCCACCGTCGACCTAGTCGTCGGCGTCACGCCCGATGCGACCTCGATGTGGCACTGGAACATCGGCTTCGGGCCGCCCGTGTTCTACGACGGCCAGGGGTTTCTGGTTCGGGGTGATGCTGACGCTGTTTCGATCGCCGACTTGGCCGGCCGCAAGGTCTGCGTTGTCGAAGGAACCGACAACGAGAAGGTGCTACTCGCGCGTACTGTGGCGCGCGGCATTGCAATTGTCCCGCTACCGTTCCAGGAAGAAGGCGAGATGGACGATGGACTCGCCGTACGCCATTGCGATGCGATCAGCGCCTACGTGTCACGGCTCGCCCAGATCAAGAGCGCGTACCCCAAACAGCTGGCTCGCGACTGGATCCTCCCCGAGCTTCTGACGCTGTCTCCTGTCGCACCCGCCTACCGGCGCGACGATCCGACGTGGGCGATGATCGTCGACTTCACGATTCATGCGCTCGTGCAAGCCGAGGTGAGCGGCGTCACGCAGGCCAACGTCGCGGCCCAGCGCGGGAGCGATGATCCGGTCGTGCAACGGCTGCTCGGCGTCGACTGGGCGACGAGCCGGGCACTCGGCCTGCCGGCCAAGGACTGGGCGGCCCAAGTCATCGCAGCAGTCGGCAACTACGGCGAAATCTACGACCGCACAGTGGGGATCAACAGTCCGCTGCAGCTGCCGCGGGGTCTCAATGCATTGTGGGTGAACGGCGGGCTGATGCGACCGTTGCCGCTGCAGTAGTCGAGCCCTCGCGGCCAAGTCCAATGCAATGATTTGCCGCGCGCCGGGCGATCGGCGTCTGCGCCGACGCGAGATCGGCCGCACAGCGCCGCGTGCGACCGCGCCCCATGCCGACGGCTGGTGACATTGCACTCACCGCGACTGCTGGCTAGTATGTGGAGTGTAATCCACATTAGACTCCACAGTCATGAAGACCATTCAGATGACCATTGATCCCCGGCTGCTGAAGGCCGTGGACAGACTGACACGCGCGCGCAAGACGACGCGCTCCGGCCTGATTCGCACGGCGCTCGAGGCAGAGCTTCGGCGTGAACGTATCCGGACACTCGAGGCGAAACACGTCGCCGGCTACCGGCGCAACCCAGTCGCGCCTGGCGAATTTGATGCGTGGCTCGGTGATCAGGATTGGGGTGCCGCGTGAAACGCGGCGATGTTTGCTGGTACACAGTCCGGCAATCCGACAAAAGACGGCCAGTATTGATTTTGACGCGCGATTCCGCCATTGGCGTACTCAACAGCCTCACCGTCGCGCCCATTACTTCGACGATCCGGAGCATACCGACGGAAGTAGTCCTTACGGAGGCCGACGGCTTTCCGGACACGTGCGCTGCCAATTTCGACAATATGCAGACAGTTCCGAAAGCGAACATCGGCGCGCCGATCGCCCGCTTGTCGACGGCAAATATGAAAGCGGCGGCGGCAGCGATCGCATTCGCCCTCGGGTTCATCGAAGCTTAAACACTGCGCGACGTAAGGGCAGTGCCCTTCGTGACTGAAGGGTACCCATGTGCCCGGAACGGACCCTGGTGTTATTGGCGGAGAGGGTGGGATTCGAACCCACGATCGGGTTGCCCCGACTCCGGTTTTCAAGACCGGTGCAATCAACCGCTCTGCCACCTCTCCATTCGCGGCCCGCTGAGCGGGGTGAACTTTACCCGAGCGGCGCTGTCGTCGTGAGGACAATAGACGGGCAACGGAGGGTTGCGGCCGGTTCGCCGGCGCAACCGTGGATTGGCCTATAATGGCGCGCCTAGTGCCGATTCGAGGAGTGCACGCGATGGATCGTCTTCCCGTCAGTTCAGCGCCAGCGGACAGCCGTGTGGTCGTGCTCCCGGCCGCGGTGGCCACGAGCGCCCAGCGCGTCCTGCGCAATACCTATCTGCTGCTGTCGACGACGCTGCTGTTCAGCGCCGCATGCGCCGGCGTGTCGATGCAGCTGAAGCTTCCGTACCCCGGCATCCTGCTGACCCTGGTCGGCTACTACGGGCTGTTCTTCGCGATCATGAAGCTGCGCGGGAGCGCCTGGAGCGTCGCGCTCGTGTTCGCGCTGACGGGCTTCATGGGGTACACGCTCGGCCCGATCCTGAACCTCTACATGAAGGCGATCCCGAACGGCGGCTCGGTGATCATGAGCGCGGTCGGGATCACTGGGCTGACCTTCCTCGGGCTGTCGGCCTACGCCGTGACGACCCGCAAGAGCTTCCGGTTCATGACCAGCTTCCTGTTCATCGGGGTGCTGACGGCCTTCCTGCTCGGCCTTGCGGCGGTGCTGTTCCACCTGCCGGGCCTGTCGCTGGCTGTCGCCGGTCTTTTCGTGCTGCTGTCCAGCGGCCTCATCCTCTGGCAGACCAGCGAGATCGTGAACGGCGGTGAGACGAACTACGTGCTCGCGACCGTGGGACTTTACGTGCAGATCTTCAATCTCTTCACCAGCCTGCTGCAGCTGCTGGGATACTCATCGCGCAACTGATCGCACGCCCCGCACATGCCAAACGCCCGGGCCGGTCCCGGGCGTTTTCGTTTGACAGTTCGCCAGGCGCTCAGGCGGGCGCGGCCGGGATCACGTCGATGCCGCCCATATACGGCCGTAGTGCCGCGGGCACCGTGACGCTGCCGTCTGCCCGCTGGTAGTTCTCGAGCACCGCGACGAGCGCTCTTCCGACCGCGACGCCGGAGCCGTTCAGGGTGTGGACGAGCTCTGGCTTGCCGGTCGTCGGGTTCCGCCACCGAGCCTGCATGCGTCGCGCCTGAAAGCTCTCGCAGTTCGATATCGACGAGATCTCGCGGTACTTGCCCTGCCCGGGCAGCCACACCTCCAAATCGTACGTTTTGGCGCTGGCGAAACCGACGTCGCCGGCGCACAGCGCGACCACCCGGTATGGAACCCCGAGGTGCTCGAGGACGCGGCCGGCGTGGCGCGCCATCTCCTCGAGCGCTGCATAGGAGTCCTCCGGCCGGACGATCTGCACCATCTCGACCTTGTCGAACTGGTGCTGGCGGATCATGCCGCGCGTGTCCTTGCCGTAGGACCCCGCCTCGGAGCGGAAGCACGGCGTATGGGCGACGAACTTGAGCGGCAGGTCAGTCGCGGCCAGGATCGCATCGCGCGCGAGATTCGTGACCGGCACCTCGGCGGTCGGGATCAGGAAGTATTCGTTCTCCCCGCGCACGGCAAACAGGTCCTGCTCGAACTTCGGCAGCTGGCCGGTGCCGGTCAGGGTCTGGCGCGACACCAGGTACGGCACGTACAGCTCCCGGTAGCCGTGCTCGCGCGTGTGCAGGTCGAGCATGAACTGCGCGAGTGCGCGGTGCAGCCGCGCGACGCCATCCTTGAGCACCACGAAGCGGGCGCCCGCGATTCGCCCGGCCGCCTCGAAGTCGAGGCCGCCGTCGAGCTCACCGAGTGCGACGTGGTCGCGTGGTTCGAAGTCGAATGCGGGGGGCTCCCGGTGCCGTGACAGCTCGACATTGGCCGCATCGTCGATTCCGTCCGGCACCGACTCGTGCAGCAGGTTCGGCAGCCCGAGCGCCAGGCGCTCGACCTCGGCCTGGACGGCCGCAAACTCGGCCTCGGCCGCCTCGAGCTCGCTGCCGAGCGACTCGACTTCCTTGAGCAGCGGGCCGACATCGGCACCCTGCCCCTTCGCCTTCCCGATGGCCCGGGAGCGGGTATTGCGCTCGTTGCGGAGCGCATCCGCACGGATCTGCGCCGCCTTGCGTCGCTCCTCGAGCGCGACCAATGCCGCGACGTCCAGCGTGAAGCCGCGCCGGGCGAGGTTTGTCGCCACGCGTCCCGGTTCGGTTCTCAGCAGCTTCGGATCGAGCACCGTGTGTCCCCAGACTGCAGGCGAGGCGCGGCGTCAGCCGCCGCCGCGCCGGCGCGCCAGCGCATCGCGGATCTTGATCTCGAGACCGCGGGGCACCGGATCATAATAGGTCCGTGCCGGCAGGTCGTCCGGGAAATACCGCTGGCCGGTGGCCAGCGCATCGGGCTCATCGTGGTCGTAGCGGTAGCCCTTGCCCCAGCCCATGTCCTTCATCATCCGCGTCGGCGCGTTGCGGATGTGGAGCGGAACCTCGAGCGAACCGGACGCCTGCGCGTCGGCCTGCGCCGCGCTGAAGGCCGTGTACACCGCATTGCTCTTCGGCGCGACCGCCAGGTACACAATTGCCTGCGCGATCGCGAGCTCGCCCTCCGGGCTCCCCAGCCGGTCGTAGGTCTCCCAGGCCTGCAGCGCCAGCGTCAGGGCCCGCGGGTCGGCATTGCCGATGTCCTCGCTCGCCATCCGCAGCGCCCGGCGTGCGACGTAGAGCGGATCGCAGCCGCCATCCAGCATCCGGCACAGCCAGTAGAGCGCCGCGTCGGGATCGCTGCCCCGCACCGCCTTGTGCAGCGCCGAAATCTGGTCGTAGAACTGCTCGCCGCGCTTGTCGAACCGGCGATGGCCGCCGGCGGCGACCTCGACGGCGATCGCCTCGGTGATGGTGTTGCGGCTCCCCACCGGTACCGCGAGGTCAGCGGCGACCTCGAGCATGTTGAGGCCGCGACGCGCATCGCCATCGGCGGCGCGGCCGAGCAATTCGAGGGCGGCCGGCTCGATCGCGAGCCCTGCGGCGCCGAGGCCGCGTCCGGTGTCGGCGAGCGCTCGCGACAGCAGCGCCTCGATCTCCGCAGCCGCGAGCGGCTTCAGCAGGTAGATCCGGGCGCGCGACAGCAGCGCACCGTTGACCTCGAACGACGGGTTCTCGGTGGTCGCGCCGATGAACACCAGCGTGCCGTTCTCGACGAACGGCAGGAACGTGTCCTGCTGCGTGCGGTTGAAGCGATGCACCTCGTCCAGGAACAGCACGGTCGGGGCGCCGCTCGAGCTGCGGGCGGCTCGCGCCCGCTCCACGATCTCGCGGATGTCCTTGACCCCGGCGAACACGGCCGACAGCGCATGGAACTCGGCCCGGCAGGAGCCGGCGAAGAGCCGTGCGAGCGTTGTCTTGCCGGTCCCCGGCGGACCCCACAGGATCATCGAGTGCAGCGTCGCACCCTCGACGAGCCGCGTCAGGGGCTTGCCGGGGCCGAGCAGATGCGCCTGCCCGACGAACTCCTCGAGCGAGCGCGGGCGCATGCGGTCGGCCAGCGGTCGGTAGGGTTCCTGGGTCATCCGCGCATTGTACGTTCCGCGGCGCGACTGCCGCTCGGCTGTCACCGCGGCGCGACCCCGAGCAGCTTTTCCACGGGCGCGGCCCAGCCGCCGAGGCCGGCGTAGGCGAACGCGAGCGCGGCGAGGATGCCGACGGCGTTCGTCAGCGCATCCTGGAGCTGCGGGTGGCGGGTCGGGCTCAGGATCTGCAACAGCTCCATCGAGCAACCGAACAGAAAACAACCCAGCCCGACGTCCGGGTAGCGCGCGCTCGGGTAGATGCCGGCGAACCACGCCGTCAGGATGAAATAGCCGGCGAGGTGCTGGGCCGTGCCGCCGAGCGGAACCGGCATCATCGCGCGCGGCAGCATGCTGAGCACGATGCCGAGGCCGACGCCGGACCACCCGACCGCTGCCCAGAACCATCCGAAGCGCAGCGGCAGCACCTCACCGTCCCGCGGGGCCAATCACGTCGACTCCGGGCGGTGCCACGAAGTGGAACAGCGACTCGGGAACCTGCGCATTGCGCTCGATCTTGGTGAGCTCGACCCGGGTGAGTTCGTTCAGCTTGTCCGCGAACTCCATCCGCTTCAGGACCGCGCCCGCAAAGCCGAGCTTCAGTTCCTTGAAGTCGCTGTCGTTCTGGCGCGGTACCAGACGTACCCAGTCGAGGCCGTCGGCGCGACCGGCGGCAGTCACGACATAGCCCTCGCTGACCCGCGCCTCGCCCGACAGCAGCATGGCCGGCGTCTGCGACAGGGTGTCACGCACCTTGCGGACGGTCGCCTGCTCGAGCTCCGGATCGTAGAGCCACAGCCACTCCCCGTCCGACACGATCAGCTGCCGGGGCTCGGTATAGTCCCAGCGGAATCGGCCGGGCTTCTTGAGGTAGAGCGTGCCGACGGCGCGCTGGCCGGGCGAGCCGTCGCGGCCAACGAGCTGCTGCACGAACTCCGCGCGCACTGAGTCGAGAGCGGCGAGCGCGTGCTCCACCGTCGCAAGCGCTGCGGCATCGGCCGGGGCGTCGGCGGCGGCGTGCCCCGCGGCGAGCGGCACAGACAGCGCAACCGCCATTGCAGCGCGCCGCAGCGACTGCAGGCCCACGGCCTCAGGCCTCGGGCAGCGGCGGCGCCAGCACTTCGCGTGATCCATTCGGCTGCAGCGGCCCCACCAGGCCCGCGGCTTCCATCGTTTCCACGAGCCGGGCGGCGCGGTTGTAGCCGATCTTCAGCCGGCGCTGGATGCCGGACACCGAGGCCTTGCGGGTTTCGCAGACGATCCTGACAGCCTCGTCGTAGAGCGCATCCTGCTCGCCGTCCACGACCAGCCCCGGCTCGGCCTCCTCCATCGCCCAGCTGGGCAGCGCGCCGCGCGTGCCGTCGAGAATCTCGTCGAGGTAGTCCGGCGCCGCGCCCCGGAGCGCGCTCACCACCCGGTGCACCTCCTGGTCGGAGACGAACGCGCCGTGCACGCGGGTCGGAACGGACGTGCCGGGCGGCAGGTACAGCATGTCTCCGTGCCCCAGCAGCGACTCCGCCCCGCCCTGGTCGAGGATCGTCCGCGAGTCGACCTTCGCCGATACCTGAAACGCGATCCGCGTCGGGATGTTGGCCTTGATGAGTCCCGTGATCACGTCGACCGATGGCCGCTGGGTCGCGAGCACCAGGTGAATCCCCGAGGCTCGCGCCTTCTGCGCGAGGCGCGCGATCAGCTCCTCGACCTTCTTGCCGACAATCATCATCAGATCCGCGAGCTCGTCGATCACGACCACGATGTATGGCAGCGGTTCGCAGGTCGGCAGGTTGCCGCTCGCATCGAGCAGGCCCTGCTCGCCGGCCTGCACGCGCTGCTGCAGGATCGGATTCGGGATCGGCCTGCCGGCGTCGATCGCCTCCTTGATCTTGCGGTTGTAGCCGCCGATGTTGCGCACGCCGAGCGCGGCCATCAGCTGGTAGCGCTGTTCCATCTCCGCGACGCACCACCGCAGAGCGTTCGCCGCCTGCTTCATGTCGGTGACGACCGGTGCGAGCAGGTGCGGGATGCCCTCGTAGACCGACAGCTCCAGCATCTTGGGGTCGATCATGATCAGCCGGACGTGCTCCGCTGTCGCCTTGTAGAGCAGCGACAGCACCATCGCGTTGATGCCGACGCTCTTGCCGGAACCGGTCGTGCCCGCGATCAGCAGATGCGGCATCCGCTGCAGGTCCGCGACCACCGGGTGCCCGCCGATGTCCTTGCCGAGCGCGAGTGCGAGCGGCGAGGCCATGTCGTCGTACGCTTTCGACTTGAGGATCTCTCCCAGCGTCACGAGCTCGCGCTTCTCGTTCGGGATCTCGAGCCCGACGACGCTCTTGCCCGGAATGACCTCGACGACGCGCACGCTGATCGCCGACAGCGCGCGGGCGATGTCCTTCGCGAGTCCCGAGATCTGGCTCACCTTGACGCCGGGTGCGGGCCGCAGCTCGAAACGCGTGACCACCGGCCCGGGGTGCACGGCCACGACCTCGACCTCGACGCCGAAGTCGCGCAGCTTGAGCTCGACGAGCCGCGACATCGCCTCGAGCGTCTCGGCCGAATAGCCGGCCTCGCGCGGCGGCGCATCGTCCAAGAGCTGCAGCGGGGGCAGCTCTTTGGAGGCCGGCTTGTCGAACAGCGGTACCTGCTTTTCCTTCTCGACCCGCTCGCTCTTCTCGATGACCGGGACCGCGGCCTCGATACGCGGCGGTGGCCGGAACTCGGCCTTTTTCCTCTCTTCCCGCGCGGCTTCGTGGCGCGCCGCCCGGCTCTCGCGGCCGGCTTCCCGCTCGCGTCGCGAGGCGAACATGGCCTTGACCGAGGCGTGCGCGGCGAGCAGCGCGCGCCCGAGCAGGTCCATGACCCTGAGCCAGGAAACGCCGATGAACAGCGAGACGCCGGCAAACCACACGCCGAGCAGCAGCAAGGTCGCGCCGAGGAAGCTGAAGCCGTGGGCGAGGCTGTGGCCGACGAGGTCGCCAAGAATGCCGCCCGCGGTCTGCGGGTAGCGCGCGGAGGAGAAGTGCAGCGTCGCTATCCCTGCGCTGGTCGCGAGCGTCAGCACGAAGCCGGCCAGCCGGAATGCGAGGCTGGCGCGCGAGGGCGCCTCGCCCGCGGGCCGGCGGAACAGCAGCCAGCCGGTCACGCCGAGCATCACCGGAAACAGGAACGCCGGCGCACCGAACAGCAGCAGGAAGACATCCGACAGCCACGCCCCGATGGGTCCTATCAGGTTCGCGACGCGCCCCGGCTCGCCGGTGAAGGAGAAACCCGGGTCCGCCGGGTCGTAGCTCAGGAGTGCGAGCAGCAGCACGAGCGCGAGCGCGCCGAACACGAACAAGGCGCCTTCGCGCAACGCGCGCGTCACGACCGCGGCGAGCTTCAGGCCGGCGCCGCCCTTCGCCGGTGCAGCGGCCTCAGCCATTGTTCAGTCTCAGATGAGAAAGCATGCTTAAATCCATGATACTACTCAGGTAGCCCTTGTGCCAGCCGCGCTTGAGCGAATCCACCCGGGCGTCGCATTTTTTCCTACCATTGGCGTCTCCTTCGACCCACCGGAACCGGCATGACTGCACCGCTCCACGCCCGACTTGTGATCCTCGGCTCGGGCCCTGCCGGCTACAGCGCCGCCGTCTACGCCGCCCGCGCGAATCGCGAGCCGCTCCTCATCACCGGCATCGAGGCCGGCGGCCAGCTGATGACCACGACCGAGGTCGACAACTGGCCGGGCGACGTCGAGGGCCTGCTCGGCCCCGCGCTGATGGAGCGGATGCGCAAGCACGCCGAGCGCTTCCACACCCGGATCGTGCACGACCACGTCAGCCGCGTCGACCTGTCCGCGCGACCGATGCGCCTGACGGGCGACGGCGGTGAGTACAGCTGCGATGCGCTGATCATCGCAACCGGCGCGTCGGCGCGCTACCTCGGGCTCCCCTCGGAGCAGACCTTTCGCGGCAAGGGCGTGTCGGCCTGTGCCACCTGCGACGGGTTCTTCTACCGCAACCAGGACGTGGCCGTGGTCGGCGGCGGCAACACGGCCGTCGAGGAGGCGCTGTACCTCACCAACATCGCGCGCCACGTGACCCTCGTGCACCGCCGCGACCAGCTGCGCGCGGAGAAGATCCTGCAGGACCGGCTCGCCGAGCGCGCGCGCGCGGGCAAGGTGTCCTTCGCCTGGAACCACGAGGTGGCAGAGGTGCTGGGCGATGCGACGGGCGTGACGGGCCTGAGGATCCGCGCGGCGACCGGCGGTGCGGCGCGGGACCTCAAGCTGAGCGGGGTGTTCATCGCCGTCGGCCACACACCGAACACGCAGCTATTCGAGGGCCAGCTCGGGATGAAGGGCGGCTACATCCTCGTGCGGGGCGGGCTCGAGGGCGATGCCACGGCGACCAGCGTTCCGGGCGTGTTCGCCGCCGGCGATGTCGCCGACCACGTGTACCGCCAGGCCGTGACCTCGGCCGGGACCGGCTGCATGGCGGCGCTCGACGCCGACCGCTACCTCGAGCGCGTCGACGCCGGGCACTGACGCTCCGGGGCACCATGGACGCCGCGACCCTGCTCGCCACGACCCACGCCTCGATCGATGCGATCGACTGCGAGGCGTGGAACGCGCTCGACCTGGGCGGCGTGCCGTTTCTCCGCCACGAATTTCTGGCCGCGCTCGAGCACTCGGGCGCGGTCGGACCGGGCACCGGCTGGCAGCCGTGCCACGTCGCAGTGCACTGCGGGGCGACGCTCGTCGGGGCGCTGCCGCTCTACCTGAAGACCCATTCGTGGGGCGAGTTCGTCTTCGACTTCAGCTGGGCGCAGGCCTACAACCGGCACGGCGCGCGCTACTACCCGAAGCTCGTGGCCGCGACCCCGTTCACGCCAGCGGCCGGCCCGCGGCTGCTGGTCCGGCCAGGCGCCGATGCGGTGCGCGTGCGCCGCGCGCTGCTCGCGGCCGCGCTCGAATCAGCCCCGGACGCCTCCTCGCTCCACGTGCAGTTCGCGGCCAGCGAGGAGGCGGACTGGCTCGCGCGCGAGGGACTGCTCGCGCGCCTCGATTGCCAGTTCCACTGGCACAACCGCGGCTTCGCCGACTTCGAGGGCTTTCTCGCGACCTTCACGGCCGAGAAGCGCAAGAAAGCCAGGCGCGAGCGGCGCCGGGTGCTCGAGGCTGGGGTGCGCTTCGACATGCGCGCCGGCGCCGACCTGAGCCCGGCCGAGTGGCAGCGCGTTCACGCGCTGCATGCCGACACGTTTCGCAGGCACGGCCACGACCCGTACCTCAACCCGGCGTTCTTCGCCGAGGTCAGCGCGCGCCTGCCCGGCCAGCCGCAGGTGCTGCTCGCCCATCACCACGGCGAGATCATCGCGACCGCGATCTTCTTTCGCGGCCGCGACACGCTGTATGGACGCTACTGGGGCGCCGCGGGCGATTACCACAGCCTGCACTTCGAGAGCTGCTACCACCAGGGCATCGAGTACTGCATCCGCCAGGGCCTGCAGCGCTTCGAGCCGGGCACCCAGGGCGAGCACAAGCTGGCGCGCGGCTTCACGCCCGCGCTGACGCACTCGGCCCACCTGATCCGCGATCCGCGCTTCGCCGGCGCGATCGGCCGCTTCCTCATCGAGGAGCAGGCAGCGGTCCGCGCCTATGCACAGGATGCCGCCGCCCACGTCCCGTACCGCGCCGGGGCGGTGCCACTGGACGTGCCGCCGCTCGCCCCATGACTGCCTCGGCGATTCCCTGGCTCGCGGCGGGGAGCCCGCCTGCGGCGCTGCCCGATCCTCGCTCGGCACTGCGCGAGCCGAACGGCCTGATCGCCGCGGGAGGTGCACTGAGCCCGGACTGGCTGCTCGCCGCCTACCGGCGCGGAATCTTCCCGTGGTACAGCGCCGGCCAGCCAATCCTGTGGTGGTCGCCCGATCCGCGCAGCGTGATCGATCCGGCGAGGTTCACGCCGCACCGCAGCCTCAGGCAGTCGATCCGCAACCGAGGCTACGAGACGCGGCTTGATACCGACTTCGAGGCGGTGGTGGCCGGCTGCGCGAGCCCGCGCGCGACGGCAGCCGGCACGTGGATCACGCCTGGCATGCACGCTGCGTACCTCGCGCTCCACAAGCTCGGGCACGCGCACTCGGTCGAGACCTGGCACGACGGACGGCTGGTCGGCGGCCTCTACGGGCTGCGTCTCGGGGCGCTGTTCTGCGGGGAATCGATGTTTTCGCGCGCGCGCGATGCCTCGAAGGTGGCGCTCGCGCGGCTCATCGAGCATGCGCGGGAGTCCGGCATCCTGCTCATCGACTGCCAGCTGCCGACCCCGCACCTCGCGAGTCTCGGCGCCGTCACGCTGCCACGCGAGCGGTTCCTCGAGCGGATCGCGGGCCTCGTCGGGCCGTGAAGGCGCTGGCGCGAGCGTCGCGCGAGGCGACAGTCGCATTGCGTGGACTGCGCCCTTTCGGCACAATGCGCCGCCTCGGAGCCAACCGGACAGTGCATGTCGAAAGAGGAAGCGATCCAGATGGAAGGCGAGGTCGTCGAGACCCTGCCCAACACCACATTCCGGGTCAAGCTGAAGAATGGCCACGTCGTGACCGCGCACATCTCCGGGAAGATGCGCAAGAACTACATCCGCAT
>Ga0209415_10006090_pt1 | contig 21539 bp, 21 predicted proteins | sample PeaSoiSIISIP2007_FD_187696 | JGI IMG/M metagenome (GOLD analysis project Ga0209415, IMG submission 187696) | Peat soil microbial communities from Weissenstadt, Germany - SII-SIP-2007 (SPAdes) (version 2) | ecosystem: Environmental > Terrestrial > Soil > Wetlands > Peat | place: Germany... | reverse complement strand
AGGTCCAGCAGGGCTACGACGACCTCCATGCCGGACGCAACGTGCGTGGCGTGGTGAGGCTGGCCGGGGACTCCTAACTGCCCCGATTTGCTGGTGAGGTCGTCACCAGGGGTTTGTGGTCGCCCACATCGGGGGTTCCCGTGCCGGCGCCGGGCGCTTGCCTAGGAACTCGGCGGTCGCTCAAGTTCTCGATGTGTCGAAGCCTTACGGCCGCGCTCGAGGGCGGTTCCCGGTGAGCCGAAGCAAGGCCAACGGACGAATTGACTGACCCGACCGACTGGCGGCGTGGTCGCACCTCGCCAATGGGCGTGGGGTGCCTCGTGCGACCGGGACCTATCGAGCGGGGGCCCCACGATGACGCCGTCGCGTGGAGCGGATGCGGGCTTGGGAGACCGCCGAGACGCCGGTGGCGCAGGGAAACCTCATCGCGAGTCGGCTTCTTGCCCCACTGTGTGGAGCGTTCTAGGTAGGTGGGAGGATCGTGTGATGGCTGGGTCTTGGTTCGAGACGGTCGCAGAGGCGCAACGACGTGCGAAGAAACGGCTGCCGCCGTCGGTGTACAGGACGCTGCTGGCGGGGTCGGAAAAGGGCCTCACCTCTGAAGACAACCTGGCCGCCTTCGGTGAGCTCGGTTTCGCGCCGCATGTCGCCGGGCTGCCCGAGAAGCGGGACATGGCCGTCACGGTCATGGGGCAGCCGCTGGCGCTGCCGGTGCTCATGTCGCCAACAGGGGTGCAAGCGGTGCACCCCGACGCGGAGGTGGCCGTCGCCCGCGCGGCAGCGGCCAGGGGCACTGCAATGGGCCTCAGTTCGTTCGCCAGCAAGCCCATCGAGGAGGTGGTGGCGGCCAACGCGCAGACGTTCTTCCAGCTCTATTGGTGCGGGACGCGCGAGCGCATCTCAGCGCGCATCGAGCGGGCCCGCAGCGCCGGGGCCGTCGGCCTCATCGCCACCTTGGACTGGTCGTTCTCCGACGGTCGTGACTGGGGCAGCCCGAGCATCCCCGAACGGCTCGATCTGAAGACGATGCTTCGGTTCGCTCCAGAGGTATTGCGTCGACCCCGGTGGTTGGCCGCGTTCGTCAGATCGAGGAAGCTGCCAGACCTCACGGTCCCAAACATGGCTGCCCCTGGTGAGCGGCCGCCGCCCTTCTTCGGTGCCTACCGGGAGTGGATGCAGACGCCGCCACCTACTTGGGACGATGTCGCGTGGTTGGCGGAGCAGTGGGATGGCCCATTCATGTTGAAGGGGCTCATGCGCGTCGACGACGCAAGGCGAGCGGTGGACGCCGGCGCAACGGCGATCTCAGTCTCCAACCACGGAGGCAACAATTTGGACGGCACCCCGGCGACGATCCGCGCTCTTCCCGCAATCGTGGAGGTGGTCGGCGACAGGGTCGACGTGCTTCTCGACGGCGGGATCCGGCGTGGGAGCGACGTGGTCAAGGCCCTCGCCCTCGGCGCGAAGGCGGTAATGATCGGGCGTGCCTATCTGTGGGGGCTGGCGGCGAACGGCCAGGCGGGCGTCGAGAACGTCCTCGACGTCATCCGCGGCGGGATCGATTCGGCGATGCTGGGCCTCGGCCGCTCGTCCGTCGACGAGCTGGCGCCGGACGACGTGATCGTGCCGAACGGATTTGTGCGCAGGCTGGGTGCCGGGCCGGACTGACCCGCCCGCCCGTCGGCTTACCGTTGCTGGGAGGCCGGCATTTGGCCCGGAACGTGCCGGCGGGCTGTGGTGATGGCCGGGTAGAGAGGCCGCACGGTGCGCGCCTGCCAGCACCCCCACCACAGGCCGGTGCCGTACGCGAGGTCGTCGGCGACCCGGGTGCTCATGTAGCGGATCGGGTCGAGTCCCTTGGGGCGTGACCCCCAGTCGCGGGTAGCTCCGACGGCCAGCGCGCCGGCGACGGCCAGCCGGAGCCGTCCCAACCGCCGGACGAACAAGGAACAGAACAGCACAGGCCCCCACGCGCGGGCGATGCCGGACACGGCGGGGATGATCGCCCGCGCCGTGCCGACGAGGGAGAGCCGGGTCGCGACGGCGAACGGGTCGTCCACGACGCCGGTCAGGCGGCTGGCCAGCACCGCGGTCGCCGCCGCCGCTACCGCCACGGCGGCGACCGGCCGGCGCGTGGCGACGAGGCCCCACGTCGCCACGGCGATCGGCGAGACCCGGGCCGGGGCGACCGCGGTGCCGTGTCGTCGCGCCAGGGGCCCGGCGCTGGAGCCGTAGAGGGCCCGCCGAGCGAGCCAACGGGTCGGTTGGAGGTCGGTCGTGTGGGACACCTCAACGGCCGGCACGTAGCGCACGTCCCAACCGGCCTCGACAAGCCGCCACACGAGGTCGACGTCTTCGCCCGCCTCGAGCCGTTCGTCGAAGCACATCTGGGCCGCCGCGGCGCGCCGGAGGACGATCGCCGCCGATGGCACGTAGGAGACGCGGCCGCCCGGGGCGACCTTTCCCTCGATGGGTCCGAGGTCGAGCGGGGACCGCGCGGCTTCGTAGCGGGCCAGCCACGACGGTCCCGTCGGCGTGACCACGCGGGGTGCGACGAGCGCCACCCGGGGGTCGGCGAAATGCCCGATCAGGGGGTCCAGCCACCCGGGGGCGACCATGCAGTCGGAGTCGACGAACGCGACCAGCGGAGAGAGGACTCGACCCATCCCGGCGTTGCGCGCCGCGGCGGGACCACTGTGGGTGTCGAGCCGGACGTACTCCGCGCCGGCGTCGCGCGCAGCTTTCTCGATCTCGTCCCGGCGGAGCGAGCAGTCATCAACGACGACACACGCGATGTCGCCGAGCGACGCAAGGAGCCGCTCGAGAAGCTCGGGCCGATCACGCACCGGCACCACGGTGGTCACCAGGACGCCTGGGGAGAGGGCCGGCGGCCGAGGGTGCATGACACCTGCGGAGACCAATCTCCGGGCGACGACCCTGTCGGTTCGGCGGTTCTCGACGGCCGCTCCCTCTAGCCAGCGTTGCGCCATTGCGGCGGCCCGTGGGCGGAGCCGCACGAGCCGTGTCGGGCTGCCACCGAGCAACGCGCGACCGCCCGACAGGACTCGGAGATCCCGGTCCGCGGCGAGCCCGAACCCGACTGGCAGCAGCGCTTGGCCCGTTGGGGCGGGGCGGAGGGGAGCCGGCCGGCGCTCGGTCCGGGCGAAGGGGGGCACGCTGCCATCTTGTCAGCGTCTGGACGATTGGGTGCCGGCCGCCTTCGACCCCTTTTGGTCCTGGTCGCCGGCGGTATCGTGCGATCGGCGCGGAGCGGACGGAGGTGGCGGTGCCCGAAGGCCAGATGGAGGCCGAGCTCGACCAGGTCCTCGGGGAGGCCGTCGACCGCGGCGGCCTGATCGGGGCGGCGGTGGCCGTGTCCACGCCGCGCGGTGCGTATGCCGGCGCGGCCGGCCAACGATCCGAAGGTGCAACCATGACCCCGGACACGATTGTCTGGATCGCGTCCATGACGAAGGCGGTCACGGCTGTGGCGGCGATGCAACTGGTCGAACAAGGTTTCGTTGAACTCGACGCGCCGTGCGGTGACCTCGTGCCCTACCTGGCCGACGTGGAGGTGCTCGACGGGTTTGCCGACGGCGGCGAGCCGCTCCTGCGGCCTCCGAAGCGGCCGGTGACGCTTCGCCACCTGCTCACCCACACGGCCGGCTTCGGGTACGACTTCACCGATGCTCGGATCGCCCGGTACGTGGCCGAGCGGGGCATGCCGAGCACCATCGATGGAAGCACGGCCTCCTACGAACAGCCCATCCTCTTTGATCCGGGGGATCGGTGGGTGTACGGGATCAACATCGACTGGGCCGGTCAGGTGATCGAGGCGGTGACCAAGACCCGACTCGACGAGTACCTGAGGTCCGCGATCTTCGACCCGCTCGGTCTGGACGACACCGGCTTCCGCCGCGACGCGGAGCGCCGCGACCGCACGGCCGACATGTACCTCCGCACTCCCGACGGCCTCGTCCAGATTCCGTTTGAACTGAACGAGGATCCCGAGTTCCTGATGGGTGGCGCCGGCCTCTATAGCACCGTCGTCGACTATCTCCGCTTCTTGCGCATGATGCTCGGCGGTGGCGAGCTGGAAGGGACCCGTGTGGTGACCGCTGAGACCGTCCGCACCATGGCCGCCAACCACGTCGGTGACCTCATCGTCAGAGGCTGGCAGACGGTGAACCCCGTCCTTTCCAATGACGTCGACTTGGGCCCGGGCCAGCAGTTCGGACTGAGCTTCCTCATCAATTCCGAACCGACACCCGAGGGTCGGGCCGCGGGTTCCCTGATGTGGGCCGGACTGGCCAACTCCTACTACTGGATCGACCTGACCTCGAAGGTCGCGGGCGTGTTCACCACGCAGATCCTGCCGTTCTTCGACGGACCCGCCCTCGACACGTGGCGCGCCGTGGAACGGACGGTCTACGCATCGCTGTAAGCCGCGCCTGGACATGGATCCTTCTCGGATCGCGCCAGCGCTGACGTCGACGAACCCCGGCCGGCGCGCCTTGCCCCGGCCGCCGTTCTCGCGGGCCGCCCCGGGAGCGTGGGTTATACAGAGCCGGTGAGGGCACCGGTCTGCTTGAGGGCGGTCCACGGGGCCCCAACCGAATGAGCATCGGCCGGGTCCCGGTCGGCTTGCGGGCCGTGATCTTCGACTTCTTTGGGACGATCGCCTGCCACCCCGGCGGGGTGGCGACGCAATACCCAGCCGTCTTCGCAAGGCACGGCTATCAGTTGGACCCCCAGATCGAGTCCCACTACTTCGCCCGTTACAACGGCGTCGAGCACCTCGAGCACTCCACTGACGAGACGAGGTACGAGGCGTGGGTACGGTCCCGACTCGGCGAGCTGGCCCGGGCCTGCGACGTCTCCCTGTCCGACGTGGACCGCCTGGTGGACGACCTGCGGGCCTTGGACACGGCGCCCGTGGTGGCCTACCCGGATGCCGCCCCCACCCTGGGTGTCCTGCGTGATCGCGGCTTTCGCATCGGCGTTTGCTCGAACTGGGGATGGGAGCTCGACGCGTACCTGGCCCAAGCGGGCCTGCTCGAGCTGGTCGACGTGGCGGTCACCTCGGCGCGTGCGGGTGCACGCAAGCCCCATCCGCGGATCCTGGCGGCGATCACCGATGCGCTCGGCGTGCGGCCCGTCGAGGCGCTCTTCGTCGGCGACTCCGTCCACCCAGACGTCCAGGGGCCACTCGAGGCGGGGATGGCTGCGGCACACCTGTGGCGGCCGGAGGACTCGGGGGCCACATCCCCGCCCGAGCTCCCGGCGGGCGGCGAACGAGTCACCTCCCTGACCGTGCTCTTGGAATGGTCCGCCCTCCAGCTGGCGGCACCGGCTGGGTCAACCCGCGAGTAAGCGCAGTTCTGGGAGCGCCCCGCCGACCATCGGCTCTCCGGGTGCCCCGAAGTAGGCTCGGCGAGGCACATATCGGGTCCGCGCGAACCCTTGGGATTCGCTGTCCCGAGCTCGGCGGCGAGGAGGACCGATGACCCAGATCGACAACGCGATGACCGACATCGAGCCCGAGGACGACGCGGAAACCGAGGCCGAGGACATCCTGGTAGAGGAGATCTCGATCGACGGCATGTGCGGGGTCTACTGAGCGCGTGAGCTCGCCGGGCTCCTCGACGGTGACGGCAACCGAGAGCTTCGACGCCGATCGCCGGTGGCGGCTGCACCCCCAGGTGGCACTTCGCGACGAGTCGTTCGGCGCGCTCGCGTACCACTACGGGAACCGCCGCCTGGTCTTCCTGCGTTCCCCCATCCTGGTCGAGCTGGTCGAGTCGCTTGAGCGATTCGACAGCGCTCGGGCAGCGCTCGACGCGGCGATCGCTCCGGCACAGCGGCGCTCCTATGAGCGCGCCCTGGCCCGCCTGGCCGCCTCCGAGGTGATCGATGCCCGATAAGACGAGGGACTCCGGACTGCGGGACCGGCTCGCCCACGGGCTGGACGCGCCGATCTGTTTGACCTGGGAGCTGACCTACGCGTGCAACCTGGCGTGCGTCCACTGCCTCAGCTCATCGGGACGGCGCGACCCGCGAGAGCTCTCCAACGCCGAGGCGATGGCGGTGGTCGACGAGCTCGTCGCGATGAAGGTCTTCTACGTGAACGTCGGCGGCGGCGAGCCGATGCTGCGGGCCGACTTCTTCGACCTGATCGGCTACGCGGTCGACCGTCGGGTCGGGGTGAAGTTCTCGACCAATGGGACGAGGGTGAATCGCTCGAGCGCGCAGAGGTTGGCCGCCATGGAGTACCTCGACGTGCAGGTGAGCCTGGACGGGGCGACCACCGAGGTCAACGATGCCATCCGCGGGTCGGGGAGCTACGCGGCGGCGCGCCGGGCCATGGACAACCTCGCCGAGGCCGGGTTCGGGCCGTTCAAGATCAGCGTGGTCGTCACCCGCCACAACGTCGGCCAGCTTGACGCGCTGGCGGCCCTGGCCGACCACTACGGCGCCCAGTTGCGGGTCACCCGCCTGCGCCCGTCGGGCCGGGGCGCCGACTCCTGGGAGGATCTCCATCCGACCGCGGCGCAGCAGCGCTTCTTGTACGAGTGGCTGCGCGACCGGCCCTCGGTCCTCACCGGGGACTCGTTCTTCCACCTCTCCGCCCTCGGCGAGCCCCTCGAGGGGCTGAACCTCTGTGGGGCCGGACGCGTGGTCTGCCTGATCGATCCGGTCGGTGACGTCTACGCGTGCCCGTTCGTCATCCACGACGAGTTCCTGGCCGGCAACGTCCGCGACCCCGGGGGGTTCACCGGGGTGTGGCGCGGGTCGGACCTCTTCGCATCGTTGCGGGAGACCACCAGCGCGGGTGCGTGCTCGTCGTGCGGCTCCTACGACGCGTGCCGGGGCGGTTGCATGGCCGCCAAGTTCTTTACCGGGCTGCCGCTCGAGGGCCCCGATCCCGAGTGCGTCTTCGGACACGGCGCCGAGGCGCTGGCCGCGCTCCCGACCTCGGGGCCGCCCCGGCCGGCCGCCGACCACTCGGCCGGCGCGGTGCCGGTCCGGCTCGTCTCTCGTGGCTGAGTCCTCCGTCGCCGTCCCGACCTGGACCGAGGTCGCGTCGGTCGCCCCGAACTGCCTCCTCGTGGTGCCGGTCGGCTCGTTCGAACAGCACGGCCCCCACCTGCCGCTCGACACCGACACACGGGTCGCGACGGCGCTCGTCGACCAGGTGGCCGAGCTCTCGTTCGTGGTCTTGGCCCCGCCGCTCGCCTACGGCGCCAGCGGCGAGCACGCCGGGTTCGCGGGCACCCTGTCGATCGGCAGCGAGGTGCTGGCCGACGTGCTGGTGGAGCTGGTGAGGTCGGCGCGGGGAACGTGCGCCGGCGTGGTGTTCGTGTGCGCCCACGGGGGCAACGCGGACGGCATCAGGCTGGCCAAGGAACGTTCCAGGTCCGAGGGGGACCGGGTATTCGTCTGGGGCGCCCGGGTGGACGGCGGCGACGCGCACGCCGGCCGGACCGAGACGTCGCTCATGCTCGCGATCGCACCGGACGCGGTTCGAAGTCGGGAGCTCGAGCGGGGCCGCATCGAGCCGCTCGACGTTCTGTGGCCAGAGCTGCGCGAGGGTGGGGTGAAGGCGGTGTCGGCGAACGGCGTCTTGGGCGATCCGACCCTGGCGACCGCGGCCGAGGGCCGGCTGCTCTTCGGCGCGCTGGTCGACGAGCTGACCGGCGCCCTCGAGTCGTGGTGGAGCGAGCTCGCCGAGCCGGCCGCTGCCGGGGCGTCCGAGTGAGCCCGGTCGCGGTCGTCACCGGTGCCGCCCGGGGGATCGGCGCCGCCACGGTCGATTGCCTGGTCGCCGACGGGTGGTCGGTGGTCGCGGTCGACTCGTGCGCGGACGACCCGGCGATCGGCTACGGGCTCGGGACCCGCCAAGAGCTCGACGCGTTGTCCTCCCGGCATGGCGAACGGGTGGTGCCGGTGGTGGGAGACGTCCGGAGCCAGCCCGACATGGACGGCGCGGTCGCGGCGGCGCTCGAGGTGTTCGGGACCCTCGACGCGGTGGTGGCGGCGGCCGGGGTGATCGGGGGCGGACCGCCGTTGTGGGAAACCGACGAGGCGGTCTGGGACACCCTCTTCGACGTGAACGTGATCGGCATTCGCCGGCTGGTCCAGGCGGCCGTGCCGGTGCTGTTGGACCGGGACGCGCCTCGACAGGGAAGGGTGGTCGCCGTTGCGTCGGCCGCCGGCATGCTTGGGCTCCGCCGGCTGGGTGGGTACGTCGCGTCGAAGCACGCGGTGATCGGCCTGATCCGGGCCCTGGCGGCCGACCTGGCCGGGACCGGCGTCACCGCCAACGCGGTGTGCCCGGGCTCGACCCGGACCCCGATCCTCGATGCGTCGGCCCGGGTCTACGACCTCGAGTCGGTCGAGGAGTTCGCAGGCCGCCAGCTGCTGGAGCGCCTGCTCGAGCCCGAGGAGCCGGCCGCCCTGATCGCCTGGCTGTGCGGTCCCGCCTCCAGCGCGCTCACCGGGGCGGTCCTGGCGGCCGACGGGGGCATGACGGCGTTCTGAGCCACCTGGGGAAAACTGGCGCCGCCGGTGACGGCCGGGCGCTCAAGGCTTCCAGACGGTAGCGTGACGAACTCGGACCGGATCGTCACACCATCGCTACGCCCGGGGGGAAACGGGCACGCGGTGTCGGTGGGCGGCCGGGCCTTTGACTAGGGAGGGGCACATGGACAGGAAGCACCGATCTGCCGCGAGGTGGCCGAGGTTCTTTGCGGCGGCCGCAGCCGGCACGGTGGTACTCAGCTTCGCCACGATCACGACCGCCTCGGGGTCGTCGTCGGTGCCGCTGGCCAACCCGTTCGGGTACAAGTACGGCTACAAGGCCGCCGTCGCGGAGCTGGCCAAGCTCTACGCCGGGACCAGCACGGCGGTGAACACGACGCCCCGACCGGCGGCCAAGAACAAGTCGATCGTGATCATCAGTTCCGGCCAGGCCTCGATCTCGAGCTCGATCCCGGTCGACGCCGCCCAGGCCGCAGCGGAGAAGATCGGCTGGAATGTGACGATCTTGGACGGCAAGCTCATGCCATCCACCTACGGCGGCCTGATCAGCCAGGCGATCGCCCTCAACCCCGCGGGGATCATCCTCGACGCGGTGGACTGCAACCAGGCGCGGGGACCGCTGCAGCAGGCCAAGGCCCACCACATCGCGGTCGTCCCGCTGTACGCGTATGACTGCAACGACCCCACCGAGAACGCCGGGCCGCCGCTGTTCTCCGCCGTCGAGAACTTCAACAACCTCCCGGCCAAGGAGCTCGGCTACTTCGCCGAGTCCTACGGGCGGGGTCAGGCCGACTACATCATCGCGGCGACCCACAACAAGGCCCGGGTCCTCGTGCTGAACGACGAAGAGTTCACGGTGCTCAAGTACACGGCCGCCGGCTTCGATGACCAGATTGCCCACTCCGGTGGGTCCCAGGTCGTCGCCACGCTGAACTTCCTGTCGGCCGACCTCGGCCCGAAACTCCAGCAAGAGGTCCAAGCCGAGCTCCTCCAGCACCCCGACATCAACTGGATCAAGAGCCCGTACACGTACGCGACGATCCTCGGGGTGACGCCGGCGCTCACTGCTTACCCCAAGGGCAAGTTCAGCGTCATGGGCGGGGAGGGATTCCAGCCCGAGCTTCAGGACATCCAGCAGGGGACGGTCACCGCGGCGATGGCCATCAGCTCGACGTGGACCGGTTGGGCGGCCGTCGACACCATGAACAGTGTCTTGACGCACAAGCCTGTGTACGAGTCGGGCATCGGTTGGCAGCTCATCAACTCGACCCACAACCTGCCGGCGAACGCCCAATACTCCCCCCCGCAGAACTTCGAAGCCGCCTACCTGAAGGCCTGGGGGATCAAGAAGTAGCGAGGGCCCCGAGAGACCAGCGGGGACCCTGAGCGTGGTGTCAGCCTCGGCGGAGAACCCCGGCGCGGGCGGGAATGTCGTTCCCGCCCTCGCCGGGGACCCCGCGCTGGGCGAGCCGTTGGTGCCGCGGCCATGGTTCGCCTTGTCGGTCTGGCATGTCTCGAAGAATTTCCCGGGGACCAAGGCGCTCGACGACGTGTCCATCGACGTCACTCGGGGCACCATCCACTGCCTGCTTGGCGCCAACGGCTCGGGCAAGTCCAGCCTGATCAAGATCCTGGCCGGCGTGTACCGGGCCGATCCGGGAGGGACGGTCACCGTCGAGTCAGACACCATCGACGCCGATCGGACGTCACCGGAGTGGGCCAGATCGTCCGGCCTGCACTTCGTGCACCAGGACCTGGCGATCTTCAACTCGTTGTCGGTGGCCGAGAATCTGGCGATCGGTCGCGGATTCCCGGTGCACGCGCTGACCAAGGCGATCCGTTGGCGGGCCCTCCGGCGTCATGCCCGTACCGTGCTGCAGCGCTTCGACGTCGATGTCGATCCCAGACGCTTGGTCGCCGAGCTCCGTCCGTCCGGCCGGACCATGGTCGCGATCGCCCGGGCGCTGCAGGACCAATCCGATGCCTCCGAGGGCGTCTTGGTCCTCGACGAGCCGACCGTGTCACTGCCGGCCGCCGAGGTCGACATCCTGTTTGACGCGCTCAAGCGATATGCCCGGGCCGGCCAGACCATCGTGTTCGTGACGCACCGGCTCGACGAGGTGGTCAGGCTCGCCGACCGGGTGACGGTGCTGCGCGACGGACGCGTCGCCGCCACCTTGGAGGCCAGCGAGGTCACCAACGAGAAGCTTGTCGAGCTGATCGTGGGCCGCGCCCTCGACCACGACATCGCGGCGAGCTCGGTGCTCGACGGCGAGGACCTCGTCCTCGAGGTCTCCGACCTATCGGCGGGCTCCCTCCGGCAGGTGTCCTTCGGGCTCCGAAGAGGGGAGGTGCTCGGGGTCGCCGGGTTGGTGGGCTCGGGGCGGACGACGCTGTTGACGACGCTGTTCGGTGTCCAACCGCCCGTTCACGGCACGGTCAAGCTGGATGGAAGCCCGGTGTCGTTCTCCGGTGTCGACCAGGCCATGGACGCCGGTTTGGGCTTCGTTCCCGAGGACCGAAGCGAGTCGGCATTCGTGAACATGAGCCTGCGGGAGAACCTCTCGGCGGCCGAGGTGCCCAAGTACTGGCGCGGGCTCCGTCTGCGCGAACGGGCCGAGGCCGCCGACGCGCGCCAGTCGATCGTGGACTTCTCGATCAAGGCCATCTCGGAGCGTCAGCCCTTCGCGACACTGTCGGGCGGCAACCAGCAGAAGGCCATCGTCGCCAGGTGGCTACGCCGCCGGCCCAAGCTCCTCCTCCTCGACGAGCCCACCCAAGGCGTCGATGTGGAGGCCCGCGGCGAGATCTACCGTTTGGTCCGTCAGGCGGTCGCCTCGGGGTCGTCGGTGATCGTGGTCACCTCCGACTTCGAGGAGCTCGCCCGAGTGTCCGATCGCGTGGTGGTGCTGACGCGGGGTCGGATCACCGGCGAGGTCCGGGGCCCCGACATTGACCCGTCCCGTTTGACCGAGCTCGTCCTGTCCGCCGCGCCGGACTCCGACGAATCCCGACTGGAGGCCAGCCAGCCATGACCGTCGAGCAGACCGACGAGTCTGCCCAGTCAGCAGGGAGTGCGCAGGGGCAGGCGAGCGCGGAAGGCATCCAGCCCGACGCCCGGTCGGGCATGCAGTCGTCGTTGCTCTACAACGTCGAGCGATTTGCCTTGCCATCGCTCCTGATCTTGGTCCTCATCTTCTTCAGCGTGTGGCCGAAGACGGGCAGCCTCTTCGCGTCGGCGGCCAACTTCCAAGAGGTCGGTTCGGACTACGTCTACATCGGGATGCTCGCGCTGGCCTCGCTGCTCCCGCTCGTCTGCGGCGAGTTCGACTTCTCGGTCGGCTCCAATGCCGGGTTCACCCAGATCGTGGCGGCCACGGCGATGGCGCGCTTCCACGTCCCGCTCCCGTTCGCGATCATGCTCGCCATTGCGTTCGGCGCCGCCGTCGGACTGGGCAACGGCAACACCGTCTCGCGGGTGGGGGTCAACTCGCTGATCGTGACGCTGGGCACCTCGGCGATCCTGCTCGGGGTGGTCGAGTGGTACACGGGCAGCCAGTCGATCAACATTGGGATCTCACCCTCCCTCGTCAACTTCGGCTCGGAGAGGACCTTCGGTGTCCCCGACATGTGCTACCTGCTGCTGGGGGTGGCTCTCGTCGTGTACTACGTCCTGCAACACACCCCTTACGGCCGGTACCTGAGCAGCGTCGGGTCCAACCCACGGGCGGCCCGCCTGGTCGGGCTCCAGGTCGACCGCCTCAAGCTCACGGCTTTCGTCCTGGCGGGGGCGCTGGCCGGCGTGGCCGGCGTGCTGCTCGTGGCCAAGAACGGCAGCGCCACCCCGGAGGCCGGGTCCGTCACCGACACCCTCCAGGCGCTGGCCGCCTGCTACCTGGGTGCCACGTCGATCCGGCCGGGGCGCTTCAACGTTCCTGGTGCCATGCTGGCCGTCTACTTCATCGGGTTCAGCGTGTCGGGTCTCGCCATCGCCGGCGTCCAGTCCTGGGTCAGCCAGGTGTTCAGCGGGGCTGCGCTGTTCATCGCGGTGGTGGTGTCGACGGTGATCGGTCGCCGCCGGGCCGGCGGCGCCTGACACCGACCGATCCCGAACGCGAGAGGGAGGGGCGGTGAACGCCGAGCATGGCGCGCTGGCGGACCTGGCGCCGTTGATCGTCGTCGACCACCCGGTGGTCGCCGACCGGCTGGCCCAGCTCCGGGACCGCGACACCGACAACTTCGCTTTCCGGCGCCTGACCGCCGAGTTGTCGGCGTTCGTCGCCTACGAGGCCCTGCGCGACCTCGAGACCGAGACCGGCACCGTGGAGACCCCGGTCGCCACCGACGCCACGGCCCGCCGGATCTCCGAGACGCTGCTCTTGGTCCCGATCCTCCGAGCGGGCCTTGGGATGGTGCCGGCGATCACCTCGATGCTCTCGCCGGTCGAGGTGGCCCACGTCGGGCTGCGCCGCGACGAGGAGACCCTCCAGTCGAACCTCTACCTCGACGCCCTGCCGGCGTCGCTTGCCGGGCGCAAGGTCGTCGTGTGCGACCCGATGCTCGCCACCGGTGGCACGCTCGTTCAGGTGTGCGACCTCATCGTCGCCCGCGGTGCGGCGTCGATCGTCGTGCTGTGCTTGTTGGCGTCGATGCCCGGGCTGCGCCGCTTCCGGGACGCCCATCCCGACGTGCTCGTCGCGTGCGCCGGCATCGACCTGGTGTTGAACGACAGCGGCTACATCGTGCCCGGGCTCGGCGACGCCGGTGACCGGCTCTTCGGCCGTCCCGGCTGAACCTCAGAGGCCGATGTCCTCGAACCACAGGTCGTGATGGCTCGAGATGAAGCTCCCCAGAAGCTCGATGCACGCACGGTCGGCGAGATCGATCACCTCGACGCCGTGTTCGGCCAGCCAACCATGGCCGCCCGAGAAGTTCTCCGACTCACCCATGACCACCGCGCCGATCCCGAACTGGCGCACCAGCCCGCTGCAGAACCAGCACGGCGAGAGCGTGGTGACCATCACACAGTCCGAATAGTCGCGGCGGCGTCCGGCATTGCGGAAGGCGTCGGTCTCGCCGTGGACCGAGGGGTCGCCCTGCTGGACCCGGCGGTTGTGGCCCCGCCCGAGCAGGGTCCCGTCGCGCTGGAAGAGGGCCGCGCCGATGGGGATGCCCCCTTCGTCGAGGCCGATCCGTGCCTCGGCCACCGCCACCTGGAGGAACTCGGCGGCCTGGTCGTGGGCGAGCGGGCGGTGGTTACTTGGGTAGTCAGTCAATGGGTGGACCAAGTGAGGCGGGGTTACTTGGGTAGTGGGTCACTTTCGACTCTACGCAGCGACGAGCTGCCGGGCCCTACCGGCCCGAAGAATGTTGACGGCCGCGTTGACATCGGCGTGGGTTTGGTGACCGCACCCGAGACACCGAAAGACCGCCCCACGCCGGTTCCCCTCCGAGACGTGCCCACACGCTGAGCACCTCTGGCTGGTGTAGCGGGGGTCCACGGCGATGACCTGTCTACCGGCGCTCTCAGCCTTGTAGGTGATCATGGCCAGGAGCTGTCCCCACCCGGCGTCGTGAATGGAGCGGCTGAGGGCTGCTTTGGCCCTCGCTCCGTTTGGTTCGTAGCCCCCTTCTTCGTTTGGACGGGGCTTGGGCCGCCTCGTCATGTTCTTGATCTTCAGATCCTCATGGATGATGAGGTCGTAGTCGTTCACCAGTTGTCGGGACAGCTGGTGGGCGAGGTCCCGTCGTTGGTTGGCGATCTTGCGGTGGTGGGCACCCACCCGCTCCCGGGCCCTCTGGAGATTGTGCGAACCGGGCTGTTTGGTGGCCAGGTCCCGCTGGGCCTTGGCCAGGGCCGCCTGGCCTCGTTTGACGAAACGGGCGTGCTCGACCAGCCGGCCGTCACTGGTCGCCACCAGAGCCCCGACGCCCAGATCGATCCCGACGGCACAGCCGGTCGAAGGGAGCGGTTGGGCGGGGACATCGACGCAGTGGACGCTCACCCAGAAGCGTCTCCCCTCACGACGGACCGTGATCGTCTTGGGAGTCCCCCTGGTCGGCCGATGGAGGTGCACCCTCACGGGGCCGATGCCATGTAGGCGGAGCCGCCCGGTGTCCTCTTTGAGTGTCCAGCCGTCGCGGTCTTCCCATTGGAGCGAGTCGAACTGTCCGCGACCTCGAAATCGGGGGAACCCCGGGGTCTGCCCGGTCCGGCACCGGCGGAAGAACCCCTGGAAGGCCCGGTCCAGGCGTCGCAACGTGCCCCGGCAGACCGTCACCCCGAAGGCCAGGGTGTCGGGACAAACACCTCGCAGCTCGGTCAGCTCTCGACACTGGTCGAAGTAGGAGATCGACCGCCGTTCCCAGCTTCAGGCTCCCCGGCGCTCGTCCAAGGCGGCGTTGTAGAGCTCTCGCTGGAGCACGAGGAGGCGTTCCAACGCCGCCTTCTGACGGGTCGTCGGTTGGAGGAGGTACTTGTAGGAGCGGCAACGAGACACGATCCGGCCGACGGTAGGCAGAGGGTGTGACCGCACGATCCGTCGGGTCGTCAAACTGACCACTACCGCTACTTGCGGACATCGCGTCCTCCGGTCAAAGTCGGATGGTGACGGTTCCACAAGGTACCTACAAAGTCCAGGTCGGTTCGCAGGAGCTCGAGATCCCCCTCGTGGCCATCGCCGACGACCTGACGATCGCACTCCTCATCTCGGTCGACCTGGGGGTCGCGTTCGCAGAGATCGCCGGCGGGGAGCTGGCCGCGAAGCTGGCCCCCTACGACGCCGAGATCGTGGTCTCGGTGGCCACGATGGGCATCCCGATCGCGATCGAGGTGACCCGCGCGCTCGGGTTCGACGACTACGTGATTCTGCACAAGACGCCCAAGATCCACCTCGCCGACGCCATCGCCGAGCCGGTGCGGTCGATCACCACCGCGGCCCCTCAGCGGCTCCTCTTCGACGGTGCCCGCCTCGACGCGGTGGTCGGACGGCGCGTCGCGGTGGTCGACGACGTCATCTCGACGGGTGGTTCGACCAAGGCTGCGCTGAACCTGCTGCGCCGGGTCGGCGCCGAGCCGGTGGTGGTCGGCGCGGTGGTGACCGAGGGAGCCCAATGGCGCTCCTACCTGGGCGAGGACGCTGCCCTCGTGCAGTCGCTCGGTGCGATCCCGTTGTTCCGTCACGGTCCCGACGGCGCCCTGGTCGAGGACTGGGAGGGTCTGGGCGGCTCCACCACGGCCGACGCCGCGTTCACCACCCTCGGCGAGGGGTAGCAGAGAGATGACCGACATGAGGCGGAGAGTGGTTTTCGCCGGAGCGTCGATCGTGGGGCGGGGCACTCCTTGGGGAACCCTGTGCGAGGTGACGGCCAAGGCGATAGAGCCGCACGGCTATTCGGTGGAGATCGAGACGAGGTCCTGGGGACCGAACAACGGGAGGTTCGTGGCCGACGGGAGGGCGATACTCGGAGCCTGGAACATGATGTGGCTTCGGGACTGCTACACCGGCAGCCGCGAGTTCGCCGATGAGGGGCCGCGTGCGAACCTCCGCGTGATCGCCAACATCAACGCACCGGCCTGGGCGGCCATCGCGGTGAACGAAGCGAGCGGCATCAGCGATCTCCGCCAAGTTTCAGACGAGCAACGTCCGGCGAGGGTGTTCTTCGGCGCCGGCCCGGTGTATCGAGAGATCATCGACCACTACGGATGGACGGCTCAAACCCTGGAGTCGTGGGGTGGTTCGCTACGTTCGGTGCACGACCAACCTCGCTACGACCCCGAGGCGCCGCCGCTCGACGAGCCACAGTTCCGCCCCTGGGCCAAGACCGGCGAGTTCGACGTCATCATCGATTCGTTGTACGCCGGCTACCTGCCCGAGAACCATCATTGGATGGAAGCAAGCATTCTGTGGGACTTGCGGTTTCTTCCTGTTCCAGAAGCGGTGGTGGAAAAGGTCACCGCCGAGGGCCTGGGGACACCCGGCTGGGTTCCACACCGGCTCCTGCGGGGCGCGTGGACCGATGTGCCGGCCATCGCTCGGCTGCCCGACGTGATCTATTGCGCATCGCAGGCGCCCGACGACTTTGCCTATGAGGTCGCGGCATCGCTCGATTCCAACCGGTGGGCGTTCCGGCAGTGCCACCTCCCGTTCTCCTACGACCCCGCCAACGTGGCCGAGAACTTCGGGGTGCCGCTCCACCCGGGCGCCGAGGCCTATTACACCTCGGTCGGTTACCCGATCGGCCAAGTTCCATGAGCGCCAGCACCCTGTCGGCCATCGCGGCCCAAGCCCGCGCGAACCGGGTTGCGCCCCTCTAGAGCGATCACACTGGTCCCGCATCGGCCAGTCGGCGGTCTTGTTCGGCTGCCTGGGCCCGGACCCCTCGCCACGCCAGGACGAGGTACAAGAGCCCGCCTACCCCCATGCCCATGAAGACGCTGAAGTCGGCGCCGTAACCGTCCTTGCCGGCGACGTGGAAGGTCACCTCGTTCAGCCAGTGGGGCAGCGAGAAGGTGGCCGACAGCGACGAGATGGCCGCGAACATGCCCACGACCTGGGCGATGATCGCCGGCCAGTAGATCCCGCCGATGCGGTAGTAGAGGCCGCCCTTGTCGGTCCGCTGGAGCTCGGCGGGCACGTAGCGGGACCTGCGCATCCACCAGTCGACCAGGTAGATGGCCGCCCAGGGGGCGATCCAGACGATCACCACGTCGACGAAGTCCTTCAGGTAGACGTTGAACGAGGTGCTAAAGACGGCGTACATCGTGATGCCTAGCGCAATGACGCAGTCGATGAGGACCGCCCAGTCGCGCTTCACCTTCACCCCCATGGCCTGGAGGGTGACGCCGGAGGAGTAGAGGTCGAGGCTGTTGATGGCGAACAGCTGAAGGATCGAGAAGATCAAGAAGACGACGACGAACCAGGCCGGGAAGAACGACTGGTGGGCGAACGCAGCGAAGGCGCCCTTTGCCGACGACGTCCCGACCGACACGAGGAAGGTCCCGACGGCGGCACCGAGCGTCATGATCAGGATCTCGGGGACCGCCGTGCCGAGGAACACCCACCCGACGATGCCCCTCTTCGAGGTCTCCGGCTTGCAGTAACGGGTGTAGTCGTTCCCGCACTCTGTCCACCCCAACCCGCTCAGGATGATCGTGAAGGCCAGGCCCTCCAGGTAGACATGCCAGCCGGCCCCGTGGGCGACCCCGTGGGTGGTGGCATGGGGGATCGCGAAGCCGAGCATGACCGCGAACAGGATGACGAACGGGATGACCAGCGCCCGCAGCGACTTCAAGATGGTGGCGTGGCCGAGGAAGGGGAGCACCCCTTGGATGAGCACCGCCACGATGACGAAGATCACCTTGGCCGGGTTGCCCCCTAAGAAGCCCGCCTTGAGCTGGAGGACCAGGGCCGCACCGACGATGAGGATGAGCCCCTCGACCTCGAAGCCGATCTGGGTGGCCCAGTTGAAGAACGAGATCAGCCTCGAGCCGTTGGGACCGTAGCTGGCCCGGTTGATCGCGAACACCGTGGTGCCGGTCTGGGGCCCCTGCAGGCTGCACAGGCCGAGCAAGAAGTACGAGAGGTTGCCGATGATGATCAGGCTCAGCGCCTGCGCGAAGGTGAACCCGAACGTCATGAGCACGGCGCCGTAGATGAAGTACTCGATCTGAACGCTGGCGCCGGCCCACATCGCTCCGACGTCGCGTGGTTTTGCCCATCGTTCATTGAGCGGGATGTGGTCGATCCCGTGGCTCTCGATCCTGAACAGCTGATCGGCCTCGGGCAGCGACTCGTCAACCGTGATGGTGGTGGCCAATGTCCCCTCCTGTCAGCACCGTGATTGCTGCGCCGAGACGGTTAGGACTCCCTGGGCCACCACTCGACTGGCAGGAAGGATGGGCGCGATTCGCCGCCGCGTCAAGCGGGCAAAGTGGGAACATCGCGTGCCGTCAGCGGGCCAAGTACCGGTCCAGTTCGCCCAGCATCTCGGCCCTCCGGTCGGGGTCGGCGAAGCAGCTCTCGATGGAGGTTCTGGCCACCTCGCCCAGCTCGGCGCGCCCCCATCCGAAGGCCGCCGCGCACCGCTCGTACTCACCGACCAAGTCGATCCCGTAGAGGAGCGGGTCGTCGGTGTTGATCGACACCGGGACCCCGGCTCGCCGGAGCGCGTCGAGGGGATGTGAGGCCAGGTCCTCGACGATGCCGAGGATCACGTTCGAGGTCGGGCAGATGTCGAGGGGCACCCCCCGCCTCGCCAGCTCCTCGACCAGAGCCGGGTCCTCGACACAGCGGACCCCGTGGTCGATCCGTTCGGCCCCGAGCAGCTCAACGGCCTCCCGGACCCCTTGGGCCCCGCTCGACTCGCCGGCGTGGGCGCAGCGGTGGAGCCCGGACCGGCCGGCGCGGGTGAACGCCGATGCGAAGCGGTCGTTGTGGGAGCCCTCCGCCTCGTTGCCGTCGATCGAGAGCCCCACGACACGCGGATGGGCCAGCGAGAGGAGCCGGTCGACCAGCTCCGCGGCCTCGCCGGAGCTGTCGGTGCGGCTGAGGCTGATACACAGCCCGACGCTTGCTCCCCCGTCCTGCTCGGCCTCGGCGAACGGCCCGTTGAGCGCGTCGACCATGGCGCCGAGCCGCCGCCGCCAGTGCGGCCAGTGTGACGGGTTCACGATGACGTCGAGGTGTCGGGCCCCCGCCGCCCGGGCCCGCTGGCCGAGCTGGCGCGCGATCTCACTCAGTTGGTCGGCCCGCTCGATCCGCCCGCACGACCAGTCGAGGTAGGAGAGGAGCTCGGCCAAAGAGGTGATCGCCGGCGGGGGCGCGGGGTCGGAGCCGCCACCCGCGACCTGCGCCGGGACGCACCCCTCGAGGTGCAGGTGGACCTCGGCCTTGGGCAGTGCAGCGATCCAGGCGCGGTCGGAAGCCTTCGGCACGAGCGCTATCTTGCCGTGCCGGTCCGAGGCGTCACATGAGTTCGGTAGCGTGGGCGCCGGTGCAATCGCATTCCGCCTCGTCGCTCGACGCGCCCGCGCAGAGCCAAGGGACCGGCGAAGAGCCGGTCATCTGGGCGCGCGGCCTGGCCAAGCGGTTCGGCGACCTGGTCGCCGTCGACGACATCGACTTCGACATCGCCCGCGGGGAGTCGTTCGGGTTCCTCGGTCCCAACGGCGCCGGGAAGACCTCGACGATGCGGATGATCGCCTGCATGTCGCCCAAGACCGCCGGAACGCTCCGGGTGCTCGGCATGGACCCGGAGACCGACGGGCCCGAGATCCGCAGCCGCATCGGTCTCGTCCCCCAAGAGGACACCCTCGACCTCCAGCTGACCGTGCTCGACAACCTCATGATCTACGGGCGCTACTTCGACCTGCCCAAGAAGGTCATCCGAGAACGCGCCCGGCGCCTGCTCGACTTCGCCGAGCTGAGCGAGCGCGCCAACGACACCGTCGAGCCGCTGTCGGGTGGGATGAAGCGGCGCCTCACGATCGCCCGTGCCCTCGTCTCGGAGCCCGACCTGCTCATCTTGGACGAGCCCACGACCGGGCTCGACCCCCAGGCCCGGCACCTCTTGTGGGACCGCCTGTACCGGTTGAAGAGCCAGGGGGTCACCCTGGTGATCACGACCCACTACATGGACGAGGCCGAGCAGCTCTGCGACCGCCTGGTCGTGATGGACAAGGGCCGGATCGCCGCCGCCGGCACCCCGGCGGTGTTGATCGAGCACTACTCCACCCGCGAGGTGCTGGAGCTGCGCTTCTTGGGCGAGGACGCGCCGCCCGAACGGCTGGAGGGGATCGCGGAGCGGATCGAGGTGCTCCCAGACCGGGTGCTCTTGTACTCCGACGACGGCGACCGAGCCCTCGAGGAGGTGCGCGCTCGGGGGATCGCTCCGACTAGCTCACTGGTCCGCCGCTCCACCCTGGAGGACGTGTTCCTGTCCTTGACCGGTCGGACGCTCGTCGATTGATTGGGGGGCATCGGTCGTGACGACCGATCTCGAGACGTGGGGGATGGAGTTTGTTCAGGGCACCCGCCTGCCGCCGACCCTGCGCGTGCTCCGCTACCACTTCTACACCTACATGCGGACGTGGCGGTCGTCGCTCACGACCAGCTTCCTCGCGCCGGTCCTGTATCTCGCCGCGATGGGGGTCAGCCTCGGCTCGTTGATCAACCGGCATGTCGGTTCGGTCGACCACGTGGCATACCTCAGCTTCGTGGCCCCCGGCCTCCTGGCCGCGAGCGCCATGCAGGTCGCCGCGAGCGACTCGATGTACCCGGTGATGGCGGCCATCAAGTGGATCCGGACCTACCACGCCATGCTGGCCACCCCGCTCCGGGTGACCGACGTGCTCCTCGGGCACTTCGCCTGGGTCACCATGCGGCTGATCCTGACCGCGGTGACCTATCTCGGGGTGATGGCCGCCTTCGGCGTCGTGCAGTCGCCGCTCGCGATCGCGGCGGTGCCCGCCGCGATCTTGACCGGCCTGTCGTTCTCCTCGATCATCTCGGCGTTCGCGGCGACCCAGGAGAACGACCAGGGCTTCGCCACGATCTCCCGGATGGGGCTCATCCCGCTGTTCCTCCTCTCGGCAACCTTCTTCCCGCTCAGCCAGCTGCCCGGCTGGATGCACCCGGTCGCCTACGCCACGCCGCTGTTCCACGGCGTCGACCTCTGCCGCATGTTGGTGCTCGGGCGGGTCGACTGGGCATCCGCGGGGTGGGACCTCGCGTACCTGGTCGCGCTAAGTGGCTTCGGGGTCCTCCTCGCTCGGCGGCTGTTCGCCAAGCGGTTGGTCGTCTGATGGCACCCTCGGACTCGGGTCCCGGCGCGCTGGCCCGGCGCGACCTGTTCTCGCCCTCGGTGCCGCGGATCACCCCGCTGCCGTTCTACGGGCTCCGACGGGCCAAGCGGGTTTTCCAGCGCAACGTGGTCGTGTACCGGCGCGGCTGGAGGTTCATCGTCTCGGGGTTCTTCGAGCCGTTCTTCTACCTGGT
>Ga0209415_10006089_pt1 | contig 21539 bp, 15 predicted proteins | sample PeaSoiSIISIP2007_FD_187696 | JGI IMG/M metagenome (GOLD analysis project Ga0209415, IMG submission 187696) | Peat soil microbial communities from Weissenstadt, Germany - SII-SIP-2007 (SPAdes) (version 2) | ecosystem: Environmental > Terrestrial > Soil > Wetlands > Peat | place: Germany... | reverse complement strand
GTCGGCATCCCGCCGGCGCCGCGCGGCATGCCGCAGATCGAGGTCACCTTCGACATCGACGCCAACGGCATCGTCAACGTCGGGGCCAAGGACAAGGCGACCTCGAAGGAGCAGTCGATCCGCATCCAGGCAAACGGCGGCCTCTCCGACGCGGACATCGACCGCATGGTGAAGGAAGCCGAGGCCAACGCCGCCGACGACAAGGTGCGCAAGGAACTGGTCGAGGCCAAGAACCACGCCGACGCGCTGATCCACTCCACGCAGAAGGCGCTGGCCGAGCACGGCGACAAGGTCGGCGACGCCGACAAGTCGGCGATCGAGGCGGCGGTGGCTGAGCTGAAGACCGCGCTTGAAGGCGAGGACGCCAGCGCGATCCAGGCCAAGACACAGGCGCTGATGCAGGTCTCGATGAAGCTGGGCGAGGCCATGTACAAGGCCAGCGCCGCCGGCGGCGGCGAGGGCGCGGAAGGCGCCGGCGAAGGCCATGCGGACGAGGGCGTCGTCGACGCCGAGTTCGAAGAAGTCGCCGACGACAAGCAAGCCTGAGGCGCGTCGCGTGCTGGACCTCAGCCCAACGACTGGCGGCCCGGCGCGTGACGGTTTGCCTCATGGCGGCGGCGTCCCCGCAAGTCAAAATGCGGCATTCGGGGATCGTCGCCGCCGCCCTTGTGGGCAAAGACGCCCGCCTCGCGCAAGCAGCCTTGCAGTGGGGCGGGCGATCTCCCACTTCCCTTCAAGACAGATTTTCAGCATGAAACGCCGGGGCGGCTGACGGTTCCATGCGAGATTACTACGACATCCTGGGGGTGGACCGCGGCGCGGACGACGCCGGTCTGAAGTCCGCCTTCCGCAAACTGGCGATGGAGCACCATCCCGACCGCAACGACGGGTGCGAGGACGCCTCGGCCAGGTTCAAGGAAATCAACGAGGCCTATTCGGTCCTTTCCGACAAGCAGAAGCGCGCGGCCTACGACCGTTTCGGCCATGCCGGCGTGAACGGGGCGAACGGCGGCGCCGGCTTCACCGACGTGCACGACATCTTCAACGAGGTGTTCGGCGACGTCTTCGGCGACATGTTCGGCCGCCAGCAGCAGCGCCGCCCGAGCGGGCCGACCCGCGGCGCCGACCTGCGCTACGACCTCGAGATCACCCTCGAGCAGTCCTACGCGGGCGCCGAGGTCGAGGTGAAGGTTCCGGCCGCGCTCAACTGCGACGACTGCAAGGGCTCCGGCTGCGCGCCGGGCGCCAGCCCGACCGCCTGCGCCAGCTGCGGCGGCGCCGGCCGGGTGAGGGCGTCCCAGGGCTTCTTCACCATCGAGCGCACCTGCCCGCGCTGCGGCGGCGCCGGGCGTCTGGTGCTGGATCCCTGCAAGAGCTGCCATGGCCACGGCCAGCTGCGGCGCGAGCGCACGCTCGAAGTGCGCATTCCGCCCGGCGTCGACGACGGCGCGCGCATCCGCCTCGCCGGCGAGGGCGATGCGGGCCAGCGCGGCGGGCCGCGCGGCGACCTCTACATCTTCCTGTCGGTGAAGCCGCACGAGCTGTTCGAGCGCGACGGGCTCGACCTGCTCTGCTCGGTGCCCGTGCCGATGGCGACCGCGGCGCTGGGCGGCGCGGTCGAGGCGCCCTGCCTGCTCGGCGGCGAGAACTGCGACGGCGAGTGCAAGATCGAGGTCAAGGTGCCCGAGGGCGCCCAGACCGGCCGCACCGTGCGCCTGAAGGGCCGCGGCATGCCTTCGCTGCGCTCACGCGAACGCGGCGACCTGGTGGTGGAGCTGTTCATCGAGACCCCGACCAAGCTCACGGGTCGGCAGAAGGAGCTGATGCGCGAGTTCGCCGGCCTCTGCGGCGAGCAGCAGCACCCGCGCACCGCCAGCTTCTTCGGCAAGGCCCGCCGCTTCTGGGACGGTATCACGCGGGCTGACTAGGCGCCGGGCCATGGTCACGATCCGCGACGCGCGTTTCCCACAGGACGCGACCGCGATCCGCGGCATCGACACGGGGTTTTCGACGGAAGTCGTCTACGACGTCGAGACAGTGGGCCACTCGCTGTCGCTGAAGACGCGGCGTCTGGCCTCGCCGCTGCGCAAGCGGTTTCCGCTCGACGACCTGGACGATCCTCAGCGACGCTGGTCCCACGCCTTCGTCGCCGAAGCGACAGGGACTTGCCTCGGTTTCGCGGCGGCCGGTTTGGAGCCATGGAACCGGCGCCTGACCCTTTGGCACCTCTACGTGGATGCCGCCGCTCGGGGCCAAGGCGTCGGGCGAACGCTGGTGGAGCGCGTGTTGAGCCTCGGTCGCGCCCTGGACGCCCGGCACGTTTGGCTCGAGACCAGCAATCTCAACGCGCCCGGGGTCGCCGCCTACGAGGCGCTCGGCTTCCGGCTGTGCGGGATCGACGTGACGCTTTATGACGGCACGCCCGCCGAGGGCGAGATCGCGCTGTTCTTCTCCAGGCCGGTCGGGTGATCAGCCGGTCAGCTGGCCGATGTCGTTCCAGCGATAGGCCGTCTCGGTCAGACCGTCGCCCCAGCCCTTCGACGCCACTTCGGCGAAGGCTTCGCCGCCCAGGCGCTCGTAGAAGCGGCGGGCGTGCTCGTTGCGGGTCAGCACGAACAGCATCAGCGACTTGGCGCCCTCCGCCTTCAGCACCCGCGCCGAAGCCCGCAACAGCGCGCGGCCGACCCCGGCGCCCTGGGCCTGGCGCAGCACATAGAGGGTGAACACCTCCGCGTCGGCGCCGCGGCCCTCGCGGCCCAGCAGCGCGCCGGCGGCATAGCCGACCGCGCCCTCGGCGCCCTCGGCGATCAGCGTGACGTGGCCCTTGGGCGCGTGGGCCAGCTCGAAATGGAAGCGCCGGGCGTGCGCAGCTGCGTTCATCCGGTTCAGCGCGGCCTGGGGCAGGATTCCCGGATAGGTCTCGCGCCACGACCTCACGTGCACCCGTCCCAGCTCCAGCGCATCGGCCGGCCCTGCGGGCGAAATGGCATAGTCGAGCAAGTCTTCCACAGCTTGAAAGTTGGGTGGTCCGGCGGCGGCGTCAAGGCGGGTTCAAACACCTCGGCCAAGCCGCTAGCGTCGGGGCGATGAACGCGCCGATTCCATCCGCTGACACGGCCTTCCCGGAAGCCGCCGGCGCCTCGCCGGTGATGGCGCAGTTCTTCGACGCCAAGGCGCGCCAGCCCGATGCGCTGATCTTCTTCCGCATGGGCGACTTCTACGAAATGTTCTTCGAGGACGCGGTGAAGGCGGCCGCCGCGATCGGCATCGCCCAGACCTATCGCGGCGTCCACGCCGGTGCGCCGATCCCGATGGCCGGGGTGCCGGTGCACGCGGCCGAGGCCTACCTCGCCAAGCTGATCCGCGCCGGCTTCAAGGTCGCGGTCTGCGAGCAGATGGAAGACCCGGCCGAAGCCCGCAAGCGCGGCTCCAAGTCGGTGGTGCGGCGCGAGCTGGTGCGGGTGGTGACACCCGGCACCCTGACCGAGGACGGCCTCTTGGAAGCGCGCGGCGCCAACCGGCTGGTCGCCGTGGCGCTTCGCGCGGGGCAGGCGGCCGTCGCCAGCGTCGAGCTCTCCACTGGCGAGGTGGAGTGCTTCGCGCTCGGCAAAGACGCGCTGGGCTCGGCGCTGGCGGCGCTGGCGCCGTCCGAGATCCTGGTCCCCGACCGCCTGTTCGCCGAGCCGGGCGTCAGCGCGGCGCTGAAGGCGGCCGGCGGCCTGGTGCAGCCGATGGCGCAGGCGCTGGCGGAGCCGTCGGCCTCCGAGGCCAGGCTCAAGCGGCTTTACGGCGTCGAGACCCTCGACGGGTTCGGCGCCCTGACCGGGGCGGAAGTCAGCGCGCTCGGCCTCATCGCCGCGCACCTGGAGACCACCCAGGGCGGGCGGATGCCGGCGCTGTCGGCCCCGCGCCGCGCCGGCGAGGCCGACGTGATGGCGATCGATCCAGCCACCCGCGCCAGCCTGGAGATCGAGCGCGCCCAAGTCTCGGCGGGGGTGGGAGGCGGGCGCGAGGGCTCGCTGCTCGCAGCCATCGACCGCACCGTCACCGCGCCGGGCGCGCGGCTGCTGGCAGCCAGACTCTCCCGGCCGCTGATGGCGCCTGAAGTGATCGAGCGGCGGCTGGATGCGGTCGACTGGCTGCTCGCCCGCCGCGCGCTGCGCCAGAAGCTGCGTGCGGCGCTGAAGGGCGCCGGCGACATGGCGCGATCGCTCTCGCGCCTGGCGCTGGGCCGTGGCGGCCCGCGCGACCTGGCCGTGCTGCGGGACGGGCTGAGGATCGGCGAAGCGGTCGCCGGGCTGATTGGCGAGGCGCGCGAGCCGCTGGCGCCGCCGGCGGAGGCGATCGAAGCGGCGTGCCTCGCCTTGGTTCCGGCCGCCGCGCTCGCGGCATTCGCCGCGGCGCTCACCGCCGGGCTTGACGCCGACCTGCCGCTGCTCGCCCGCGACGGCGGCTTCGTTGCGGCGGGCGTGCGGCCCGAGCTCGACGAAGCGCGCGCCTTGCAGGGTGACAGCCGCCAGGTGGTCGCGGCGCTGGAGGCGCGCCTCGCCTACGAGACCGGCGTGCCGCTGAAGGTGCGCCACAACGCGGTGCTGGGCTACTTCCTGGAGATCGGCGCCGCGAAGGCCGAACCGCTGCTGCGGCCGCCGCTCTCGGCGCAGTTCATCCATCGCCAGACCATGGCTAACCAGGTGCGGTTCACCACCGTCGAGCTGGCCGACCTCGATACCCGGATCGCCCGGGCGGCCGATCGCGCCGTGGCGATGGAGCTGGAGATCTTCGAGGGCTGGCGCGCGGAGGCGCAGGCGCTGGCGCGGCCGATCCAGGCGGCGGCCGAGGCGCTGGCGGTGCTCGACGTAGCCGCCGCCCTAGCGGAATGGGCGGAGGAGGCCGGCGCCGTCCGCCCGCGGGTCGACCGCTCGCTGGCGTTCGAAGCGGAGGCCGCGCGCCACCCGGTGGTCGAGGCCGCGGTGAAGCGCGCCGGCGATCCCTTCACCCCCAACGACTGCCGGCTGGACGCCGCCGGCGAGGCCGGGGCGCGGCTCTCGATCGTCACCGGGCCCAACATGGCCGGCAAGTCGACCTTCCTGCGCCAGAACGCGCTCTTGGCGATCCTGGCCCAGGCCGGCTGCTTCGTTCCGGCCAAGTCGCTGCGGCTGGGCGTGGTCGACCGGCTGTTCAGCCGCGTCGGCGCCGGTGACGACCTGGCGCGCGGCCGCTCGACCTTCATGGCCGAGATGGTCGAGACCGCCGCGATCCTGACCCAGGCGACGCCGCGCTCGTTCGTGATCCTCGACGAGATCGGCCGCGGCACCGCCACCTACGACGGCCTGGCCATCGCCTGGGCCTGCGCCGAGGCGCTGCACGACGTCAACCGCTGCCGCGCGCTCTTCGCCACCCACTACCACGAACTGGCGGCGCTGGAGCAGCGCCTGGCACACGTCTCCAACCTGTCGCTGCGGGCCAAGGAGTGGAACGGCGATCTGGTGTTCTTGCACGAAGCTGGGCCGGGTCCGGCCGACCGCTCCTACGGCGTGCAGGTGGCCAAGCTGGCCGGCGTGCCGCCCGCCGTGGTCGCCAGGGCCCGCCAGGTGCTCGAGCGGCTGGAAAGCGAGGCGGTGGCGCACCAGGACCTCGCCGAACTGCCGCTGTTCGCCGCCATGGCTGCGCCGGCCGCGCCGGCCTACCGCGCCGGCCCGAGCCCCGTCGAGGCGGCGCTGGCGCAGCTCGATGTCGACGGCATGAGCCCGCGCGAGGCGATGGACGCGCTCTACCGGCTGAAAGGTCTCGCGGGTTCATGACCACGCTGATCCTGGTCCGCCACGCGCAGAGCGCGCCGGACCCCGCGCTGCCGGAACGCGAATGGCCGCTGTCCGAGTTGGGCAAGCAACAGGCCGACAGTTTGCCGGCGGCCCTGGCCGAGCTCGGCGTCGACGCGCTGGCCTCTAGTCCCTACCGGCGGGCGATCGACACCTTACGTCCGTACGCCGATCACGCAGGCCTCGAGATCGCGCTCGACGAGGACCTGCGTGAGCGTGCGTTGGGGAACTGGATGGCGGACATTGCCGACGCCGAGGAGGCCGTGCGCCGCATGCACGCCGACCTCGACTTCCAGCGCGTGGGCGGCGAGAGCGGCCGCGCCTGCGTCGCCCGGTTCGAGGCGGCTCTGGCCCGCGTCGTCGCCGCCCACCCGGGCCGCACCATCGCCGTGGGCTCGCACGGCGGCGTGCTCGGCCACCTGATCGCGCGCCAGGGCGTCGCCCTGCCGGACGCTTTCTGGAAGCGCATCAGGAACCCGCACCTGTTCATCTTCGACGCTGGCGCCGGCCTGCGCTGGGTGGACGAGCGCACCTTCGACGGCTCGCCGCGGCTGCTGCCCGCCTGAAATGAACGACGGCTGAACGCCGCGCTCAGGGCTCTCTCAGCCAGCCTGGCGCATCCTTCACGCCATCGAGCCTCCTTGGGCTCGTCACTGGCGAAGAAGGGATTGCGAGATGCGTGTCGATTGGGTCCTGCTGAACGAAGCGGCCCAGGCTCAGGTCCAGGTCGGCGACGTGGTGAGCGTCGAGGCCGGGGGCGCCCCGACCTACCGGGTGCTGCGCTTGGCCGACGGCCGCGCCTGGCTGCGCGACGAGAGCCGCCAGATGGACTGCATCGCCTCGCTCAGCCAGTTCCACTGGAAAGCCAGCCTCTACCGATATTGAGCCCTTCCGGCAGGCCCCCTCCACCACTTCGTGGTCCCCCTCCCCCGATGGGGGAGGAGATTGGGTCAGCGCCTTACTTATCCTCGCCCGTAGGGGGAGGGGGCTGCCGCCGCACTGAAGGTCACGACAAGCACTCCGCCCCGCCGATCCGCCTGACGGTCCCCTCGGCCGCGTCGATCTTGCGGTCGCGGCGACGGACGTAGGATCCGGGATCGATCACCTGCCACTTCAGCGGACTGGGCAGGATGGCGATCAGGCGCGCGGCCTGGGCCGGGTTCACCTCCCTGGCGCTGACGTGGAAATACTTCTGCGCCGCGGCTTCGACGCCGTAGACGCCCGGGCCCATTTCCACCGTGTTGAGATAGACCTCCATGATCCGCTGCTTGCCCCAGACCAGCTCGATCAGCACGGTGAAGTAGGCCTCGAAGCCCTTCCTCACCCACGAGCGCTCAGGCCACAGGAACACGTTCTTGGCGGTCTGCTGGCTGATGGTCGAGCCGCCGCGGATCTTGCTGGGCTTCTTGTCGTTGTGGCTGGCCGCCTTCTCGATGGCGTTGAGATCGAAGCCGTGGTGGCTGCAGAACTTGGCGTCCTCGGCGGCGATGGCGGCGCGCGGCAGCGCCGGCGACATCTGCGAGAGTGGCCGCCAGCGGTGGTCCACGCCCCGGCCCTCCATCATCCCCTCGACCATCAGAATGGTGATCGGCGGCGGGATGAAGCGATAGACGATCACCGCCAGCACCGGACCGACGATCAGGATCGTCGCCAGGGTCACCAGGAAGTTGCGGATCAGGCGGCCCCAGCGGATGCCACCGCCCGGCCGCGCCGGCTTTCGCGCCATGTTCGCCTTTCGTTACGCCACCCGCTGATGCTAGCGAATGGATCGCGCCGCGGGCCGGCGTCAAGCGCGGGAGAGAGTTCATGGATGTCGCCGAGGCGGTCCGCAAACGGATGTCGGTGCGCGCATTCAAGCCGGACCCGGTGCCGGGCGAGGTGGTCGCGCGCCTGCTGCAGACCGCCGCACAGGCGCCCTCCGGCGGCAACCTGCAGCCCTGGCGCGTCTACGCCCTGGCGGGTGAGCCGCTGGCGGAGTTCAAGACGCTGGTCGCCGCCACGCCGATGGAAGAGCCGGAGTACGACGTCTATCCGCCCAACCTGTGGGACCCGTTCCGCACCCGCCGGTTCGTCTGCGGCGAGGACCTTTACGCCTCGATCCAGATCGGCCGCGAGGACCGTCCGGCCAGGTTTCGGCAGCTGGCGCGCAACACCCTGTTCTTCGACGCCCCGGTGGGCCTGTTCTTCTGCCTCGACCGCAAGCTCGGTCTGCCGCAGTGGGCCGATCTCGGCATGTACATGCAGAGCTTCATGCTGCTGGCCGTCGCCGAGGGCCTGGCCACCTGCGCCCAGGAGTACTGGGCCCGCTACCCGCGGACCGTGGCCAAGTTCGTCGGCATGCCCGACGACCACATGCTGTTCTCCGGCATGGCGCTCGGCTACGCCGACGAGACGCACCCGATCAACAACTGGCGCACCCGCCGCGATCCGCCGGAGGTGTGGCTGGACATGACCGGCTTCGACTAGGCGAGCGCCTCGACCGGAATGTCCGCGACGCCGGCGCCGCCCTCCTCGTCGCCCCAGGCGATGCGATCGCCGGCCAGCGCCAGGGCGGTGATCGGCGGGCCGGTCTCGGTGCGGATCTCGGCGCGGCGGCCGCTCGCCACATCGCTGACCCAGACCCGGCCGTCGTTCAGGCCCACGCCCAGCCGCGTTCCCTCCGGCTCGGCGGCGACGCGGGTGACCAGCGCGGTCTCATCGAAGCCGATCTCCATCGCCTGCTTGCCCATCGGCCCATCGTTCCCGGCGAACGGCCAGATCACCACGCCCGGCGCGCCGGCGGTGGCGAGCATCTTGCCGCCGCCCAGGAACACCAGGCTGCGGACCTTGGCCGGGTAGCCGCCCATGCGCATGTCGCGGGCGTCGGTGAGCCGCCAGCCGTGCAGCGCGTTCTCCTGCATCGACGACATCAGGAACTTGCCGTCCGGACTGAACAGGACGCCGATGTGCGAGCCGGCCCAGCGCAGCATCACCGGCTGCTGCTCGGCGATCCGCGCGTACCAAAGGGCCGCCCCGCCGTAGGTCGCCACCGCCAGCCGGCGCGCCCTAGCGTCCAGCGCGACGTCGGCGACTGAGCGCTCGTGAGTGAAGACGCGCGAGAAGGCGGGGTCGGTCAGGTCGATCACCCGCGCCTCGCGCCCGGCGCCAAAGGCGACCAGGCTGGCGCCTGGCTGCGCCGCGAGGCTCTCGACCCAGCGGCCCTTCGCCTCGGCCAGCACCTCGACGCCCTCCGGGCGCGACCAGACCAGCCGTCCGTCATCGCCGCCTGACAGCATGCCGGGCGCCGTCGGATGACGCACGGCCGCCAGCACCGCGCCGTCGTGCGCCGCTTGCCGCGCGCCGCCTTCCCAGCAGACCTGGCCGTCGCCGAGCGCGAACACCGCCTGGCCATCGGCGTCGAACTGGCAGGCGGTGACGTAGGCGTTGAATTGCAAATCCATCGCCGCGCCATAGCCTAGTCGCGGCCGGCTTGCCCAGGCGCCCGCTTCAGGCGGCGGCCCGGATTCTCGTTTCCGTAGACTTTACTTCCGCGAAGTTCCGGGCAATGGGTGGCGCCAAGTGGGCGGCCGACACGGCCTGCGCAAGGGAGTGACTGATGGCGGCGAAGCTCTCCGGGGGCGGCAAGAGGAAGTTCACCCTCGGGCAGAACGCGGACATCAACGTCACGCCGTTCGTCGACGTGATGCTGGTGCTGCTGATCATCTTCATGGTCACCGCGCCGCTGGCCACGGTGTCGATCAAGATCGACATCCCGCCGGCCCAGGCCCCGACCACGCCGTCCAAGCCGCCGACCTACATCTCGATCGCCAACGACGGCGAGCTGTTCGTCTCGTTCGCGACCGGCCCGACCTCGACCGAGATGCACCCGACCACGCTCGACACCATGGCCGTCTCCGTCGCCCAGTCGCTCGGCGTCGCCAATCCGACCACCCAGCAGGTGTTCATCCGCGCCGACCCGCACGTGAAGTACGGGATCTTCATGTCGGTGGTGAACCGCCTGCAGATCGACGGCTACTACAAGATCGGCCTGATCTCGGAAGAAGTGCAGAGCTAGCAACGCTCCTTAGCGCCTGTCCCGAAGCGGGGGAGGAGCGACGCAGGATCAGGCCGCGCAGCTCAGAAAGCCCACGCGCAGCAGCGCCTCGTCGAGGTTGCGGCCGATGAAGACCATGCGGCTGGAGCGGTCCTCGCCCTCGCGCCAGGGCCGCTGGAAGTCGCCCTCCAGGATCATGTGCACCGCCTGGAACACCAGGCGCCGGTCGTCGCCCTTGACGCTGAGGATGCCCTTGGCGCGCAGGATGTCGGGCCCCTGGCGCGCCAGCAGGTCGTTGAGCCATGCGGTCACCTTTTGAGGATCGACCGGCCGGTCGGTGCTCAGCGCGACGCCCTTGATGTCGTCGTCGTGCTGGTGGTCGTGGTGATCGTGATGGTGGTGATCATGATCGTCGCAATCGTCGTCGTGCACATGGCCGGGCTCGCCGTGCGCGGGGTTCAGGAACTCCGGCTCCAGCTCCAGGATGCGGTCGAGGTCGAAGCCCCCGCGGCCTAGGATCGCCTCCAACGGCACGTTGGAGCGCTGGGCGCGGTGGATCGGCGCCAGGGGATTCAGCCGGCGCAGCCGCGCTTCGATCATCTTGAGGTCGTCGTCGGACACCAGGTCGGTCTTGTTGAGCACGATCTGATCGGCGAAGGCGATCTGCTCGGCCGCCTCGCGGCTGTCGGATAGCCGCAGCAGGATGTGCTTGGCGTCGACCACCGTGGTCACCGAGTCGAGCTTGGCCTTGGCGCGCACCTCCTCGTCGACGAAGAAGGTCTGGGCGACCGGGCCAGGATCGGCCAGGCCGGTGGTCTCGATGATGATGCCGTCGAAGCTGCCCCCCGAGCGCGTCTGGCGCTTCATCAGCCCCTGAACCACGCGGATCAGGTCGCCGCGTACCGTGCAGCAGACGCAGCCGTTGTTCATCTCGAACACTTCCTCGTCGGCGCCGACGATGAGGTCGTTGTCGATGCCGATCTCGCCGAACTCGTTGACGATCACGGCGTACTTCTTGCCGTGCTCCTCCGAGAGGATGCGGTTGAGCAGGGTGGTCTTGCCGGCGCCGAGGTAGCCGGTGAGGACGGTGACGGGTGTCTGAGCCATGGCGCCTATTAAGGGATGCGGAGCCGAGCTTCCAAGAGCGCCGCGTGGTGGGGCGTTAACTTGACCGTTCCAGCCCCGTTGACGATAGTCGGGTCATGGCCCTCGCACTCGCCGCGCCACCGACATGCCGACGCCGACGCGCAGTCGCGGCGTTCGCTGGCGCGCGGCGGAGTCGGCGACGAAGCACCTAGGGCTCGGCCCAGCTTCGTCCTTCCGCCAACCATCCTTCGAACCCCGCGCGCCGCTGATCGCCCGCGGGCGATGCGGCGCCGTCCTTGCGAGACACCGCCATGCCTTCTTCGGTTCCGATCTCCGTACAGCTGCGGCTTGGCCGCGCCGATGACGTCGCCGCCATCCGGGCCCTGACGCTTGAAGCTTACCGGCCCTGGGTCGCGCTGATCGGGCGCGAGCCGTTGCCGATGACCGCTGACTACGACGCGGCGCTGCGCGATCACCGCTTCGACCTGGCGTTCCAGGCGGGCGAATTGGTCGGTCTGATCGAGACGACAGCCGAGCCTGACCACCTGCTGGTGGTCAACGTGGCGGTCGCGCCGGGGCGGCAGAGCGGCGGCCTCGGCCGGCGGCTGCTGGCCCATGCCGAGGCTCTGGCGCGCGAGCAGGGGTTGGCGACGATGCGGCTCTACACCAACGGCGCGATGGCCCGGAATATCGGCATCTATCGCCGGCTGGGCTACCGCATCGACCGCGAAGAGACCAACGAGCGCGGCACGGTCGTATACATGGCCAAGACCATCGACGCCGAGGCGCGCCGGCTGCTGTTTCTGCCCGGCGCCGGGGCCGATCCAGCGTTCTGGCGGCCGCTCGGCGACCTGCTGCCGGCGCAGTGGGACAAGCACTATTTCGGCTGGCCGGGGCTCGGCGACCAGCCGCCGGATCCGTCGGTGGGTTCGATCGACGATCTGGTCGCGATGGTCGAGGCCGAGCTGTGGCCAGGGCCGGTCGATCTCATCGCCCAGTCGATGGGCGGTGTGGTGGCGCTGAGCGTCGCTCTACGTAATCCAGGCGCGGTGCGGCGGCTGGTGCTGACCGCGACCTCGGGCGGCGTGGATGTGACCGACCTTACCCGGTTCGACTGGCGCGCCAACTATCGCCTCGAATATCCGAAGGCCGCCGCCTGGATCACCGAGACGCGCATCGATCTAACCGCGCAAATCCCGACCATCGCCTGTCCGATGCTGCTGCTGTGGGGCGACGTTGACCCGATCAGCCCGGTGGCGGTGGGCGAGCGGCTGCTGGCGCTGGCGGCGGACGCGCGGCTGCACGTGGTCCAAGGCGGCGAACACGATCTCGCAGGGACCCACGCGGCAGAGCTCGCGCCGCTGGTAGCCGCGCATCTGCGATGAGCGCGGCAAGGCGCCGCCGCGCGTTGACTTCGGAGGGGTGGTCGCTATAAAGCGCCTCCCTCGCCCGCGGGCGCCCTCTCGCGGGCGCTCTTCTTTTGTCTACACATCCAGGACGAACGCGATGTACGCGGTGATCAAGACCGGCGGCAAGCAGTACCGGGTTCAGCCCGGCGACGTGCTGGTCGTCGAAAAGCTGGCCGGAGAGCCGGGCGAGAAGGTCGCGTTCGACCAGGTGCTGATGGTCGGCGAGGGCGCGGCCGTGACCGTCGGCGCGCCGCTGGTGGCCGACGCCGCCGTCACCGCGACCCTGATCGAGACTCGCAAGGCCGAGAAGATCAAGATTTTCAAGAAGATCCGCCGTCAGGGCTATCGCCGCACGCGCGGCCACCGCCAGCACGAGAGCGTGCTGCGGGTGACCGCTATCGCCGGCGGCGGCAAGACCGAGACCTGGGACGGCGAAGTGAACCTGACGCCGCTCGCGGTGCTCAACCTGCGCGCCCGCAACCTGGACCGCCGCGCCGCCGGTGAACTCACGCCGGTGGACGTCGAGGTCGAGACCGTGGTCGAGCCGCAAGGCAAGGGCAAGGCCGCACGGGTCCGCGCCAAAGTGGTCGAGGAAGCCGAAGCCGTCGCCGGCGATTTGGCTGCCGACACCGCCGCCGAAACCAAGACGAAGCCCGCCAAGGCGGCGAAGAAGGGCGGCAAGCCGGCCGAGGCGAAGTTTTCGACCAAGACCGCCGCGCCGAAGCCGTCGAGGGCCCAGGCCAAGGCGCCGGTTCGCCGCAACGCCCCGCGCAGCGGCAAGGGCTGAGCCGGCGAAGTTCGAGGAGAGCATTAGATGGCACACAAGAAATCCGGCGGCTCCTCGCGCAACGGGCGCGATTCGGCCGGCCAGCGCCTGGGCGTGAAGAAGTTCGGCGGCGAGCCGGTGCTCGCCGGCAACATCCTGGTGCGCCAGCGCGGCGCGAAGTTCTGGCCGGGCGACAACGTCGGCATGGGGCGCGACCACACCCTGTTCGCCAAGAAGACCGGCCACGTGAAGTACGTCACCAAGAAAAATGACCGCACCTACGTGGGCGTGGCCCCGGCCGAGGCGGCGGACTAAGGCGATCCGACCCACCGCCGGATCGCGCAAATCAGCGATCCGGACGCGTCGATAGAGGCGGGGATGTCCGGAGCGCCGGGCCCCCGCCTTTTTCCTGCGCGCTGTTAGGGAGGCGCCGATGTTGGACCACCGGGCGCGTTCCGCGCTGCAGACCGAACGACTGACGTTGCGGCCCCTTGCGCTGGCCGACGCGCCACGCCTGGCTGAGCTCGCCAACGACTTCGACGTCGTCAAGATGACCGGCGGCATGCCGTTTCCCTACACGCTCGCCAACGCCGAGGGCTTCATCCGCCGCGCCACCGAGGCCGATCCGGAGCGTGAGGTCCACTTCGCCGTCGACCTCATCGGCGAAGGTCCGGTCGGCAGCGTCGGGTTCTATCCGCACGCGACGCCCGGGCCGGAGCTCGGCTTCTGGCTCGGCCGGCCGTTCTGGGGCCGCGGCATCGCGCGCGAGATGCTGGCGGCGGTGATGCCGTGGGCGCGGGACGACTGGGGCAGGCGCTGCGTGATCGCCTGCCATCAGCAGGACAACGCCGCCTCCGGCGCGGCGCTGATCCGCGCCGGCTTCCTCTACACCGGCCGCGTCGAGGCGCTGCCCTGCAAGGCGCGCGGCGAGCCGGTGGCCTGCCGCTGGATGGTCTGGCTGGCCTGACCCGCGCCTACCAGGCGATCCTGACGCCGCCGGTGATGGCGTTCTGGGTCTCCTGGCCGCTGAAGCCGCCGTCATAGCGGGCGAAGAACGAGACGTGCGACTGCGTGTAGGTCAGACCCGCCCTGATCAAGGCGGCGTCGCGGCCCGGGTTGGCGTCGGTCAAGGTGAAGTCGGTCCCGGCGACCCCGGCGAAGCTCTCGGCGGCCAGCGGGGTCACGCTCTGGAACTCGTGCGACCAGTTGGCGCTGGCGTCGAAGCCGAGCGAACCGCCAGAGACCGCGTAGGACTTGGCGACCCGCACGCCAAGCTGGCTCTGGACGAAGGTCGATCGGATCGCCCCGACGGCGAGGTCGGCGCCGCCAGCCCCGGTCTCCGTGAAGCCGTCGTGCTCCACGCGGGTGAAGGATACGCCCGCGGTCGGCTCGACCAGCCAGCCGGCGCCGGTCAGGATGCGGTCGCCGAAGGTCACCGCGACCCCGCCCGAGCCGCCGTTGAAGCTCGCTGTGGCCTTGCGGCTCACGCCGGGCAGCAGGATCGACCGATCGATGGTCCCGCGATTGTAGCCGATCACCCCGCTGAGGTCGCCGAACACCGAGCCCCAGCGCTGCTCGGCATAGACACTCCCCGCCGTCGCGGCGAGGCTGCCGCTCTGGGGCAGGCCGCTCATGTTCACGTGCGTGTCGTCATAGCTGACCGCCGCGCCGAGGGTCGTATCGCCCCAGTCGCGTTGCAGCCCGCCGCTGATCCCGCCGGTGCTGGTGGAGAAGCCGTGGGCGTCGCTTTCGCCGGAGACGGAGCCGAACCGGCCGAAGGCGCTCAGCCACATCGGATCGCCCCCGGCGCCGGCCGCGCCTCCACCCTGGCCCAGCGCGCGCTTGTCGAGCTGATCGCCGACCGTGCCGAACACCCCGCGCACGCTCTCGCGGCTGGCGGTGACGAGGTCGCCGCCGACCTCGTTCCCCAGTTGCGCCAGCGCCGCGTTCTGAATCGGACCGGCCGGCAGGGCGACGATCGCGTTGGCGACCTCGTCGAAATCGGCGTTGATGCCCGCGCCGTAGTTGTTGACCGCCGTGGCGATGGCGGTGACGTTCGGCCCAGCGCTGATCGTATTGAGATTGCCCTGCTGCACGACGGCGGCGATGGTCCCGCCTTGGGTGGTGAAGTCGAGGGGGACGGCGCCCGTGACGACCGTGCTCGAGAACGCGCCGGTGATCGAGCCGGCGTTCAACAGGTCGAACACGGTCCCCTTGCGGTAGAAGCCGGCGGTTTCAGTGACGTCCAGGGCGCCGGCCAGGCTGGCGGTCCCGGTCACGTGGAGCCCTGACCCCCCCGTTGGGGTCACGCCGATGGCCAACGCGCCCGACGGGCTCTGAGTGTAGTCGCCGTTGATGGTTAGCACGCCGATCGACCCGCCGGGCGCGACCGTGCCGCCGTTGTTGGTCACGGAGCCGACGATGGTCCCGTGTCCGGCGAGAGTCGCGCCGACGTCCACCGTCACCGCGCTGGTGAGCACGGCCGAGGGGTCCGCCGCATCGCCGATGGCGAGTTCGCCCGCCAGCACCGTGGTCGAGCCGAGCGAGGAGACGCCGTTGAGGATCAGCTCGCCGGCGCCCTGCTTCACCAGCGCCCCGGTCCCGTCGATCGCGCCACCGAAGGCGACGCTGTTCGGCTGGTCCACAACGAGGGTCCCGTTGTCGACGAGTGTACCCACCGGCAGCAAATTGCCGAGCGCGCCTTGCAGGGTGGCGCCGCTGTCGATGGTGAAAGCGCTGGTCACGGTCCCGGCGACCAGCAGCGTTCCGGCCGCCACCTCGGTCGACCCGACGTTGGAGACGCCGCTCAGCGTGAGCGCACCCCCGCCCTGCTTGAGCAGGACCCCAGAGCCATCGATGCTGTTCGCGAAGGTCGCGTCGGTCGGCTGGGCGAAGATCAGCGCGCCATTGTCGGTGACTGCGCCCTGCGCCAGCAGGTTGGCGACGCCGCCCTGCAATGTCCCGCCGTTGTCGATGGTGAACGCGCTCGACAACGAGCCCGTCACGATCAGCGACCCGGCGGCCACCTCGGTCGAGCTGACGCCGGAGGCGCCGCTCAGGGTCAGCGCGCCGACCCCGGTCTTGTCGATCATGCCGCTGCCGTTGATCGCGTTGGCGAACGCGCCGCTGTTCGGTTGGTCGAAGATCAGTGTCCCGATGTCGGTAACCGCCCCCTGGGCCAGCAGGTTGGCCGAACCGCCCTGCAGGGTGGCGCCGCTGTCGATGGTGAAGGCGCTCGACAGCGTGCCGGTGACGATCAGCGACCCGCCGGCGACCTCGGTCGTTGGCACGTTCGAGACCCCGCCCAGCGTGAGCGCCCCTGAGCCCTGCTTGAGCAGCGCGCCAGAGCCGGCGATGTTTCCGGAGAACGCGCCGGCGTACGCCTGGTCGAAGATGAGGGCGCCGTTGTCCGTCACCGCGCCGGCGAGGTTGGCCGAGCCGCCCAGCAGCGTGGCGCCCGGATCGATGGTGAAGGCGCTGGTGAGTTGGCCGGTGACGATCAGCTCGCCGGCGATCACGGTCGAGCCGATCGCGGAGACGCCGCCCAGCGTCCAGGTTCCGGCCCCCTGCTGATCGAGGGTGGTGAAGTTGAGGAAGTCGTTGTTCGCCGCGCCAGAGCCCTGCAGGATGAGCGCGTTGGTCGCGCCCGCGGCCGTGCTGCCCACCGCCGCGTCTCTGAGGTACGAGCCGGATTGCAGCGTCAGGGTGTTGGCCCCTCCGCCGGCGAACAGCACCGAGTCCGTCCCGCCGACGATCGAGTCCGCGTTGGTGACCGAGCCGGCCGCGCCCGAAATGTAGACGCCGTTGTGCCCGCCGGAGATGTAGCCGCCCGCCTGGTTGACGACGCTGCCGCCCGCCTGCAGGGCGATGGCGTCGCCCGTGTAGCCGCCGATGTAGCCGGCGTTGGTCACGACGCCCGCGGCGCCGCCGATCCTCACGCCGGAAACGTTGCCGTAGATGCCGGACGATGCGTTGTTGACGACCGTTCCGCCCTGGTCGAATGCGACGGCATGGGTCCCGAAGATGGCGCCGGAGTTGGTCACCGCGCCTGAGCTGATGTGGACGCCGTAGTACCCGCCGACGACGCCGCCTTTCGCGTTGACGACGGTCGTTGCAGCGCTCCCCGCCACGCCGACGCCACTGTTGGGGTCGCCTTGGATCGCGCCGGCGTTGGTGACCGTGCCGCCTTGGGCGAGGGACACCCCGTTGGAGCCGTAGATGCGGCCTCCGGCGTAGTTGACGACCGAGCCGCCGGCGCTGAGCGACAACGCTGAGCCCGGTCCACCGCGGATCGTCCCCGAGTTCAGGACGCTCGCGGGGCCGCCGATCGCCGCAACACCGGTCTGGCGTCCATAGATGTAGCCGCCTGCCGCGTTGGTGAGGGCGGCCCCGTTCTGCAGCCGCACCCCCGTGGCCGTCCCGTAGATGGATCCGGCGTTGGTGACGCTGCTGGCGCCGCCGGCGATGTCGACGCCGAACTGGGCCCCGCCGATCGCGCCGCCCGTCGCGTTGACGACGGTCGTACCGGCGCCCCCCAACACGCCTTCGCCGTTGGCGCCGTTTTCTCCGCGGATGGCGCCGGCGTTGGTGACCGCGCCGCCCTGGGCGAGCGACACGCCGTTGTAGCCGGTGATCGTCGCGTTGGCGTAGTTGGCGACCGAGCCGCCGGCGCCCAGCGACACCGCTGTGCCCTGCTGGCTGACGATGAACCCACTGTTGAGGATGCTGGCCGCGGCGCTGGCCGTCGAGACCCCTGTCCCTTGGGATCCATATATCTGGCCGCCCGCCAGGTTGGTCAGAACGCCGCCGTTCTGCAGCCTCACCCCCGCGCCGGTTGTCCCGATGATCGCGCCGGCGTTGGTGATGCCGACGCCGCCGCCGACGACATCGACGCCGAACTGCGCGCCCTGGATGTCGCCGCCGGCCAGGTTGTTGATCGACCCGCCGGCCTGCAGGCTCACGCCGGTCGTCGCGCCCGAGATGCGACCGGCGTTGCTGATGCTGACGCCGCCGCCGGTGGCCAGGATGCCGACCGTGCCGCCGTTGACGCCGTCAATGGAAGCGCCCGCCAGGTTCGTGACCGTTCCGCCGCCGGACATCGAGACGGCCGTGCCGACGCCGAGGATCATCCCGGCGTTGGTGATGGTCTGCGAGGTCCCCGAGGCGAGATCGACGCCCAGGCCCTTGCCGTAGATGGTTGCGCCTGTCTGGTTCAGGATGGTCGCGGCGCCCCGCACCTCGACCCCGACCCCATTGGTCCCACCGCCGATGATATAGCTCGCGTTGGTGATGCTTCCGCCGGCCCCGAGGTTGTCGAGATAGACCCCGGTGACCGAACCCCTGATGATGCCGCCGGCCTGGTTGTCGATCGATCCGCCGGATTTCAAGGACACCCCGGCGCCGGCGCCGTGGATCGTGCCGGTGTTGGTTATGCTGACCGCGCCGGGGGCGCTGGCGTCCTGATAGACGCCGTTGAGCTGCCCGCTGATATAGCCGGCGTTGGCGAGCGTCCCGGAGCTTCCCTTCAGGTAGATTCCGGTGTTTCCGCCTATGAATCCTCCCGTGGAGTTGGTGATCGAGACGCCATGCAGGCCGGCGACGAAGACGCCGGCCGACGCCGGCGAGCTCGAACTGGCGGTGATCGAGCCGGCGTTGACCACCGTTGCGGCGCCGCCGGTCAGATAGAGGCCGTCGAGACTGCCCGAGATCGAGCCGCCGGCCAGGTTGTTCACCGCGCCGCCTTGGCGCAGGGAGACGCCGCTGGCGCCGGCGTTGACGCCGGTGATCGAGCCGGCGTTGCTGAGGGTCAGGTAGCCGCCGGCCACGATGCCCCGGCCGCCGGTGATCGACGCGCCCAGCTGGTTGTTCACCATCGCCCCGGGGCCCTTGATGTAGATGCCCGCGTAGCCGCCGCTGATCGACCCGTTGCTCTGGTTGGTCACCGATCCGCCGCCGAGCAGTTCGACGCCCTCGCCGCCCGTACCCGTGCCCGCGATCGATCCGGCGTTGGTGACGGTCGCCGCGGCGCCGGACCGGCTGTAGACGCCTGCGCCATCGGCGGTGATCGATCCGCTGCTGGCGTTGGTGACCGCCCCGCCGGCGAGCAGTGATATCCCGCTGCCGCCGACGGCCGAGCTGCTGATCGAGCCGGCGTTGCTCACGGTGAGGTAGCCGCCGGCGTCAATGCCTCGCGTGCCGCCCATGATCGAGCCGCCGTTCTGGTTGTTCACCACCGCGCCGGGGCCTTTGATGTAGATCCCCGCGTATCCGCCGGTGATTGTCCCGCCGATCTGGTTGGTGATCACACCGCCGCCGAGCATCTCGACGCCTTCGCCGCTCGTGGCTGTGCCGCTGATTGTGCCCGCGTTGGTGACCGTCATCGCGTGACCTGCCCGGCTGTAGACGCCGGCCCCGCCGCCGGTGATCAACCCGCCCGCGTTGTTCGCCACTGTCCCGCCCGCGAGCAGGGCCACGCCGCTGCCGAGTGCGCTGAGGCTGCTGATCGTCCCGGCGTTGGTGATGTAGCCCGGCGCGCCCTCGACGTAGACGCCCCTCGCGGCGCCTGTGATCGAGCCGCCTACCTGGTTGTTCACCGTGCCGCCGTTATCGAACTGCGCGCCCGGTCCGTTCGTCCCCGAGATGGTCCCGGAGTTGGTCAGCGCGCCGCCCGCATTGGTGAACTCGACGCCGGCGCCGACGCCTGTAAGCGAGCCCGTGACCGACAGGTTGCCGGCGGTGACCGTGGTCGAGGTCACGTTCACAATCCCGCCCAGCGTCAGGTCGCCGGCGTTCTGCTTGGTGATCGCGCCGGTCCCGGTGATGTTGCTGGCGAACGTCCCGTTGGTCGCTTGGTCGAACACCAGCGAGCCGTTATCGGTGACGCCGCCCACGGCCAGCAGGTTGGCTGAGCCGCCCTGCAGGATCGCGCCGCTGTCGATGGTAAGGGCGCTGGTCAGAGACCCGGTGACGATCAGCGCGCCGCCCGCCACCTCTGTCGTGGCGACACTCGAGGTCCCGCTCAGGGTCAGGGCGCCGCTGTTTTGCTTCAGGATCAATCCGGTTCCGGTGATCCCGCTGGCGAACGTCCCGTTGGTCGGTTGATCGAAGATCAGGGCGCCGTTGTCGGTGACGCCGCCCTGGGCCAGGAGGTTGGCCGAGCTTCCCTGCAGGGTCGCGCCGCTGTCGATGGTGAAGGTGCTGGTCAACGCCCCGGTGACCAGCAACGCGCCGCCGGCCACGTCGGTCGCGCCGATCGTGGAGGTCCCACCCAGCGTCCACAAGCCCGGCCCCTGCATGGTCAGGGTATTGAAGTTGAAGAAGTTGTTGTTCGCCGTGCCGGCGCCCTGCAGGATCAGCGCGTTGGTCGCGCCGCCTGCGGCGCTGCCCTCCACGTCACCGCCGAGGCTCGAGCCGGTCTGCAGGGTCAGGGTGTTCGCGCCAACGCCGGTGAACTTCACGGAGTCCGCGGTCCCGCTGATCGTCCCGGCGTTGGTCACCGCGCCGCCGCCGTTGATCTCGATCCCATAGACGGCGCCGCTCACCGACGCGCCGGCCTGGTTCGTGACCGCGCCGCCGCCCTGGAACAGAATGCCACTCTGGCCGGCGCTGATCACGCCGCCAGTCTGATTGGTCACATTGCCCGACGCGGCATTGAGGGTGGTGATCCCGTTGCCGGACACCGAAATCAGGCCCGCGTTGGTGACCGTCAGGGCGCCGCTTGCCGCACCGATCCCGTCGTGCCCGCCGCTGATAAAGGCCCCGCCATAGTTGTTCACGGTCCCGCCGGCGGACAGGGAGACGACGTCGGCGCCGCTGTTGGTGGACAGCGTCCCGGTGTTGTTTACGTTCCCAGCCGCCACGCCAACGAACGAGACGGCGTCGCCGCCGTTGGCGATGATCGCCGCGCCCCCATTGTTGGTCACCGTGCCGGCGCCGGACACTGAAACGCCCGCGCCAGCGCCCGATGTGGTGCTGAAGATCGCGCCGGAATTGGTGACTGCGCCCGCCCCGGCGACGTTCACACCGTCCACCAAGCCGGTGATCGTCCCGCCGTATTGGTTGTTGACCGTGCCGCTGGCCACGTAGACGCCGTGCAGTCCGGCGCCGGTGATCTGCCCGTAGTTGGTGACCGTGCTGGAGGCCTGAAGGTTGACCCCGCTCACGGCCCCCGAGACGACCCCGTAATTGGTCAGGGTCCACGGCGTCGCGTTGGAGCCATGCACGCCATCGCCCGTCACGGTGGCGATCGTCGAGCCGTTGAGGATCTGGAACGGGTTGTTGGCCGGATTCAGGTTGTAGGTCGTCGACCCGCTCGGGATGATGGTCTGGGCCTGCGCGGCGCTTCCCAGCGACACCCCCACCGCCAGCGCCACCGGGGCGCAGAGCAGGGCTCTTGCGGAGACGCCGGCCAGCCACCGACGGCGCGC
>Ga0209415_10006088_pt1 | contig 21540 bp, 21 predicted proteins | sample PeaSoiSIISIP2007_FD_187696 | JGI IMG/M metagenome (GOLD analysis project Ga0209415, IMG submission 187696) | Peat soil microbial communities from Weissenstadt, Germany - SII-SIP-2007 (SPAdes) (version 2) | ecosystem: Environmental > Terrestrial > Soil > Wetlands > Peat | place: Germany... | reverse complement strand
CCTTCGAGCCGCGAGCCTTTGAAATAGGCCTTTGACACGATAGATGCCGACTGACAGGATAGCGAATCGTGGCGGCGAAGACGAAGACGGCGCGGAAGACGAAGAGCGGGCGAAGGGGGATCCCCGGCCCTGCCCCGATCGTCGATCCGGCTCTCGACGGCGCCACCGCGGACGTGCTGGCCGGGACCCCGATCCCGGAGGCCATCGCGAAGTGGGAGCTCAGTGACGGGCGAGGCCGCACCCTGCGCCGGCGCGTGGACGCGGCCCGGGCGGGCAAGGCGGCGCCGGGGGCGACTCCTGCGCCCGCTTCCCCGTCGGCCGCTCCGGTTCGCCCGCCAGCAGGCGCCCAGGTGGCAGCACCCGAGCTTCCACAGGGGGGCGGCGTCTCGAGGCCCGACGCGCTGCTCGTGCTCGTGCGGCGCATCCTCGGCAAGCGCGACCCGGGCGCCCTGGCCGAGCTCGACGCCGGCCTCCTCGCCGAGGCGCGCGGGGAGCTCGGCCCGTGGCTCGAGCGGCCCATCGAGCGTGGCGAAGCGGTGGACCCCATCGACGCCTTGGCTCGGGCGCTCGACGCGGCGACGTTGCACGTCGAGCGGCTGCAGCCCCTGCACCCTCGGGCGGCGACGATGCTCGGCGCGGTCGCGACGCTCGCGACGAAGCTCGAGGCGGTGACGAAGGGCAGGCCGCGCGAGGCGACGCGCGACGAGGTGACCGAGCGGATCGAGGCGCGGCGCGACGAATGCGTGCGCAAGATCATGCAGTACACCGGCGAGGCCCGCGCGAAGCTCGAGCGCGACCGGGCCGAGCTCGTCGCGTGGGGCCGCGGCGCTTTCGGTGAGCACGGCGGGGCGGAGCTCGAGCGCCGCGTCGGTGCGATGTTGGGGGCTGCATGACGCCCGACTGGACGCCGCCCCCGCCACCGCTGACGCCCGCCGAGAACGCGGTCGTGTGGATCGACGGGATGGTCGAGCTCTTCGGCGACGGCGAGGCGCTCGCGAACCTCCTGAACGGCACGATCATCCATCCAGCCACATACGCCAGGATCCGCGATACGTACCCCGCGACCGCGAAGGCGCTCGGGATCTCGCCGCCGCTCCGCTGCCCGTTCTGCGATCCGCCGACGCGCGAAGATGTACTCGCGTGGGACGCTGGCATGCGGGCGACGCCGATCGCTCTGCCTCCGCCGATGATGGCCTGCGCGAAACACGCGCCGATGTTGCAGACGCCGTTCGCGACGCGCTATCCGATCCCGACGTGCAAGGAGCACGGCGAGCCGTGGTGCAACCGCTGCACGCTCCGCGCGTTCCAGGGCGACGCCGTGCGCATCTGCGGCGCTCCGGTCACAACGGACGCGCGCGGCACGTCGACGTGCGCCAGGCCGTCGGGGCACGCGGGCTTCCACCAACTCGCCGGCTTCACGGACGAGGAGCCGAGGGCGCAGGCGCTCACCGCTGAAACGTTCGACCGCGCGCTGCGCGCCGCGATCGGCAAACCATGACATCGCGCGCCCCTGTCGACGATCTCCGCGCCCTCCCGCCGTCGATCGCCGTCGCCGTACTCGCGCGCCTCGACGCCGAGGAAGTCGCCGCGCTCGACCACGCGCACGAGTTCTGGGCGCGGCCCGAGCAACGCCTTCCCGCTCCCGACGACCTTCGCTCGATCGAGGTGTTCGTAGGCGAGCGCGGCACAGGTAAAAGCTGGGTCGCGCGGGCCCTCTTCGCCCGCGAGCTCTCCCGCGCCCGGTTCCCGCGCATCGTCGCCGCCACCGACGCAGCTCTCCTCGCCACGGTCATCAACGGGCCGAGCGGCCTGCGGCGGTGGACGCCGCCGCACGTGCCGATCGAGTTCAAGGCCTCGAAGGGCTACGCGGGCGACCTGCTCATCGACGGGCGCCGCGTGATCTGTTGCAGCGCGGCCGCGCCTGGACAGGGCATCGGCATCGGCTGTGACATCACGTGGGCCGACGACCCGGCGGCGTGGGTCGAGTCGTGCGGCGTCGCGACGGCAACGCGGACGTGGACCGAGATCCTTAAGTCAAACCGCGAGGGCAACGCGCTCGGGATCTCGTGCGTCATTGTGGCGACGACGCCGGCGGGCGCCGAGTTCTTGTGGCGACTGCTCACGCCGGGCGAGCAGAAGGGCGCGCGCATCCACGATCTCGGGCTCGTCGAAGCGAACGCGGGGAACCTGACGGCCGCGTATCTGCGCGACACCGTGCCCGCGCTCCGCGCGTCGGGCGAGTGGGACGAGGGCTCCAAGCTCGGGGCGTTCGCCGAGATCCGCTGGGCCGACTTGCGCGTCGATCATGTGCCGAAGCTCGCGCGCATCATCGTCTTCGTGGACCCGGCGAAGAGTTCGAGACACGGAAGCTCGTGCGAGGTCGGGATCGTGGCGGCGGGGATCGATGTGCGCGGGACGGTGTACGGCCTCGCCGATCGCTCAGGCGTGATGAGCGCGTCCGAGTGGCCCGGCGTCGCGCTCGACCTGCTGGACGAACTGCGCCATGCGCACGACCTCCGCGGCGCAGTGGGCGTAGAGGTGAACGCCGGCGGACGCGAGCTGCTCGAGACGGCCATCCGCAACGAGGAGCGTCTCCGCCGCGGGGCGCGCGGAGAACCGATGGTCGCCACCGTCGAGATCCGCCCGGTGACGTCGCGCCCAAACGACAGCAAGGTGGCGCGCGCTCGCGACGTCGTGGCGATGGCGAAGGGGCGCCAGGTGCGCATGGTCCACGGCCTCGGCGTGCTCGAGGGGCAGCTCTCCGCGCTCTCGGATTCTGCGCCTGGGAACGATCGCGCCGACGCGTTCGTCCATGCGGCGCGCGACCTCGCCGGGATCAGCGACGGCAAGGCGGCGAAGCTCGAGAGCGAGCGCGAGCAGGCAGGCACCTTCGGGCGCGCCGCACTCAAGTCGCTCGTCGCCATGCAGCGCGACGCCGCACCGGGCGACTGGGACATGGAGCGCGCGTAGAGCTCCCCATGTGCCCATGGCTGATCGCGTGGTAGGCTGCGCGCATGCCGGAGCCGCAGAACTTCACGGCCGCCCTCTCTCAGCCGCAACCGGGCTCCGACGCCGCCCTCGCGCTCGGCTGGGCGTGGCCCGCGGCGCGCCAGGCGTGCGACGACCACAAGCGCGGCACGTTCGAGCTGTCGTGGCAGCTCTGGCTCGACATGAGCTCGCTCCCCGCGATCAAGGCCGCGGTCGAGCAGCGCCTCGCGTCGCCGTGCGGCATCCCGTGGGAGGTCATCGGGCCCACGCGCGCGCCACAGCGCTTCGAGACCGAGGCTGCGCGCTCCACGTGGCAGAAGCATCTCGCGCGCCTGCTCCGCGCGACGCTCTCCGACGTGATCGGGATGGGCTTCTCGGTGTGGCAGCACCCGAGCGCGGTGAACCCCGCGACGCTGCGCCGCGAGATCGTCACCGTCGAGCGCTGGCCTCTTTCGCGCGTACGCTACACCGCGACGCCGTTCCCCGACGTGTGGAACCCGGGCCAGTGGATCGAGCGGTACTACGCGATCCAGTTCGGGATCGGCCCCTCGATGGGGTCGACCCTGTACGGCCCGCAGGACGCGCGGATCGGCGCGCTCGGGATGGACGGCGAGTACCAGAAGATCCCCGACGCGGCCTACCTCGCGGGCGCCGCAGGCGTCTGGGTGCGGTTCATTCAGCTTCCGCGCCCCGGCGAGACCGACGGGCACTGGACGATGATCGGCGAGGGCGACCAGCCGCACATGAACGGCTCGATCACGGCACTCGACGTCTCGTATGTCGGCGGCGCGATCCTCACGCGCAGCGGCTACAATCTTTCGAAAACGCTCGGCCGGCAAAGCCCGACGATGGAGCTTCCCCCGGGCGTCATGCCGAACGAGCCCGAGGGGAAGGACGCCGGAAAGGTGCTCGCGAACATCGGCGTGAGCCCCACGGGCGGGGTCTTCCAGCACGGATCGAAGCTCTCAGCGTTCGCGCTCACCGCGCAGAACGCCGATCTCTTCCCCGCGTTTAAGGCGGGCACGCTCGAGGACGTCGAGCTCGCGATCCTCGGCCGCTCCGGCACGATGAGCAAAGAAGACGCGCAGTACGTCGCCGCGAAGGGCCCCGTGGTGCGCGTGCCGGAGAAGCTCATCCGTCGCGACGTCGGCGTGGTCGAGAAGGGAGCGTCGCTGCTCTTCACGTCGATCGCCCGGCAGAACGTCGGCGACATCGACGAGATCCACCTCGTTGGCAAGCTCCCCGACACGGAGCAGGACGAGCGCAAGATGGCGAAGGGCGCGCGCATGAAGCTCGTTGCCGAGATCCTCAAAGCCGAAGGCGACGCGGGCTGCGTCGTGAGTCAGGAGCGCGCTGCAGCCGTCGCGCGCGCCCTCGACACGAGCCCTCCGATCGTCACCGGATCGGTCGACGCGAAAATGTACGAGTGGCACGTCGGCCAGAAAGTCGTCGCGCCCGATCAGGTACTCGCGAGCCTCGGTCTCCCCGCACTGCCGAACGGCGCGGGCTCGCCCGCGCGCCTTGCGGAGGAACGCCTGGCGGGCAAGGACAAGGCTGGCGCGAAGGCGTCGCAGGGCGACGCGCTCATCGACGGCAAGCCCGACACGGTGGAGCCGGACGCCGAGCCCGCCCCGAAGCCGACGGAGCAGATCGCTCCCGGCGGCGACGTCGCACCGACGCCAGAAGCCGCACCCGCGAGCCCGCCCCCGGCCACGCCGCCGGCGCCGCCCGAATCCTGAAAACGCGGCCACGGGGCACATGGCTTGCGTGGCCGGGCGTTCTGTGGTTCGCTGTGGCTCGCCTGCTCGGTGCCCCGTTCAATCGGGGAGGTCGCTTCCGACCGTAATCATCCGGCAGGCCCACCGTGGCCCGCACACCCCTCCACCTCACAGAATCGATCCTGCGTACCTACCGCCCCGGCGGACTGGTCGCGATCGCGCTGGGGGCGTCGGCGGGCATCCCGCAGAAGCAGCCGCGCATCGGGCGCGCCCGCGCGGCCCTCGCATCGTCGATGCTCGGCGACGTCGGCCGCCGGCGCTTCGAGGTATCGCGCGGCTACTCCGTCGTCGCGCGATCGCAGGTCGCCGCCGCCGGCTCGCGCGGCGCTCTCCCGCCGCCTGCCCCTGGGACGGCGATCGTTCCGATCCGCGGCGTCATTGAGCAGCGCGCGGATCTCTGGAGCTGCGGCGAGACGACCGGCTACGACCTGATCGAGGCCGACATCTGCGAGGCGCTGTGCGACCCTGGCGTCGGCTCCCTCGTCGTCGATTGCGACTCGCCCGGCGGCGACGTTCCTGGCCTCGCCGAGGGCACCGCGCGGATCTCCAACTTCCGCGCCCAGCTTGCCGCCGAGGGCATGGCGAAGCCCGTGCTCGGCGTCGCGAACGAATTCTGCGCGTCGGCCGCGCTCTACCTGGTGCTCGGGATCTGCGACGCGTTCTACCTGCCGCGCTCGGCTCGCGCCGGGTCGATCTCGAGCGCCGTGGTGTTCCACTCCGAGTCGCGCGCCCTCGTGAAAGAGGGCATCGACGTCTACATCGCCCGCGGCCTGCCTGGGAAGATGAAACCGAACCCGCTCGAACCGCTCGACGAGCTCGGCAAGAAGCGGCTCGACGATCTCGCGATGGCGTGCAGCGAAGACTTCATCGCCTTCGTCGCCGAGCGCCGCGCGGGTCGCCCGAACGCGCCGACCGCCGACATCATCCGTTCGTGGTCCGCCGACATCTTCACCGGCGAGGCCGTCGTCGCCGCCGGTCTCGCCGACGGGATCGGCTCGTTCGATCAGATCGTGGCGCTCGCAGGCGAGCTCGCAGGCGCAGCGCAGGAGGCCGCGTAGGTCATGCCGAAGCCGAAGAAAGTCAACCCGGCGAAGTCCACCCCGCAGGCGCCTCGCGTCCTCCGCGTCGGCCGAGCGCGCGCCGAGGCCGCGAAGGCCGCCGGCGAGCCGCCTCCGTCCGCCGAGACGGACGACGACGAGGACGAAGACGGCGACGACGAGAACGAAGACGGCGAGAAGGACCAGGCGGCGCACGACGCCGCGATGGCGAAGGCCGCCGAGGACCACCGTTCGGCCGCCGACTGCGCCGACGCCGCCGCAGGCACCGACTCGGCCGCCGCGCTGATGGCGTACGAGGACGCGCACGACGCCGCGATGGAGTCCGGCGGCGTCGCGAAGGCGTCCGCGATGAAGATGCGTGGCGCCGAGGCCGAAGAGGCGCCCCCCGATTCGCAGCCGGCCCCCGCTGCGCCCACCGCTCCGGGCGCGCGCGCCATCGCCGCCGCCGCCCCCGTCGCGACGGCCGCTGCGCACCTCGAGGTCGCCCAGCTCGCGAAGCTCGGCCGCGACGTCATGCTGCGCACGGGCGCGCAGAGCGCCGACGCCGCCATGCTGAAGCTCGAGAGCGCGCTCCTCGCGCTCGACGAGGTGGGCAAGCTCCGCGCGGCCGACACGGCGCGCGCCGCCGGCGACAACCTCCGCGCGCGCACCGAGCGCCTCGTGGCCGCCGTACACGCGGGCATGCCGCGTGCGCAAGCCTTCCACGTCAAGCCCGACGGCAAGGTCGGCGCGCCCAAGTCCGCATGGATGGGCGGCACGCTGCAGCAGCTCGACGCCCAGCTGAACGAGCTCGGCTACAAGGCCGGCGCCCCCGCGTCGCGCTCGACTCTGATCGTCGCCTCCGAAGATGGTGGGGACGAGGCCGGGCTCGCTGCCCGCGCCGAAGCGGCGGGCGTCGACATCGCCACGCGCCGCGCCGCCGAAGCCAACCTCCGCCGCAGCCAACACCAGGAGAACGCCCGATGACCGCAGCAGGAACCGGGGTCCGCATCCCCAGAGACATCGCCCTCTCGCCGCTTCGGCAGGACGGCGATCAGGTGACCGTCGGCCAGACCTTCTCGGAAGGATGGATGCTGATGCGCGACCCGACGACCGGGTTCCTGCAGACCGCGACCGAGGCCGCCGGGCTCCTGGTCGGGGGGTTCGCCGACCGCGACTTCTACGTCGCCGCGGTCGCGGGCGACGCCTGCAACGCGCTCGTCGGGATCCGGTCGGTGGACATGTCGACGCTCACCGGCGACTCATTCACCGACACGAGCCCGCCCGCGCCGATCTACGCGATCAACAACAACGACTTCGGCGCGCAGCAATTCAACCCGAGCACGGGCGCGGCCCGTTCGATCGCAGGCTGCTTCCTCCGCATCGACCCGCACGTGAGCACCAAGTGCATCGCGTGGATCGGCCCCGAGGGCGTCGCGCTGGCGAAGGGGACCTCCGCTGCGCTGCCCCCGACTGCTCGCGCGGTCATCACGTCGATCGCGGCGTACACCGGCACGCTCACCGGCACGCTCACCGGCTCCGCGAACGGCGCGCTCGCCACGCAGGACGGCATCACGATCGGCAACCTCAACTTGGGCGACAGGCTCTTCCTCCCGCTCGTCACCGGCGGCGCGGGCGGCGCGACCGTGGCTGCCGACTCCGGGCTCTACATGCTCGCCGCGAAGGGCGGCGCGGGGCAGTTCCAGCTGACCCGACCGCCCGAGTACTACCATGACGCGTTCATCACCGAGGGTCTCTCGATCAAGATCCTCGAAGGGACTGCGTGGGCAGGCTCCGAGTGGCGCTCGTTCGCCGCGTCCGCCGGGCTCCTCGTCGACACCGGCGACCCGGCCTTCTGGCCGCGCACCCAAACGTACGAGTACACGATCGGAACCGGCTTCGTCGCCGGCGGCGGCCTCGGCAACGCGGTCTTCTACCTGCGCCAGGCCGACTCGTTCACCTCGACGAACAAGACGAGCGCGCACGCCAATTGGGCGTCGACGATCACCACGGGGGCCGGCACCGGCGCGCTCGTGTTCACCGGCACCGCCTCCGACGTCATGGTCGGCCAGGCCATCAACTACTGAGGGCAGGAGACGACCATGGCTCAATTCGGAACCGTCCTCGCGACTCCCGGGATGACCTACAAGGGCATCCGCGACAGCGCGACCCGTGAGCTCGCGACGCGCGTCGACGCGAAGTGGCAGCTCGCGCTGAAGCAGCGCAACCCGCGCGAATGGTGGCTGCCTTTCATCGACATCGTGCCCACCGAGGAGGGCGACGAGATCGTGAAGCTGCCGATCGATCTCGAGGACCTCGGCGCCTGGCAGGAGAACACGGGGACGCGCGTCGCGCCCGCGGTGAAGCCCGAGCAGTTCGCCGCCATCGTCCAGAAGCCATGGATGAAGGACCGCACGATCAAGAGCAACGACATCAAGCGAAACCGCTTCGGCAACTGGCCCGATCGCCTCTCCGCGATGATGCTCTCGTCGCGGCGCATGCTCGGCGTGCTCTTCCGCGACATGCTTTTCTCGACCGGCACCGCCGGCACGTCGAGCACGTTCTACACCTACCAGGGCGGCGCTGGCGGCACCCAGCCGTTCCTCGCGCGAAACGGCCACTACTGCGACCCGAACGCGCCGGCCGATCTGGCGTTCGGAAACATGCACACGAGCACCGACCAGGCGGCGACCTCGACGCTTCAGTTCGTCCCCGGCGCCACGGCGTTCAACACGGCCGGGTGGGAGCTCATTAAGAAGACCTACCTCGGGCGCCTCGGGCCCGGCGGCGTGCCGCTCGATATGCAGGTGCACTTCATCCTCGGCGGCTCCATGATGGAGCCCGTCTTCAAGCGGATGTTCAAGCGCGTGCTAGTCCTCGAGGATTCGGCCACCGGACCGGCCGCCGCCGCGACGACGAACATCCACGGGCCCGGGATGCAGGACTTCTACGAGGAGCCCGTCGTCCCCGTGGTGAGCGCGTGGCTCGACGCGCACCCGTACAAGCTCGCCAACTCGACGAAGCAGCAATACTGGACGATGAGCGCGACATACCCGGCGCGCGGCGTCGGCGCCATCCTCGAGAACGGCGGCGCGCCGACGGTGAAGGTGCTCGACATCGGGAGCGAGTACGAGATCCAGAACGATCGGATCTACGTCAAGGGCGACATGGGCATGAACGTCGGCGCGGCGTTCCCGTGGGTCCTCGACGAGTGGCGCGAGACCTGATCCGAAAGGTGAGCCCGTGCCGAGCTACTGCGCGCGATCGGACGTCTACGCCACCGGGCTCCCGCCCGAGGCGTTCGCACGTCCGCCGCGCCCGGTCGAAGGCGTGACGCCGAGCTCCGGCATCCTCGCCCTGCGCGCCCACGGCCTCGCCACCGACGCGCCCATCACGCTCTCTGTGACGTCGACGTCGATCCCCGGCGGCACCACCGCAGCGCTCCCTGCCGGCCTCGCCGTCGCGACGCAATACTACGCGCGCCCCGTCGGGTCCGACCTCCTCGCCGTCGCGACCGCCGTCTCCCCCGCCGCGCCCGTCGCGAGCTTCGGCGACGCGGGCGTGGGCCTGTTCTCGATCATCGTCGATCACGGCCTCTACCTCGACGCCGCGATCGTCGCTGCGTCCCTCGTGATCGACCAGTTCGCGCGCGACCACGCGACGCCGATCAACGGCGCGATCGTGCCGCTCCTCTGCTCGTTCCTCGCGGCGCGGATCTACGTCGCGACGCACCGCGCGCTCATCCCCGAGCAGAAGGCGGGCGAGGCCGAGGCGCCGAGCTGGATCCGCTCGCTGCTTGACAAGCTCTTCAACCTGTATCTCACCGGCGCGCCCATCCTCGGCACGACCGACGCAACGCCCGACGTGCAAGAGGCCGGCGCCGCGCTCATCCGCCTCCGCCGCGGCGACTTCGACCTCATCTCCTGCGACGGCATGGGGCTCGACATCGCATGACTGCCGCGCAGGTCACCACGCCGCGCCATCCGTTCGAACTGCTCTTTCAGCAGCTCTCGGGCGCGATGGGCATCGTTCACGAGCTGGGCCCCGTTGCAGGCGGCGTTGACGGGCAGCCGAACCGCAGCGTGTGGACGCTCGTCGCCTCGCAGATCGTCAAGCGCGGATACCGCAAGCAGGGCGCCGACTTTGTGGGCTTCCTCGCGGTGGACCTCGGCGTCGAGATTTACGGCGGCTCGCCGCTCGAGGTGACGATGCGCCACGCCGACCTCGCCTCGTGGCTCGACACGATCGTAGGACCCGAGCAGGGCGCCGCAGACGCGGGCGACGGCTACAAGCTCGGCAAGTCGACGCCGATCGGCGTCGGCGACGGCACATCGACGGGCGCATCGTGCAAGGTCCCCGTGACGCTCTACCTCGGCGTGTGGCGCCAGGTCTGGGGCAGCCACACCGTCACCTCCGTTCCGATCGCCGTCCTCGCTCTCAACACCTTCACGGACACGCCGACGGGCGACGCCAACAACCCCATCGAGGCCAGCGCATGAGCATCACCGCGTCTCTCGTCAGCGGCGACCAAGTTCCGCCCGGCTCCCCCGCGCAAGTCCCATGCGTGGTCGACGCCTGCTCCGGCGGCGTGGTCGGAAACTGGTACAGTTTCCAGCCCGGCAATCAGGTGACCGACCAGATCGGCGGCGGCCCCGGCGCGGATGCCGTACTCGCGCTCCTCTCCAACGGCGCCTCGCAGGTCTACTTCTCGCCGGCAACGCCGACGTGGAGCACGGTTCCGAGCGTCGTCCACGTGGGCAGCGGGCCCACGGTCACGTGCGCGTTGACGGCCGCTGCGTCCGCCGCGAGCCAAGGCCCCTTCGACAACCACAAGATCGTCGTGACCGTCGAGCAGGGCGGCGCGCTCGGGACCGCGATCGTCTCCGTGATGTACGACGGCAGCACCAAGGTCGAGCAGTTCCCGCTCCCCGTCGAGAAGGCCGCTACGGTCGTCGGCACCGCCGCGATCACGCCGACCACGCTCGGCAGCGCCTCGGCGCTCACGCTCGTCTTTATCGACCCCGCCGTCGAGACGCTCACCTTCCCCGCGGGCTCGCTCGCTGTCGCCGCGGCCGGGCTCTTCGCGCCGGTCGCCTCGGTCGCCGCCCCGGTCACGGTGCTCGCCGCCGCGATGCTCGCCGCGGGGACCGCGGCCATCGCCGCCAACCCGCGGAAGCTCCGATTCACCACGGGCGGCATCACCGCCTCCGACGCGCCGCCCACCGCGGCCGTGGCGGGCTTCGACTACGCGGGCGCCGCGCTCGCCGAAACGGTCACGCTCTCGCAGGTCGCCGGTCACGCCGACACCGTGGGCGTCTACGCGACGGTCACGAGCGTCATCTACGCCGCCGCGGACGGCACCGGGGCGACCCTCGCGATCGGCTACGCCGACGCCTACGCCTCGATCGCGGAGCTGATCGCCGAGGCAAACACCCTCGCGGTCGCCGCTCCGCTTGCCGCTTCGTTCTTCGATGCGCAGCTCTCGACGGGCGACTTCCTCGGGATCTCGACCACGGCGACGGGCACGGGCGCCATGGTCGAACTCAACTCCTCGTCGACCGCGCTGACGCTCTTCGGGCTCACCGCGTCCGTCGTGACTCTCGGCCTTGCGGCCACCTACGCGCTCCCGTGGACGGGCGAGGTCCTCTCGTTCCCGGTCGGGACGTACAAGGCCACCGAGACCTACACGATCGCGAACGCAGGCCCGACCGCCTCGATCGCAGCCGTCACGTCCGCGATGGCGATCGGCCGCGCCAACTGGCGCACCACGCCGTTTGGCTTCTTCGCCGTCACCGCGCAGCCCGCGAGCGCAGCGAACGCCGCCGCGCTTCAGGCCGCGTGCTCTACGACGGTCAACGCGTGGCGCATCGACGGGTCGTGCCCCGTCCACGTGCAGACCGGTTCGCAGTTCCACACGGCGTCCAGCAACCCGACCACGAACGCCGCGAACATCCTCGCCGCCGACTCCGCGCTCGTAACCGCATTCAGCGGATCGACCGCCGCGCTCGACCTCGTGGCCGTCGACGACTGCTACGTGCAGGGCTCTAGCAACCTGCGTCTGGGGAGCTTCCGTCGCTCGGCGGTCCTCGCCGCGGCCATCAAGCGATCGACGCTCGGCAAGCTCGGGTCGGACATCGCCGAGGGCATCGTGCAGGGCGTCTCGCTCAAGGGCCCCGACGGGCTCACCCTTGCGCGCGACGAGTACTACGCGACGGTCAAACTCGGCCCGGCGTCGGGCAGTGCGAGCGGCCCCGGCTTCGCGGTGCTCAAGAGCACAACCGCCGGCCCCGGCTCGCCGAAGTTCGCCGCGGGCGTCACGCGCGCCGGCTCGACCTCGCGTTTCCGCTTCTCGTACGTCGTCGCGGTCGGCCTCCAGATCGTGCAGACGCTCTTCGCCCGCGCGACGACGTGGGACGGTCAGACCTGGATCCCGGACCCGTCGACCGGGCGCCTGCTCGACTCCGAGGCGCTGCATCACGCAGACGACGCGTACAACGACCTGCTCCCGTTCCTCCTGCCCGAGGGCAAGGACCCGAGCGTGAGCGACTACCAGGTCACGATCGACAACTCGGGCAAGTTCGTCAACACGTCGAGCGTCCCGCTCAATTGCGCCTTCGAGATCCTGGGCATCGTCATCGACATCCCGATCACCGTCACCGCGCTCGGCATCGCCCCCGCGTCGCTCACCCCGTAAGGAGTCGCCGTGTCCTATTCTCACATCGACGGGCGGCTGGTCGGCAAGCCGAACCAGGGCCCCAACAAGGGAAAGGCGTTCGAGTTCTCGTCGCAGACGAAGGTGACCTTCGACCCTGACACGAAGTACGAGACGATGAGCGGCAGGCGCCAGCGGCCGATCTACACGATCACGAAGGCCAGCAAGCCGAAGATCTCGATTGAGTTCTCCTCCGCGAAGGAGAAGGCTCGATGGTGGAAGTTCATGTTCGGCGGCGGCGCCCCGACGCGCGGCGCGCAGGCGACGTTCTCGCACGTCTTCACGCGCCCCAACGTCGGCACGATGGCGTGGCGCTTCATCAACGCGTCGATCCCCGCCCCCGGGTACGACTCGGGCGACAGCGGCGTTACGGACAAGATGGAGTGCCCGATCGAGGACGCGCAGCTCGACGGCAAGACGGTCTTTCAGGACAGCCTGTGATCCTCCCGACCGAAGCCGAGAAGCTCGCGATCAAGGCCGACGCGCGGAAGCGCTACGGCTCGGACCGCTGCATGCTCGTGTCGCTGACGGCCCCCGTCGACGCGTGCGTCGTGGTCGCGCCGTTCGACCTCAAGAGCTACTCGGCGCACGTCGACCAGCGCTCCGAAAACCTCCAGATGGCGCAGGCCAGCGCGTCGATCGATCGCGTCCTCTGGTGCTCGCCGCCCCCCGACGCGGCCCCCGAGCTCGCCGCCGCGGTCGACACGATCGAGGTCACGAAGGAAGACCCCGCGCCCCTTCGTCGCGTCGCGATCGATCGGCTTGAGCTGCTCTCGGAGTTGTGGCCCGTCGTCCACTCCGAGATCGAGCGGACGCTCCGCGCCGAGACCGGCCAGAAGATCGGCCGCGAGGGTATGCACGCCGTCCCGCTGACGTACGAGAGCGCGCCGCGCGCGATGCCGCGCGCGAAGGTGACGGAGCTCCTCGACGGCGCGCCCAAGGCCGGCGCCGGCTCGATGTGGTCGCTGGTCGACGCGAACGGCTGCAACCTCGTCCTCAAGTGCCCGCACTCCGACACGTGGCTCGCGATGCGCGCGGCGTTCTCGGATGCGATGGCGAAGAACAGCGGTATCGTCGATAGCACGCTCGTGCTCGGCCGCCAGCTCGTCATGTGGTCGCCCGACAACCTCGACGCCTACTTCGACGCTCACCCGGGCTACGCAGAGGGCCTCTGGAATCCGCTGCTCGAGATGGGGGGCGCGGCCACGCAGGCCAGCGCGTCGTTTCTTTGAGCGCTCGTTCAACGAGGCCATCGGCGCGCCGGCCCTCGCCTTCGACGAGCTCCGCCCGCACTTCGGACCCCACGGAGCCGCGCTACTGACCGTCGGCCTGTTCAAGTCGATCATGGGCAGGCCCCCCACCTTCGAGCCCCCCAAGTCGCGATGAGCAGCATCACCTTCGCCGGAATCAGCAGCGCCCGCGCTCGCCTCGCGCGGTTGTCGGCGGGCCTACACCAGGCGGCGTCGGGCGAGGTCATGTCGCGCGCGGCGAACAAGATCGCCGACCAGATCGAGGCCGTCGCGAAGGCGAAGACGGCTGCGCACCAAGTCACCGGCGGCGCGTCGCGCACGGTCGCGATCACCGTCCACGGCGGGATCATCACGCTCGGCTCGATCGGCTACCTCAAGTTCCACGCGTGGTGGCCCTTCCGGCGGGGCATGCCGCCATTTGTGGTGAAGCGCGCGTCGCTCATCTTCGCGCGCGAGCTGCTCAACGTCCTCGGCGCCGCGGCCGACAACACCGAGGCGGCGGACCTCGTGAGCGAAGCCGACGCCGCCGACGTCGCAAAGGTCGATAAGCGCGCGGCCGCTCGCACGAAGAAGCTGGGGGCCCGGCGTGTCTGACACCTCGACGGAAACCGTCTCCCTCAACCTCGACGGTACCTTCAGCGCCGAGGCCGCGAAAGCAGCCGCCGCCGCGGACCACCTCGCCACCTCGCTCGACAAGACGAACAAGGCCGGCGGCCCCGACGTTGCGAAGCTCAAGGCCGGGACCGATGAGCTAAAAAAACAGGCCGCCGCAGCCGAGGAGACGAAAGGCGTCGCGGCGAAGGCGGGCGCCGCATTCGCCGGGTGGGCAGCGAACATCCACCCCGCTGCGCTCGCGATGCAGGCCGTTTCCTTCGCGGCCCACGCGGTGATCGACTCGCTCAAGGAGGCGCACGCGGAGGTCGTCGCCATCGAGAACGAGCTCGGCCTCGCCGCGGGGAAGATGGCCCTGCTCCAATCATCGAAGAAAGAGGTGCAGGGCGCCGCGTTCAAAAAGCTCGGCGGCGACTACGAGCAGACGGCGAAGGTCGCGCTCAAGCTCGGCATGAACGAGGACGAGGCGCTCGCGGAGGCAAAGAAGCTGCTCAACGCGGGTTTCTCGAAGACGGAGATCCCCGTCCTTCTACGCATCAAAAGCGGGATGGATCTCGCCGGCCAGGACGGCGGCGCGTTGTTCAAGGCGCTCGAGAAAATCAAGCTCGAGCCGAAGGTCAAGACGAAGGATCTCGACGGGCTGTGGAAGCTCGGGATCGACTCCAAAAAGGTCTATGCCGACCTCGACAAGCAGCTCGGCGGCGTGGGCAAGGCAGCCGCCGCGCTCAAGGCTGGGACGCTGGACTCGGGCATGGTCGCCGCGGCCGTCGAGAAGGCCGCCGCTGAGAAATACGGGAGCCTCGCCGACATCCTCGGCAACTCGATCCCCGCGCTGCTCGCGCGCATCAAGGGCGACTTTGAGCACCTGTTCGATGGGCTCAAGGTTGACGCCGTGAAGAGCACGCTCAAGAGCGTCATCACGGAGCTGGAGGGGATCCAGGGCAAGGAGCTTGCGGCGGGGCTGCGCGAGGTCGGCGACGCCATCACGTACGCGCTCGGCGGGGCATCGGGAGCGAAGGGGGCCGCGACGGTCCACGACACGTTTGTCAAGCTGAACGCCGCGGTCAAGGATCTGGCAAAGGAACTGCACAAGCTTAAGCCGGACATCGACGCGATCCTGATGGCCTTCAAGGCGATGTCGGGGGCCTTCGGCAAGGACGCGGCGAAGGCCGCCGCCGCCGCCGCACACGACCAGCTCGCGGAGGCTCGCGCCAAGCTCGAGGTTGCGGAGGCGAAGGCGCGCATCGGCGCCGGCAAGGGGGACGCATCCGACTATGCCCGCATCGCCGCGGACTCCGTGATGACCGATGCCATGCGACGGAAGCGCGGCGAGATCCTTCTCGAGCGCGACAAGGAGGACATGGCGAAGAACAAGACGAAGGCCACGGCCGCGTCGAACGCCAAGCCTGGCGGCGTTCCGACCGGGCTCAACACCGGCGCGCTCCCCGACAACGACAACGGCAAGGCCGCCGCCGCGGACTCGAGCGACGCCGCCGGCGCCGTAATGAAAAACGGCGCGAGCGACGCTGGCTCGGCGCTCCCCGACGGCATGGCCGAGGGCATCAACGCGAACGCATCGAGCGCGATCACGGCCGCCGAGAAGATGGCCGAGGACGCACTGCAAGCCGCCAAGGACAAACTCGGCGTGCACTCCCCGTCGACGGAGTTCGGCGAGGTCGGCGACAACAACGCGCAGGGCATGGCGAACGCGATGGAGTCGCACCCCGGCCCCGCCGCCGCCGGGAAGAAGATGGCAGCGGGCGCGCTCGGTGCGGCTCAAGGCGCAGGCGGCGCGGGCGCTCCCGGAGGCGCCGCGGGCGGCAAGGGCGGCGGCGACATCAAGATCGAGATCCACGTCACGGGCGGCAAGGGCGCGGCCGATGATTGGGCCGCGATGCAACCCGAGATCGAGGCTGCCGTGCGTCGCATCGATCGTGACCGCCACGAGGCCGCAGCATGAGCAGCGTCAGCAACGGCGGTCTCATCATCTTCGGCGCGGACCCCGACGCGGCTCCGCCGCCAGGTCCGCCCACGTCCCCGCCGCAGCCCGGCGGGATGCCTCCGCCTCCGGGGGCTCCGCCGGGGCAGCCCGGCGATCCGTCGCTCGCGGTTGGCGCGAAGTTTCCACCGCTCGGCGCGCGCTGCCTTGTCACGTGCAAGTACAAGGGCGGAACGAAGATCGAAAAGGCGAAGGCGCCCGGCAAGGCGGGCGCCAAGCAGACCGTGACGGGGGCGAAGGTCGCGGAGGTCGACGTCGAGATCCAGTGGGCGGACATCGAGCCCACGGCGTCCGCGATGTTCGACGCGATCCAGACGATCAGCCCGCACGGCGCGAACAAGGGGAAGAGCTGGGACTGGACCGAGCGCTTCGCCGGCCTGTATGCGGTCGGCGCGGTCATCGTCGAGGAGATGAGCGGCCCGGACCCCGCGAAGGGCTCCGACGAGATGACGCTGAAGCTCAAGCTCTCTGGCTTCGACAAGAATCAACAGGTCAACGCCGGCACCGGGCAGGGCACGACGCCGACGAGCTCGCAGAAGTACACGCCCCCCGGCGCACCCGCCGCCGACCCCGCCTTCCCGAGCAAGCCCCTGGTGACGCCGTGAGCGACGTTGCTCTGACGTGCCAGCTCGCCGGCGCCCCGTCGGACATCTTCGTCACGAGCGGCTACCTGCGCGCGCGTCAGCTCGGCCCGTGGCTCGCTTACCTCGAGTGTTCATCCAAGCTCGCCCCCGCCGAGATGACGCCCGCCAGCGTGCTCGTGCGCCGCGAGGACGGCACCGTCGACACCTTCGCGGGCACTGTGCGCCGCGCCCGCGTGAACCCCGGCTCCGAGGCGATGAAGGTCTCGATCGTCGCCGGCGCGGGCAAGCTCACCGCGCAACTGCCCGCGCTCGACCACTACCAGGGCGCGACCTACGTCCCCGCCGGCGTCGTCGCGCGCGCCATCTGCGACGCGGCCGGCGAGACGCTCGCACCTGGCGTGGAGCTCGCTCTCGACGCGCGGCTCCTACCCCGCTGGCATCGTGCGCAGGACGTCACCGCCGCGACGGCGATCGACCTACTCGCCGCCGAGCTCGGCTACTCGTGGCGCGTCCTCCCGTCGGGGCTCGTGTGGCTCGGCCCCGAGACGTGGCCCGCCGTCTCGCCGTCAGCCGCGGGCGCTTACTGGACGGGCCTCGTCGAGGACGACGGCGCGGCTACCTACGCGGTCCGTGGCGCTCCGTTTATGCCCGGTCAGAGCCTCTCGGGCGTCAACCTGATCGACGTGCGTTACGAGGTCGGCGGCGCGCTCTCCGTCGTGACCCGCGGCGCCGTCTCGGGCGACCCGCCGCACGTCCCCGATCTCGCCATGTACGCGCGGTGCTACTCTGGCACCGTGCTGACGCAGAACGCCGACGGGACGCTCGACGTGCGGTGCGACGATGCGCGGATCGGCGGGCTCCGCTCGCTCGCGCTCCGCGTCGGCATCCCCGGCGCGCTCGTCACCGTCCCCGCGTCCTCCCGCGTCCGCGTCCGCTTCGACGGCGCCAGCCCAAAGGGCGCCTTCGCGGAGGGCATCGACCAGGACCCGAGCGCGAGCGCGCCGGCCCTCCGCGTCGGCGACGTCCGCTCGCTCGTCTTCGACCCCGGCGTCCCCGGCGTCACGCCGCCCGCTCTATACGCCTCGCCCGACGGTGGCGCATCGTTCGTCTTGGTCTCGCTCGTCGCGCCCGGCTCGACCGTCGGTGGCACCGTGCCCCCGCCGCCGAGCACGCCCACGACCACGCTAGCCCCCGCCGGCAGCGCCCGCGTGAGGCTCCTGTGAGCCTACCCGCGCGCGCGGATCTTCACGGCGATGGCGACGGCCTCGGGACTGTGCGCGTAGCGGTCCGCGATGGCGGCGCACGCTTCGCGCTCGGCCAGGAACTCGGCGTGGTCGTGCAGAATCTCGCCGGTGGCCTCGAACACGTGCTCTTCGGCGACGGGGATCTCGTCGTTCATGCGGCGGAGCCTACCACGTGACGACCTCGGCGCCCACGCCCCTGCCGCTCGCGTCGGTCTGCGATACCGACTGCCTCTTCTCGCGCTCGCCGCTCGTGCTCAAGCGCATGCCCGGGCAGTACGTCTACGGCGTGCAGGCGGTGTTGCGACGCGTCCTGTATGGCTGGCTCCTGCCGCCCGTGCTGGTCTACGATCGCGACTTCGGTGAGGCGCTCGTCAATTACGAGGGCATGACCTTGAGCGACGTCCAGATCCTCGGCTTGAAAGGCCGGCTCGAGGCGTCCGCGCGCGCGGAGGATTACGTGCTCGCCGCGTCGGTCGCGGTCGCACTCGTGGGCACGTCGCTCTCCGTCGCCGGCAGGATCGCGCTCGTCGACGGGCGCGCGTACCCTCTCGAGGTCGGCATTTCGAACGCAGGAGCGGCGCTCGACGCGCTGGGGATCTGAGCCATGACGACGCCCACCTACGCCCAAGCCGCCGCGACGCAGACCGCTGCGCAGATCCGCGACTCGCTTCTGCTGCCGCAACTCGCCGCCGCGGGCTCTCCCGTGCAGGGCCTCCCGACGTCGAGCCCGGACCGCGGCATCATCGAGGCCGAGGCCAACTTCCTCGCGACCGAGGCCCAGCTCCGCGCCGGCGTGGCCGCGACCATCTCGCCCGATACGGTCGTGACGCAGGGCTCGAGCTGGGTTGACGCCGTGATGGGCTGGTTTCAGCTCCCCGACGGGCAGGGTGGGATCGGGCGGCTGCCAGCGCTCCAAGCCGTCTGGACGATCGGCCTCAATATCCCGTCGACCATGGGATCGCTCACGCTCTCGCCTGGCGACATCGTGCAGATCCAAGCGCTAACGGGGCAGATCTTCAACCTCGTTTTGGTCGCCCCCGTCGTGCTCAACAGCGCGAGCAGCTACAAGGCGACGTGCGCCTTCCAAGCCCGCATGTCCGGCAACGTGGCGGGCAACCCGACGCCCGGCACGCTCACAAACATCATCACGGGGCCCGCCGGCCTCGGTGTCGATGGCGGCGTCACGCAGGTCAACCTCTCGCCCGGCACGGACGCGGAGAGCGACTACGCCTACGTCAAGCGCGGGCTCGGACGGTGGGCCGCGCTCGGCGCCGGGTGGACGGATCAGGCCTTCGACTACCTGATCCCGCTGCTCTCGCCGACCGTCACCAGATGGCGCGTCGACAGCGCCAACCCGTTCGGCCCAGGCACGACGGGCGTCTACCTCGCGGACCCGACCGGCCCGGCGAGCGGGGGCGAGGTGGCGGCCGTGCAACTCGGACTCGCCGCGCCCAACGTGCGCCCCAACGGCAGCGGCCAGGTCGTCGTCGTCGCGGCGACCGCCTACAACGACACGATCACGGTCACGGTCAAGGGCGACGGCAGCAACCCGACCCTCGCGGCGGACATCACGACCGCGATCAGCGCGCTCACGGCGCAGCTTCCACTCGGGCCGATCTATGTGACCGTGGGCTTTCTCGTGGAGCTCTGCCTCGGCAAGGCGTTCACCGGGACGACGGCGTTTCAGACGTCGGCGGGCGCGTACGCGGAGCTCCCCTTCGTCCTCCCTGGCTTCGGTGGCGCGGTGGCCGTCGTGTCGCTCTCGTCGAGTCAGGGGTTCGCCGGCGGCGGGTCCGGTCCCAACTTGGCCGATGTCGTGCCCATCGGGCAGGTGCTCGTCGCAACCCCCGCCGTGACGGTGACTTGATATGCCGAGCTTCCGCGAATGGCGTCAGGATCTCAACGACCCGCGACGCGGCGCCGACGGTATCGCGTGGGCGAACAGCGTCGGCGTCGTGCAGGACGAGGAGCTCGCGCTCCTGCGCGTCGCCGCTCTCGCGCGCTTGCCGAAGTATTGCCCCGACGATGGGCTCGACCTGCTCGGCAAGTGGTTCGAGCTGCCGCGCTACCCGGGCACCACGGACGACGCCTACCGCGCGCAGATCGTGGCCGTCTTCCCCACGTACGTGGAGGATGGCAGCCCGCAAGCCATCGTCGACCAGCTCCACGCCTTCGGTATCGCCGACGTGCGGGTCGTGCTCGAGGAGCAGAACCACGGCGCCACGGCGGCCTACAACGGCGCCGGCACCTACAACAGGGGCCAGCTCGTCAACGCGGTCGGCATCGACGGCGCCCAAAACATCTACGAGCAGGTTGGGCCCAACAACGCCGCGGCCGCGGCGTCGCCGCCCACCGGGAAGGGCCAGACGCAGGCCGATGGCGCGTGCGTGTGGGCGTGGCGCTGCGGTCCGTCGCCGACCCAAGACGCGAACGATCCAGGCTACGACGGGTGGTGGTACAGCCGCTTCGACGTCGTGCTCGGCGGCATGACCCCGGGCAACTTCGGAACGCTCGCCGTGAACGAGTTTGCGATCGGCGGCGCGCTCTGCGCGCTCGCGTCCACGCCGACGGTCCCCGCTGTGGGGGCATCCGTCAATGTGTCGTTGTCGGCCTCCGGTGCCCTCACGCCGCTGTCGGTCGTGTACGTGGAGCAGATGGGCTACTACCAGGTCGCGACGGCCGCCGGTACGCACGCGCTGCTGAAGAATCTCGGCGATGCGGCGGCAGCCTACGCGCTCGCTTGGAGCCTGGCGTCCAACCCCGCCGGCGCTATCTTCGCGCCCGACGTCTGGGGCGCGCCGGGGCAGTTCCCGAACGCGGCACCTGGCACATCGATCGGCACGGGGCAGCAGATCGTGATCGGCGGCGCGGGGATCATCGGGCAGACCCGCATTGGGATCGCGATCGTGGACGACGCCGCACGCCAGGCGGTGAAGAGCATCATCCTTCGGTGGAAGGCGTCGCACGGCTACGCAGGGAGACTCGTTCTCGCGTACAATGGCGCCGTGCTCGACCCCGCCGGAGAGCCCGGATACAACAACGGCGTCGCGTTCATCGGCCGCATGATCGGGCTCAACACGCAAATCCCGTTCACGATCGGCGGCTACGACAGGAGCTAGAGGACCATGGCCTTCTCGGACTACACGCCCACGAGTAACGTGTGGTGGGACATCGTTGGGACTCCGTTGCAGATCCCGAGCGCGAACGGCGACGTCTACACCTACGACAACCAAGACCTGTCGACGTCGGCGAGCAACCCGAGCGGCTACACCAAGCAGGGCTTCAAGGGCAAGGTGCTCGACAACCTCTCCTACCTGAAGCAGCTCGTCGTCCCGA
>Ga0209415_10006087_pt1 | contig 21542 bp, 21 predicted proteins | sample PeaSoiSIISIP2007_FD_187696 | JGI IMG/M metagenome (GOLD analysis project Ga0209415, IMG submission 187696) | Peat soil microbial communities from Weissenstadt, Germany - SII-SIP-2007 (SPAdes) (version 2) | ecosystem: Environmental > Terrestrial > Soil > Wetlands > Peat | place: Germany... | reverse complement strand
TCAGACCTCGATGCCTGCGGGCGTTTTGCCGGATCCGGTTTTTGGCAGGATCAAATGCATGATCAGCAATCCGACCAAATAGAGCGACGAGGCGACGGCGAACAGGACTTGGTAGTTGCCGTTGGTGGCATCGAGCAAGCGTCCGACGCCCATGGAGACGAACATGCCGACGATATAGGCGCAGAAGCCGCCGATGCCGACGACCGATCCGATGGTGTTCTTCGGCATGGTGTCCGAGACGATGGTATAGACGTTGGCCGAATAGCCCTGATGCGCCGACGCGGCGATGCCGATCAAGAGGACCGCCCACCAGACGTTGGAGACCTGCGAGGCCATGAACACCGGCACCACGCACAGACCGCAGACCAGGAAGGTGATCTTGCGGGCCCGCAGCGTTTTGACGCCCCGCTTGATCAGGTAAGACGACAGCCAGCCGCCGCCGATACTGCCGACGTCGGCCATGCAATAGATGACGACCAAAGGCAGCATCGCCGCCATCAGATTGACGCCATATTGCTTGTTGAGGAAGCCCGGCACCCAGTTGAGATAGAACCACCACACCGGCGCGCTGAAACAGGTGCCGACGATGTTGGCCCAGGTTCCCCGGTAGCCCAGCAACTTGATCCAGGGCACGCGTTCTTCCTCGACCACCGGATCGCTCTGGATATAGGCCAGTTCCGCCGCCGACAGCTTCGGATGATCTTCCGGCTTTTTATAGAACATGAACCAGAAGATGACCCAGACGAAACCGATGGCGCCGGTCACGATGAACGCCGGCTGCCAGCCCCAATAGATGACGATGAGCGGCACCAGGATCGGCGCCAGCACCGCCCCGACATTGCTGCCGGCGTTGAAAATGCCGGTCGCCAGGGCCCGTTCCTTGGCGGGAAACCATTCGGAAATCGTTTTGATGGAGGCGGGGAAGTTTCCGCCTTCCGTCAACCCTAAGCCGGCGCGGGCGACCTTGAAGCCGAACACGCTGCCCATGAACGCATGCACGCAGGCGAACAGGCTCCAGCCGGCGACGGCGGCGGGCAGGCCGATCTTGACGCCGATTTTGTCCATCAGGCGACCGACGCCGATGTAACCAAATGCATAGAACAAGGAAAAAGCGGCGACAATGTCACCGAAATCCGACTCCGTCCAATGCAATTCCCCCATCAACGTCGGCTTCAGCAGGCCAAGAACCTGCCGGTCCATATAGTTGATGGTTGTCGAGAAAAACAATAACGCGCAAATCGTCCAGCGATAGTGTCCGATTTTGGCTACGGCCTTATTCGCGAGGCCGGATATGGCCAGACTTTCTCCGTTTGACATTTTTCATCCCCAAGTCGTTTTCATGATCCATGGCTCTTGCGCTTTGCAATGGCGAAAACAAGGCGTCGCGAACGCCAGTCGAGGCAGGTCAGTCTATCGTCGCGCAAGCATGCTAGGATACAAGTGTTGGTATCCTAGCATGCAGTTGAGGACGGAGCAAGTCGACGCGCGGAGCGGAAAAACACCGCCAACAATCCCTTTAAGGTACTGATTTAACGCTATTTTATTCGTTTATCGAGGTGAGCCCCCTGCTCAATCAGAGGAAATAAGGCAAAAAAAGGTGAAGGTCGAGACGCGACCTTCACCTCACCGCTTCCAAAGCGGATCCGATCTCTTCGGATCATGGGCAGCTTCGAGATTTACCGCGGTGGCGTGGCCGCGATGTCGCGTCCCAGACCATGGATAAAATTTTCGACCATTTTCATCCGGCTCACCAGGGAAACCCGCTCGGTCACCGGGATCACCTCGGTGCCCGGTTGCGCCTCGACATTTCCCTTGCGCAGAGAAACCGACGCTCCCAGAACCTGATTCCCGCCCCCGGCCGCATACCACAACGGAATATCGTCGGAGGTGTTGCCCGCCGCCAATCCAAGATCGACTGTCGGCATCAGGAGCCTTGCCACCGCGATCAACCGCGCGACCTCCCACGGCGAGCACCGGGGATGCTCGGTCCAGGGAGTCCCGGCATAAGGCATGAACCGCGAGAAGCGGATATGGCCGACCTGCGAGAAATCCTTCAGCCAATAGAGATGATCGATACGATCCGCCTCGGATTCGCCAAGACCGACGAGGATCATGCTGCGCACCGGCATTCCCTCTTCCTGGCAGGTTTTGATCAGCACTTTGCGCGCTTCCAGGCTGTCGCCAGGCTTTGCCTTGGCAAAAACATCCGGGTTGAACGTTTCCAGAGAACTGGTGACGCTTTTGACGCCAAGCTGCTTGAAGCGGCGGACCCCGTCGCGGCTGAAGGAGGGGCCGAGATTGACCTCGATATCGATGTCGGAGGCATCGCTGATCGTGTTGATCGCCTCGGCCATCTCGTTGTCATAGCCATCAAGACTGCTGCCACCCGACAAATGAAGATGCCGAATGCCGACCTCCTCGATCGCCTTGACCGATGCCACCAGTTCCTCTTTGGGAAAGGATTTGAGCGTGAAGAAGGTGCAATAGGTGCATCGTGGCACGATGCGGCATGGCATCATCGATGAAATACCGGCCGACCACCACAGCGTCCGTCCCAGGGCGACATCGCGCACCTCCGAGGCCGCCTGAAACAACCGTAGCGCCAGAACGGGCTCGCGCGAACGGCGCAACACCTCCAGTGCCACCTCCTTGGGCGGATCGTCACCCCGCACCCGCTCGATCAGCTTTTGGAACTCCATTTTACTCCCCCCGAATTCGATGACGTGGCGCGCCGCTGGAGCGTCTCGCAGAGCGGCAGAGCATCGCTATTTACTAATTGTATATGACGCTCTAATATCGGTTCCCAATATGGTTCGTCAAGCAACAAATAGTGAAAACAGATCATGTGGCACTATAAATGCGAGAAATAACATCTCGTGATTAAATACCTGATTGGCGAAATTCAATATCATGTGCAATGTTCACAGAATATCGTTGTCTAGTTTTGTTATTTTTTTGATATTTGGAAGTTTTATTTCATTCTGTCCGTCCGCCAGAGCGGATCGCACTCTCATAGACATGGCCGATCGGACAATAACCGTGCCGGATAAAGTGACCCGGGTCGCCACTGTTGGTCCCGTTCCTGTCATCAACAGCTTCGTCTTCGCTCTCGGAGAAGCCGGCAGCATCGTCAACGGGCTCCCGTCCAATCTCGGCGGTTCCGGATGGTCGGTTCAGTATCTTGCGGCCCCAGGACTGGAGAAACGCCCGGTATTGCAGGGAGGACAGGGCGATCCGTCCGTCGAAATGATCCTGGCGCTCGCTCCGGATGTGGTGCTGTCCATGGATTTACGGACGGTGAAGGCCTTGGAGAGTGTCGGCATCCCGGTGCTTTATCTCTCCTGGCGTCAACCCGATGACATCAAGTCGGTGATACGGCTGTTGGGCAATCTTTACGGCAAATCGGACGCCGCCGAATCCTATTGCCGCTATTTCGACGCCACCCTGGCGCGGGTTGCCGCCCGAACGGCAAGCCAACCTGAGAGCCAACGGCCCCGCGTCCTTTTCGCCAATCTGCCACGCCTCACACAACCCCATCTGATCGCCGAATGGTGGATCGCCATGGCGGGGGGACGCAGTGTCACGTCTGATGATCGAACGGCGGAAAGCTTGACCTTTTCGTTGGAACAGCTGCTTGCCTGGAATCCCGAAATCATCATCGTCGGCACTCCGTCCGAAATCGCCTACGCCTATGCGGAACCACGCTTCGCCGATCTGAAGGCGGTCCGCGACAAGCGGATCTACGCGATTCCCCGAGGCGCCCATGTGTGGGGCAACCGAACCGTCGAACAACCCCTGACCGTCTTATGGGCCGCCAAAATCATCCACCCGGAGCTGTTCGCCGATCTCGTTCTCGAACGGGAAATATCGACGTTCTATGCCGATTTCTTCCGAATCAGCCCCGATCCCAAGACGGTCGAAAAAATTCTGGCCGGCCGGGTGGACCCTTAAGCGATGGGACGTATTGCCACTTTGGCCGCCTTGCTGATGGTGACGGCGCTGACGTCGATCGCGTTGGGACATTATCCCTTGCCCTTCGGCACTGTGCTCGACGTGCTTTCCGCCAAGATTTTCGGTGGCGACGTCCAGCGAACGGCGGAAACCGTCGTGATGATGGTTCGTCTGCCGCGCGTCATCGCCGCCATCAGTGTCGGCGCCGGCCTGGCGACAGCCGGCGCCGCCTATCAGGCGTTGTTCTGCAATCCCATGGCCTCACCTGCCCTGCTCGGTGTCTCGGCCGGCGCCGGCTTCGGTGCGGCGGTCGCACTTTTGTTGCGACAACCGCCATTCATCGTTCAAATGGCCGCCTTCGCCGGCGGTCTCGTGGCGGTTGGCGCCTCGATCTGGGCCAATCGCATGCTGGGGGGGCGTTCCGTCGTGACGCTGGTTCTCTGTGGAATGGTGATGGCGGCATTGTTTCAAGCGTTGATTTCGGTCGTGAAATATGTGGCCGACCCCGTCGACGTGCTGGCATCGATCACTTTTTGGCTGATGGGCAGCCTGTCCAAAATTTCTCCGGCGGACGCGATGGCGGTGGGACTTCCCGTCTTGCTTTGCGGCGCAATCCTGTTTGCGCTGCGCTGGCAGATTCACCTTCTGGCACTGGGGGAAGATCAGGCGATCGCCCTCGGCGTCGAGATCGGCCGACTGCGTGTGGTGGTGATCGCTTGCGCGACGCTGATCGCGGCGGCCACCGTCAGTGTCGGCGGCATCATCGGCTGGGTCGGACTGATCATCCCGCATCTGGCCCGCATGCTCGTCGGCCTCGACCCTGACCGGTTGTTTCCGGCCACGGCTCTCCTGGGGGCGCTTTATCTGTTGGTGGTCGACGATCTGGCGCGATCGGCCGGGACCGTTGAGGTGCCCTTGGGCATCCTCACCGCGCTGATTGGCGCGCCCTTCTTCCTCGTCCTGCTGATCCGCACACGCAAGGCGCTGTGGTCATGATCCGCATCAAAGATCTCAGCTTTCAGCGGGGCACGAATGGCCCGCAAGTGCTCGCCGGAATCGATCTCTCCGTGGCCGCCGGCGAGATCGTTTGCCTGCTCGGCCCGAACGGTGCGGGAAAAAGCACGTTGCTGAACTGCCTGATGCGCCTCCTTGGCGGATGGCAGGGCAGGATCGCCATCACCGGCCAGGATATCCGCGCTTTGTCCCAACGACAGTTGGCGAGGCTGATTGCTTTCGTTCCGCAATCGACGCGAACCGCTTTCGCCTTCGACGTCGAACAGATGGTCTTGATGGGACGAACCGCTCGCTTCGGACTGATGGCCTCACCGCGTCCGGCGGATCGCCGAGCGGTCCATAACGCGCTCGCCGCCGCCGGTATCCTTCACTTGCACGACCATGCGTTCACCGAACTTTCCGGCGGGGAACAGCAATTGGTGCTGGTGGCACGCGCCCTGGCCCAAGACGCGCCGGTCATCATCCTGGACGAACCGGCGGCCAGTCTTGATCTGGGCAACCAGGGCAAAATTCTTCGCTTGATCCGCGATCTCGCGCGCGCCGGACGCGCCGTTTTGATGACAACGCATGTTCCCGATCACGTGTTCATTCTCGACGGCACCGCCGTTCTCATGAAGGAGGGGCGAGTCGCCGCCACCGGCGCCGCCGCGGACATCTGCTCCGAACGCGCCATGACAGACCTCTACGGCGCGCCGCTACGAATGATCAGCGGCAAGGAAAGCCGGATGACATCCTATCTTCCCACGCTCGACTGACTGACGATCCGACTGTAATCTCTCTTACTCCGCTCCGGCCCTTGAGGTTGCAGAGACATGCCCCTTCCCGCCAATATCGCCGCCCTGTTGCTTCAGAAAAACCTCGACAAAAATCCGACAAAGACGGCGTACATCTGTGGCGAAGACGCGTGACATACCGTGAGCTTGCCCATGATGCGGCAAGACTGGCCAATCTGTTGCATTCCAAGGGTGTTCGTCCGGGCGATCGCGTCGTTATCGCGTTGCCGGACGGCCTGGCCGCGGTCAAGGCCTTCCTGGGAACCATGCTTTTGGCCGCCGCGCCGACGCCTGTGAACGATGCGTTGACGACCGAGGACTATGCCTTTCTGATCGCCGATTCCGGCGCCACGGCTTTGGTTTCGCTGCAGGGGTCCGTCGCGGAGAAAACGGCGGCGCTCTTTCCCGCGTTGATCTTGCTATCGTGCGACGCGATTGGTCCCCGAACGCTTTCGGAGCATTCCGCCGACTTCGCCGCCGCCCCCCCCTCCTGTCCGGATGCCCCCGGTATCCTGCTCTATACGTCTGGGTCCACCGGCCTGCCCAAGGGGGTCCCCCACGGGCAGGACTCCTTGGTCATCGCGGCGAAAGGCCTGCGCGCCCTGGAGATCGGCCCATCCGACGTGCTGTTCTGCGTCAACAAGCTCTCCTTCGTGTTCGGCGTGGCGGTGTCTCTGGGCGCCACCCTGGAATCGGGAGCGACGGCGATCCTCTATCCGGGCAAGCTCGACGCCCATGACCTGCTGGCGGAGATCGCCCGCACCCGGCCGAGTGTGCTGTTCTGCGTGCCGACGCTTTATAACCTCATGCTGCGGGCTGTGCGGTCGGGCGCGCCCGGCATCGACCTTTCGAGTCTGCGCTTGTCCTTTTCCGCCGGCGAAGGATTGCCCCTTCCCTTGGCGCGCGCATGGATGGACCTGACCGGTGTCGAAATGATGAACGGATATGGCAGCACGGAAACCTTCAAACTGGTGTTTTGCGGCGTCCTCGGTCAAACGCGCCCCTTATCGGCCGGCCTGGCCTATCCGGATTATGAGCTGAAACTGGTGGATGAAGACGGACAACCGGTGCCCGATGGAGCACCTGGGCTTTTGTTCCTGCGGGGCCCCTGCATTTGCGCCGGCTATTGGCTGCGTCCGGAAGACTCCCGGGAGAAGATGCTGGATGACGGCTGGCTGGCCACCGGCGACGTCTTTATCCGCGATGACGGTTGGTACACCCACCAGGGCCGGGCCGACGATATGCTGAAGGTGGGCGGAACATGGGTATCCCCCGCCCAGGTCGAGGATGTGTTGCGAACCCATCCGGCGGTGCAGGAATGCGGCGTCGCGGGCCGTCTGGTCGGCGGCCTCACCCGGGCCTGCGCCTTCCTGGTTCTGCATCACGACGCCAGTTCCAGGCCGCCGCACGAACTGACGGCAGAGATCATGCGCCATGCCCGCGACAACCTGCCGCCGCCGATGCGGCCTGTCAGCGTGCATTTCGTCGACGATCTGCCTAAGACCCCGAGCGGAAAGGTGCAGCGTTCGAAGCTTCGGCAGTTTCATGAAAAAGGAAAGCAACAATGAAGGCGAGGATCGACAGCCTGCGGGATACCCTGGTCCAGATTGGCTTGCCTCCCGAACTCGCCAAGACGATGGACCCGGCCAAGCCGATGCTCGAACAGGGGATGGATTCGGTGGATTTCCCCGCCTTTTGCCTGGCGTTTGAGCAGACGTACAGGATCAGCCTCGACGATGAGAGCGTCATGACGCTGCATTCCCTGAACGACTTCGCTCAATTTATCGGATCGCTTTAAGTGGGGCGGGATCAGGCCATCGCCACACTGAAACAGGCTTATACCGATCTGAGGCCCGGCCGAAAGGTTGCGGCACGGCCGTTCCGACCGGCGGACGCGCCGGGCATCGGTCGACTGTTTCTGCAAACTTACGGAACGGGCTACCCCGTCGAAGATCCCTATGTGCCAGAGGTGCTGATCGAGGCCAATCGGACAGGGCGGATCCGCACCATCGTGGTCGCCACGGAGGATGGCGATATCGTCGGACAATCGGCGTTTTTTCGGAGTTCGTCACCCAACCCCCGCATGTTCGAATACGGGCAGATGCTGGTGGACAAGAATTATCGCAACGGCTTCGCCGCCCTTCAGATGCATCAGTTCGCTCTTCGGAACATGTTCGGGCGGATGGATGGGGTGGACGCCCTTTACGGCGAGGCCGTCTGCCATCATCTATCGACCCAGAAACTCACTATCGGGACGCGTTTCCTGCCATGCGGCTTGGAGGTCGGGCTGATGCCCGGGAGCGCCTATCGCGACGAAAACCTCAGGGGGCGGGCCAGTTGTTTAATGCAGGTCCGGGTTGACGCTCCCGGCACGGGCGATCTATGCATTCCCGACTGCTGGCGGGAACAGATAGAGACGATCCGATCCGTTTGGCGGCTGGACCGGCGCGTTTCCGTCTTCGGACCAAGCGCCAATGCGCCGGATCGATCGGTAACGGATGTTTCCGTCACGGCGTTCGATTTTGCCGGGGTGACCCGTATGACTGTGGCGCGGATCGGCGCCGATTTTACGGCTTGTCTGTCGCGAACGACCGAGGCCGCTCGCGATTGCGGCCATGTTCTCGTCCAGGTCTTTCTCGATTTGGGCGAGCCCTGGATTGGCCGTGCCGCCCAGGCGCTGATCAAGGAGGGCTTTTTTTTCGCGGGTTTCCTGCCCATGTGGTTCGATGCAGTTGGAGCGGGGCCGGACGCTCTGTTGGCGCAGCGTTTTCTGCGACCGGCCGAGATCGCCGATATCCTGGTCCTGAACGACGGGGCGGGAACGGTGCGCGCTCTGGTGATGACGGACATGGAGAGAGCCGCCCGCGAACGTGGGGCGCCCATGGCCCAAATGATGTTGGCCGGGCACCCCCTTTGACGGATCAGCATTGGGATTCGCCTCACCAGAGGCGGATCTTCCTGGAAAGGGCCGGCTTATCCGGCGTTTCGCCATAATCGGTCAGATCAAGCATCAACTGGATAAGACCGGCCTCGGTTACCCGCATGGCGGCTTGCCCGGGAGTCATCCATTCGCGTTGCCGTTGGCCCTTCTCCGGCCAATCGTCCAAGATCTGTTCGACGGCCAAGGGATAGACGTCGACCTTGCAGAGCTTCTTTTGCAACGCGTCAATCCGCTTCACATATTCGAAGGTGGCTATTTTCTTGCGGGCGATTTTGCCGACAAGCCCCGCCTCTTCAAAGGCCTCGCTCGCAGCGACATCGGGCCCTTTCTTCCCCTTCATCGGCCATCCCTTCGGAATGATCCAACGATGGGTCTGCCGGGAGGTGACCAAAAGAATCTGCAACTCGCCATCCCGCACCATATAGGGCAAGGCGGCGTATTGCTGAAAGAGGGTCTCTTTTGGTTGTCCGTTGTTCATGATGTCGCTGACATGCCCACAGTTTCTCTTCGTGCGCCGTTCTTATCCCCGAGGTGTCACATAACTGCAATAAAAATGTAATATTTGTCCGGTTTTGAAACCCCACCCCGACTATCCGCGTATTCTCTTCGGGACGTGAGAAAATCCTCCGACACATGGCAATAAGCAAGAGGCATTCCCATGTGTGAAACACGATCCCGCCCCCATCACCGAAGGAGATGATCGGCAATGACAGCGGGCCTTCCGCCGTGATCCGCAAATTCGGTTACCTTCTGTCCCTGGCGCGCGAACGGCATTTCGGCCGCGCGGCCGCGGCCTGTCATGTTTCGCAACCGACCTTGTCCAACGCCATTCGCCAACTGGAACAGACGTTGGGCGTTGCCATCGTCTTGCGCGGTCGCGTCTTTCAGGGGTTCACCCCAGAAGGAGACAAAGTCATCGCCTATGCACGCCGCATTCTGGCCGATTGCGCTGGATTACGCCAGGAATTGGGCACCTCCGGCCAAGGCTTGACCGGAACCATCCGCATCGGCGTGATCCCGACCGCGCTTCCGGCGGTGACTCATTTGGTGACCCCTTTCACCAGACGGCATCCCCATGTGCGGGCGCAAATCATTTCCTGCAGTTCCCGCGATATCCAACGCGGCTTGGACGAGTTCACCATTGATGCCGGCATCACCTATCTGGACAATGAGCCCTTGATCAACGTCCGCATGGCCGCGCTCTATTCAGAACGTTATTTTTTGCTGACCCAGCGTTCAGGGCCGTTCGCCGGACGCTCCTCGGTGTCCTGGGCCGAGGCCGCGGAGGCGCCGCTTTGCCTGTTGACGCCCGACATGCAGAATCGCCGCATCGCCGAGGCCGCTTTCCGCATGGCCGATCGCACGGTGCATCCGGCCCTGGAAACCAATTCGATGATGAATCTCTACACGATGGTGCGCTACGGGCCGTGGTCGAGCGTCGTGCCGAGCCAATTGGTCGCCTTGTTGCCGCCCGGAGAGGACGTGCTGGCCTTGCCTTTGATCGGACCGGATATCGCTCATGTCGTCGGATTGGTTTATGCCGATCGCAGCCCGGCCATTCCCGGCGCCCAGGCCCTTGCCAAAACGCTGGTCGAAGATGATGTACCCCGTCACATCGCGGACATAACCCGCAACGTCTTGCAGCAGGCTGGCATCGATAGCCCCGCCCTATTACCGTACCGCTTCCGGATGATCGCCCGGGCGCACCAGTCCCTTAACGAATAACGCGAAACCGCCTATGATCACGTTTGGCTTAAAGCCGGCGTTCCTTGCGAGGATTCAGCCATGACATCTCAAACCGTACAAACTTACGAATATGACGTCGATGTCGCCGCGGACGATATCGACGAAATGGGACATGTCAACAATGCCGTTTACCTGACCTGGGTTCAGGCGGCCGTCCTCCACCATTGGTACCGCCTTGCTCCGAAGGAGGTCGCCGCGACCCATCTTTGGGTCGCCTTGAAGCACGAAATCAGCTATCTGCACCCCGCCTTCCTCAACGACCATGTGGTGGTCCGGGTCGTCTTGGAAAAATTGCTCGGCGCCCGCGCCTTCTACAAGACGATGATCAATCATGGCGACGACGTTCTGGCGGAGGTCAAAAGCTGCTGGTGTTGCCTGGACTCCGTCACCAGGAAACCGGTTCGGCTGGCCCGCGACATCGTGGCCCGTTTTCTACCTCCGGACGTTCCCCGGCACTGCTGATCGATTGATAGCTTTTTGCTATTGCGGCATGCAAAAATAAAAATTGTAACATCTCTTCGCTCCCCCAACCTCCCTTGGCATCGGAAAAAGCCTTAAGCACGGGAGCCGAGATGCCGCGAGATGCCGTATGGAACGCCGAACGGGCGATCGCCATTATCGCCGAGTTCCGCGATGTGCCCGGCGCATTGTTGCCTGTGCTGCACGCCTTGATGGCCGAATTCGGCCATATCAGCCCGGCGACCCTCTCTCTCTTGGCGACCGGGCTGAACATTTCGCGGGCCGACGTGCAAGGCGTCCTCAGTTTCTACCATGATTTTCGTACCACCCCGCCCGGACGCCATGTGATCAAGCTGTGCCGAGCCGAGGCCTGCCAGTCCGTGGGGGCGGCCAACCTGGAAAGGCATGCCAAACGCTCTCTCGGCATCGAATGGGGGCAAACCAGCGAAGACGGCGCATTCACGCTCGAGCCGGTTTATTGCCTGGGAAACTGTGCCTTAAGCCCGGCCGTGATGATTGACGAGCAGCTTTATGGCCGGGTCGATCCCGTCAAATTCGAAGCGATCCTCGGCGATCTGGCCGATCGGGCGCCGGATGCGGAGCAGGCGCCATGAGCCCGTCTTCCGGCCCGGTCAGCGTCTTTGTGCCACGCGATGCGGCGGCCTTGTCCATGGGAGCCGACGCGGTCGCGGAGGCGATCCGCCATGAGGCTGGCCGGCGTGGAGCGTCCCTCCGTCTGGTCCGTAACGGATCGCGCGGACTGATGTGGCTGGAGCCCATGGTCGAAGTCACCACGCCGGCGGGACGAATCGCCTATGGGCCGGTGCGCGCCGAGGATGTGCCAAGTCTGTTCGACGCCGGTTTCCTGCAAGGCGAGCCGCACCCTTTGGGACACGGCCTGACCGAGGAAATCGACTATCTGAAGCGCCAGGAACGCCTGACCTTCGTCCGGTGCGGCATCGTCGATCCCTTGTCGATCGAAGATTATCGCGCCCATAGCGGCGGTCGTGGACTGGAGAAAGCGCTGGGCATGGACTCGTCGGAGATCGTCACGACCGTCACCGAGTCGGGTCTCCGGGGACGGGGCGGCGCCGGATTTCCCACCGGCCTCAAATGGAAAACGGTGTTGGAGGCCAATGCTTCGCAGAAATATGTCTGCTGCAATGCCGACGAGGGCGACAGCGGCACCTTCGCCGACCGCATGCTCCTGGAGGGCGACCCCTTCCTGCTGATCGAAGGCATGACGATCTGCGCCTTGGCCGTCGGCGCCACACGCGGCTATGTCTATATCCGTTCGGAATATCCGCACGCCATCGCCTGCTTCCGGCAAGCAGTGAGCAAGGCCTATGAGGCCGGTTGGCTGGGTGACACCGTTCACGGCCATCCCAGAGCCTTCCATCTCGAAGTTCGCGTCGGCGCCGGCGCCTATATCTGCGGTGAGGAAACCTCGATGCTGGAAAGCCTGGAGGGCAAACGCGGCGTCGTCCGCGCCAAGCCGCCGGTCCCGGCGATCGAAGGCCTGTTCGGCCAGCCCACGGTGATCAACAATGTGCTGACGCTGACCTCGGTGCCGGTGATCCTCGCCAAGGGAGCGGCCTTTTATCGCGACTTCGGCATGGGCCGCTCGCGCGGGACGCAACCCTTTCAACTGGCCGGCAATATCCGCCGTGGCGGGCTGGTCGAGAAAGCCTTCGGCATTTCCCTGGCCGATCTGATTTACCGCTTCGGCGGTGGCAGCGCCAGCGGCCGGCCGATTCGCGCCGTTCAGGTCGGCGGCCCGCTGGGGGCCTATATTCCGCCCGATCAGTTCGGTATGGCCAAGGACTACGAGACCTTCGCCGCCCATGGCGCGATGGTCGGCCACGGCGGCATCGTGGTTTTCGACGACAGCGTCGACATGGCCGCTCAGGCGCGCTTCGCTCTGGAATTCTGCGCTCTGGAATCCTGCGGCAAATGCACGCCTTGCCGGATCGGCGCGGTGCGCGGCATGGAAGTGATGGACCGCATCACCGGCGGACTCGAGCGCGAGACCAATCTCGCTTTGTTGCGCGACCTCTGCGCGGTGATGGCCGACGCATCGCTGTGCGCCATGGGCGGCCTGACGCCGCAACCGGTCTTGAGCGCGCTCCAGCATTTTCCCGAGGATTTTGATCGGCAACCGACGAGCCGAGCCGCCGAATGAGGGAGACACCGCCCATGTCACGCCTGCGTGAAGCCGATTTCGGCACCCCTGCCCGCCCGTCCGAACGACAGGTCGCGCTGACCATCGACGGACGGCGGATCCTCGCCACCGAAGGAACGTCGGTGATGCGGGCCGCGGCCGAGGCAGGACTCGCCATTCCCAAACTCTGCGCCACCGACAGCCTGGAACCGTTCGGCTCCTGCCGGCTGTGCCTGGTGGAGATCGACGGACGGCGCGGCACTCCGGCCTCCTGCACGACGCCGGTGGTCGACGGCATGACGGTCCGCACCCAGTCCGATCGCCTGGCCCGCTTACGCAAGGGCGTGATGGAGCTCTATATTTCCGATCACCCGCTGGATTGTCTGACCTGCCCGGCCAACGGCGATTGCGAATTGCAGGACATGGCCGGCGTTGTCGGCCTGCGCGAGGTCCGCTACGGCTTCGGCGGCGCCAATCATCTGGACGCCGAAAAGGACCAGAGCAATCCCTATTTCACCTTCGATCCGTCGAAATGCATCGTCTGCTCGCGGTGCGTACGGGCCTGCGCCGAAACCCAAGGCACCTTCGCTCTGACCATCGACGGTCGCGGCTTCGCCTCCAAGGTGGCGACCGGCGCCGGCGCCACCTTCATGGAGTCGGAATGCGTCTCCTGCGGCGCCTGCGTGCAGGCCTGCCCGACCGCCACCCTGATGGAAAAATCGGTGATATCCCTCGGGCAACCCGAACATTCGGTGGTCACCACCTGCGCCTATTGCGGCGTCGGTTGCTCCTTCAAGGCGGAGATGCAAGGCGATCGCGTCGTTCGCATGGTGCCGCTGAAGGACGGCGGCGCCAATGAAGGACATTCCTGCGTCAAGGGGCGCTTCGCCTGGGGCTACGCGACCCATAAGGAGCGCATGACCAAGCCGATGATCCGCGACCATATCACCGATCCCTGGCGCGAGGTCGGTTGGGACGAAGCCATCGCCTATTCGGCGCGGATGTTCCTGGACATCCAAAAGCGCTATGGCCGCGGCGCCATCGGCGGCATCACCTCGTCGCGCTGCACCAACGAAGAGGTCTATGCGGTGCAGAAGATGATCCGCGCGGCCTTCGGCAACAACAATGTCGACACCTGCGCCCGGGTTTGCCATTCGCCGACCGGCTACGGCCTCAAACAGACCTTCGGCACCTCTGCCGGAACCCAGGATTTCAGAAGCGTCGCCAAAGCCGACGTGATCTTGCTGATCGGCGCCAATCCGACCGATGGCCATCCGGTCTTCGCGTCTCGCCTGAAGAAACGGCTGCGCCAGGGCGCCAAATTGCTGGTGGTCGATCCACGCCGCATCGATCTGGTGAAAAGCCCCCATGTCTCGGCCGCCGCCCATCTGCCCTTACGCCCCGGCACCAACGTCGCCATGATCAACGCGCTGGCCCATGTCGCCGTTACCGAAGGTCTGATCGATCGCGCCTTCGTCACCCAGCGGTGCGAGCCCGCCGATTTCGCCCGCTGGGAGCGATTCATCGCCGAACCCCGCCATTCGCCCGAGGCGATCGAAGCGATCACCGGCGTTCCGGCCGCCGACGTGCGCCTGGCCGCCCGCCTTTTTGCCGAAGCGCCGAATGGCGCTATCTATTACGGCCTGGGGGTGACCGAACATAGCCAAGGCTCGACCATGGTGATGGCCATGGCCAATCTCGCCATGGCCACCGGCAATATCGGCCGCGAGGGTGTTGGCATCAATCCGTTGCGAGGACAAAACAATGTTCAGGGGTCCTGCGACATGGGCTCCTTTCCCCATGAATTTCCCGGCTATCGGCATGTCTCCGACGACGCCGTACGCCAGAGTTTCGAGTCGGCCTGGGGCCTGGGGCTGGACGCCGAACCCGGCCTCAGAATTCCCAACATGTTCGATGCCGCCATCGAGGGCAGCTTCAAGGGACTGTTCATTCAGGGCGAGGATATCGCCCAATCCGACCCCAACACCCATCATGTCAGCGCCGCCCTGGAAGCCCTTGAATTCATTGTCGTTCAAGACCTGTTCCTGAACGAAACGGCAAGCTTCGCCCATGTCTTCCTGCCGGGAACCTCCTTCCTCGAAAAGGACGGGACCTTCACCAATGCGGAACGGCGGATCAACCGGGTGCGTCCGGTGATGGCGGCCATAAGCGGCAAGCAGGAATGGCAGGTGGCGGCGGACTTGGCCACCGCGATGGGGTATCCGATGGGCTGGGAGAGCGGGGCCGCCATCATGGACGAGATCGCCCGGGTGACGCCCACCTTCCAAGGCGTCAGCTTTGCCAAGCTGGATCGCTTGGGAAGCGTGCAATGGCCCTGCAACGAGGCGGCGCCGGACGGCACGCCGATCATGCATCGGGACGGTTTCGTCCGTGGCAAGGGCCGCTTCATGATCACCGAATTCGTTCCGACCGAAGAACGAACCTCGCGTTTCTTCCCGTTGATTCTCACCACCGGGCGCATCCTCAGCCAATACAATGTCGGGGCGCAAACCAGACGGACCGACAATGTCCAGTGGCATCCCGAGGATCTCCTGGAAATACATCCGCACGACGCCGAGGAACGGGGAATCGAGACCGGCGACAGCGTGGCCTTGGCCAGCCGGGTCGGGGCCACGACGCTCCGCGCGCTGATTTCCGAACGCATGCCGCAAGGCGTCGTCTACACCACCTTCCACCACCCGATGACGGGCGCCAATGTGGTCACCACCGAATATTCGGATTGGGCCACCAACTGCCCGGAATACAAGGTGACGGCGGTTCAGGTGACGCGCAGCAACCATCCTTCGGATTGGCAGCGCCAACGACAGGCGACCGACAATGCGCGGCGCCGAGTCCTGCCCGCCGACGATGCGGCGGCCCAATAGGAGGAAGGCCCTTGAATTTTTCCCCCCGTCAGGCCCGCCCCCCCTTGCCGCTCGACCGCTCGGGTTCGATCACCGCGCAGGGGCTCGGACATCGCAAGGACTCCGGCGTTGCGCCGGTGGAATGGCAACTGGCGGAAGAAGTGCCGATCGCGCTCTCCTACAACGGCCGATCATTTGCCGTGATGATGGCGACGCCAGCCGATGTCGAGGACTTTGGCCGCGGCTTCAGTCTGGCCGAGGACATCATCGAGACCCCGGGCGAACTCCAGGCCCTCGACATGGTGACGGACGACCGCGGCATCGTCCTGCGCATGCGCATACCGCCGCTCAAGGCGGCACGCCTCGCCGGTCGCCAGCGCTCCTTTGAGGGACGGTCGGGGTGCGGTCTGTGCGGCGTCAGCAGCCTGGATGGCGTCTTGCGGGAACCACCGCTGGTCTACGCCGGATTCGACGTCGACGTCGATGCCGTCGCACGGGCTTTCGCCGATCTCCCCGCCCATCAGCCGATCAACCGCGCCAATCGCTCGGTTCATGCCGCCGCCTGGTGCGCGCCGGATGGCGCCGTTCTTCTGGCCCGCGAGGACGTCGGCCGCCACAACGCCCTCGACAAATTGATCGGGGCGATGACCACGGCCGGCCTCGACCCGGCTGCCGGCTTCGCCGTGATGACCAGCCGTTGCAGTTTCGAATTGGTGCAAAAGGCGGCCACCGTGGGAATTCCCCTGCTCGCCACCATTTCGGCGCCGACCGCGCTGGCGTTGTCTCTGGCGCGGCAGGCCGGAATGACCTTGTGCGCCTTATCGCGCGCCGACGGCATCGTCACCTTCACCTGAGGACCGCCATGCATCGCCATGATTTGATCCGAATGGCCAACCAGGTCGCCCAATTTTTCGAAACCTCCCCGCAGGAGCTGGGGGCCGCGGAGATCGCCAAGCATCTGCAAAGCTTCTGGGACCCGCGCATGCGCCGCCAATTGCAAGACTATGCGCGGCAAACCGAAGACGATCTGCACCCTCTGGTGCGGATGGCGCTATCGCGTCTGGAGTCGCCAACGTCGAGTGGTGCCGGCCTTCGCGCCGACGGGCGATTTGACGATGTCATCACCGCCGGCACGGAGGCCGGCGCCACTGAGAATGGTCGAATATAAATAATAAATACCAATAAAAACAACGCGTCAAAAAGAAGTGCTCTCATTAAAGATGATCTGATAATCGATCCGGGAGAACATTCATGTCGATTGCCATGACTCAAGGCTCTGCAGGCGGCTTGCTTGCCAAGGAACGCACGATCGCGCAGACCGGCTTCAATCGCTGGTTGGTGCCTCCGGCCGCTCTGGCCGTCCATCTGTGTATCGGAATGGCCTATGGATTTTCCGTCTTCTGGTTGCCGCTGTCGCGCGCGGTGGGCATCACCGGACCCTTGGCCTGCCCCAAGGATATGAGCGTCTTCGAAGAGATCGTCGCCACCGGCTGCGACTGGAAAATCTCCATGCTGGGCTGGATGTTCACCCTGTTTTTCGTGGTTCTCGGATCGTCCGCGGCCCTGTGGGGCGGGTGGTTGGAGCGCGTCGGCCCCCGCAAGGCCGGCGTGGTCTCGGCGCTGTGCTGGAGCGGCGGGCTGGTCATCTCGGCCATCGGCGTGATGGTCCACCAGATTTGGCTGTTGTGGCTGGGCTCCGGCATCATCGGCGGCGTCGGTCTCGGCCTCGGCTATATCTCGCCGGTCTCGACCTTGATCAAATGGTTTCCCGACCGTCGCGGCATGGCCACCGGCATGGCCATCATGGGATTCGGCGGCGGCGCCATGATCGGCGCGCCGTTGGCCGACATTCTGATGCGGCATTTCGCCACGCCGACCTCGGTCGGCGTGTGGCAGACCTTCCTCACCATGGCCGGGATCTATTTCGTCTTCATGATGGCCGGCGCCATGGGCTATCGCATCCCCGCAGCCGATTGGAAACCGGCCGGCTGGACTCCGGCGGCCAACAACGGCCGCAAATCGATGATCACCGACAACCATGTCCATCTCGATGTCGCCTGGAAGACGAGGCAGTTCTGGCTGGTGTGGGGGGTCTTGTGCCTCAATGTCACGGCCGGCATCGGCATCATCGGCATGGCCTCCCCCCTGCTTCAGGAAGTGTTCGGCGGCAAATTGATCGGCATCGACGCCACCTTCAACGAACTCAGCGCTGCCCAGAAAGGCCAGATTGCGGCCATCGCCGCCGGATTCACCGGTCTGTTGTCGCTGTTCAATATCGGTGGGCGTTTTTTCTGGGCGTCGCTGTCCGACCATATCGGCCGCAAAGCGACCTATTACACCTTCTTCCTGTTGGGATTCCTTCTCTACGCCGCGATTCCCTGGGCCTCGCAAACGGGTGGGCTGGCGCTGTTCGTCGCCTTTTTCAGCGTCATCCTGTCGATGTATGGCGGCGGCTTCGCCACGGTGCCGGCCTATCTGGCCGACATGTTCGGCACCCGTATGGTCGGCGCCATTCACGGCCGCCTGCTGACGGCCTGGTCGACTGCCGGCATCCTGGGCCCGGTGCTGGTCAACTATATCCGCGAATATCAGCTCGACCATGGCGTGCCGCGCGCCGAGGCCTACAACATCACCATGTATATCCTGGCCGGTCTGCTGCTGGTCGGCGCCTTGTGCAATTTCCTGGTCACGCCGGTGGCCAAGCAGCACCATATGACGCCGGCGCAATTGACCGCCGAGAAGCAAATGGCCGACGACACGCATCCCCATTTCATCAACGACCACATTGCCGTCGCCCATGAATTCCGCACCTCCACCCGGGTCACGCTGGCGTGGCTGGCCATCTGGCTGCCGCTCGGGTGGGGCATCTGGATCACGCTGCAAAAGGCGTTGGTGCTGTTCCGATAAGGGCCTGTCGTCAGTTGTCTGTGGAGTACCGGCTCATATTGGCGTCATCCCCGCGCAGGCGGGGATGACGAAAAAGTAGCGAAAAAACCGTAACTGGCGACAAGCCCTCAGGGAAAATAGGGGCTGGGAAAACCACAACGCTTCAATTTAAACTAAACGTTGCATGCGAAGGCGCGGCAATCCAGTCGAACGGGTCGACTGTGGGGTTGTCGCGCCTTCGGCGTGCAACGACAACGGCTGGAGGCGGATCGCCGGAGCCTTTGAATGCGGAACCACACAAGGGGAGTATTCAATAATGTCCAGGAGTAAAGTGCTTTCTCTTTCCGAGGCGATGGTCCGAGTGAAATCGGGAACGCGCCTGATGACCGGCGATTTCGTCGGAGCGGCCGAACCCGCCAAATGTCTTGAGTGGCTGGTCGACAACAAAATCGGCAATTTAACCCTGATCACCTGCACACCGGGCATGACCGGCGGCTTCGGCAAGGGCCATCTCTATGCCAATGGCCTGGTGAGCGAACTGATTTCAAGCCATGTCGCCACCACCAATGAATCGTCCGAGGCCTATCTCTCCGGGGCCTTGATGGTCCGGCAGCTTTATCCCATGGGCACCTGGGCGGAGAAGGTCCGGGCCGGCGCCGTCGGCATCGGCGGCGTGTTGATTCCGGTCGGCGTCGGCATTCTCGACCAGCCGGGGCTGTTTCCCGATCTCGAGGAACCGAAGCAAAAAGTGACTGTGGGCGGCAAGGAGTATTTCGTCGAAGAGGCCTTGCGGGCCGAGGTCTCGATCATCAAAGGCTGGCGGGCCGATCCTCTCGGCAATGTGGAGTTTCGCTACACCAGCGGCCAGAACCAGCGGGACATCGCCATGGCGGGCGACTACGCCATCGTCGAAGTCAACGAAATCGTCCCGGTGGGCACCATCCCGCCCGACCGCGTGGGATGCCCGGGCGTCTTCATCGATGCCGTGGTCCAGGGCTACAGCCTGGAAGACCAGCATCGGCGGTATCGCGACCACTGGATCAAACTCGGCCGCCTGCAACCAATCGCCGAAGGAGCAACGCCATGACCAGCCCGTCCATCGCCGCCATGAGCCCGCGCGAGATCATCGCGCGGCGTTGCGCCCAAGAGGTCAAGGATGGCGAAGTCGTCAATCTCGGCTTCGGCATCCCGACGCTGACGTCCAATTACCTGCCCAAAGGCATGAGTGTCATTTTCCATGCCGAGAACGGCTGTTTCGGTTTCGGCGCCAAACCCGGCACGCTGGAGGCCGACAGCGACATCACCAACGCCGGTACCGAGCCGATCACCTTGCTTCCCGGCGCCGCCATCATGGACATGATCACGTCCTTCGGCGCCATGCGCAACGGCTTCATCGACATCACCGTGTTGGGCGCCCTGGAAGTCGATCAGGAGGGAAATCTCGCCAATTGGGCCACCAAGCGCAATGGCAAATGGTGGCCGGGTCCGGGCGGCGCCATGGATCTGTGTTATGGCACCAAAAAGGTGATCGCCGCCCTGCAACACACCGACAAAAGCGGCGACAGCAAGGTCAAGCGCCGGACCAATCTGCCCCTGACCGGGCGGCGCTGCACCAAGGTCATCGTCACCGACAAGGCGGTGTTCGACGTCCTGCCGGAAGGCGGGCTTTTGCTGCGCGAAGCCCTGCCCGGCCTTTCGGCGGATGATATTCGCGCCATCACCGAGGCCGATTTCACCGTGGCGGATGATTTCCGCCCGATGAATTTCGATCTGGCCTGATTTTAGAACGAGGTTCGTTATGCATGTCGATTGGTTCTACGACGTCATCTCTCCGTTCGCCTATTTGCAACTCGAACAGTTCGACCGATTGCCCAAGGATGTCGAGGTTTCCTTACGCCCCATCGTGCTCGGCGCCATCCTCAGCCATTGGCAGACCAAGGGGCCGGCTGAAATTCCCGCCAAACGCACCTTCATCTATCGCATCGCGCAACAGCGGGCGCTGGAACGCGGGCTGACGCTGAAAGCGCCGCCTGCCCACCCCTTCAACCCGATTCGCACCTTGCGCCTGGCGGTGGCCCTCGGCCAAAGCCTGGAGGTCACCCGCACCATCATGCGCTTCATCTGGCGAGACGGCGGCGACGTGGCGAGCGAAGCCGGCTGGAAGGATCTTTGCGAGCGGCTGGAAACGCCCGGCGACGAGGCCATGCTGAGCGCCGACGCGGTGAAGGCGGACTTGCGCGTCAACACCGATCGGGCGATCGAACTGGGGGTCTTCGGGGTCCCCACCTTCCATGCCAATGGCGAATTGTTCTGGGGTGAGGACGCGACCGGACTATTCCTCTCCTATCTCGCCGACCCAACCCTGTTCACCAAAGGCGAATGGGCCCGCATCAGCGCTCTGCCGGTGGGAGTCCAACGCAAGGCGTGATCGAGAGCACCGCGTCACTGCCGGAGGCGAAGCAATCCTGCGTCAATGCCTTTTTCTGGATTGCCTCGCCAACCGGCAACGATCCAATCACGAGAGTCGGCGGACAATCGCCCGCCGATCGGGCGCCCACGGTTCCAGTTCGTGATAAAGTTTCATGATCTCGGCAAATTGTGTCGCCGTCACCGGATGCCACTCGCCACGGTCGGGTTTCTGCGTGTAGCGCACCTCGCCCCCATCGGTGATCTCGACCTCATCCCAACCGAATTGCATCGCGATCCAGTTCTCCAGCGTGTCGTCCGGATCGACCTGGTTGGCCAGA
>Ga0209415_10006086_pt1 | contig 21545 bp, 21 predicted proteins | sample PeaSoiSIISIP2007_FD_187696 | JGI IMG/M metagenome (GOLD analysis project Ga0209415, IMG submission 187696) | Peat soil microbial communities from Weissenstadt, Germany - SII-SIP-2007 (SPAdes) (version 2) | ecosystem: Environmental > Terrestrial > Soil > Wetlands > Peat | place: Germany... | reverse complement strand
GGCCCTGCGCAACCAACGAGTCGATTTACACGAGAAGGCGTTACGGGACGCTACGGAGCGGCGCGAGCCGGTGCAGCTTAGCGACCTCAACGACGAGCCGCCGACTCCGGTTCTGGACGTCATCCTGCGAGCGGGCTTTCGGGCGCTGCTCGTGATGCCGCTGCTCGGGGCGGATCGTGTCGTCGGCGCCCTCGTCATCCGCCGACGCGCGCCCGGGGTATTTCCCGAGCATACGATCGACGTGCTGCAGACATTTGCCTCGCAGTCGGTCGTTGCGATTCAAAACGCGCGCCTGTTCAAGGAAATCGAGGAGAAGGGGCACCAGCTCGAGGTTGCCAGCCAGCACAAGTCGCTCTTCCTCGCGAACATGAGTCACGAGCTGCGGACGCCGATGAACGCCATTCTCGGCTACACCGAGCTGATCGTCGACGGCATCTACGGTGATATCTCCGACAAGGTTCGGGAGGTTCTCGAACGGGTCCAGAGCAACGGCCGTCACCTGCTGGGTCTCATCAACGATGTGTTGGATCTCTCGAAGATCGAAGCCGGGCAATTGGTGTTGTCACGCGCCGATTTTTCGATCAACGATTTGGTCAAAGGCGTCTTCGCGAGCGTGGAACCGCTGGCATCGGGGAAAAACCTCGCGCTCGCGGTCGAGGTGCCGGCGGATCTGCCCGCTGCGTACGGGGACGAACATCGCATAACCCAGGTCTTGCTCAACCTCGTCGGCAATGCGATCAAGTTTACCGATGCCGGCCAAGTGACGATCGCGGCCAACCTTTCGAACGGCGCCTTCACCGTCGCGGTGCGCGACACGGGGCCCGGCATTTCAGCCACCGATCAGGAGAAGATCTTTGAGGAGTTCCAACAGGCGGATAGTTCGAGTACGCGCGAAAAGGGCGGTACCGGACTTGGCCTCGCGATTTCAAAGCGCATCGTCGAATTGCACGGAGGGCGCCTGTCGGTCGACTCGGTTCCGGGAGCGGGTGCGACGTTCTCGTTCACACTGCCGGTAAGGGGCGAGGAACTAAAAACATGAGCGCGCGCATTCTCATCGTCGAGGACCAAGAAGATAACCGGCAGATCCTGCGTGACTTACTGGGCAGCGTCGGCTTCGAGATCAGCGAGGCCATCAACGGCGAGGTGGCCCTCGAGGTCGCTGTAGCCGACCATCCGGACTTGATCCTGATGGACATTCAAATGCCGCTCATGGACGGGTACGAGGCGACGCGGCGGATCAAAGCCGATCCCACGCTGCGCGCGATCCCGATCATCGTGGTGACGTCATACGCGCTGAGCGGCGATGAGGAGAAGGCGCGTTTGGCCGGGTGCGACGGCTACATCACAAAGCCCTATAGTCCGCGCGCGCTGTTGGCAAAAATCCGAGAATATCTGCCGTAGTGCACGACCCGCCGCTCATTCTCATCGCCGACGATCACGAGGCGAACCGCGACATCCTCGAGCAGCGCCTCAAAGCGCAGGGCTACGATCTCGTGCAGGCGGAGGACGGCGAGCAAACACTGCAAGCCGTCTTGCAGCACCAACCCGACTTGATCTTGCTCGACGTGATGATGCCGAAGCTCGACGGGTTCGAAGTCTGCCGGCGCCTGCGCAGCGATCCGCAGTATCCCTACGTTCCCATCATCCTCGTAACGGCGAAGTCCGAAACGAAGGACATCGTTGCCGGCCTCAACGCGGGTGGCGATGAGTACCTGACCAAACCGGTCGATCAGGCCGCGCTGGTCGCGCGCGTGCGCTCGATTCTGCGCCAGAAGGCGCTCTACGACCAAGTGCAGGCTCAGGCGACCGAACTGTCGTCGTGGAACGAGAAACTCGAGTTGCGCGTGGCCGAGCAACTCGGTGAAATCGAACGCGTGAGCCGCTTGAAGCGCTTTCTCGCTCCACAGATCGCCGAACTCATCCTCTCATCCGGCGACGAGCATCTGCTGGAGAGTCATCGCCGAAATGTCACAGTGGTGTTCTGCGATTTGCGCGGCTTCACCGCGTTCGCCGAAAACGCCGCACCCGAAGAAGTGTGGGAGATCTTAGGCGAGTATCACTCCGGCCTCGGGGCGTTGATCCACCGCTTCGAAGGGACGCTCGAACGCTTTATCGGCGACGGTTTGATGGTGCTGTTCAACGACCCGCTGCCGTGCCCGGATCCATCGCTGCAGGCTGTGCGGCTCGCCCTGGCGATGCGTGATTGCGTCAGCACGCTCGCGGTGAAGTGGCGGACGTTCGGCCACGAACTCGGCTTCGGCGTCGGCATTTCCAATGGCTACGCCACCATCGGGCGCATCGGTTTTGAGGGACGGTCCGATTACACGGTGATCGGCTCGGTTGCGAACGGCGCCTCGCGGCTCTGTGGCGAGGCGCAGAATGGACAGATTCTGGTGGATGTCAAAGTACGAACCGCGATCGAGGGACTTGCCGAGTTCGATGACATCGGAGAGCTGGTGCTCAAAGGTTTTCACCGGCCAGTCTCCGCCTACAACGTGCGCGCCCTGCTCGCCGCCGAACGATGAAGCGTCGCGAGCTCATCACGCTGACGGGCGCAGCGCCCCAGCCGGCGATCGAGAGAAACGCCCGCTAAGGTTGGCATCATACATATCAACTGCCGCGCTAAGCTGCGTCGACGAAGTGCGGGCGGCCGGCGAAGGCGCCCGCGACCATCGTGATCGCGGCCAGCGTGAGCAGCCAGATCGTCGAAGCGAGGCGGGCATCTGCCGAGTGGTTGACCAACCCGAGAACGAGCGGCCCGACCGACGCGATCAGGTAGCCGACGCACTGCGCCATCGATGAGAGGCGCGCGGCGTTGTCGATCGAGCGCGCGCGGATCACCTGGAACGTCAGCGCCACCCCGAACATCGCTCCCATCAGGAAGCCGAGCAGCGCGCAGAACACGGGTATCGTGGCGTGTGGTCCGTAGAGGATCGCGACGAGGAGCGTACCGTTCGTGCCGGCGATGACGACGGCCACGATGTCCTGCCGCCGAACGCGCGTCAGGAGCATCGGTGTAAAGAGTGCCGCCGTGAATTGCGTGAAGTAGAAGATCGTAAGATCCGCCGCGACCGCGGGGAGCGCGACGCCGCGCGCAGCGATGAGCGCACCGAGCCACAGCGCGACGGCGTAGAACGTCGCCGATTGCAGCCCCATATACACGGAAACCGCCCAGGCGAGTTTGTTTCGCCACAGGCCCATGCCCGGGATGCGTTCCTGCGGCCGCACGTTGTCGGAAAGCAGCGGCAGCGCGACGAGCGCGGCGGCGAAAGCCGGAAACGCCCAGATGGCCAAGGTCGGACGCCAATCCCCGAAGTGCGCGAGCATGAACGGCGTCAGCGAAACGCTGATCAGCGCGCTGACGGTCAGCATCATCGTGTAGACACCCATGGCAAGGCCGATGCGCGCCGCCAGCCGCGCCTTCACAAGCGTCGGCACGTACACGTTGCCCAGGCCAATGCCGATGCCGAGGACGAGCGCGCCGGCGTAGAGCGTCGCGTCGTTGCCCGTGCTGCGCAACAGCGTGCCCGCGCCGACGAGCGCCAGTGCCAGCACGAGACCGCCGCTCCAACCGATGCGGCGCCCGAGCGGCACCGCGATCGCCGACGCGAACCCGAGCGCGAAGATCGGCAGCGCGGTCAATGCGCCGGCACCGAACGGTGAGAGCGCCAGCGAGCGCTGCAGCGCCGGGAGCACGACCCCGAGCGTCAGGAGCGCCGGACGCAGGTTCAGCGCGGCCGCAACGATGACGAGCGGCAGGTACCAGCGGAGCGCCGCCCTCACGGATGGCGTAGCGTCGCTTGCACCTGCGATTCGCGGTGGTGGGCGATCAAGTCGATCACGCCCTCGGACGTGCCGACGGCACTACGACGCGTGATTGAGTGGCTTTATTCGCTCAACCGCTTTCCTGGCGCGTCCGTGTAGGGCGTCATACATATCAAGTGTCAGTTGCATTCGCATCCACGACTCGGCACTGAATCCCAATGCGCGCTCGAAGCGAAGAGCAGAATCCATCGTGACCGGCCGCTTCCCGTGAACGATCTCCGATAGGCGTGCGTTCGTGACGCCAATGTGCTTCGCGAAGGCAGCCTGAGTAATCCCCAATGGCTCAAGAAACTCACGCAGAAGTATACTCCCTGGAGAGGTTGGTCGCCGGTTTGTGGGGATCGTAAGCGGGCGATGCATCATAATCTCCTAGTTGTGGTAGTCGACAATTTCGACATCGAGCGCGCCCGTGTCCGTCCATTGAAAGCAGAGGCGATATTGGTCGTTAATCCGTATTGAGTGCTGTCCGGCACGACTACCGCGCAATGCTTCTAGGTGGTTTCCGGGAGGGATCCGCAGTTGATCCAAGCTTACCGCTGCGTCGAGCAGAGTGAGCTTGTCCAGGGCTCTCTGTCGCAGCGTCGCCGGGACGACTTTCCGGGCCGGCTTTGACGCCACGCCGTTGTATAGGTCTCGGGTTCCCCGATCGGCGAACTCCATGCTCTATGTTATCACCACGCGATAATATCGTCAAGCGATAAGACGTTCCGATAGCACAATCGCGATCACGTCGAAACACGCCAGAGGCGCACCGTCGTGTCGTCGGAGGCACTGACGATCTGCGCGCCGTCGGGGGAGAACGCGGCGCAGCGGACGCCGGCGCTATGTCCGCGCAGCACGGCGATCTGCGTGCCGCCGGTGCTGTCCCAGATGCGCACGGTCTGGTCGTAGGATGCGCTGACCACGCGCGCGCCGTCGGGTGAGAACGCGGCGGAGTTGACTTGCCCCTCGTGCCCACGCAGGACGGCGCTCTGCGCGCAATCGACGGCGTTCCAGAGGCGCACGGTTTTGTCGCGGGACGCGCTGACGAGACGCCGGCCGTCGGGCGAGAAGGCAGCGGAGTAGACCTGACCCGCATGTCCGCGCAGCACGGTAATTTGAGCACCGTCGGCGGCGTTCCAGATGCGCATGGTCGTGTCGTCGGACGCGCTAACGATCTGCCCGCCGTCGGGCGAGAAGACCGCCGAACGCGGCACATCCGTGTGTCCGCGCAAAACGGCGATCTTCGCGCCGCTGGTCGCATCCCAGATGCGCACGGTATTGTCGTCGAGGGCGCCGACGATACGCGCTCCATCGGGTGAGAACGCGACGGACGACGCGTACCCCTCGCGTGCGCCCAGGACGGTGATTTCACCGAAACCTTCGGCGTCCCAAAGGCGCAGGCTCATGTCGTCGTGCGAGCTGACGATGCGCGTTCCGTCGGGTGAGAACGCGGCGGATGAGACCAGCGATCCATCGACGCGCAGGACGGCGATCTGGGCGCCGCCGTTCGCGTCCCAGATGCGCACGGTCTTGTCGTCGGAGACGCTGATGACGCGCGCGCCGTCGGGCGAGAACGCGGCCGACTTCACGTTGCCTTCGTGTCCGTGGAGGATGGCAATCTGCTCGCCGCCGGCGGCATCGTCGATGCGCACGGCTGCAGCGCTCGCCACGACCGCAGGCGCAGGAGCACGCTCGCCGGCAGCGCGTTTCATGGCCTGCTCGAGCGAGCTGATGAGCCGATTGACGTGCTGATGGAAATCTCGGCCGCTGTCGACGATCGCGGCGTTGCGGTACGCGAGGTCTTTGATGTTCTCCGGAAGGTCGCTTTCGATCGGCATTTTGCCGCCCTCGACGAGCAGCGGGACGACGAGTATCCCGAGACTCAGCGCGGTCGCGACCTCAATGCGAACCGGATCCGTCTCCTCGGCGATGCGCACCGCACCGTCTTCCGTTCGCCCAAACCACTTCGGCCCGATGAGCACGAGGACGACATCGGTTTTCGCGAGCTCGTCATGGATGTAGGAGCGAAAGTCGACGCCGAGCGGGATCGCATCGATGTCCATAAAGACCGATGCGCTACCGTAGTGCTGCCCGAGCCGGTCGAAAATCCGGCCGGCGATCGCAGCTGAATCAGACCGTCGATATGAGATCACGATCCTTGGCACGCAGGAAGCTTTCACCGAGGCCGCACGGGACCCCGTTGCGAAGCTCGGTCGTCGTGGAGATGCCAGCCGAAGTGACGATCGACATCGCGTCTGAGGTGCCGCTCCTCATCGGCGTCGTCGGGTCGCTCGAAGACACGGAGACCGCGCCGCCAGCGCTCGGCGAGGCATTCGTGGCCATCCTGCTGGAACTGCGCGGCCGCTACCCGCAGACGCCGCTCGTGGTGCTCTCTGCATCGACCCCCGGTGCGGAGTCGGTCGCGATCCGCGCGGCGCGGGCGTCGGCCTTTCCGGTCGTCGCGCTGACGCACACCGGCGACGCCGACCCACGCGATCGAATCGCGTACGCCAGCGACATTCTGGTCGTCGTCTCGAGCGCCGCCGCGCCGGCCGAGTTGCGTGCCATCGTCCATCGGCGACGCAACGGCGAACCGCCCCTCACCGGGCGGCGCAAGGCCCTTGCACCACCGGACGTGGGACCGTGTTACCTGCTCGAGGGGGCTGCGGTCCAACGATTCTTTCCGCCGCGCTTTGCCGGGGACGAACGCGGCGAGCCCGACTTCGCCGCCGAACTCGCGCGCCGCAACCGCTTCAACGTCGATCTCCGTACGGTTCGCGAGCCCGGAGAAGGCGCCGCGCTCGAACGTTTGCGCACGCGCACCGACACCGTGACCAACCTGCTGCAGGCGAAGTCGAACGCATGGCAGCGTGCGCTCTACGCGATCGCGTTCCTCGCCGCGTCGGTCCAGGTCGTCACCGTGATCCCGCACGGCGGCTACATCAAGTTTGGCGCCGTCGCCATCGCGTTCTTGGCGTATTTCTTCGTCCGGCGCCAGGACTACCAGAGCCGTTACCAAGACTATCGCGCGATCAGCGAGGCGCTGCGCGTCCAAACGGTTTGGTCGGCGCTCGGGGTGGCGGACAACGTGGAAGAGAGCTACCTGCCGATGCAGCAGACCGATCTGCAGTGGATCCGCAACGTCCTGCGAGTCCTGAACTTTCTGGATCAGCGCGAGCCGTCGACCCAGGGCTTCGACGTCGTGCTGCAGTGGGCGACGTCCCAAAACCGCTACTTCGCCGAGCACTCGCGCATCGAAGCTCGGCGGCGCGATGCCTTTGCGAAAGCAGCGGCCGCCCTAGGAGCGCTGAGTGTGATCGCGAGCCTCAGCACTCTGGCGTTGAGCGTCGTCCACGAGGGAACTTCTCGGATATCGTTGGCCGTCGGAATCGTCGCCGCGTGGTCGGCCCTCTGCGTCGCAATCGCGCGGAGTTACTCGCAGACGCGCGCCTATTCGGAGAACGCGAACCGGTATCAGCGTATGTTCTTCGTTTTCGACCGGGCGGTAGTCTTGTTGAAGCACGCGCACATTCACGAGGCCCACGTGCGCACAATCGCCGCTGAGCTCGGACGCGAAGCCCTCGCCGAGCACGCGGAATGGCTGCTCGCGCAGCGCGAACGGCGGATCTCGATGGCGGACACGAGCGCCATCTGATTCAGCCGGACTTCCGGATGATCCCGATCGCGTGCACGGGGATTCCGCGCTGCTCTGCCGCTGTCACGAAGTCGCTCGTGTAGTCGACGCGGCCGGTGAGCGGGCCATCCCACACGACGAACGCTTCCGTCGCCTGCGATTCCGCGCGGCCGAGCGCTTGCGCTTCATCCAAGATGGCGGCGTTCGTTCGTTCGTAGGGTTCGAGCAGCGCGGACACGCCCAAGATCACGAGATCGCCCGCCTGCTGCGCCTCGGCCACCAAACGGTCGAAGAGCGGCCCCCAATTGCCGGGACGGTCGGCGACCGATCCCCGACGGAAGACGTCCGTTGCATACGGGAGGACGATGCGCCGGCGAATCCCAAGCTCGGCGGCCGCAGCCAGGGCCGTAAGGTCGGCCCCGCAAGCAGCGGCACACACGATGGTACTGACGTGCTTGTCACGCAGCGCGTCGACGATGCGCCGCTGCACGTCCGCAACGGTGCCCGCCGGGAAGGCCGGCTTCGGCGCGTCGGCCGCATCGATGCGGCGACCAGCCACGGCGGCGATCACGCTATTCACTGGATGACCTGGGTGGCTTGTAGCAAGATCGATTGCGGAACGGTAATGCCGAGGGCGCGCGCGGTCTTCAGATTGATGATCAGCTCAAAGCTCGTGGGCTGTTCGACCGGCAGATCGGCAGGTTTCGTCCCCTTGAAGATACGGGCGACGTAGGTCGCCGCCTGACTCCAAACTCCAACTTCCGAAGCTCCGTAGCTTATGAGCCCGCCCGCTTTGGCAACGGTATCGGAACCAGCCATCGCGGGCAACCGGTGTGCCGTCGCGAGCCGCACGGCAGGCGCCGCATTGCTCATCAGCATCGCATCGGTCAGCACGAGGATGGCGTCGGCTCTGCGGTGCGCGATTGTCTCGAAGGCGGCGTCGATCTGTTCAGGGGAGCGAACATCAACGGCAAAAACCTGGATTCCGCTCGTGCGGGCCGCTTCGTCCAACCCTCGCATCGTGTTCAGACTTGTCGGATTGGAGGGGTTGCGTACGACGGCGAGGCGCCGCAGGTGAGGAACGAGTTCCTTGAGGAGCTGGAGCCGCTTTCCGCTCAACAGGCCGGCCATGTTCGCCGTACCGGTAATGTTATTGCCGGGTCGAGACAAGCCGGCGATGAAACCGTCGGCGACCGGATCTGAGACATCGCACATGACGATCGGCACCGAGGCGGTTGCGCGCTTCGCCGCCGCGACTGCCAGTGGGCTCACCGCGACGATGGCGTCGGGCTTCGCGTGGACGAGGCCGGCGGCGAGCGCGGGGAGTCGCTCGTAGTATCCGCCGCAGCTCCGGTAGAGGATCTCGAGGTTTGCGCCTTCCTCGTAGCCCAGCCCCGATAACGTGTGGCGAAAAGCAGCCAACAGCAAGCGATCGTACGCGAGCGTTCGCCCCGATAGAATGCCCACGTGGTACACCTTACCCGCTTGCTGCGCCGAGGCCGGCGAAACACCGAGCGCGCCGAGCAACGCGATTCCCAAAACCTCTGAGCGCTTCACTCGTCTCCTCCAGGGACACCGGTTCTGACTCGACGCAAAGGACCCCGTGCCCAATGACCGTTGGAGCCATTGACAACAGTGGTCGTTTGTTGGTATAAACTCCAACATGACCGAACTGCTGCTTCGTGAGCGGTTGGTCCTTTCGGAAACGGCGTTCGTCGAGATTTCGATATGGCGTATTCCCAGGCCAGTACGGGGAAGTCGCCACGGCTACAAATACCGACTTGCACTCGTGTCCGACGGAGTCTGCGTATTACGCTACGACAACGAGCTTGGCAAGGGCGATCACAAGCACCTCGGGGACCGCGAGGTCCGGTACGACTTTACCGACCTGAAAGGTCTGCAGGCAGATTTTTGGCACGACGTGGAGACTTGGAGACGAAAGCATGAAGACAGTGACGCTTAGCGTGTCGTCGATCGAGGAAATGAAGAGGCGAACGGCGACGGCTTTTCGAGGCAAACGGCAAGGTGCATTTCTCTCCTTCGCCTCTGTAGAGCTACTGTGGAAGGTCCTGACGGTCAAACGTTGGGACCTGCTGAAGGTCATGACGGGACAGGGTGAGATGACAATACGCGAGGTTGCACGTCGCCTCAACCGCGATGTGAAGGCCGTTCACGGCGACGTACAAGCACTTCTCAAGGCGGGCGTGATCGACCGCACTGCCGACGGTCGCATCGTTTTTCCCTACGACTCGGTGCGCGTTGACTTCACGCTGCGCGTAGCGTAATCGAACGCGCACGCGCCTTATTGAATAATATCGGTAGCACGAAGCAAGATGGACTGCGGGACGATTATCCCGAGGGTGCGGGCGGTCTTAAGATTCACCACGAGCTCGAAGGTCGTTGGGCGTTCGACCGGTAGATCGGCCGGTTTCGCACCTTTGAGGATGCGGTCTACGTAGGTCGCCGATCGGGCCCAATCTGCAATCTCCGAGTCTCCGTAGACCATGAGCCCGCCGGCCACCGTGTATCGGCCTAACCCATACACCGCGGGTATACGTTGGGCCGCGACCAGTCGCACGATGCTCGCCGCATTGCTGGCGAGTACCGCGTCGTTCAACACCAGGATTGCACCGGCGTGAAGGTGCGGCACGGCACCCAAGGTGGCGTCGATCTGGTTTGGGGATCGGATATCGACGGCAATGACCTCGATTCCCATCGTGCGGGCCACGTTCTGCGTCTCGCGCCAACTATCGAGATTTGCAAAATTGGAGATGTTCCGCAGCACCGCCACGCGCTGGAGATGAGGTACGAGCTCCTTGAGGAGTTGGAGTCGTTTGCCTTCCAACTCGGTGTTCATGTTCGTCGTGCCGGTAACGTTGCCGCCGGGCCGGGCGAGACTGGCGATGAACCCCGACCCGACTGGATCGGAAGTGGCCGTCATGACGATCGGAATAGAGGTGGTCGCGCGCTTCGCCGCCGCGACCGAGGCCGTGTTTGCGGCGACAATCACGTCCGGTTTCGCGCGGACGAGGTCGACCGCGAGGGCCGGGAGTCGATTCACGTCTCCACCGGCGAACCGATAGATGATCTCGAGGTTCGTCCCTTCCCGATAGCCCAATCCGGCCATCGCACGGCGAAACGCATCGACGAGCGGCCGGCGGGCCGCCGTCGTTCCGGCCGTGAGAATGCCCACACGGTATGTCTTCCCGGCTTGCTGCGCCCCAGCCGGCGATGCGCAGAGCACGCCGAGCAAGGCGAATGCGATAACAGCGGATCGCTTCATTACATTCGTGCACCCGGGATGTCTACTCACCGGATGACCTGATCGGCGCGCAGCAAGATGGATTGCGGGACGGTGACGCCGATCTCGCGAGCGGTCTTCAGGTTCACGACGAGCTCGAAGGTCGTTGGGCGTTCGACCGGTAGATCGGCCGGTTTCGCGCCTTTGAGGATGCGGTCGACATAGCTCGCCGCTTGCTCCCAACCCGCAACTTGAGAAGCGCCATAAGCCATGAGCTCGCCGAAGTGCGCGGCGTCGTTCGCTCCTAACGAATAGATTGCGGGCAATCGCTGGGCCGTCATCAGCTGCGCGATGCGCGCCTCGTTGATATTCGTCACCGCATCGGGAAGCACGACGACGGCGTCTGCGCGCAGATGCCGGATCGCCGCGAACGCAGCGCCGATCTGCTCCGATGATCGCATATCGACGGCAAACGCTTGGAGCCCGAGCCGATGAGCGACGCTCTGCGCTTCGCGCCAACTGGCGAGATTCCCGAGATTCGCTGGATCGCGAATGATGGCGACGCGCTGCATGCGCGGGACGAGCTCCTTGAGGAGTTGGAGCCGTTTGCCTTCCAGCTCGGCGTCCATATTCGCCTCTCCGGTAATGTTGCCGCCGGGCCGAGCTAGGCTGGCGACGAAGCGGAACGGATCTGAGGTCTGGAGCATGACGATCGGCACGGACCTCGTCGCGTGCTGCGCAGCCGCAATCGCCGGGGAACTCGATGCGACGATTACGTCGACGTTCGTTCGTACGAGCTCCGTGGCGAGCGTGGGCAGCTGCTTGAGGTCACCGCCGGAGTTGTGGACGACGACTTCGAGGTTCTTGCCTTCTTGGTACCCGAGTCTGGACAAGGCGCGGCGAAACGCGTCCAAAAACACGTTATTGGTCGCATCCCCTCTCGCAGTGAGAATGGCGACGCGATACGTCTTCCCGGTTTGTTGCGCTCCCGCCGGCGATGCGCCGAGCACGCCAAGCAACGTGATTCTGAGAAAGGCGGACCGCTTGACGCTGAATCCGTTTTTCATTGGATCACCTGGTCTGCGCGGAGCAGGATGGATTGCGGTACGCTGATTCCGAGCTGGCGCGCGGTCTTCAGGTTTACGATCAGATCGAACGTGGTCGGGCGTTCGACCGGCAGGTCGGCGGGTTTCGCACCTTTGAGGATGCGGTCCACGTAGGTCGCGGCCTGACTCCAAATCGCTGTGCTCGAGGCTGTATAGGCGAGAAGCCCGCCGGCCGCCGCGAACGCCTCCTGCGCATACGTGGCGGGCAATCTCTGCGCCGCCACGGACCGCACGATGCGCGCAACGTTGCTCATCGTTACGGCATCTTCAAGCACGATGACGGCGTCGACACGCAGGCGGGGTAGCGAATTCAATTCGACGTCGACCTGGTGGGAACGAATGCCGAGGGCGACGGTCTGGATCCCAAGCGGGCGCGCTATGTTCTCCAAGCCGCGCCAGTTGCCGACGTTGCGGGGAAAGGAGGCGTCGCCGATGACAGCGATGCGCCGCACGCGAGGAACGAGCTCCCTGATGAGTTGGAGCAGTTTGCCGTCCAAGCCGATGACCGTCGTACCGGTAATGTTGCCGCCGGGCCGGGCCAAACTGGCGACGAGCCCTGAGCCCACCGGATCGACGTTCTCGGTCATGACGATCGGTATGGAAGTCGTCGCTCGTTTCGCCGCCTGCGTCGTCCTTTGGCCTGCCGCGACGATCGCATCGGGGTTCGTTCGAACGAGTTCGACGGCGAGCTCGGTGAGTTGCTCGAAGTGTCCGTCGGCGCCGCGGTAGTCGATAACGAGGTTCTTCCCCTCTTGGTAACCGAGGCCGGCCATCGTACGGCGAAACGAATCTACGAGAGCGCGATCGATCGCGAGCGTTCTCCCCGAGAGAATGCCCACGCGGTACATTTTGACGGGTTGCTGTGCCGCAGCCGGCGCTCCACCGAGAGCGCCAAGCAATGCGATTCCTAAAACACCGGATCGTTTCACAAGGTCATCCCGAGCGTAGTCGAGGGACCGCCTCGATCGCGCCCTTGGGTGGCTGTCCCTCGACTACGCTCGGGATGACAAAGCTGATGAGGCGACTGCACTCTGGCTCCGTCACTCACCGGATCACCTGGTCGGCGCGCAGCAGGATGGATTGTGGGACGGTGATTCCGATGTCATGCGCGGTCTTCAGGTTCACGATCAGCTCGAACGTCGTGGGCCGTTCGACCGGCAGATCGGCGGGCTTCGCTCCTTTGAGGATGCGGTCGACGTAGGTCGCGGCTTGAATCCAAAGTGCATGGCTCGAGGCGGCATACACCATGAGCCCGCCGTTCGTGGTGAACTCTTCCACCGAATAAATCGCGGGCAATCGCCGCAGCGCCACGAGCCGCACGACGTGCGATGGATCGGTGGCCGTCGCCGAGTCGCTCAACACGATGATGGCGTCGGCGTGCAGGTGTGGGATGGTCCTGAACGCGGCATCGATCTCGTCAGCGGATCGTACGTCGAGTGCGAAAGCCTGTACGCCGGTCGTGCGCGCTGCGCGCTCGGTTTCCCGCCACTGGGCGACATTCCCGGGATTGGCTGGGTTACGTACGACGACAACGCGCCGCAGATGAGGAACAAGCTCCTTGAGCAATTGCAGCCGCTTGTCTTCCAACTCGACTTGCATGTTGGTCACACCGGTGATGTTGCCGCCGGGGCGCGCCAAACTGGAAACGAATCCGGAGCCGACCGGATCGGCGCTGTTGGTGAAGACGATCGGAATCGACGTCGTCGCGCGCTTCGCGGCGGCAATCGCCACGGTTCCCGAGGCGACGATGACGTCGGGCTGCGCTTGGACGATTTCGGCAGCGCCTAGTGGGAGTTGCTTATCGTCTCCGAGGCCGCCGCGGTCGATGATCTCGAGATTTTTGCCTTCCATGTAGCCGAGCGAGGACAATGCCCGGCGCATTAAGTCCAGAAACTGGCGCCCGAGCGCAGGCGTTCTCGACGCGAGAATGCCTACGCGGTACACCCTGCCGGTCAGCTGCGCAGCAGCTGGGGATCCGCGGAGCACACTGAACAATACCATTCTCAGAACAGCTGACCGTTTCACCCCAGCTCCTCCACCCGGACGGCTATGCCCGGGGGCTACTCCGCGCGGGAACGGCTGCCCTGGGCCGCCTTAGGTGAAGCGGGCGACGAGGATGGCGGTGTCGTCTTCGAAACCGGCTCGTGAAAACGACAGAATCGCGGCAAGGATCCCTTCGAGGACCCCTTGGACGTCTTTTTGATCGCGGTTCTTGTCAACGAGTTCCATGAAGCGCTGCATGCCGAAGAATTCCCCATCTCGCGCGCGAGCGTCGGTGAGCCCGTCCGTCGCGGCGACGAGCAACGTACCGCTCTCGAGCGTCATACTTGCTTCGCCGAAGAGTTTTCCCGGGTCTTCGAAGAGCGCTAGCATGGCAGCGGTGACCCCGAGCTCGTACGTTGCCCGCCCCGGTTCGCAGATCACGACCGGTTCATGGGCGGCTGATGCGTACCGCAGGGTGCTCGTTGTTGGATCGAACTCGGCCACGAACGCGGTGGCGTACGAATCCTCGCCTTCGTGGAGGTTCTTCTCGTAGTACAGCCGGTTCAACGAGCGCAAGATCTGCCCCGGTGAAAAGCCTTCCGAGGCGTACGCGCGCATCGAATATTTGATGAGTGCCGCGTCGACGGCGGCCTTGACGCCCTTACCGCTGATATCCGCGATCGAGAGTACGGTCGTCCCGTCCAGGAGCCGATACACGTCGATGATGTCGCCGCCGACATGCTCTCGATTTCCGGCCTGGCGGTAAGCGAGGGCGATTTCCATCCCCGGCAAGCGCAGAAACTGCGGTGGAAACAAGTGTTCCACCAAGATCGTCGCGGCCACGTTTTCGTCCGTCCTCGCCTGGGATCTCAAGAATCAACCTTTCCAGCGGAGCGCATCGACGTCGTCGAACAGCACGATGTCGGTACGGAGTGTCGCGAGCGTTCGGAAGAGCATCGCACGGTCGCGCTCGCGGCGCAAGGTCTCCGCTAGCCTGGCCGGATTCGCGACCCTCACGTCCCAGGCGCGTGGGTTGGCCGGGATCGCTTCGAGGTGGCCGTAGCGGGCAAGCACGGCCGCGGCCGATTTCGCACCCCAGCCCGGCAACCCCGGAAACCCATCCGCCGCGTCCCCGACGAGGGCCAGGTAGTCGGGAATGCTCGCCGGCGGCACGCCGAATTTCGCGACGATTCCGGCTTCGTCGAAGATCGTGCGGGTACGGCGATTCAACTGCACGACCCGCGTGCCGCGCACGCACTGCGCGAGGTCCTTATCCGGCGTAGCGATGAACACGCGCTCAACGCGCGAATCGGCGGCCGCGGACGCCGCCGCTGCCGCCAGCGCGTCGTCGGCTTCGAACTCGACCATCGGCCACACCGTGATGCCGGCGGCAACGAGCGCCTCCTCGAGCAGCGGGAACTGCGCGAAGAGTTCGGGATCGATGCCCTCGCCCGTCTTGTAGCCCGGCCACAAGGCGTTGCGGAACGACTCGATCACGTGATCGGTGGCAACGCCGATATGCGTCGCACCTTCGCGCAGCATTCCGCGAATCGACGCGACGACGCCGCGGACGGCGGCAACCTCGCGCCCATCTGCGTCACGGGACGACGGCAACGCGTAATAGTGGCGAAAGAGCTCGTAGGTGCCGTCGACGAGGTGAACGTTCACGCCAGACCGTCTTCCGTTCCCGGCCCTCCATTGTCATCCCGAGCTTGTCGGGATGACAATGAGGGGGGAGCCGCCAAGCGCGCGGGATGCGTGTTTTTACGTGTTTTGCGGTCGTTGCGGTGTTGGTTTTTGCGGCGCCCGGGCCCGTGCCGGCGCAGACGCCGGTGCCGTTTGAGATCATCGTTAACAGTGTCGGGCCCGGCGCGCCGGAGTGGCCGATCTACATCGGTGAAGAGCTGGGGCTTTTCGCGCGGGCCGGGCTGGTGGTCAGCGAAGCGACGGCCGGCAACACGCAGAATGTCGTCAATGCGCTCGTCACGGGCGATGCGCCGGTGGCGATCCTGGCCTCCGACGTCATCATCGTCGCGGCAGCGCGGCAATTGCCGATCACCTACGTCGCACCGCTGATCACGATTCCGACCTATTCGCTCGTCGTCGGGCCGTCGATCAAGACGTGGAACGATCTGCGCGGCAAAGTCGTGCTCGTCACGAACAAAGAAGACATCACCGCCATCACGCTGCGTAAGCTCGCGCAAGCCCAAAAACTCGACTGGCTGAAGGACTTCGACATCCTTATCAGCGGAACGTCCCAGCTGCGCACCGCGGCGCTCGTTAGCGGAAACGCGCAGGGTGCGATTCTCACGCAGCCGTACGACGTCTACGCGCAGCGTCAAGGCATGCACGTGCTGGCGCGCGGATCGGACGTGATGCACGATTGGATCTCGAACGGTATCGCGGTAAGCCCGAAGTGGGCCGCCGCCCATCGGCCCGAATTCGAGCGCTTTCTGCGCGTCGTTCGCGAGTCGATGGTCTACGGGTACGAGCACCCCGCCGACGCCGTCGCGATCATGGCACGCAAGCTGAGGCTCGATCCCGCCGACGTCCAAATCGCTTACGACGAGACCTTCGGCCAGAAGGGCATGAGCCGCGACTTGGTCCTCAATCAAAAGGCGCTGCAGAACGTGGCCGACGGTATCGTCGACATCGGCACGCTGCCGTCCGCTCCGCCGCTGGCCCCGATCGTCGACCAGTCGTTCGTGCGCGACTTGGGGCGATAGCCTGCCGGCCGAACGCGCAGCTCGGCACGTCATCCCGAGCTTGTCGAGGGACAGCCACCCAAGGGCACGATTAAGACGGTCCCTCGACAAGCTCGGGATGACAAAGTGAAACCGGGCCGAAATCTCATACCGTTATGCTCTCAGAAGCGCAAAATAAGCTGCTCACCCAAACCGACCGTGGCACGCCCGGCGGCGACTTCATACGCCGCTATTGGCAACCCGTCGCCCTGGCCGAGGAACTCGAGCAAGACACGCCGCTGCCGGTGCGGATCATGGCCGAGAACCTCGTGCTCTTCCGTCAACCCAACGGCGCGCCGGCGCTCATCGAGCGCCGCTGTCCGCACCGCGGGATGGATTTGAGCTACGGCCGGCTCGAGCCCGAAGGCCTGCGCTGTCTGTACCACGGCTGGCTCTTTTCGCCCACCGGGCAGTGCTTGCAGCAGCCGAACGAGCCGGCCGCCAGCACGTTCAAAGACCGTATCCAACATCGCGGGTACCCGTGCGTCGAAGCCGGCGGCCTCGTCCTGGCCTATCTGGGGTCGGGAGACCCGCCCGAACTACCTCGCATCCCGTTCTTGCTGGCCGATCCGTCCTCGACGTACGTCACCAAGCGCTATCACGAATGCAATTTCGTTCAAGCGAACGACATCGATCCGTCGCACCTCTCGTTCTTGCACCTGCTCTTCGACAACAACCTGGTGAACGGTCCGAGCAATCAGTACAACATCCAGGACTCGGCGCCCGAAACGCTCGCCGAGGACACGCCGTTCGGCTTACGCGCGTACTCGATCCGTCACTTGAAGGATGGCACGACCTACGTGCGGCTCACGAACTTCATCATGCCCAACATGCAAGCGTTCGTCGGAGCCCCGATCCAAAATCCGCGCAACGCACGTCCGAATGACGATCACGGCTACTCGCTGCATTGGCACGTGCCGATCGACGACGAGCACCACGTGAAGTACGTCATCCATTACAGCGCCGTCGGTCCAATCGACCGGGACTATCAGGAATCGATCGAAGCCGGCGAGGTCGACGAGAACTTTCGTCCGCGCCGCACCAAGGGCAACCGCTATTTACAAGACCGGCAAGAGATGAAGACGCGAACGTTCTCCGGCGTCGGGAACAGCTTCCAAGATCAAGACCGGATGGCGGTGGAGTCGCAAGGGCCGATCTACGACCGCACCTACGAACACCTCGGCGTCGCGGACCGTCCGATGATCGAACAGCGCAAGCTGATTTTTGCCGGCATCGAAGACGTGCGCGAGGGACGCGATCCGCTGATCCTCCGCGACGAGGGCGCGAACCCGTTCGACGAGTTGATCACGCGGTCGGCGCTCCTTCCCCCCGGCGTTCCGGTGACCGGCTTCTGGCGCGCCGTCGAGGCCGTCGCTCCCTAGCCGCCGAACATTTCGCTCGCCGGAAAACCGGTGGTGAGCACCTTGTACTTGACCGCGGCATCGATGATCGGCTGCAGTAGCGCGGGGTCGATCGACGTCGCCGACGGCGTGCGCTGCATGTGCTCGATGACGTCCTGCGGGATCGACGTGAATTTTGCGACCATCGCTGCGGTTTCGTGATGATGCGTGTTCGTGTATTGAGCGGCTTGCGTCTCGATGCGGGCAAACTCGCGCGCCGCGTCGGGATGGTCGTGCACCCAGGCTTTGGTGGAAAACCAAGCCGAGAACATGTACTGTGGTGCGATTCCACTGTACGCGCCCGCCAGCAGCCGTACCCGGCCGTCGGTAAGGGCGTCGCTGAGGTTCGGCTGGACGAGCGGGACGGCGTCGATCCGGCCGTCCTTCAGCGCAGCTGCGCCCGCCGACATCGGGAGCTCGACGAAACGCAGCGCGGCCGGATCGCCGCCATGCGATGCGACCCACGCGTCAACTGCGATTTCGTTGATGTCGTTGAGCGATTGCAAGCCGATCAATTTGCCCTCGAGGTCCTTGCCGGTCTTGATCGGAGAATCCGTGCGCACGAGCAGTCCCGCGAACTCCGACTTGCCGTTCCACATTGACGCCGGCGCGACGATCACCACCGGCAAGCCGTGCTGGTGGGCGTTGATCAGCGGGATGATGCTCGACTTCCCCATATCGAAGGTGCCGGAGACGACAGCCGCCGTGATCGCCGCGCCGCTGGTCTGCAGTTGCAGCTGCAGGTCGATCCCGGCCTTTGCGAACATGCCGGTGCTCTGCGCGTATAAAAGCGGTGTCGATGCGTCGTCATTGGGCACGACGCCGACGCGGATGACGATCGGTGTTTGCGCGGAGTCCGGCGCCACGCCCGCAGCCAATAGCGCGCAGCACAAGAGACCGCACGCGATGGCCCGCACCATCACACTTGCGCCTCCGCGGCCGATAAGACCACGCCGTCGACATCGGTGAGGTGCTCGCCGCACAGCGGGCAACTGCGGCGCGCAAGCTCCAAACGCGCGCGCCCTTCGCTGCCCTCACCGAACGGGAACGGTGCCAGGCGCGGGTTATCGCCGGCCATCGTCGTCAGGTCCGCGCGAAATGCGTCCATGCTCTCGACCGTGAAGCCGATATGATCCGGCGCCGGCGATACGATACCGGTCCCGTCGTAGTCGCCGATGTGCCAGGGCATGATGACGATCGTCACGTGACCGTCCGAGACGTAGAAATTCGGATCGTTCGGGCGCCGCTCGAGCGAGAACGCGAACAACTCGGTATAGAACCTGGCCGTGGCTTCGGCGTGTAGCGTTCGCAGCCCGAAATGCGTGATGTGCCGCGGCGTCAGCGGGTTGTCTTGAGCGTAGAGATCCTTTTGTATGCCACCGGAGCGTTGCGAGAGATCGAACACGTTTCCGGCGGGGTCGTGCGTTGTGGTCCCGGCAAAGGGGCGGGTCGCGGGTCGCTTGAGCCACTCGACCTGCGGGTAAGCGCCATGCAGGCGCTCGAGCGCGCTCGCGATGTCGTCGACCTGGATGCCGAAGTGATCGAGGCGCGAGGGACGCCCGGCCTTCCGCGGGTTGATGTTCAGACCCACGTAGCCGTCGCCGACCGTAATGGCGCGGCGCGTACTCGCTTGCGCAAAGGTTCGCATGCCGAATAAGGATTGGTAAAACGAGGCCGAAAGCGCGTAATTCTCGCTGACGATCGCGAGATGAGTCAGCTTCGCATTCACGAATTAGGCTTGGCGACCGTCGCCGCATCCTCCTTGAGAACGCTCAGCGCAAGGCGCGGGCGAACGCGATGATGACGACGCCGACCGAGAGCGCGACGTAGACGCGCAAGAACGACAGCAGCACGATGGTGCCGCGGCTCAGATGCTTCTGCGGGAGCGGGACCGAGAGGGCGCTACTGCGTTGATCGGGCTCCAATGCCGAGAGGTCGACCGGCGGACCGCTCATCGCATCACTTTCCGCCGAACTCTTGCACGACGAGCACGATCGCATAGAGCGCGCCGACGATCGAAATCCCGACGACGATCGTGCCGCCCGCGAGGTTCGCGCGCCAGCCGTTTGCGAGCCGGCCCATGATCTCGCGGTCGTTGGCCAAGAGCAACACGAAGATCAGTGCCGGCGCCATCAGGAGCGTCGCGATGACGTTCACGGCCAGCGTAATCGCCAAGAGCGGGGCGTGCGGGATTAGAACGACCGCGGCGGCGATGACGATCGATGCGATGCCGATCCCGTAGAAGAGCCGGCCTTGCGACAAGGGGAGGTTCAAACTGTGACCGCGCCGCAGGACCTCGCCGACGCCGTAGGCCGAGCTGGTCGAGATCGTCATCGCGGCAACCAATCCGGCCTCGATCATCCCGAGCGCGAAGAGCGTCGCGCCGGCGCTGCCCAGATACGGGCGCAGCGCCGTTGCGAAATCCGCACCGCCCGCAAACGACGCCACGTCAACGTGATGCGCGAACAGCGGTTCGGTCGCGATGACGGCAGCGATGGCGACGATCGCGGCAACGCTTGCGCCGAGCGCCGTATCGATGCGGCCGAGCCGCAAGTCGGCCTTGGTGAGGCCTTTGTCGACGACCGCGCTCTGCTGGAAGAACAGCATCCAAGGGGTCACCGTCGCACCGATGTTGGCGAGGACGAGCATGAGGAACTGCCCGTTCGCGCCGCCGGGCAGCGGTTGCCACGTGCCGAACGCGCGCACGATCGCGACGGGATCGGGATGGGCGAAGAACGCGGCCGGAACGAAGAGCACGTTCGCCGCGGCCAGCGTCATCACCGCACGCTCCCACGTAAAATACCGCCGCGTGCACATCGAAGCGACGACGATCAGCGCGCCGGCGCCCACGGCAACGACGGCCGGGATCCCGAAGAAGGCCGCCCCGGCGGCAATGGCAACGAACTCCGCCACCAGCGTCAGGAGATTGCCGATGAAGAGGTCGAGCATCGCAAAGCCGCCCCAGACGATCCCGAAGCGGCTAGCGATCAATTCGGCATGTCCGCGGTGGGTCGCGATGCCGATGCGCAGCACGGTTTCTTGAACGATGAATGCCATTGCAAACGTCAGCGCGATGAACGGCACGAAGAATCCCACACCGTACATCGCGCCGGTCGTCGCGTACGACAGCATGCTCGGGCCGTCGTTCTCACCGAGCATCACGAGGATGCCGGGACCGGCGATCAGCAAGCACAGCGCCAGCGCGCGGTGCCCGTCGCGAGCGCGCCGGACGCGAGCGCGGTCGCCGGCGCGAACGACGTCAACCGCGGTCGGCACCCATTCGCTCACGGCTTGACAAATCGCTGTGAGCGCATGCGAATGTTCCTGCACATGGAAAGACTATAGCACACCGTAACCGCGCCTAACCCCGCGCCAGAAACGTTGCGAGCTCGCGAAATACGCCTTGCCAATCGTCGCGCTCGCGTTGACGGAAGATGTGCAGCGTCGGATACCACGGCGAATCGTGGCGATCGACGCCCCAGCGGTATTCGCTGCGGAACGACTCCACCATCATGGCCGGACGGCCGAGCGCGCCGGCGAGATGGACGAGCGCCGTGTCGACGCTGACGATCACGTCCATCAGACAAACGATGGCGGCGGTGTCTTCCATGTCGACGATGACTTCGTGCG
>Ga0209415_10006085_pt1 | contig 21546 bp, 17 predicted proteins | sample PeaSoiSIISIP2007_FD_187696 | JGI IMG/M metagenome (GOLD analysis project Ga0209415, IMG submission 187696) | Peat soil microbial communities from Weissenstadt, Germany - SII-SIP-2007 (SPAdes) (version 2) | ecosystem: Environmental > Terrestrial > Soil > Wetlands > Peat | place: Germany... | reverse complement strand
AATGACGATCGCTGTGTTCGACCAGTACTGGCTGTTGCCGATGGCGTTCACCACCGACGCCACCCACGATGGCCCTGAGCCGTCGGTGATTCCGGGATGATCCGATGCTTGCCCGGTGGGAATGACCCAGTTCACGCTGGCGAGCTGGCCGTTCGAAATATCGGTCAACACTTTTGTGTTCGGAATGATTACGTTGTTGACCCAATCGGGGCCCGTACAGGCGGTCCCATTCGGCGGCGGAGCGTTCGGCACACACATATGCTCGATCCCGGTGGGGCCGTTCCAGATAATTCCTGGTAGCGGCGAATAATACCGCCAACTGATTTTGGCCGTATTCAAGATGTCGGTCAAGGTCGGATGATCAAAACAGGGGTATATTTCTTGCGACTCATCGCCAGTGGGAGTGATCAATTTCACCAATTCGTTCGGTGGGGCTATACAACCGGCAACATCAAAAGGGTTTGCACTACCAACTGGATTCTCGGATGCAAACAAGTTGCTGCCGGCACTCGGGGCAGAAGTGCCGGAAATAATGAACTGATGCGCCGGGTAGCTTGGTCCCTGGTTAGTCTGGAACATGCGGTCGCCGAAAGTGTAGGTTTCTGCCATTTGGAAATAAGGCGCTGCATCGCTGGCTTGCACATATTGGAACAACGGGTTGGGTGGAGGGCAGGTTGGAGGCGCACCTTTAAGGCAATTTACGCTATTTAAATCCTCCCCGTCCATCTTGCCGTTGTCATACAAGTCCAGAAACGACCCGTGGCCGTGGCCCGGGTCATAGTCAACCTTCATAGGGCTGGCCCACAGCATAATCTTGTTGCCTTTGGAATCGATACCATAATTCTGGATATCGGCGCCCCGCGAGAGCAGGACGGGATCCTGAAAGAGATTGTCGGTACTCCGATTTTCTTGAAAAATCACAACCACATGCTGGATCTTTGGCGGTGGCGGCGGAGGCGGAGGCGGATTGTTCGACAACGAAGATCCCCCTCCGCAACCGCCCAGCATGGCCAACAGGCCAATCGTGCAAAGAAGCAGCCCACTGAGCAATATCATTCGGCGTCGATCTAACAACCTTCGCATCATAGTTTTCCTAAATTGTAATTGGCGCTGTTGTATAAACCCTGGTTCCCGCAATTTCACTCGCAAGCCAACTACTTAAGATGAATGCATGCCGCGCTGACACGATTCCAAGTACGGCACCAGGAGTTATTCTACGATGTATTTCTGGCTACACGGGATGTACGCCACGAGCCAGATTGTTGTCCCACGGGCCCTCCAGGAGAAAAAAAGGCAGCCCAGGGAGGGCAGCATGCCACAACCGGAGGATTAAATATTCCATTTTCTAATCAGGGACTTGCAAAAAGGGTGGGTGGCGAGAATGCACAGCGCGAACCCGAGCATTCCCGGATTCCCAAAATGGAACCAGATCGGCCGCCCCGCTGCTTTTCTCTTGCTCTTATCCTGCACTTACGATAAGATATCAGTACATAGATTATCTATAAGATAATCTCGATCTTTGACAACCTATCCAGTACGGAGCAGTTCCAAAATGGAAGGCTTGGCGACGGCGCCGAAGTAACTCCCTTGTTTCCAAGATTTTGCCTCTAACTACCTTAAGAACCATAGATCTAGGAGGCAAGAAAAAGTTCGGTCCTTTGTTTTCTAGATTTTGGCCGAAACGAGAGTTTTTTTGACTTAAATTATGCACCAGAATGTGTGCAACGGAATCGGGGGATTGGGGTTCAGGACGAGCCAACCTATCGAGTCTGGGACCCGCAAAGCGGCGATCGAGCCCGCGCCTAGCGCGCGTTTTCCGGAGGCTGGCTCTGCAAACGCCGCCTGGCGAAGCCCAGTTTACCCTTCGCCACGACGGTGGCGTCGACGGTTGCCACGGCTTCCACCAGTGCCAGATCTTCGATGAATTTGAGCACCTTTATCTCGATTTCCAACCTGTTTCCCGGGATTACGGGCACCAGAAACCGCATTTCGTGGATCGAGCCCAGTACCAGGAACTCTCCCGGCTGTGTTCCTGTTCCAGTTGTCTTTGAGAACAGAATGGAAGCCGATTGGCCGATGGCCTCCACGATCAGCGTTCCCGGCATCACGGCGTGCTCGGGGAAGTGACCCAGGAAATGGATTTCGTTTCCCGTCACATTCTTCGTGGTGCGGATGCTCTTGCCCGGTTCCAGCGAGATTACAGTGTCGACCATGATCATCGGGAACCGTTGCTTGAGAGCCGCTCGCACTTCCTCAAACGACATCAAAGGCGTGGTCATCTCTGAAGTATCCTTTGCCCACGAGTAGGACGCGCGGACTTCACCGCGACCTCAGAATCATGGCGGTAGCGCGTGGCTTGAACCGGAAGCCAGGGGGCGTGGCGCTGGCATCGGACGCTAGCCGGGATACGCGCAGGCCGGCGCGCTCGGCCATTTGCAACGGCTGGCTTTCCTCGTTGTATTCAAAAACGTGATCGCGTTGCGGCGACTCGAGGGCAGTGCTGAAGAAAACGAGTCCGTCGGGCAGCACTTGGTGAGAAATTGTCTTGAAAAGCGGTTTCGGATCGGACAAGTGTTCGGCCAACATAGCCGAAATAATGCCGTGGCATTTTCCCTCCCCAACTCCGCCGTCGCTGTTCAAGGCGTCCTTCACCGCGAAACGAACCTGGCCCGCGTGCCCTGAGACCGCGAGCAAACGCTTGGCGACGGCGACTGCCGGAGGGCTGATGTCCGTGCCTTCGATCTGGAGGTCAGGTCGTTCTTCGGCGGCCAGAAGACTCAGAACACCGTGGCCCGCTGCCAACTCGCGGACCGTCGCGTTTGGCGGCAGCCGCCTCACGAATTCATCGCGAAACATGGCGATGTGACTGATCATCGATGGCCAGAAAGGATAAATAAGAATGGCGGCCCACATATACGGCACCATGTAGCCTTCGTCCTCATACACGCCCGATATGATTTCCGGCATGCTTTCAGGCGTGTACTTCCCGGCGCTCTCATAAATCTTCTGCGCCTTGGCAACACCGACGCAGTACTCGGCGTAGCCACGCGCTGCCGCGTCGAACACAGCGCTGCCATAGGCTGCCTCAGCCCAACGCGCCAGCGGGTTCATCAACCACGTGCACAGCTCCCGGTTCGCATTGAAGGTTGCGCGCGCCGAGCGCGCAAACATCTTCGCCTTGCGATCCATGGCTTCCAGAAACAACTCTGCGGGTTCCACCGTGATTACCTCATTTCCTCAATCCTCAGACGGCACATGACGCACCAGCCGCACCATCGGACGAATCAACTCCGTTCCGTCCCACGGAGAACCGAAAACGTGCATTCTACCCAGCTTTACGATCCGGTCCACGCCGCTTCGTCCTGCCGTCAGGGCCAGCATCTCTTCTTTCCTGGCATCCTTTATACCCAATCCGAGCGTCTGCAGTGTTCCATCAAACTTCGAGACCACTTCCAGGAGATCATCTACTAGCAACACGCTCAGCGTTCGACCCTGCGTCGGATTGGGCATTTCCGTGCCCGTCCCCAGAAGAATGGTCCAGTCCGGTGAGGCTGGAAAGAGTGCGCGGTTCTTGTCATTACCAAGCAGCCAGGACGCGCGGGCAAGAGAGATTGCCGAAGTCAACGCCGGTTCGATTTGCTGGCGCGGATGTTGCCGGTTTTCCTCTTGAAAAGCCTGCTTCAGATCTTCCACAAATTCAGCCGGGTCACATCCAGCGCCACGCTCGAGGAAAAGTGTTTGCGGCGATGAGCAGGCTTGTTGATCAAACTGCCATACGTCACGCGCAATGCGTCGGCACCATGAAGACCGGTCGGTCTTGTTCCCCCAGGTCTCGGCATCCATGGCCGCAGCCGAGAGCCGTGGACCAAAGACTACCACCCGCGCCCAGTGCGGAAATGGCAACCCACGCACTTGCGAGACTGCTTCTGCGCCTCCCCAGATCATGGCGCCATCCACGGATTGCGCCATCGCCTCTTGCAAATCCATACGCGAATGATCAAAACTGGCCATGAAAATTCTCTCGGTCAACAACCCGGTTCGATCGACCTCTTGCAACTTCTCCATCACCTGCGCGGTTATCTGAACTAAGCGACTGGGAACACGCACCAGGCAGCCGTTGCCACCGAGCAACGCACACGTCAAAGACAAGACCGGCTGGATCTCGACATTTCCGGCTGGCCAATGGCCGACCACTCCTAACGGAAATGCGCGCAGCCTTGCGCGTCCGTCTTCTCGCCACGCTCCATTCACCGGACTCGGGCCTAGCTCGCGGAGCAGAACCGGCTCCAAATTGCCGCGGCGAAGCCAAAGGCGGAGAAACGTCACTCCGGGTACGTCGTGCAACTCGCGGTCACCCAGTGCGGCGGCCCAGCGGTCGAAAACCTCGAGGACCGCATGAGGTGCAATCTGCTTTTGCCGGGCAACCTCCCGAAGGTGCCGCGCCGCGCCGGCGATCTTTTGCGGAGACTCAATTGGCTGGATGAGGACCGTCATGCAACGCCCACGCCTTGGGATTGCTGGTAGCGCGTATTTTCCAGATTACCGCAGCCCCGAACCTCTGCTTTGGGCGCTCTTCCCGCAAAACGGAAACTGATGCCGCGTCTTCCGCAGGGGCACTCGTCGTAGTCGATGACTTCAGCCATATCTTCGGTCAGAAGCAGAAAGCCAGGGAAACTCGTCGGCAGCACACTGCACACCTGGATCAGACCTCGCTGTCCGGCCTTAACCGGCGCAAGCGTGAGCGGATCCCTCACGATGACGTCCGCGAAAGCGGGCACATGCTTGTTACCGTGATCACAATCCGGATAGATAACACCGACGTTCTCGACCATACCGTAATAATCAATTACGCGATCTGGCGAACAGCCGAATATCGATGCTACTCCGCGAGTGAACACCTCCCGAGTGACCGCTTGCTCGTGCAAGCGCTTCCATCCGCCGCTGTGCAGCACGCGGACATTGGGAACATCGAGGGTGATGCCTTGACGCTGCAGAGGCTGGACGAGATTAGTCCAAATTACATAGGTGAATCCATAGACCAACACATCGGAGTCTTTCCACTTTGCAGCACAGGCAAGAAGTTTCTCCAGATCAACACTCGAATCTCCCTCGTGGCCGGGACGCAGGCAAGAAACAACTTCCGTTGCAAACGAGCCTAGCGCCTGGATGGCGGCGCCACGCGCTCCCATCTCAGCCCGTGCTGCCAGATTCTCCGGCGTGTCGATGACTAAGTAGGGCCTACGCGCCGGTCCGATAAAATCCCGGATGATCGTGATGACGCCTTTTGCCATTCTTCGGGCCGTCGCGGCATCCAGAACTACGCGGCTGGGCACCTGTCCGGTTGTCGCACTCGAGCTCAGCGTACGCTTGACATCGTCAGCGCCAACCAAAGCGAGCGGTGGACTTGTCTTAAAGACGCCCACTGGGAGGTAGGGCAGATCAGAAATTTTGTCCGCCAGACAAAAATCGATGGGCCATTGCTCCACGTAATTTCGAAAACGGGGATTTTGTTCGCAGGCGTAAGCCAGCTCCTTCTTGAACAATGCGAGCAACGCACTGTGCCGATGCTGCGGATCGACACCATAAGGTGGCTGCAGCAACAGGCTTTCAATCGCCTGCTCGATTTCTGCCAGTGTGCTCATACAAACTCCTGTAGAGACGTAGCTAGCTACGTCTCTACGGCCATGCTGTGCAACTGAGACCGGGCGATCTTGCCGTTGGGAGTCTTTGGTAATTCAGCGACGACCTTCACCGAATTACAGGTCCATTGGGGAGGAAGCGCATGCCGAACGCTTTCCACGAGAGCCTGCGCTCCGTTGTCCCCAACCACGAAGAGGGCGAGCGCCTCGCCAGCTTCGGGATGGTGGACTCCCGCGGCAGCGCATTCGTGAACACCGGGAATGGCCGCCACTTTCGCCTCGACCTCCGCGAAGCTCACGCGGACACCGCGAATCTTCACGAACTCACTCGCCCGCCCGCTGATCCACAGGTATCCCTCTCCATCACGAGAGCCCAAGTCGCCGGTGTTGAGCCAGCCATGATCAAACTTCTGCTGCGTCGCTTCCGGGTCATCGAGGTATCCACTACAGACCGACGGACCGCGCACCTGGATCTCGCCAGTCTGTCCATCCGGAAGTTCGTGCCCCGTGTCATCCACGATGCGGACCATCAGATTGTCCAAGGGTATCCCGGCACTGGCCAGCTTTTCGGCCAAACGATCCGCGGGCAGACAGGAAATGCGGGAAGTGGCCTCGGTTTGACCGTACATCACAAAGAAATCCGCTGTTGTCAAGATCCTGCGCAACTCCTGGATACTTTCGGGCGCAAGCGGCCCGCCCGCCTGCAGGAGGCGCCGCAGGCTAGGCATCGTGATGGAGCTTACGTGTGAGCGTCGGAGTAGAATGTTGTAAACGGTTGGCACGCCCGCGAACGTGGTACAGCCATACTGGTTAATGGCTTGCAGTACCTTATCAGGGAACATGAACCTCGAGTCAAAAACAACTCCGCCCCCCTGATACAAGTGGGTGTGCATAATGCTAGCGCCGAAGCAGTAGCTCACCGGCATGATCAGCATGGCCTTTTCATCGGTCCGGAGATGCTGGCTGCGGATGATGGCCTCGGTGTTGGCGATCAGGTTGCCATGGCTCACCATCACCAGTCGCGGTATGCCGCTGGAGCCCGAGGTGGGCATCAAGGCCGCCAGATCGTTTTCCCCACAGGGTGACGGTCGGAGTGAATGAACAGGACGAGGGTTGAATGTCCCCTCGATGAGGGGAAAACCATTCTTTCTTGCCCAGTCCCAGCGAACTCTCCGGGCCGTCCACGCCGCCTTCGCCTGCGCCTTCGCGAATGCCAGGTCTCCAGAAGCGACGAGCGTGCGCTCATCCAATAGCACAGGCACGCATCCCGCATACACGGCACCTAAGTACGCCAGGGAGCTCGCTGGACTTACATCACAACTGATCAGCACCCGGTCGCCTGATTTCAGCCCAATCGACAGAAACTTTGCTGCGATGCCGACAATGAGGCCGGGAACATCTTTAGCGGGAAAGCTTTCTCCGGTCGCCGCGTCAATAAGGTCAGAACTTTTTCCCAGCCGCGCGACCAACCGGCCTGCGAAATTCCAATCACTGGAGATGCGCACCTTCGACCTTACCGAGTTTGGATTGCACCACCCTGCAGATCTCCCTCACGTTCTCCATTGCCATCAAGTCATCCACGTCAAAGGTCAATCCAAAGGTGCGCTCGAGGCTACTTGCCAGATTCACGTGCCCCATGGAATCCCAGGCAGGGACGTCGTCCGGTGATGTGTCCAGCGTGATGGTTCCCGGCTCAACGTCGAAGGCGGACTTAAAGGCGGTCTGCACTTTCGTTAACAATTCTTCCATGATGCACGTTCCCTCGTTAATTCTTTGTCCCACGTTCATCAATTTATTCTTGAGATCATTAGGAAGCGGCGAAGCTGCCGTCGGCGGGCGGAACGATTATAAGGCATCGGTGGACTTGGGGGCTCTGGCCGCCTTGTCGCCCGACGATGTCACCGCAAGCGCGAGGTTCGTTCCTCTCCCTGCATCGGTTTGATGCGCCGCCCTGGGCCGCGCTGCACCTGGCCGCTGTTCGCCATGAACTCGCCGCACTCCAACCGCTGATCGACCACAGGAGGCATTTGTGCGCGGAGCATTCGCCACGTCTGCGTATTCTATACCATATGGTTCGAGCGGCCGGTCTTGAAAATGCCACCGCCGTAGTACATGAACATCCTCCATGGATTCACTTCAAAGCACAAGCTCTTGTAGAAATGCGAAGTCTGGGGGGAGACCGAGGTTACATACGGAGGAAAACGCCACCCCGGGCGCCACAGCGGCCGGAACATCTGATCCGGTATTCTAGCGGGATTGGCCTTTTTGTCAAGCTCTTTCCGGCTACAGTTTGTCGAGCTTTTGAAAACAACCGGGTCCCCGCTACCTAAAGCGAGCAAGATTCCCCGAAAGATGGCGACTCAGTTATCCAATCACTGATTACAGGTGATGATGAGGAACTCGGTTTCCTTGATATGCAAAGCGCTGCACATAAGAATTTTTCAGATTGCTTCATCGTGAACTGGTTTATAATGTCGCAGCAGCTGGAAAGCTATGCGCCGCAGCCCTATGCCTCCAGGCAATACTCTTGTACCTCCGAACTACTAGGCCTTAAACGGTTAATTAGTATGAAAACAGCAGATCAGCAGGTTTCAGCCGCACAGGGGTCTCGACCCTCATCTACTCTTTGTGTGCCGGATTTAGTACAGCGCCAGGCCGCCATCGCCCCCGACGCGTTGGCTGTGGCCGCCGGTTCCCAGCGTCTTAGCTATCAGCACTTGGAGCAGCGCTCCAACCAACTGGCGCATTACCTGCGCGGTGTGGGCGTCAAACCAGGCAGCGTGGTGGGTTTGTGCCTGCCCGCCTCCACCGACTTTCCCCTCTCCGCCTTGGCGATTTTCAAAGCGGGGGGCGCGTATCTGCCGCTCGAAACCAAGACCCCAAGTGCGCGCTTGCAGATGATGTTGGCCTCCGCCCAAGTCGCCGTGGTTGTGACCCATTCCAGCGTAATGGGATCGCTGTCGGGAAACGACAGAAAGCTGGTTGCGTTGGATCACTGCGCCGCCGAGATACGCCGCTGCTCTTCAGAACCACTCCCGGCTTCTGTCACTCTCGAGCAACTGGCGTATGTGATTTACACTTCGGGCTCGACCGGAACCCCAAAAGCCGTGGCCGTTGGCCATGACAGCTTGTTGAATTTGTGCCAGTGGCACAACCGCGCCTTCGCCGTGACCCCCCAAGATCGCGCCACGCAGCTGGCCTCGATTGGCTTCGACGCCGCGGTGTGGGAACTGTGGCCACACCTGGTGGCCGGAGCCAGCGTGCATCTGGTGGACGAAGCCACCCGCACCCAACCCGAACTCCTGCGCGATTGGCTGGTGCGGGAAAAGATTAGCATCAGTTTTGTTCCCACTCCGCTGGCCGAGCAGATGCTGCAACTGGCCTGGCCAAAAGAAACCGCGCTGCGCTTCCTGCTGACCGGCGCCGATACGCTGCACCATTATCCGCCCGCGAACCTGCCCTTTACCCTGGTCAACAATTATGGGCCGACGGAATGTACGGTAGTCGCGACCTCGGCGCCCGTGTTGCCGCAAAAGTCGGCAGAGCGGCTGCCGGCCATTGGCCGGGCCATCGACCACATCCAGATCTACATTCTGGATAACCAGAGGAAGCCCGTGCCTGCGGGAACGATTGGCGAGATTTACGTGGGGGGCGCGGGCCTGGCGCGGGGCTATCTGAACGACCCGGCCTTGACTGCGGAACGTTTCGTCCCAGATCCCTTCAGCACCCATGCCGCCGCCCGGTTGTATCGCACCGGCGATCTGGGGTGCTCGCTTCCCGATGGCCAGATTGCCTTTCATGGCCGGGGGGACGACCAAGTCAAGATTCGCGGCTATCGCATCGAACTGAATGAAGTGGTCAGCGCGCTCAATCAGCATCCGGCGGTGCGCGAGAGCGTGGTGGTGAGCAGCGAGAACGGCACGGGCGAGAAACGGCTGGTGGCCTACCTGGTCCCGCGGGCGGCTTTGCCGCCGCTCAGCGAACTGCGGGATTTCCTGGGCAAGCAATTGCCCGACTATATGCTGCCGGCAACCTTTGTCAGTCTGCAGGCCCTTCCGGTCGCAGCCAGCGGAAAAGTGAACCGTTCGGCATTACCCGAGCCGACCGAGGAAAACATCTTGCGCGAGGAAACCTTCCTCAGTCCGCGCACGCCCACCGAGCAGCGCGTGGCCGCGATCGTCGCCTCACTTTTAGGATTGCCGCAGGTCGGTCTGAACGACAACTTCTTCTATCTGGGCGGCAATTCGTTATTCGGAACCCAGGTGATCGCCCGCTTGCGCGATGCGTTCCACGTGGAACTTCCCCTGTTGACCCTGTTCGATCACCCCACGGTAGTCGATCTGGCAGCCGCCGTGGAACGCCTGATGCTGGCCAACCTCGACGCCATGAGCGAAGAGGAGGCCCAGCGCCTCCTCGCCCTAAACACCCAGCAACCCGAGCTATGAGCCCATCCCCCGACACCGCTATTGCAAGAAGCACAGGAGCCAGTGCTCTAAGTCTCTACCATCTTCTGGACCCGGAAGTGCTGGCCAATCCCTATCCCTTGTTTCGTCGTCTGCGCACTGAGGACCCGGTCCACTGGGACGCCTTCCTACACACCTGGGTCGTAACACGCTACGTAGACGTACAGAACGTGCTGCATAGCTTCTCGGCGGAGCGCACGCACACACCGGAAAAACTGAAGGCCATGGGCCTGGCGCAGATGGGCCCTCTCGCCCAGTTGATGGTCAAGCAAATGCTTTTCATGGATCCGCCAGCGCATACGCGCTTGCGAAGCCTGGCATCGCAGGCCTTCAGTCCGGCTCGCGTCGAGGTACTGCGAGCACACATTCGTGAGATCGTAAACCGGCTCCTGGATGCGGTGCAGGCTAAAGGCCAGATGGATATCATTGGCGATCTGGCCGAGCCTCTCCCAGGGATTGTCACTGCGGAGATGCTGGGCGTCCCGACCAGCGACCGCCATCAGCTCAAAGCCTGGTCCGCTGACTTCGCGGAGATGCTGGGAAACTTTCAGCACAATCCCGAGCACGCTCCGCGCATGCTGCGCACTGTGCAAGACATGACCGCTTATTTTCGCGATCGCGTTCGAGAGCTGAAAGACATTCCACGCGAAGGATTGGTCCACTCCCTCATGACTGCGGAAATAGATGGCGACCGGTTGACTGAGGAAGAAGTTGTCGCGAACAGTATTGTGACCATGGTCGGGGGCCAAGAGACGACGACGAATTTGATTGGCAACGGTGTGCTCACCCTGTTGCGCAATCCCGATCAAATGAAAAGACTGGAAGATCGATCGTTGATCCCGACGGCCGTGGAGGAAATGTTGCGCTACGAAAGTCCCAGCCAGCACACCGGACGTCTGGCTCCGCAAGACGTCGAGTGGGAAGGCAAAGTGATCCGCAAGGGACAAGCGGTCATGGCGGTGATGGCGGCGGCGAACCGCGACCCCGACCGCTTCCCTGATCCCGACCGTTTTGATGTTACCCGTGCCGATAACCGCCACCTCGCCTTTGGATACGCTGCTCATTTCTGCTTCGGTGCGGCGCTGGCGCGCGTGGAAGGGCAGGAAGCATTTGAGGCCATGGTTCGCCGTTTGCCGGGTCTCGAGTTGCAGCCGGGCCCGCTGGTCTGGCGAAATAATCTGGGGCTTCGGGGTCTCGCCGCTTTGCCGGTAAAGTTTGAAGCGTCTCGCGCCGCGAGTTGAAAGCAGGATCGGAATCTTGGATTTAAAAAACGCGCGCCTCTCCGAGGCGAAGCAGAGGCTGCTCGAGATACAGAGGCGGGGTGGCCTTGCATCCGCTGCTGCTGTATCTGAACCGAAGCGCCGTGCGCGAGAAATTCCGACGCCCTTGTCGTTTGCACAAGAGCAAGTTTGGCGTCTCGACCAAACTGCGGGCAGCCTGGCGCCACTTCACAACGAATCCATTACTATTCATCGCCACGGCGTTTGCGACATTGCAGCACTCGAAGCCAGCCTGGCGGAAATCGGCAGGCGACACGAGATTTGGCGGACCACCTTTGAAGCGATTGCGGGACAGCCCGTGCAGATTGTTCACGATGCGCCTGCAACTTTCAAATTACCGGTAACCGATCTTAGAACTCTGTCGGAAGGCGAACGAGAAAAGAAATCGCTTGAGTTTGCGACCCAGGACGCGAGCCAGCCTTTGGATCTGAAGCATGGCCCACTATTCCGGGTCCGGCTCGTTACCCTGGACGATACCGAGCACCGCCTGTATTTGACCGCCCACCAGAGCATTGTTGATGGGATCACGGTTTTCGATATTTTTCCATCCGAGCTGACGGCTCTCTATGAAAGTTTTGCGGCGGGCAAGCCTTCACCTTTGCCCCCGTTAGAGAGTCAGTACGCAGACTTCTCCGATTGGCAGCGTCGAAGCATCACTGGCGAGGCGATGGAGAAACAATTGGCCTACTGGCAAGCGCAACTGACTGGCGAGTTGCCGATTTTGCGGTGGCCCAATAACGGTGCGCGGCCCCCTCACCAAACTTTTCGTGGTGCGCTGCACCCGTTCAAACTGACTCAAGAGTTAACCGAATCTCTCAGAGATCTGGGCCGGCGAGAAGGTGCAACCCTCTTCATGATTTTGCTTGCCGGATTGGCAGCGTTGCTGCACCGCTACACCCGTCAGGAAGACATCATCGTGGGCACCTTGGCACCCTCTGGCCGCAAACAGATTGAGTTCCAACGATCCATGGGATACTTCCTCAACCCCGTCGCATTGCGTGCGAATCTATCCGGAAATCCTTCGTTTTCCTCGTTACTCGGCCAGATGCGCGACGTTACCCTGGGTGCCATCTCGAACGACGACGTGCCGCTCCAGTTGATTGCGGAGAGACTTCAGGTAAGGCCCGATCCCAGCCGCAGTCTTCTCTTTACTGTAGCGCTATCGGTCGCGCCCGACGTTCCTCAACTGCCGCCCGGATGGAGCATGACCTATATGGATGTCGAAAGTGGCGGAGCCCGATGGGATCTGTATCTCGAGTTGAACGATCGCATGGGCGGAATGATTGGCCGTGCCCAGTACAACCCTGACCTCTTTACCACCACCGCAATCACTCAGACCTTGGAAGATCTCCGCCTGCTGCTGCAAAAGGTCATAGCTGACCCGGCACAGCGCATCAGCAGCCTGGGAGACGCAACCGGAACATCGTCCCGGTAACAGTTGCGCTTGCCTCTGTTCTATGCGTCGGTGCGGAGGCCCAAGCCCCCAAGAGTGGAGAGAATCCACGACCGTCTTTCACTTAAGGCCGAAGGCGTAAAGGTTGCCGTCGATGGCCCAGGGCTCCAGGCTTTGTCCCAGTTAGAATCTTGAAATTAGCTCACCGTGAGCGAGCACAAGCTGGAATCCCCATCAAACAGCGAGGTCTCCCAGACGGCTGCGTTCTTGAGACTCCCGGCCAGCGAAGCATTATTCGGTTTGTAATAGGACGTCCACGTGGGCAACTGACGCCGGTGAGGAGAAAGACCTTCCAGTTTTCTTTCCAACGCCGGGGTAAGGCCAATCAGTTCGAGCATGTGGATGGACTCTCGCCGGCAACGATGCAGGGCCGCCTGCAGCATGGCCGTAAGCAGGTCGGGCACCCTTTCCTGCTCCAGACATTGAAAATCGGCCAGACGTACGCGCGTGAGCCCGGTTTCCAAACTATCCTGACGCAAAAACACTGAGTACGCTGCCAACCCGGAGTTGCCTTCTACTATGTAGATCCACGCCGCGTTTTGCTGCAGGGCAAACTTGAAGTGCCACTCCAGCGCTTCGCGGCTGCGAACTCCGAGCAGCAGATTGGATTTCTTCTTCCTCAGATCCGCCCAAAAAGCCTCGAAGCGATCATCGAAGGAGGCGCACGAGACCACCGTGACTGCGGTGCTGTTTCCCTGGAAGCGACTTCTCCTGGCCTGATCGCGAAGAAATAACCCCACCGAAAGTGGATAGCTCAGCGGCTTGGCCAGCGCCACGCCCTTTCTGCGCAAAAAACTCTGGGTGAAGCCTTGGCAATGGGTAATCCAATACAGAGCCCGATCCCAGGCGCCCACGGGCACGCGGACCCCCCGAAAAATACTGTAGGCAGCTGCGGCCTCGGCGCTTACGGTCGTGTTCAGGAACAGATCCACGTTGCGCTGTTGGAAAAACGTTCCCAGTAGCAGCGGCGAGTACGGTCGACAAGCCGTATCCACCACCCACGCTCGGGTCGCAACCGCGAGCAGCCTCTTACCTTCGAGCTCATAATTCAGCGGAATATTGCCGAGATAACCAGAGATCCCTCCCTCACCGTCCGCCAGCACCCATCCCATGGGAACCTTGCCTTTGATTTCACGGTAGGCGGGATTGTCGGTCCAGAGATGCGTCCATTCCGGATAGCTCTCGAAGTACAGATGGTACTTGGACGCCAACGCGGCTAGGAGGGGATAATCCTCAAAGCGAGCCTCACGCAATTTCAGCGCCTTCGGCGATCTCGGGATGGAAGCGGGTTGGATTCGAGCATCGGCACTCATGAGTAGGACACTGCGTGGAACGGATTGCCAATAACCTTATTACGAAATTACGAAGGATTTCGGCAATCAAGAACCGGGCGGAGCCTGGAGATTGACAGAACCGCTCACGGCCAGCGCAACTATAACACAGCCCGCAGCAATGACGATGGACCTCCCGCTTTTCAACCTATGACCCTCTCTCCCGACACCGCGATTGCCAGTTGATGCACGTTGCCAAGGCCCGTTCCATTCAGCAGTTCATCTTCTCAGGACGCGCGAATTGTCGGGAACCATGGACGCCGGGGGCGGGGTTGATCCAACCCCAACCACCGAAAATGCGTCTCAAATATTTCTCTTGCGAGTGGAATTACGGTAAACAGGGTTTGTAGCAGGCAATCGAGGACACCGTGGTGCGAAAAATCTTAGGTCGACCCGGAATAATATTGCTCAGTGGGCTGCTCCTTTGCACCATTGGCATGCTGGCCCTGATGGGCGGTTGCGGTGGGGGGTCTTCGTCGTCGTCGAACCCACCTCCGCCGCCACCAAAACAGAACACTCCCGTTCAGCACGTGGTTATGATCATCCAGGAGAATCGTACCCCGACCAATTTGTTCGGGGCGGATCAGAACCTGATCAAAAACGGCGCGCACCTGGTTAGCAGTGGCAGTTGTCACGGAACCACAATTCCGCTCACACCTTTACCAATCGATATTTGTACCGATCCGGCTCACATACATACCGCGTGGATTCCCATGTACGACGGGGGCAAAATGGACGGTGCCTGCGATATTCCGCCTGGCCCGAAGCCAGGGTGCGTTCTTCCCCCGTGTTCTGATACCAACTATCAATATTGCCCGCAGTATACCTATGTTCCGAATACAACGTTTGATGGGGTTCATGGCATCCTGGACCCGTACTTTCAACTCGCCGAGCAGTACGGGTTCGCCAATTACATGTTTCAAACCAATCAGGGACCGAGCTATTCCGCCCATCAATTTCTTTTCTCCGGAACCGCGGCCCCAATCGCCTACCCGACAACCTATTACGACTATTTTGCGGACGAACATGTCTTTACGAATTCTCTCTCGTACAACCGCTACGGGTGCATTTCCGATTTGAACAGTTTTGTGCAGGAGGTGTCTCCGACGGGACAAATTGTTAATAATGGATACACTCCACCGAATCCTGTAGGCGCCAATGCTGGGTTTCCGTGTTACGAACATCGCACTCTGCCGGAGGTGCTGGAGCCGGCCGGCATCACTTGGCGCTATTACGGCTGGGAAGAGGATTCACGATGGACCGCGCCAAACTCCATCGATCACATTTGCCAATCCAGCGGTTTTGGGTCGACAGCCCATTGCGAGGGACCCGCGTTCACTAACGGTGAGGTGCAAACAACCCCAGCGCAGGTCTTGACCGATCTCGGCGTGAACGGAACCAGCACCCAGTCCTGCCAACTCCAGCAGGTGAATTGGGTGATTCCCGATGGCAGTTGGTCAGACCATCCCGGCGGCGCCAGTAAGGATGGCGGCCCCTCATGGGTAGCGGCAATCGTGAATGCCATTGGCGGGTACGATAACGCCGGCAACAAACTCCCGGTGCAGTGTAATTATTGGGCCAATACGGTCATCCTCCTGGTCTGGGACGATTGGGGAGGCTTCTACGACGACGTGAACCCGATCACGACCATCGGCGGTGGAAACCCTGGTTATGTCGGCGCTTCCGGCAACAACGGTCAACAGTACGTTTACGGATTCCGCGTGCCCTTAATCGTGATATCGCCGTACGCCAAGCAAGCCTATATTTCCGGACCGCCTTCGAATCCCACTTGCCCCAACTTCTACTGCCATGATTTTGGCAGCATACTGAATTTCATCGAGTACGCATTCGGCACCAATGGAAATTCGCTAGGCACGATTGGGCCTTCGCAGTGGCCGTATGCCGACTCTTTCGTTCAGGACACGGCGGCTGCCCCGAACAACTACTCGCTTTACGATTTCTTCAACTGGAGTCAAACGCCGCGCGCTTTTGTGCCGATCACTGGCGCCAAGTACTCGACAACCTGCTTTCTTAATCCGAGTAGCTGCATGACGGGCTTTGTTGCCTCGGCTCCTGACAGCGATTGACGAAGCCAAATCATATCGTTCACTGCACGGCCACTTCACTGCGTGACAGCAACGCATTTCCCACAATGGGACGGAGTTTACTGTTTAGTAACTGGGTACCCCCCCCTCCCCCCTTTATTTTGCAAAATATTGAAAACACTGGCTTTATTTTACGACTATGTGCTAGATCTTTGAGTTTACAGGAGTTACGCGCAAAATCTAGACAACATTGGAGTTACGGCGGGGGCGACGTCCCGTTTTGGAATTGAGCGGGCATTTTGGGAGGCCGAAACTCTGGAGGCGTCCTCGAACCGGATCGGGTTGTCGAAGATCGACGATTCTCTTACAGATAATGTAAGCCATACTAGGTTATCCGATGTTGAAGCATGTGGTCAATCACAAAAGTGGACGCGGAACTGACGGTTCGAGTGGGTACGCCGCGATGCGGCCGTGGATACAATGAGGCGCAGGTTAGCGCCCAAAAACGGGAGGAACCTCGGGCACAGGGCAACAGCTCGCCGCCCGTCAGTGAGTGTAATCGCTTTATCGTCAAGTATCGGCTTGCGTGAGATCAATTCCTGTCAGATGTAGCGGCCACAGGATCCTCGCGTCGCCAGATCGACAATCCCGGTGCTCCTAGCGCCAACATACTGAGCGTAGCCGGTTCGGGAGTGGGCGACGTGTGCGTTGCAGGAACCGGTTGAGCATCATCGTCAGGGCCTTTGGTCGCGCCTGCGATGATCGCTTTGCCGGGGATGGTTTCGTAAGCGTAGCCGGTCACAACTGCCCTGACATAAGGGGGCAGGTCGTTTCTGCTAACTTTTACTCTCGCCCATCCGAAATGGATCTTCCCCTTGATAAGGAACTTGAGGCCAAGATAACGCGTCACGTTCCGCCATGCGCCGTAGCGGTACGAGTCAATATTGAGTCCGTACATGAATTCGCCCGCCGGGTAATCCTTCTGAAATCGTCCTTTCGGTCCTATTTGAGTGCCCTTGGGCAGGGCACCAGCGCATAGTTCTCTCGAGCTAAAAGAGCAAGCTGCTCCCCAGATCTCGTTAGCCTGCTTTGTCGGCTTGGCTCTCAGGAAATCAAACCACTTGGACGATACGCTCGAGAACTTGTCGCTCAATCCAAAATCGGCTACACCATCGTGGTTAAGGTCGAAGGTAATCAAGCCGCCGTTCTGGACGATCTTCAGGTTCGCAGGCGTATAAACAATTTTTGCCGCTGCGGACTGACTCAACGCGAGCACTCCTATTCCAGCTGCGCCCGCCGCGAGGGCATACATGTTGAGCCGCTGTTGGGTTGAATCGGCTAGCTTGGCGGGTGTCTTTGAGCGCCGGGAATAGGGGTTCATAGCCCTCCTTCAAGAACGGGTATGTATTTTCCCTCCAACTCGGCACGATTGCAATACCATAGATACCGTATTGTGAAGAACCGACCTTCTTGCTTGCAGTTGTTGCTGTGACTAGGCCATTACACGTTTTGACCTCTTGTCAATGAGCGAAATGGTATTTCAACAGTGATCTCTGGCTTTGCGCTGTGGCCCTCGCCATCACCGCACATCAAGACGTGCCCCCTGTCACTGACAGGACGCGCTCCCTCGTTAATGATCAATACGTTCCGCTTCCCCGAAGAGCAGACCCCACTGGGACGCAGCACCCCCTGATGCGAAACGATCCGAATTTCCAGGGAAAACGTATTTCCGTCATACAAGTTTATTTTTGGAGGTTAGTCATGAAAAGAACCAGCATCGTGGTTTTGATTCTATGTGTGTGCCTCATGCCCGTGGCATGGGGACAGCCGCTAACCTGCAAGGCCTACACCCCGTGGGCCGAGTTCCACAGGCACAACATGCAGCGCTGGAACCCGTGTGAAAAGGTGCTCAACGTCGACAACGTTGGAGGCCTCCAGCAGAAGTGGAGCTACTTCATTGGCGTCACAAATAGCTCGCCCATCGTGGCGAATGGGGTGGTCTATATCGGCTCGGACAGCGGAATCTTATATGCCCTGAAGGCCAGCACCGGCGGCAAGGTGTGGAGCTACCAAACCGCCAGCGGTGGCCAGAATATTTCCTCGCCGGCAATCGCGAATGGAATAGTTTATTACGGCTCGATCGAGGGCCTGGTGTACGCGCTGAAGGCCAGAACCGGCGCCAAACTCTGGACTTACCAAACCGGCGCCGACGTCGAGTCCTCGCCCACAGTCGCGAATGGCGTGGTTTATATTGGCTCGGACGACGGCAGCGTATACGCGCTCAATGCCAGCACCGGCGCCAAGCTGTGGAGCTACACCACCGGCGCCAACGTGCATTCCTCGCCCGCCGTAGCGAATGGTGTGGTGTATGTCGGCTCGTTAGACGGCAACGTTTACGCACTGAACGCCAGCACCGGCACACTACTGTGGACCTACAACACTGGCGGCGAAGTGTTCTCCTCACCCGCCGTGGCAAAAGGTATAGTTTATGTCGGCTCCGATGACGGCAACGTGTACGCCCTCAATACCAGCACTGGCGCTAAGCTGTGGAGCTACTACCTTGCCGGAGGCTATCCGCAGTATTCTTCGCCCGCCGTGGCGAATGGCGTGGTTTATATCGGAGCGGGAGACGACAACGTCTACGCCCTGAAAGCCAGCACCGGCGCCTTTCTGTGGAACTATTACACTGGCAACGAGGTAGGTGACTCGCCCGCCGTGGCGAACGGCGTGGTTTATGTTGCCACGTACAACTGGGTTGTCTACGCACTGCATGCCCGCACCGGCGCTGAGCTGTGGAACGCCTACCTTGGCGGGGGAGCCGTGAGTTCCTCTCCCGCGGTAACGAATGGCGTGCTGTACGTCGGCTCAACCAACGGCAACTTTTACGCCTTCGGCCTGAAGTAAAGGACGGTCGGGGCAGGCAAGGGCAGCTTCCAAAGGCTCCGGCCTGAAGATGCTTCAACCCGACTTCAACCTCAAGTTGTTCGAGCCGGTCGCAACACGGTCAGGCGCGAAGCTTTGAGGCTTACAGGGATAACTGTCGCAAACGGGGCATAGCACCCGTATCACTGCCCCACTCAAGCCAAAAGACGGCTTGAGTGGGCCAGCGGCCATGATCGCCAGTTGCGGGTTCGAACCCGCAACATCTTCACGAGAATTGAATCGCTACGGTGCGTACTGGCTATAGGTGTTGCTGTATTGTGCAAGTATCGCCCCGCTGGTCAGGTAGAGCTCGGCTTGCACAGTGTGTGTTCCGTGGGCTACTGTCAGGACGTTGGTGAAGGAACCGGATACGTATGAACCATCGGACGGCACTGCGCCTTGGAATGTGCAGATGCCTGCGCCGATGGTTCCGTCAAGGTTGGTGCAGATGCCCCATTCGACGCCGCTGCTTGACTGGCCACCAGGTTCCGCGAAGCTCGTCACCACAATCGTGCACCCCGCAGTATTGCCGCAGGTGATGCTGACGGGGCTATCAATCGCCGTGAATCCGGAGCCATCGCTTGCACTGGGCGCACCGATGTCGACATATGTGTGAGTCAATTTGTGATTTACGGCAGGCGGTAAATTGGGCAGTTTCTGGCCCAGGATCGGGCTGCCCGCGACGTATCGCTCTTCCGCTCGAACGTGGTAATGGGTTCCAAACAACGCGACGGCTAAGGCAATTGCAATACAAATTGGGATCAGCTTTCTCATAGGTTTCTCCTTAGGACTGTTTCCTTTCCATTTTGGATTCTGGGGCAAGAACTGTGCAGCCATGGTCGAATCTCCCCACTGAAGATTCTTCCCTAAACGCATCGCGAAGTGTATACCACAACCGATCACTGTCAAGATGCAAGTATTTGCACCTCCCTATGGTTCACGGACGGCTCCGTAGCCAGGGCATCGGGGCGGTCCGCCTGGCCCCGTCGCACTTGGCGCTGCTGGCGGGCCTCCTCCAGCTTCCGGTCGCGCTCCGCGTGGATCGTGCCCTGCCGACCCGTGAGCATGTCGTTCGGCGTCACGTACCCGATCGCGCTGTGCAACCCGTCGGGTAGTGGCGAAAGCTGCACTCCCAGTCCGTTGGAACGCAATCTGAGGCTACAATTCTAACTGGGCTTGACTCCGCGACGTGGGCAGTCCGATACAACTCAAAACCATTGAATATGCGTCCTAAGTACGCCCCCGAGTGGAATTGCGGGAACCAGGGTTTATAGCAGCATCCAGGACAAATGAGGAACACGGCTATGCGAAAGATGTTAGGGCAACCCGGAACGATATTGCTCTGCGGGTTGTTGCTTTGCGCCATGGGCCTGCTGGCGATGATGGGCGGTTGCGGAGGAACATCGTCGTCGAGCCAGACTCCGCCTCCGCCACCACCAGCAGCCAAGATCCAGCACGTGGTAATCATCTTCCAGGAAAACCGCACGCCCGACAACCTGTTTCACGATCCCGTCCTCATGCAGCGCGGCGCGGACATCGCGAGTTCTGGGATTGATTCCAAGGGCAACAAGATTACGCTGACCCCGACCACTTTGAGCACCGACTACGACATGGGCCACAGTCACAAGTCATTCCTGGAGGCGTACGACAACGGCAAGATGGACGGGGCCGATCTAGATTCGGTGACATGTAATGCGGGCGCTCCGCCAACTTGTCCTCCACCCATCCCCGAGTACCAGTACGTCCAAGCCAGCGATGTAGGGCCCTATTTCCAACTCGCGGAAACCTATACTTTCGGCGACCGAATGTTCCAGACCAACCAGGGACCCAGTTTCCCGGCCCATCAATTCATCATTTCCGGCACTTCGGCGCCGACCCCACCCGGTGAGCAAAACAGCGATTTGTTCAACGCCGAGAATCCGATAGGGGTCCCAGGTGCGTTAGGCAACACCGGCTGTACGGCACCTGCGGCGGAATTCGTTAACATGATTGACCCCGGCGGCAGCGAGTCGATAGAGATGTATCCCTGCTTTGATCATCCGACGTTGACTGACATTTTCGATGCCGCGAAGATCAGTTGGCGATATTACGCCCCCTCGCCGGGTTCCATCTGGACCGGACCGAATGCGATTCAGCATTTGTGTGTCCCAAACGTTGCCCCGCCGAACGGGACCTCCTGTACAAGTTCTGAGTACAAGAGCAACGTGATCTTTCAAAACACACAAGTCTTGACCGATATTGCGAACGGCCAGCTGGCCAGCGTGAGCTGGGTCATCCCCACGGGGCAAGAATCTGATCATGCGACAATTAATAACGGGTCGGGGCCATCGTGGGTGGCGTCGGTGGTGAACGCCATCGGCAACAGCCAGTACTGGTCCAACACTGCCATCATTATTAGCTGGGATGATTGGGG
>Ga0209415_10006084_pt1 | contig 21546 bp, 20 predicted proteins | sample PeaSoiSIISIP2007_FD_187696 | JGI IMG/M metagenome (GOLD analysis project Ga0209415, IMG submission 187696) | Peat soil microbial communities from Weissenstadt, Germany - SII-SIP-2007 (SPAdes) (version 2) | ecosystem: Environmental > Terrestrial > Soil > Wetlands > Peat | place: Germany... | reverse complement strand
GCGGTGATGATGCCGGGTCCGACGACGGAGAGGAACAGCAAGACCGAGCGCCACGCGTTTGGCCGGCGTGCGGCGAAGGATCGACCCGCTTCTTGCTCTTTCACCATATAAATGCGAAGACCGCCGGCGGTGTCGTTCGCTCAACGGTCATGAAGTCGCGGGTATGCCGATGGTCATTTCCCAGCGCCCTCATGCGTTGAGTTTTGGCACGACGCGCCATAAAGTCGGAGCGACTTAGCCGTCTTAGATACCGCCTTATTTCGGCGGTGCCTGGTCACCCATTGGGGTCTCTCGACCTTTCCGGGTAGCGGCTTTTCTGCGTGTCGACGCCTCACCTAACGAGGTCTGTCTGCGCCGATTCTACCTCCGTCCCGTCCGGTGCGTCAACCCCTGCGCGGGAAAAGCAAAACCCCCGGGCGTCGCCCAGGGGTCTGGCCATCGGTTCTCGGCGGTCGAATGAATTCGACCGCTACATGGGTAGGGTTACTTCTTTTTGCCTTTGTTGACGCTCTCGCGCAGATCTTTACCGGGATGGAACGCCGGCACCGTGCGCGCGGCGATGACAAGCTTCTCGCCGGTCTTGGGGTTGCGGCCTTCGCGCGCCTTGCGCTTGCGCACCTCGAAGCTGCCGAACGGGATGAGCTGCACCTTTTCGCCCTTTTGCAGTGCGCCCTTGATGGACTCCAACAGCGTATCGACGATGTGCGTGACGTCGCGCTTGGTCAGCTCGGTCTTCTCCGCCACTTCCTCGATCAGCTCAGCCTTGGTCATTATATTCACCCCTCCAACATGTCGACACGATCACAAATGAAATTGTGCGTTGTCATGGTTTTAGGCGAGGGCCGCGCGATTCCTGCCCTCGACGCGCTTCAACGCTTTATTTCATCGAACATTGCCGCGACTGCTCGCAGCGCGAGAAGGTAGGATTCGGCTCCGAAACCGGCGACGGTTCCGTCGACGACGGGCGACATCACCGAGCGGCGGCGAAACGCCTCGCGCGCGTAGATGTTGCTCAGGTGCACTTCGACTTTCGGCACAGCCACGGCCGCCAGCGCATCGCGGATCGCATAGGAGTAGTGCGTGTACGCGCCCGGGTTGATGATGATGGCGCTGCCGGCCGCCCCCGCAGCGTGGATGCGCTCGATGATCTCGCCTTCGCTTTGATGCTGGCTGATCTCGACCTGGAGCCGCAGTTGTTCTGCTAAAGCGACGATCGCAGCGTCGGTCTGCGCCAGTGTCGTCGAACCGTAGACGCCGGGCTCGCGCGTCCCCAACGCGTTGAGATTGGGGCCGTGGAGCACGACGACGCGACGGTTCATCGCGGCGCGGTTCGGCCGATGCGCGCGCGAAACCTAGGACGAAGGGCGCGTGCACGCCGCCCCAAAAGCACCGCGGCATGAGTCGCGACTACGCCGCCAGCGCCACTCTTGCGGGAGAGACTGCCCGCATCGTCGCGGCACGGACCACCGACATCGTACGCGAAGCGCAGGCGCGCCACGACTGCTCGCCCACCGTCACCGCAGCGCTTGGCCGCCTGCTCACCGGAGCCGCGCTGCTCGGCATCGGGTTGCGCGGTAGCGAACGGCTCACGTTGCAGATCAGCGCCGATGGTCCGGCGCGCTATCTGGTCGCCGATGCCATGCCGGGCGGACGCGTGCGCGGGTATCCCGGCCGTGCGCGAGCTGAAGTGCCGCTCAACGCGTTGGGCAAGTTCGATGTCGGCGGCGTCATCGGGCGCGGATCGCTGCACGTGACGCGCATCTACGACACCGGATTGCCCTACACGAGCGCCGTGCCGTTGCGCAGCGGCGAGATCGGCGACGACCTCGCCTACTATTTCGCCAACTCGGAGCAGGTGCCAAGCGTCGTTGCGGTCGGCGTGTTGGCAAATCCCGATGGAGTGCTCGCCGCCGGCGGCATCATCGCGCAGCTGCTGCCGGGCGCACAGACTTCGACCATTGAGAAGCTTGAAGCGGCGGCGCGCAGGCTCGGCCAGGTCAGCACGCTCGTGCGCGCCGGCATGTCGCCTGAAGAGATGATCGACGAGGTGGGCGCGGGGCTGTCGCCGCACGTGCGCCATCTCCAACCGCTGGCGTTCTCATGTCCATGCGATCGCGCGCGCGTGGCGCGCGCGCTGGTGACGCTCGGGTCGCAGGCACTGGCCGAGATGGCGGCCGCCGGGTCGGACACCGAGGCGACCTGCGATTTCTGCGGGCAGCGCTACTACTTCTCACCGGACGAGGTCGGCCAGATCCTCGCGGGAGCGAGCGCGGACCGCGCGAGCGAGCCTGGAGCGGGCTAGGGCTCCGTCTGCCGGATGCGGACGAAATGATGGTTGCCGCGCTGGAGCACCCTGCCATCCCATGAATCTTCGGCCTGCTGCGCGTCGTCCACGCGCTTGCCATCGAGCTTGACCGCGCCCTGTTCGATCAAACGCAGCCCCTCGCGATTGGATCCGGCGAGACCCGTCATCACCAGCAGCTTCAAGACGGTTAGTCCCTCGCGATCGATGGTCAGCTGATACTCGCGCATGTCTTCGGGTATTTCTTTGCGCACGACGGTCTTCTCGAAATGCGTGCGCGCTTCGAGCGCGGCCTCCGCGCCGTCATACAGCCGGACGATCGCTTCGGCGAGCAGGAGCTTGGAGTCGCGCGGGGCCAGCGCGAGCGCGGTTTCGATCTCGCGGTCGTCGGCTGCGGTGGCCAGCTCCCAGTAGCGGCGCAGCAGGACGTCGGGCAGCGACATCACCTTGCCGAACATCTGCGCAGGCGCCTCGCGCAGCGCGATGAAATTGTTGAGGCTCTTGCCCATGCGCTGCACGCCGTCCGTGCCTTCGAGGATCGGCAGCGTCATGCAGATCTGCGGCGCCTGCCCGAACTCTTCTTGCAGCCTGCGGCCCATCAGCAGATTGAACAGCTGCTCCGTGCCGCCAAGCTCGACGTCGGCTTTGACCGCGACCGAGTCGTACCCCATGCCCAGCGGATACAGCAGCTCGTGCAAACCGATCGGCTCTTGCGCGAAGTAGCGCTTGCTGAAGTCGTCGCGCTCGAGCATGCGCGCCACCGTCGTCTTGCCGGCGAGCTCGATCAGGTCGCCGAATGAGAGCTTGCCCAGCCACTCGCTGTTGTAGCGGATCTCGGTCTTGTCCATGTCGAGGATCAGGCCCGCCTGCTCCGCGTACGTCTTCATGTCATTGACGATGTCTGCGCGCGAGCGCGGCTTGCGCGCGTCGGCCCGGCCGCTCGGGTCGCCGATCTGTGCGGTGAAGTCGCCGACGATGAGGATCGCCTGATGGCCAAGATCCTGGAACTGGCGCAGCTTGCGCAGCACGACGGCATGGCCGAGATGGAGCTGCGGGCCTGTCGGATCGATGCCGAGCTTCACGCGAAGCGGCCGCCGTTCGGCAAGCCGCTTCACCAGATCTTCTTTGGATACCACGTCGACGCAACGGCCGCTCAGAACGTCAGCCATGCGCGTGCTTGCGCGGTCGATCATCAGCGCAGAGTTACTATAGTGACGCCGGAGCCGCCTTCACGATCGCCTGCCTGGGCAAGTCCGGCGACCTGCGCATGGCCCCGCAGGAACTCGCGAATCCCCTTGCCGAGCTGGCCGGTGCCTTTGCCGTGGATGATGCGCAGTTCGGCGGCGCCGGCGAGGCTCGCGCTATCGAGCGCTTTGTCGACCAGCGGCATCGCCTCATCGACGCGCATGCCGCGCACGTCGATCGCGCTCGGCGCGTCGCTTGCGAGCGGAACGTTTGCGGCGTTCGGTCGAATGAATTCGACCGCTCTATCGCTTCGCGACGGTCGAGTAAACTCGACCGCTCCAGGTCCCTTTCCGACATCGGCCCCGAGCTCGGAGCGCGGCACCACGACCTTCACCGAACCCATGTTGACCAGCGCGTCGCGATCGTAGAGCTCGGCGACGGTGCCGGGCGCGCCGAAGCTGCGCACGTAGACGCGGTCTCCCGGCTGCAGCTGGCGCGCCGCGGGATCGCCAGGCTCGGCGCTTTGCAAGCCGAGGCTCTTGCGCATATCTTCAAGCGTCTTGCCCAGATCCGCGGCCGGCGCCGCTGAACCGCTTTGACGCCGGCGCGATTCGCCGCTGCGCGCGGCGCGCTCCATCAGCTCGGCGCGGACCTGGCGCACGGCGTCATCGAGCACGGCAGCCGCTCGATGCTCGAACTGCTTGCGCTCGCGTTCGAACGCAGCCGCCTGATCCACGAGCTGGCGTTCCAGGCCGCTTGCCTGGGCACGCAGGGTTTCGAATTCGGCCTGGCGTTTGATCAACTCGGCGCGCTCGGCGGCAAGCCCTTCAAACGCGCTTTCAAGGCGGCGGCCCTCTTCCCCGAGGAGCGTTTCCGCCCGCGCGATCATGCGCGGCGGCAGACCGAGCGCCCGCGCGAGGGGAAAAGCGAGCGATTGGCCGGGCACGCCGATGGCGAGCACGTAGGTCGGCGCGTTGGTCGCCGCGTCGAAGAGCATCGAGGCGTTGGCCACGCGCTCCGTCGCCGCAGCGAAGACTTTGAGCTGCGTGTAGTGCGTGGTGACGACCACCCGCGCACCTGCCGCGAGCAGCGCTTCGATGAAAGCCTGAGCGAGGGCCGCGCCCGCGACCGGCTCCGTGCCGCTGCCGATCTCATCGACGAGCACCAGGCTTCCACTGGAGGCGCTATTCAGCGCCGCGCGCAGCGCTTCGAGATGCGCCGAAAACGACGACAGGTTCTGCGCGATCGACTGCTCGTCGCCCAACACGCACACGATGCGATCGAACCAGCCGATCTCGGTGCCGGGCAAGGCCGGAAGCGGAACGCCCGAGTACGCGAGCAGGCAGAACAGACCCATCGTCTTGAGCGCGACGCTCTTGCCGCCCATGTTCGGGCCGCTGATGACCAGCGCGTCGAAATCCGCGCCGACTTCGACGTCGAGCGGTTTGGCGGCTCGCGTGAGCAACGGATGGCGCCCGCCGACGATGCGCAGCGCGTGGCGTTCGCTCAAGGCGGGGCGCAGCGCGCTGTGCGCGAGCGCCCAGCGCGCCCGTGCGCCGACGACATCGAGCCGGGCGAGCAGCGCGGCGTTGGCTTGCAGCGCCTGTGCGTGCGCGCCGACGTGCGAGGTCAGCTGTGCCAAGATGCGGGCGACTTCTCTCTCTTCTGCAGATTCAAGCGCGCGCAGGCGGTTGTTCGCCTCGACCGAGGCCAGCGGTTCGACGTAGACGGTCGACCCCGACGACGATTCGTCATGCACGACACCCGCGAACTCCCCGGCGAACTCTTTGCGCACGGGCACGACGTAGCGCCCGGCGCGAACGGTGACGACGGCCTCCGAGAGCATCTTGGCGGTGCTCGGATTGCGCGTGATCGCGGCGCAGCGATCGCGGATCTCGTCATGCAGCACGCGCTGCTGCCGGCGGATGCGTGCGAGCTCCGCCGAGGCGGCGTCGGCGACGCGGCCCTCGGGCTCGATCGCGGCGTCGATGCGGCGCACCAGGTCGACGGTGTCCTGGCGCTTCGAAAGCAGCGTCTTAAAGGCGCCGCGCGGCGCCGCGAACGCATCGGCGGGCTGCTCTTTCGCGCTTGACGGACGCGCCGCGATGTTTCGGCCGACGCTGCGCAGCGCGCGCTCCGCCTCGGCGATCGCGCGCAGATCGGCGCCGGACAGCGTCGCGCCCTTGTGCGCTCGCGCGATCAGCTCGGTGACGTCGTCCGCACCGCCGAACGCGATGTCGCCGCCCGCATGGACGAAGGCCATCGCGTCCTCGACCAGCTCCTGCTCTTCTTCTGCTTGCGTTCGCGAGGCGAGCGGGGCGAGCGACGCAGCGGCGCGCTTGCCGGGTTCGCAGGTCGTCTTTGCGGCGATCTGCGCGACGACGTCTTCGAATTCGAGTGCGGCGAGCGCGTGCGCGTCAGCCAAGGCGCTCCTTGAGCATCGCGCGCACCATCTCCACATTGGCCTTGCCGCGCGAGAGCTTCATCACCTGGCCGACGATGAACTCGAACGCCTTCTCCTTGCCGGCCTTGTACGACGCGACGGACTCGGCGTTGGCCGCAAGCGCCTGGTCGACGAACGCGGCGACCGCGGCCGTGTCGGACGTCTGCGCCAGGCCTCGCTCTTCTATCACGCGCTTCGGGTCGGCTCCCTCGACGACGACCGGCTCGATCACTTCCTTGGCCGCTTTGCCCGAAATGGTGCCGTCGGCGACCAGCGCGATCAGCGCCGCCAGCTGCTGCGGGCGCAGCACGGCTTGCGCAAGTGTCAGCTCGTGCTTTTGGAGCACGCGACGAACGTCGCCCATCATCCAATTGGCAGCCTGCTTCGGATTGCCGCTCGAGGCTGCCACCGCCTCGAAGAACTGCGCGGTCTCACGCTCCTCGGTGAGGACGCCGGCGTCGTAAGCCGACAGGCCGAATTCGCGCACGTAGCGCTCGCGTTTGGCCGAGGGCAGCTCGGGCAGTTGCGCGCGCCAGCGCTCGAGCATGGCGCTGTCGAGCTCGAGCGGCACGAGATCGGGATCGGGGAAATACCGATAGTCGTGCGCTTGCTCTTTGGAACGCATCGAATGCGTGCTTCCGCTGGTCTCGTCCCAGCCGCGCGTCTCTTGCACGATCCGCTCGCCCGCACGCAGACACTCGCGCATGCGCGCGATCTCATAGTCGATGGCACGGCCGACCGAACGGAACGAGTTGAGATTCTTGATCTCGACTTTGGTCCCCAAGTCGGTGCTTCCCACCGGGCGGATCGAGACGTTGGCGTCGCAGCGCAGCGAGCCTTCGTGCATCTTGACGTCGGACACGCCGATGTACGACATGACGGCCTTGAGCTCGGTCAAGTAGGCTTCGGCTTCTTGCGCGGACGCGATCTCGGGCTCGCTCACGATCTCCATGAGCGGCACGCCGGCGCGGTTGAAGTCGACAAGGGTATATGCGGACTTGGCGATGCTTTCGCCCGCATGCACGTTTTTGCCCGTATCCTCTTCGAGGTGGATGCGCGTCAAACGAACCCGCTTGCCCGCCGGCAGAGTAATGCCGCCGCCGGTCGTCAGCGGCATGTCGTACTGCGAGATCTGATAGTTCTTAGGCATGTCGGGATAGAAGTAGTTCTTGCGATCGAACTTCGAGTAGGCCGCCACGTCGCAGCCCAGCGCCATGCCCGCCTTGCACAGGTACTCGACCGCTTTGGCGTTGGCGACCGGCAGACTGCCGGGGAAGCCGAGACACACCGGGCAGACGTTGGTGTTCGGCGGTGAACCAAACGCGTTGCGGCAGCCGCAGAACATCTTGCTCGCGGTGAGCAGTTCGACGTGCACCTCGAGGCCGATGACGGCTTCGGTGGCCTGCTCGCTCATCACGCCGCTCATGCGGCGGCCCCATGCACGGCGGGTTCGCGCGCCCACGCATGCTTGGTGGCCTGCTCGTAGGCGTGCGCGACCGCGAACATGCGTCCTTCTTCGAATGCCGGCGCCACGATCTGCAATCCGACCGGCAGATCCTTCACGTAGCCGCCGGGCACGGACAGCGCGGGAATGCCCGCCAGACTCATCGGGATCGTGAAGTAATCCATCAGATACATGGCCACGGGATCTTGCGATTTCGCGCCGAGCGCGAACGGCGGGCACGACACCGCCGGACACGCGATGACGTCCGCGCGCGCAAACGCGTCGTCGAAGTCCTTCTTCATCAGCGTGCGCACCTTCTGCGCGCGCACGTAGTAGGCGTCGTAATACCCCGAGCTGAGCGCATAGGTGCCCAGAATGATGCGGCGCTTGACCTCGGGCCCGAAGCCCGCCGCGCGCGTCCTCTCGAACATCTCGAAGACGTCGCTGCCCTCGACGCGCAAGCCGTATCGGGCGCCGTCGTAGCGCGCCAGGTTGGACGACGCTTCAGCAGGCGCGATGAGATAGTACGTCGCCAAACCGTATTTGGCGTGCGGCAGCTTCACCGGCACGAGGGTCGCGCCGAGCGCCTCGAGATCGGCATAGGCCTTTTTGTACAGCGCCGACATCGCGGCGTCCGCTGCGATGCTCTCCTCGAACTCGTCGACGATGCCGACGCGCACGCCTTTGAGGTCGGCGCGCAGCATCGCGGCGTAGTGCGGCACTTCGACGTCCGCGCTGGTCGAGTCCATCGGATCGTACCCGGCGATCGCCTCCAGCGTATCCGCGCTGTCGCGCACGTCGGCCGTCATCGGTCCGGCCTGATCGAGCGACGACGCGAAGGCGACGATGCCGTAGCGCGACACGCGCCCGTAGGTCGGTTTGACGCCCACGACGCCGCAAAAGGATGCGGGCTCCCGGATGGAGCCGCCGGTATCGGTGCCGAGCGCGATCGGCACGTTGCGCGCGCCGACGGTCGCGGCGCTGCCGCCCGAACTCCCGCCCGGCACGTCGGCCGGATCCCACGGATTGTGCGTCGGATGGTAGGCCGAATTCTCGCACGACGATCCCATGGCGAACTCGTCCATGTTCGTCTTGCCGACGATGATCGCGCCCGCGGCTTCGAGCCGGTCCACTACGGTCGCGGAGTACGGGGGAATGAAGTTCTCGAGGATCTTCGAGCCTGCCGTCGTCTTCACGCCCTGCGTGCAGAACAGATCCTTGACGGCGACCGGCACGCCTGCAAGGCGCCCGGGATCTTCGCCGCGCGCGACGCGAGCGTCGACCTCTCGTGCCCGCACGAGCGCCCGCTCCGGCGTGAGCGTCAGGTACGCCCGCAGCCGCGGCTCGGTCGCCGCGATCGCGTCCAGCGCCGCCTGCGTGACCTCAGCCGCGCTGGCCTTGCGCGCCATCACGGCGTCGCGGATGTCATGTCCGGTCTTCATCATCTATTCGAGGATGCGCGGCATCTTGAAGTACGGCCCTTCCGTGGCGGGAGCGTTCGCCAGCGCGTCGGCGTGGTCGAGGCAGGGGCGCACGACGTCCTCGCGCAGCACGTTGCGCAGCGGGATGACCTGTGCGGTCGCGTGCACGTGTTCGACGTCAAGCGCCTGCAGCTCGCGGATGAAATCGAACAGCCGCCCGAACTGCGCCGAGAAGCGCTCCGCTTCGGCGGCGGTCAGCTCGAGCCGCGCGAGCTTCGCGACGTGCGCGATGTCGATCGGTGTGTCTGGCATTCTATCCTTCGGTCGAATAAATTCGACCGCTCCATCTACGTTTATAAATTCGACCGCTCCATCTACGTTTATGAATTCGACCGCTCCATTCAGGCCCTGCGGAAGGTGACGAACACTTCGACGTGGCCGGTCTGCGGGAACATGTCGAACGGCGTCGCCCGCTCGATCGCGTAGCCACGGCCGCACAGCAGCTTCGCATCGCGCGCCAGCGTCGCCGGGTTGCACGATATATAGATGATGCGCTCGATGCTGTTGTCGGCCAAGGCCTCGAGGACCACCGGTTCGCACCCCTTGCGCGGCGGGTCGAGGATCACGGCTTGCGCGCCCGCGAGCAACGTCCGGCCGCGTTCGCCGCTGACCGCATCGGCAGCGCTCGCGTTCTCAAACGCGGCGTTGACCACGCCGTTGGCGGCGGCGTTTGCGGCGCATTCGTCGGCGGCTGGTTTGAACCATTCGACGCCCGTGCTCGCGATGCCGCGAAGTCCGAGGATCACGCCGAACGTGCCGACGCCGCAATACAGATCGACCACGCGCGTGACGCCGGCCAATTCTGCGACGAGGCGCTGCGCGATCAGTTCCAGGACCGCGGTGTTGATCTGGAAGAACGACGCGACGCCGAAGCGCAGCTTTGCGCCCGCGACGGTCTCTTGCAGGTTGGGCGAGCCCCACAGCGTCGCCGAGCGCTCGCCGAATAGCGCATTCTCGTTGTCCAGCTCCCAACTGATCGCCACACCGGACGTTTCGGGAATGCGGCGGCAAATCTCGTCGACATATGCACCGGCGGCTTTGTTTGGCTTTGGCCCATTGAAGGAGATCACCAATTCATCGCCCGTGGCGCTCGCGCGGGCGACGACGTGGCGAGCGAACGAGAACGGTTGCGGCGCGTCTTTAGCAAAGGCGACCAGCGCCTTGACCGCGGCGTCCAAGCGCGGCAGCAGCACCGGGCAGGACTCGATCGGAACGACGCGGTGGCTGCGCGCCTCGTAAAAACCGAGGCGCATCTCACCGCCGCTAAAGCGCGTGACCAGTCCTACCTTATTGCGATAGCGGGTGCCGAGCGCTTGCGGCGATGCGACGGCCTCGTCCACGGTGACGTCCTCAATGCCGCCGAGCCGGCGCAGCGCGTCGCTGACGAGCCGCCGCTTCCACTCCAGCTGCGCGGGATACGCCAAGTGCAGCACCTGGCATCCGCCGCAACGCGGAAACACCGGACAGACCGAGTCGACGCGCGCAGGGGAACGCCGCTCGATCTCGATGACGTGCGCGCTCGCGTAGCTGCGCTTGACCGAATCGACCGCCACGCGCACCGTTTCTCCCGGCAGACCGCCCGTCGCGAAGACGACCAAGCCGTCCACGCGGCCGACGCCTTGGCCATTCTCCAGGAGATCGTCGAGGGTGATCGGGTCGCGGCTTAGTCGAGCGGCCGCGCTATCCGCGGCGGCTCTCATCGAGGGTCTTGCGCAGCTGATCGGCTTCGTCGATCAGCGCTTGGATGCGGTCGCGCGTCGGATCCGCCGGCGCCGGCACCATGAGCGTGCGCATGAAGATGAACGCCCCCAGCGCGGATGCGATGAACACGGTCGTCCACACCAGGGGATACAGCACCTTGCGCTTCACGAGGCGGTTCCTTTGGGCATATCGCTCACTGGTTTAGACGCGGCCGGACGCGACTTCCTCTTCTGCCCGCGCTCGGACGCGATAGGCTGCGAGGAGGCACGCGGCGCGCGGGGTGGCCACGAATACGACGCGGCGGCGATCGATGTCGGCCACGTAGAGCATGCCGCCGCCGTGCAACGCGTGCCATGCCACGAGCTTGAGCGGCGACGAAGCGCGTTGCCGAAACCATTTCGCGATTCCGCGCAGCGCGCGTGCGCAGCGATCAGGGAGCGTCAACCGGCGCGCGGACCTCGCCGCGAGCCCCCGCCATCCAGGCGGGGACCAACCAGTGCAACGTCGCGGAACGTTCTCCGATGCGGACCGGCGCCACGATCGCGAAGTGCGGGCTTCGCGCCGGCAATGCGCCCTCATCCAAGCGGACGAAGCGAGCCGGCGTGCCCGCGATCGCCGGCAGCTTCTCCGCGAAACCGCGCAAGGCCGCGCGCAACACCGCCTCGACCGCGTCGAGCGCCACCGCTCCTGGTTCGCGGCCATCGGCGGCGTCGACGCCGGTCGCACTCGCGGCGACGCTGGCCACTGTTTCGCGATCGGCGCTGAGCACGAGCGATCCTTGGCCGCCTGCGATCAGCGCAAGCTTGAGATCGCCGCGCTGCAGCGCTGGCGCGTCGACGCGTTCGACCCGTATGGATTCGAGCACCGTGGAGCAATGCGTCATCTCGCCCAGACGGCCGCGCGCCGCCTCGACCGCGGCGCCAAAGTCGTCGTGCGGTTCCCCCGTCGTCCGCGCCCCGAGCACGCGCTCGCGCTCGCGCGGCTGCGGCGGTGCATTCGCACTCGCTCGCGGCGGCGTCTCGACGGGTCCCGGCTCCGCGACGGCATGGACCACTTCGCGCGGCGCGGCCGGCGGCGCGGGAGGCGCGATCGCGCGCGCAGGCGCGTCTGGTTGCGCTCTACCTGACGCCGGAACGGTTGCGCGCGACTCGCGCACGGCCACGCCGGCCGACCATCCACCAGTGATCCCGGCGATCGAGATCACCCCGACGCTGACGGGTGTGGCGTGTCTGCGCGCGACCTCGATGAAGCGTGCCTCGAGCAGCGGCGCGAGCGAGGCCGCGCGGGCGATCGCTTGCACCAACTCGAGCACGAGCGGTTCGAGCTGGCGCCCGACGCGGTTCCGTTTCCCGTGGCGCGTGTTCGTCCCATCGCCGCCGATGCCGATGTCGGCCAGTGCCGCCGCAAGCGAAGCGTCCAGATCCACGTGGAGCGCGATCGCGTCGCCCGCTTCGAAGCGCATCGCGTTCTCCGGCGGCGCGCCATCCGCCCTCATGTCACAGGTGACATCGCGGTTGAGGTATGCGCGCAAGGCGTTTGCGATCGTGTCCGCTAGGGACCCTGCTTCGATCGCGCTCGCGACAGCGCTCTTGACGCGCGCGACCTCGCCGTCCGCTCGCGGCGGCGGTGCGATATTCTCTGTCGCCGCACCGGCGGGGGGCGCGCTCGCGGGAACCGATTCGCCGCGCAGCGCGCCGACGAGCCGCGAGACGTCGTTCTGGCTTAGTCGCGACACGGCTGCGTGCTCCGCCGGTGCGCGATACGCCGCTCGAGACCGCGCTTCAACGTCTCCCAGCGCCGTCGCTCTTCATGCGCCGCTGCCAGCTCTGCATCCAAGGCCGCTGCGTGCGCCTCGTGTTGTTCGGCTCGGTCGCGGCAGCCCTCAGCGAGATCGGTCAGCGTCGCGCATTCGAAGGAACTGAGCGACCCAGGCCGTACGGCGCGTGCAACGGCGCGCTGCGCGATGGCGAAACACTCGTGCGCTTGCGACCGCAACAGTTCGATACGCGCCCGACAGCGCAGCGCCTCGGCCTTTGCAAGCGACGCCGCGCGCTCGACGGCGGCCAACGCGCCGGCCGAACTCACGCGCGCAGCGGCAATGCGCCGAGCGGCGCGTTGTCGCGTACGATGATCTGCGTCCGCTCGGGACCGACGGACACGTAGGATATCGGCACGCCGATCTCTTCCGCCAGCGCATCGAGATACGCCTGTGCGGTCGCCGGCAGCGCGTCGTAGGTGCGAGCGTTCGTCGTCGTCTGCGTCCAGCCGGAAAAGCGGCGCAAGACGACCTTCGGCTTTGCGGCCATCGCGAACGGAACCGACCCCGCCGGCACATCCTCGTACGCCGTGCACACGCACACCTCGTCGAGGCCGTCGAGCACATCGAGCTTAGTTATCGCCAGATGCGTCAAGCCGTTCACGACGGCGATGTAGCGCAGGGCGACGGCGTCGATCCAACCGCAGCGGCGTGCGCGGCCGGTGACCGTGCCGAACTCGGCACCGCGTTCCCGGAGACGCTCGCCGATCGCGTCGTCAAGCTCGGTGGGGAACGGTCCGGCGCCGACGCGCGTCGCGTATGCTTTAGCCACGCCGATCACATGCTCGACTTCGGTCGGTCCAAAGCCAAGACCGGCGCCGGCGCCGCCGGCCACCGTGACCGACGACGTGACATACGGATACGTGCCGAAGGTGACATCGAGCATCGCGCCTTGCGCGCCCTCGGCGATGACGCGCTTGCCGGCGCGCAGCGCCTGGTGCAGGATGGTGACGGTGTCGCGCACGTGCGCGAGCACGAGCGGCGCCTGGCGCTCCAGCTCCGCGACGACCGCATCCGCATCGACCTGAACACCTTCGTGCGCGAGCGCGCTCGCGCGGCGCGTGACGATCTCACGGCAGCGCGCCAGATCGCGAAGATCGCCCGCGCGTATGCCGCGCCTGGCGACGCGGTCGACGTAGGCGGGGCCGATGCCGTTGCCGGTCGTGCCCAAAGCGGCGGCGCCGAGCGCCTGCTCAGACGCGCGATCCTGCTCGATATGGTAGGGCAAGATGAGATGCGCCAGATCGGATAGCCACACGCGTGAGACGTCGACGCCGGCCGACTCGAGCGCGCGCAGCTCCTGGATGAACTGACCCGGCGAGACGACCGTGCCGGGCCCGATGATGCAATGCGCCACGCCGGCGAGCACACCGCTTGGCACGATGCGCAGCTTGTAGGTGGTGTCGCCCACGCGCACCGTGTGACCGGCATTGGCACCGCCTCCAAAGCGCCCGACGACCTCTGCGCCTGCGGCGAGGAAATCGACGATGCGCCCTTTGCCTTCATCCCCCCATTGAGCGCCGATGACAAGGGTAATGGCCACGCGCGAGCCTCCTTCTTATACGGGCTCGTTCGGCGGTGAGGGGCGGATTCCCGACCGCTACATGCCGGGGATGGCGGGCGTCGGCAGCGGCGTGAACCCCATGACGCGGTCCAGCACGAGCTCCGAATACAGCGAGCATGGCCAGCCGAAGTTCGAGCGCGTGAACTGCGAGGGGGCGTTCGGGTCGAACGATTCGTGCAGCAGGTGATCGCCCGTATCCGAAGCCTGCACTTCCGAAAGCACGTTTGCGACCTCCTCGGGATCCGAGGCGGTCAGACCTTGCATGACCAGCGCCAGCGGCCACACGTAGCCGTGCGGCGTGTGCGGGCTGCCGACACCGCGCGCATACTTGCCCGTGAAGTAATACGGATCGTCGCTCGACAGCACGAAACGCCGCGTGTTGGCGTAGATGCCGTTGCTGGCCGGCTCGAAGCCCATGTATGGGATCGAGAGCAGGCTCGGCACGTTGGCGTCGTCCATCAGCACGCTATGCCCCAGACCATCCACTTCGTAGGCGTAGATGTAGCCGTACTTCGGCGTGTAGACGATCCCGTAGCGATTGATCCCGTCGATGATGCCGGAGCGCAGCGCGTCGACCTCGTCGCGCTTGAGGTTGTCGTGCCACACGTCGGCTTCGATCTCTCTGAGCTCGCCTAGGCCGACGGCGGCGAACATCTCTTCCGGGATGTTATAGCCGTACGTCGCGGGGTCGTCGCTCGGCCGGAACGCGGTCCACACCATACCGGTCACCGCCGTCGGCGCGCCTTTGCCGTCGTTGATGAGTTCGCGATGGCGATAGGTCGAGTAGCTGTGGTCGCGCTCGAGCTGCATCAGACCGAGCGCGCGCTCGTATGCCGCTTTGACTTCGGGCGTGAACACCGATGAATCGCGCGTCTGCTTCCAGTACATCCATGCGAGCTGGATCGGATAGAGCAGCGAGTCCAGCTCGTACTTCTCCTCCGCCACCTTGTAATCGCGATTGAAGGCGTTGGCGTAGGGATCGGCCAGCATGTTCTTGGCCTCGCGCGCGATCACGCCGCGCAGCATGCCGCGCACTTCAGGATCGGCGACGAAGAACAGATACGGGCGCACTTGTGCGCTCGCGTCGCGCAGCCACATGGCGCCGATGTCGCCCGTGATCACATACGTCGTCTGGTCCGTCTCGAACGAGACGTCGTAGCGCACCGTCGAGAGCAGACATTGCGTGTAGATCTGGCCGGTGTCGATCGAGCCCCCGTGGAACTCGGCGGCGGCGGCGGAGATCGCGGGCAGCTCGGTCGCGCGAGCGGACGCGCTCGACGAGGTGAGCAAAAAAAGTACCCCGGCGAATGCCGAGGTCCAAAACAGGCGAAGACTGACCGGTTCCATGGAGTCTGCGGGCGCTCCTAACTCGGCATAGGTGCTCACTCCTACGACATCGGCACGCTTCGCATGCCGCCGTAGGCAAACCCTTGCTCGCGCGTGAGATTCTCAGGAAGTTGTGACCGTATTCTCATGTCGCGCGCGCGCCGCGACACGGAAGGCGCACCTCGACGCGCGCGCCGCGGCCGCCGCTGACTTCGAGCGTGCCACCGTGCGCCTCGACGAGCAGGCGGGCGATCGAGAGCCCCAACCCGACGCGCCCGTCCGCGCCCGGTGCAAACGGGGTACCCGCCGCGCGTACGGCCCGCTGCGTGAAGCCGGGCCCCTCATCCATGACCGCGGCGATGACCGCGTCGCCGCGTCGGGCGATGCGTACACGCACGCGGGCTTTCACAGGCGAATGACGCACGGCGTTGTCGAGCAGGTTGATGAAGACTTGCGTCAGCCGTTCGGGATCGGCGCTGACCCGCGCATCGCCGCTGACCTCCACGCGAGCGCCGCTCGGCTGCCCGGCGGCCGACGCCGCCCATGAGGACCGCACCAATGCGTTGAGGGCGACCCGCCGACGTCTCAATACCAGTTTGCCCGCGGTCCACGCGCCGGTGTCGATGAGACTCTCGACGAGGCGGTGCAAACGGCGCGCCTCGCGCGCCACGATGCCCCCGAAGCGGGCGCGCATGCGCGGCGCAAGGTCCGGCTCGTCGCGCAACCGTTCCGCGTAGCCGAGAATGGACATCAACGGCGTGCGCAGCTCGTGCGTGACCGCCGCGAGCACGAGCGCGCGTTGCGCCTCGACGCGCGCCACCACGGCGGCACCGCGGATCCCTTGGCGCAGGTCCTCAAGCGGCTGCGCAGGGGCAACCGGATCGAGCACCGTCCAGCCGGCGATCACACCCATGTCGCGCGCGGCCTTTTCCGCGCCGGCGAGTTGGTGCAGCTGCGCGCGCACCGCCGCCTGCAAGCGGCCGGCGATGAGGCCCAGGTGTGCATCGGCCACGCCGTCTCTGGCCGGGGCAGCAACCGCTCGAGCGACCAGAAGTGCGACAAAGCAGCGCGCGCCAGGCCCGGCGGCTACGACGTCGCCGCGCCGCAGGGCTGTGCCGACAGCCGCGCGCAACGCCGCGGCCACGGCGCGCTTGTAGATCGCAAGCACGTGGCGCCGGCGATTCCGCGGAACGCGCTCGATGCCCGTCAGCTCAAGATAGAGCAACGGCGCCGAGCGGCGCGCGGCGGCGAGGGCGAGCAACGGCGCGACGAGCGCGCGCAACTCCGGAATGCGCGACTGGAGAGTGCGCCGCTCAGGCCGGAGTAGCGGTGCGGGCCGGGGCGGCAAACTTGTAACCGACGCCGTGAACCGTGTGGAGATAGCGCGCCTGCGCGGCGCCTTCGCCGAGCGCCCGGCGCAGCCGGCGCACGTGGACGTCCACCGTGCGCGGATCGCCGTCGTAATCAAAGCCCCACAGCGTCTCGATGATCTGATCGCGCGTGAAGACCCGCCCTTCGTTGCGCACGAACAGCGCAAGCAGATCGAACTCGCGCGGCTTGAGCACGATGCTGCGGCCCTCAACGGTCACTTCCCGGCGATCCTCGTCGAGGGTCATCAGGCCGGCGCTGTGCCGGCGCCCGCGCGCCGGCGGCGCTTGGCCCGAGCGGCGCATGATCGCACGCACGCGCGCGATCAATTCGCGCGCTGAGAACGGTTTGACCAAGTAGTCGTCCGCGCCCAGTTCGAGCCCGACTATACGCTCGACTTCGGCACTCCGCGCCGATACGATCACGATCGGGGCCTGGGATATTTTGCGAAGCGCTCGGCAGACCTCAAAACCGTCCAGACCCGGCAGGCCGATGTCCAACACGACAAGATCGGGGGCCTGGGAGCGCGCGCGGCGCAAAGCGGCCATGCCGTCAGCCGCGACGTCGACGTCAAATCCCTCGGCCGCAAGCGCGTCTTTGAGGAGGTTCGCGATGTCCGGCTCGTCGTCGACGACGAGCGCGTGCGGTATGCCGCCGCGCTGCGCGAAGGCGTTCACCGCTGCAACAACCCGACCGAGCCCATGAGCGGTCCGCCTTTGCCGTTGCGGCGGTACGAGTGCAGCAGCGGTTCGCCGCCGGCCGCGCGCGAGCAGCGCGTGCACGCGGTGGCGGCGTGGATCGAGTCGCCGGGGACGCCTTCGTCCTCGAGCGCGCGGACCAGCACCACGCCCAGGGCAAGTGAGAACGAATCAGCGCGCTGGCGCGGTACTGTCAGCTCGGACGCCGGCCGGACTGCGCCGGCGACGCCGGCGAAACGCGTCGCGACCTCGGGGCCGACCTCGAAACAGCATGGGCCGATATGTGGGCCGATCGCCACCACGATGTCAGCTGGTTTCGTGCCCTGCGCGCGCAGCGCGCCGATCGTATGCTCGATGACGCCGTCGGCGGCGCCCCGCCAGCCGGCGTGCACCATCGCCATCTGACCGCGCTGCGGATCGACCAGCCATAGCGCCGCGCAATCGGCTGTCCTGATGATGAGAAGATCGTCCGGCGAGGCGGTCCACGCCGCATCGGCGCTGTTCGTCGCCTCGACAGCGCCGGCCGGCACGCACAGCGAACCGTGCACCTGATCGAGGCTGCGCATGCGCAGGCCGCGCATGGCGTTGGAGCGCGAGACCCACGCGAAGGCGTCGGCGTCCAAGCGGGCGTCGACTTCGGGCGGGCTGGCGAATCCCAGCGCGCCGGTGCCGTTGAGCGCGGTCGCGACGATGAGCGCTTCTTCTCCCGGCGCGCACGTCAAGACGAACCCGCCGCCCAGATCGACGTCTTCGCTCACCGCCACCGCGCCGCTGCCCTGCATGTCCGCGCCCTCATTCCAGCGTTTCAAAGCGAGGGATCGCGCCGCGCGTCTGCGCGCGCTTGCGCAGCGCCCGGGCTATCTCCGGCGCGGTGAATCCTTGACGCTCGAGGCGCCGGCCGAGCTGCTCGTAGCCGTCCTGGGGCCTGATCGCTTCAAGTTTGGCCAGCGCGCGGTCGATGCGCTCTTCTTCGTCGCCATCGCCCGAGAATTCATCGATGACCGCGTGGGCGAGATCCCCGTCGATGCCGTGGCGCAGCAGATCGTGCAGCAGGCGCATGCGCCCCACCGGCTTGCGGTCGAGGATGCTCTTGACGTAGAGCTGCGCATAGGTACGGTCGTCGATGTAGCGGCGTTCCTCGCACACCGCGACGGCCTCCTCGATCGCCGCGGGCTCGTAGCCGCGGTCGCGCAGTTTCTGCCCTAGTTGCGCCTTCGTGAGCCGCTTGCCGGAGAGCATGCGCACGGCCGCCGCGAAGGCCGGAGATGCCGGCGCAGGCGAGTTCATCTCAGCCGTCCGACCGGCGCATCAGCGCGCGCTACTTCTCGACGACGGCATACCTGACGCTGCCGTTGTCCGCGGCGCTGGGCTGGGACTTCTCCATGAGCGCCCGGATCTTGTCCTCGAGCTCCTCGGCCAGCTCCGGATGCTCCTCGAGATAGGCCTTGGCGTTCTCGCGGCCCTGCCCGATGCGCGTCTCGCCATACGTATACCACGAGCCGGTCTTGCCGATTATGTTCTGCTCCAGGCCGACGTCGATGAGCGAGCCGCTGCGGCTGATGCCCTTGCCGTAGGTGATATCGAATTCCGCGACTTTGAAGGGCGGGGCGACTTTGTTCTTCACCACTTTGACGCGCGTGCGCGAACCGACGACGTCGTTTCCCACTTTGATGGTCTCGAGCTTGCGGATGTCCAGGCGCACCGACGAATAGAATTTGAGCGCGCGGCCGCCGCTGGTCGTCTCCGGGTTGCCGAACATGACGCCGATCTTCTCGCGTATCTGGTTGATGAACACCATCGTCGTCTTGGACTTGCTGATCGCCGCGGTGAGCTTGCGCAGCGCCTGCGACATCAGACGCGCCTGCAGGCCGACGTGCGTGTCGCCCATGTCGCCTTCGATCTCGGCCTTGGGCACCAGCGCTGCGACCGAGTCGATCACGACGATGTCGACCGCGTTGCTGCGCACCAGCATCTCGGCGATGTCGAGCGCCTGCTCGCCGGTGTCCGGCTGGGAGACGAGCAGGTTGTCCAGCTCGACGCCCAGGTTGCGGGCATACGCCGGGTCGAGCGCGTGCTCGACGTCGATGAACGCGGCGACGCCGCCGCCTTTTTGGGCCTCGGCGATGCAGTGGAGCGTCAGCGTCGTCTTGCCGGACGACTCAGGCCCGAAGATCTCGACGACGCGTCCCCTCGGGAGGCCGCCCACCCCCAGCGCGATGTCGAGCGCGATCGAGCCGGTCGAGATGGTCTCGATCGCCGTGTTGGCCGCCGCCTCGCCCAGCTTCATGATCGAGCCTTTGCCGAATTGGCGCTCGATCTGAGCGACCGCGTTCTCTAAGGCCTTTTCTTTTTCCGACACCGAGATCTCCCTATTCACGCCGCGCTCGCGAGCGCGGGACTACAGAACGCTCCATTATACGCCCGAGGGCGTAGCATGTCAAAACAACGCATCTACGTACGACGCCGGGTCGAACGCTTTGAGCTGGTCCACCTGTTCGCCGAACCCGACGTATTTCACCGGCAGGTCGGCTTGGTCCATGATCGCTACGATTATCCCGCCCTTGGCCGTCCCGTCAAGCTTCGTCAGGACGATGCCCGTGACGTCTGCCGCTTCGTGGAAGAGCTTGGCCTGCGAAAGCGCGTTTTGGCCGGTCGTGGCGTCCAGCACGAGCAGCGTCTCGTGCGGCGCACCCTCGACCTCGCGCGCGATGACGCGGCGGATCTTCTTAAGCTCTTCCATTAGATTGTGTTTGGTCTGCAGGCGGCCGGCGGTGTCGATGAAGACCACATCGGTGGCACGGGCCTTCGCCGCCGCGAGGCCGTCGAACACTACCGCCGCGGGGTCGGCCCCTTCGGCGTGGCGCACCAGCTCCGCACCCGAACGCTTGGCCCAGATCGCCAGCTGCTCGGCCGCCGCCGCGCGGAAGGTGTCGCCCGCGACGAGCAGGACTGTGCGCCCGCGCGCCCGCTCCTGTGCCGCCAGCTTGCCGATCGTGGTCGTCTTGCCCGAGCCGTTCACCCCGACCACGAGCACGACATGGGGCTTGGTACGGGCCGGCACGGGCGCGAGCTTAGGGTGGGTCAGATAGTCGGCCACGTCGGACCGAAACACGCGCACGACGTCGCCGGCCGCCCGCAGATTCTGCTGCTGCGCCGCGAGCTTGAGCTGGGCGATGATCTTCTCGGTGGTGCTGACGCCGAAGTCTGCTGAGATCAGCGTTTCTTCCAGCTCGCTCCAAAAGGTGTCGTCGACGAGCTGGCGGCCGAGGAGGGCGTTGAAGTGGCCCGCGAGGCCGTTTCGCGTCTTCGCCAGGGCGTCTCGAAGCGAGGAAAGCCACTGCATGGACCTATTGCTTCGACATTCGGGTGAGGGGTACTTGTGGATAACTGCCCGGCTGGCGGTCGAATAAATTCGACCGCTCCATGACGTGCGGCTAGGGTTGGGGCACGGGCCAGCGGTTCTTGGTCTCTAAGTGTCGCACGCCGCCGGGATATGTCGACGGGTGGCTCTTCATCCAGTCCTGCGATAAGACCGTGATGTATTCGAAGTTCTCCCAAATAGCCGGATCGTCGTTGACCGCGCGCATGAACGCCGTGAAATCCAGCAGGCGGTTCCAACTGCGTTCGATGACGCTGCAGTAGCGGTCGAGGAACAGTTCTTGATCCACGATGCCGGTCTTGACGAGGATCCCCAGCTCCTCATAGGTATTGCCGATGAGAAGCGCCGCTCTGCGGACATCGACGAAATCTTTGCTGACCTGCGGCGGCGCGGGATCGCGCACAAACGCCACCATGTAGGCGCGGAACGCTGGGTCCGCCATAGCCGGCGCCAGTTTATGGACCACGAGCTGCTCCGCGTTCTTGAATTCGTCATTACCGAAGTGTTCGCCGATGCTGAGCATGGCGGCGATCTGATTGCCGGCGCGCATGTGGCGCAGCTGGAACAGCGCGGCGATCGCGGTGGCTCCGATGATCACAGCGGTGAGCAGGGTGCCGACCGTGTTGAGCACTTCGAGGGACATCAAGGCCTCCGTTGCGCTTTCACGCGCGTTGCGCGGTCGAATAAATTCGACCTCTCCATTAGGAGGCTTGCTGGGCTTGCGGCTTCTTGCGCACGTACTTCTGACGGATGGTCGGGTCGCCTTCGCGATAACCCAAGTCCATGTGCAGCGTCTTGAGCTTGGAGCGCAGGCGGATCACCGCTTGCGCGTGGATCTG
>Ga0209415_10006082_pt1 | contig 21557 bp, 6 predicted proteins | sample PeaSoiSIISIP2007_FD_187696 | JGI IMG/M metagenome (GOLD analysis project Ga0209415, IMG submission 187696) | Peat soil microbial communities from Weissenstadt, Germany - SII-SIP-2007 (SPAdes) (version 2) | ecosystem: Environmental > Terrestrial > Soil > Wetlands > Peat | place: Germany... | reverse complement strand
CGGCAGCCTCGAGCACACCGCCCCGCTGCTGCCCGGCTCCTCGGGCGGCCCGGTTCTCACCGCCGCGGGACAGCTGCTCGGGATCAACACCAACCGCCTCGGCGAGGGCTTCTACCTGGCCATGCCCGCCGACGAGGCACTACGGGGCCGGGCCGATGCGCTCGCCCGCGGGGAATCATCACAATCACCGCGGCTCGGTGTGGCAATCGCGCCGAACCACGTAGCCAGGCGCCTTCGCCGCGCCGTCGGCCTGCCAGAATCCGATGGCCTGCTCATCCGCGGCGTGGAGGAGGACAGCCCGGCAGCCCGCGCAGGTCTCGCCCAGGGCGACCTGATCGTGGCGGCCCCGGGCCGCCCGATACGCACCCCCGACGACCTGTTCGAGGCACTCCAGGCCGCCGCACCGGGCGGCAGCATCGAGCTCAACCTCATCCGCGGCACCGGCGAACTGACGATCCTGGACTGGGCGTTGAGGGAGCGCCTGAGCCGCGAGCAGCGCCGGCATCTCGCGCTCTTGTTCCTGATGGTGACGTTGCGCGACCCGGTGGGCACGTGCAACGAAGTTTTGGCGCTAACTCAGCAGCACATCCGAAGCGCTTCGCCGAAGGGGCAGATGATTTCAGGGTACGTAAGGAGTTTCCTCGATCAACTGCCGGCCGTGCGTTCCAGCGGCGTGGATGCCATGGTTCTCCTCGAACGCCTTGCCATGAAGGATGTCAAGTTTCCCGGACCGCTGATTATGTTATCGAAGGTGATGTTTACCCTGGATGGAATCCTGGGCGACATTGGCGGATCGGACAAGGGCACCCGCTTCGGCATCACCATCGCGCGTCACGTTGCCCAGCATTGGATGCGCCATCGCAAAGAGTTCCGTTCACCATTGATGAAAAGCGATTGGATTACACTTCAGTGCAGCGCCTTGCTGTACTCCAGCCGTTTGTGGCTTAAGGGTGAGCAGGCAATACTGGACCGCTTGCTGCCTGCTGCGGGAACGGCCCCGATTGCAACCAATCCTTAGGCCTCAACGCCTCCGCAAACCGGGTTGGGTCCGGCCTAAGCAGCATCATTCCACTCCTTTTCCATCGCCGGAGGAATAAAGCTCATCGCCCGTTCGGCCAGCGCCGTAATGGTCAGGCTGGGATTGACGCCGAGGTTCGCCGCCACCACCGACCCGTCACAGATGTACATGTTCTTGTAGTGGAAAACGCGGTGGCGAGAATCAACCACGCCGTGAGTGGAGGAATCGGCGATCACGCAACCTCCGATACAGTGCGCGGTTCCCGGAACATCGAAGAGGATCTCCGGTAACATGCTCATCGGATACCCGCCGGTAAGTTGGGCATATTTCTGCGCGAACTCATTGGCCTTCGGAATGTAAGTAGGCACTTTTTTGCCACGGCTGACCAGAAACTTCCGGAAGGGCCAGAACCAGGGGCGTTGCCAGCGCATCTCAATCTCTCCATCGAGGGCCTGCATGCACAGCAGACACACAAACTCCCGCGCCCATCCCACGGGTTGCAGCACACGCACCGTTTTGAACGGGTGGCGCAGCAGCGAAACAAAAACGTTCTTCAGCCAGAGCCCAATCCGCCGGGGCCCGGGTCGGCCGTTGGTCAGGATGGTGGTCAGAAACCCCATCGCATCGGAACCGCTCGGGTAGCGGACGGCTTCGATGTGGGTGTGTTCGTCGATATAGACGCCGCAGCCGATCGCCACGCCCTGCGACAAATCCTGAGAGTAGCCCGGTGTGCGCGCCCCGATGAGCGATTCGGAATTGGTGCGCACATGTTGGCCCAACTGGCCGCTGATGGCCGGCAATGAGCCTTTCTCTTTAAGTTTGAAAAGAAGTTCCATCGTGCCCAGTGACGAGGCGGAGAAGACAACCGCCCGGCAAGTGAAGCGCCTGGGCTGGCGGCGAATGAATGCGGTGGATTTAATCGTGGACACTTCATAGCCCGCTCCGCCGTCGCCCATGCCACCCAGCGGTTTGACGTTCACCACCCTGGTTTCGGGAAAAACCTGTGCGCCGTGTTTTTCCGCCAGATAAAGATAGCCAAGGTCCAGCGTATTTTTTGCGCCATAGCGGCAACCCATCATGCAACCGCCGCAGCCCATGCAAGTAGTCCGCGCCGGACCTTCACCGCCGAAGAATGGATCGGGAAAAGTCTGATTGCCGGGCTGTCCCTCTGCAGGCTGGAAGATGCCCACATTCGTGCAGTAAAAGGTATGGCCAAAGCCGGCATCGTCCGCCGCTTGCTTCAAGAGGCGATCGGCCGGTCCGAGGATTCTGTTTTCCATCACACCGAGCATGCGCGAGGCGGTTCCGTAGTGCCGCGGCATTTCCGTTTTCCAATCGGCCAATCCCGTCCAGGACCCCGATTCCCAAACTTTTTCGGGAGGAGCCAGCAAGGTGCTGGCGTAGGTAATGGACCCTCCACCCACCGCGCAGCCATGAAAAATTGTCGCGTGTTTAAAAAACCGTAAGTTGAAGAAGCCGCGCAGACCCAGATTTGGACGCCAAATCCATCGCCGGATGGACCAACTCGTGTGGGGCAGATTGTCCGGCGTCCAGCGCCGGCCCATCTCCATCACCGCAACCCGGTAGCCTTTCTCCGCCAGGCGATGGGCCGAAACACTGCCGCCAAAGCCGGAACCGATGACGATAAAATCGAAGTCGAAATTGAGTTGGTTGTCCCGGGGCGGCATCGATGCCTCGTCCCTGCGTTCCTCAGGTTCTGCGATCGTTCCATTCACGACGTGACCGCCTCCATGTTCTTCTGCCGACGAAGCCGTACATCGATCACTTGTCCAATCCTCCGCAACGCTTCGGCACTCTGCGGCGAATCATGTCCAAACATCTGGAAAACATGGGTCATGTCCTCCCAGGTTTCGAGGACCACGTCCGCACCCTGCTGCTGGGCGCGGTCCGCGAAGGCTTGAATGCTCGGGTACAGGATCTCGGCGCGGCCAGCTTGTATATAAATGTGAGGAAGGCCGCGCAGGTCAGCCCGTAGCGGCGACACCAGCGGATTCCGGCGCTCGGCCGAGTCGCAGAACCAGTCCGACCACTGGTCAAGCATCCGCTTTTCAATCCAGTCAAAGGCCCCCTTGCCAGTGACATCAGCTTCAAAGTCGGTTGGCGGGGACAGTACAACCGCCAGCGCCGGCAGAGGGAGCTTCGACTCGCGTGCCGCCAGAAGCAAAGCCAGCGTCAGATTGCCGCCCGCCGAGTCCCCGGCAATCATCAGACGGTCAGGATCGGCGCCGCCATCGAGCAGCCAGCGGTAGGTGTTGAGCGCGTCTTCCAGTTGCGCCGGGAACCGATGTTCCGGGGAGAGACGGTAATCGAGGGCAAAGGTCCTGGATTTTGCCGCCAGCGTGATCAGCGCGATAAAGTTGGAGTAAGCCCGCGGATAAAACGAGTAGCCGCCGCCGTGTAAATACAGGACGCTTGCGCTTGACTCCATGTTCCTGCCGGCAAACCAACTTCCTCGGAACTTTTCCGTAGCGACCGGCGCGATGCGAACTTCGGACAACTCCGGCGAACTAATTGCGGTCGAGTCGAGATAGCGGCGCGCCTCCTTCACATCGGCCATCTGGAAGGCAGTGAGCGTCTGCCGCTTCGCCATTTGTGTCGCCACTTCCACGAACCAGTTCCAACCGGGCAGGCGTGGACCCTTGAATGCCCGGCGCGCGGAGACTTCGAGAACGGATTGGCTCAACTCGGCGGCGCTGCGGAGGCGGTAGCGGGGTGGGCCTCGGAAATGTATCCGGGCAGTCATGCCAAGTACCAATCTCTTACCCAAACTCCTAAGCGAACTTCGACTCGAACTTCCAAGCCTTCTCTATGCCGTGTTCCGGGACAGTGAGCGGCAGCGGCGAATCCGGCGGCGGAGTCGCGACGATGGTTCGCACGACGTTGTCGGCATCCTGCCACCAGCCATGAAAGACGTGGCCGTCCAGGTAACGACCTTCGCTATGACCATCGTCTGGCAAGCGATCCTTTGGCAGGCAATAACCAACATGGCGAACGATCATTGGACTCCAGCCATCGCCGGCGACGGACGGGATAAAGGGGTTAACGATCACCGACCGCGTGTCCATTCGAAGCCCCGTGCGCAACGCTTTGAGCGCGCACTCTTTCGCGCTCCAAAGCAGGGTCACAATCCGATCCCGTTCCCCGGCCGTCGCTCGCGCGACTCGTGCTTGCTCTTTGGCAGTGAAATAGTCGGCAATGAAAGCATCGCTGCGTCGCTCGACCATTTCCAGATCGCAGCCGAGATACACGTCCGACGCAGCCACGGCACAAATGGCTATACCGGACCGGTGGCTGAGTGAAATCGATACCCTGGCGGGACGGCCTCCGACAAAGGCCTCGGGCGCGCCGTCCGGCGCCGCGCAGATCTCGATTTCCTTAAAACTCTCAAGAGCCGCCGGCACACTCAGGTAAGCGGACAGGGCGCACTTCGCGGTCCAGCGCCCCAGTCGCCAATCGGCGCGGCGCTTCGGAAAACGCAGGGTGTTAAGGCAAACGGCTTCATTCGCGCTCAGCCAATCGTTCTCCGCCGGCACGTCTGCTTCGGTTTGCTCCAACCAATACACGTTCATCAATTTACCCTGGGCCGCGACTAGGCCACGGCCGTTAACCGGTTCCGCGATTTCTCTGATTCCGTTTCTTGCACTTTTGCAATGCCGCGTTCGACCGCATCGATGAGATAGGGGCGCAGGGTGGCGGGCGGGATAATGCAATTGAGCGCGCCCACATCGAGAGCCCGCTGCACGCAGTGCACGCGGTCGAACTCGGCGGCCATCTCGCCCAGTTTCTCGGAGTGTATGACCTTGAAGAGTTCGTCCCATTGAGCGCGCAAGCGGCCTTTTTCCGCACCTTGGGCCTGAGCCATCGCCTGGTTCAGGGCCTGCAGCCGCGGATCTTTCTTTGCCCTGGCGTCGACCTCGCCGGCGAAAACCACGGCTGCCGCGGGGGCGCCGCCGATCACCGAGGCGTAGGTTCCTTCCAAGGCGGCTACTTCAACGCTTTCGTTCAGACCCCGCGAGAAAACCACATAAGCACCTCCGTGATAGCGCGAGATCACGCAGAAAACGATAGGACCTTTGAAGTTCACCACCGCCCGTCCGATCTCAGCGCCGTACTCGAGCTGCAGCCGGCGCATCGACTCCGGCGACCCATCAAACCCGGACAGGTTGGCCAGCACCACTACCGGCCGATTGTTGCTGGCCGCGTTGATGGCGCGCGCAATTTTCTTGGACGATTGCGGAAACAGCGTGCCGGAAGTCCATTGCTCCGGCCCGTCCGCGGGAACAAATCCCAACCGCGGCAATTGCCTGGATTCAATGCCGAGCAGACAAACAGGATAACCACCCAGATGAGCGTCCCACACCACTGCGGTCTCCGCCGCGCGCATGCCGGCCCAGCGTTCCAGCGGCGGATGGTCCTGATCGATGGCCGCCATCATCACTTTGCGAATATCAAAGGACCTTTTGCGCCCAGGATTGGTCTGGTCCGAAAAGATATCGCCGATCCGTTCGAAGTCGCCTTCTCCACCATGAAGATAGGCGCGTACATCTCGATCCAGGGGATCGGAAGTCGCAGCCCGCCGCGGGAAACGCTCGCCCGGAGCCAGGTAGGTGTGATCGTAGTGGCGCAGCAGAATGTGGCAGGCTTCATCGATGTCGCGGGCCCAATATTGCGCCTGGCCGTTGATCCCCATGATGCGGTCGTAGCCGCCGATCCCTTGATTGTCCTCGGCCGAGATGCTGCCGGAGAATTCCAACGCACGCTTGCCGGTGAGCACCATGGCCGCTTTCGGCGTCATGATCAGAATGCCCCGGGTGTGCATGAGCATGGTGGCCTCGGCGTTCCAGTAGGGTTGCGCGCCGACGTTGATTCCGTTCACCACCAGGTTCACTTCGCCGCCCGCTTGCGTAAATTCGATCAAGCCCCTCAGGACGCGGGCAATCCAGTCCATGTTTTCCACTCCGCTGTCCATCGAGATCTTGGCGCCGGCCGAGAGGGTAAACCATTCCAGGGGAATACTCTTCGCTCGGGCCAGATCGAGAGCTGCCAGGATGCGCCGGCATTCCGGTTCGGCGAGGGCGCCCAGATCCTTGCTCGGATCGCCGAGCACCACGACGCGCGCCATGCCCTCGGGATACTTGCTCGTAAAGTTGCGGATAACGCCCGCGATGATGTTGGTTTTGTTTTGACCATGGGGACGATCGACGGCGACCAGCCGGCCTTCCGGGTCAAGATCGTGCTCGACGAAGTCTCCCGCGGGATATTCCGCCCGCGTGTGTTCCGGAGCGGGTGTGAGCATCTTGATGATTTCGTAAGGATAGATAAGTCCGCGCTGGCGCATGCGAACGACCTTCTGATCGTATTCGCTCAGCGGCCGTATGGGTTGGGTTGGTCCGGCCGGGCGGAAGGTGATGAGCATACCGCTGCCACCGGGGCTCGAGATGCGCACCACCATCTCGCGCAACTCGCCGGTCGCTGGACTGGGAATGCGCACGCGCACGATGACTTGTTCCAACCCGAGGCCTTCGGTTGAGGGCGCCAGTTTGCGCACCAGATCGCGCAGATCGTCCCGCCCCAGATTAAGCGGAGGCCACACATTCAGCAGGATGCGGTTCCAGTGCAGGCGCTGATGCGCCGGCCGCCGCGACTGAAACCGCCGGATGCCCGCCATCGCTTCCAGTAACATCCGCTCCAGATGCGGCAGTTGGACGATCCGGCCCGCCTCATCCCGCACCGGAGTTGCGTCGCGCACTTCCGCGCACGCGAACAGCCGCTCGTCCTTGGGGTTATCGCGAGCAACGGCATGGAGCAGGTACACATCTTCGACCGATGGCAAGCGCTCAATCTTGAAATTGCTGAGCCGCCACAGATGCAATCGTTTCCCCATCATCGGGTGAATGCCGCGGTAGAGCTTCTCTTCTTCGTAGGCATTCCCGCTGGCATTCAGGCGATAGGTGAAATGCTGGGAAGTGGCCGCAGCCTGCGCGTGACCGGGGCCGGCGACAGTGGCCACGATGCGCCGGATCGAGCGTGGGAAGCCAGCCTGGTTGAGCACGGCGCCCACCTCCCGCTGCCGAACCTCGGGATCGCCCAGCCAGCCGGAATGGAAGACGTAAAAATCGGTGACGATGTCATGGTCCAGTGGAACTTCTGCGATCATGGGGAACAACGCTCGCGCTGCCTCGCGGAGGCCGGCATACAAGCCGTGCGTGGTGAAGACGTGGAGATGCTTCCCCTCATGATCGTACTCAGCGGTTGCGCAGCACTGCCCGTTGTCCAACGTCACAGAATGAAAATTCGTCAGCTTTCGAATTCTGTAATAGCGCCACGTCAACACCTCCAGCATCAATTTGCGCATGGCTTGGTCGGCGGCAACGAACCGCCCGGACAACAGGCTCACCAGGGGCTGCGGACATTCGACCAGCGCACGGATTCTCTCCTGACGATCCGCCGCCTCGGGATTGGCGCCCAGATACGCGAGGTGGTCCTCCATGTGCTCGTACACCAGCCTGCGAGCCTGCTCAAACTGCGGCTGGTCGAAGTAGCGATAACGCACTTCGCGGGCCAGGTCGGTGACCACGGGGAAGAGACCGTTGGTCAGGGAGGCAATCCGGTCGAGAAGCGTCCGGAACGATTCCTCAGCCAGCGGCGAAAGCTTCTGCACTTGCGTCAAACGTTGCTCGAGGATGGCCACGACGGGCGCGATTTGCTGCTCCACGCGTTGATGCGATTTGTAGATCCAAAGCAAGCTCTTTTCCAGTGCCGGGGAACGATCCAGTGTTGGCACATCATAATGAGCCAGGGCGCGTTGCAGCGCGCTGACAAAGGCCGGCGGCAGCCCCTGACCGCACGTCTCCAGCATGCGCAAGTAGGAAAACAAATGAGCCTCGGCGCTCGGCTCCTCACTACTCGCCCTGTGGTTTACCTCCGGTTGGCGTTGGAACAGGGAACAAATATCCGCAAAGATGTTGAGGATCTCATCTTCGCTCTGCCTTACTTCGTCGCTGTCCACGGCGCTATGCTGGCTCCATTCGGCGAGCAGCCCTGCGGTGCGCTGGGGATCGACGTCAAAGCCCAACATTTGCTGGCGCAACTCATCCAGGCTCGGAGGGCATCCGGATGGGAGCGTTTCCGCGTTTCCACTCGACGTGACATGGGTGCCAAAGACCACGCGCTCCGTGCTCGAAACGGCATCGCCACCTGCGATGGGATCGATTTGCAGAAGTGGGGCTCCGGTATCCACTTGCACATTGGGGATGGTCATCACCTGGCGGACGATTCCGGGAAATGGAGCCACGATTTGCGTCTCCATTTTCATGGCCTCGAGTACAGCGAGGCGCTCGCCCGTCGCAACCGTGTCGCCCGGCTTGACGAGAACGGCAACCACTACCGCGGGCGCCGGCGCATGCACCACGCCCCCGTCATCGCGATCAATCTGGTGAGAGACGCCGTCCACCTCGATCCGATAACTCAGTCCCTGGACAACGGAGACGACGCGAAAACGCTGCCCAAAGACAGTCAGCCACGATTCGAACTGATCCAGCCGGTCAAGCTGAGCGTCGATAGACGCCCCATTCATCTCCACGCGGTATCGTTGAGGGCCGAGGCGATACGTCTTAGGCGAGTAGACATGGCCTCGATAACTTAGTTCCGCCCTCCAGCCTACTTCACTACGGACCTGCGGCCGTCCGCGCGCCGCCGACGAATAAAACAACATCTGCTCCACCGCCAACTGGGCATCGTAGGACTCGATGGCAGCTTGCACCAGAGCCACGTCGGCATAACGCCGGGAGAGGTGTTCACCGCTTGCCGCTAACTGGTCCAGCCATCCATTGTGAAACTCTCCACTTTGCACCTCGGGTCGGCCCAGCAATTCCAACAGAAACGCTTTATTGCTTGTCCCGTTCTTGATGACGACAACGCAATCGCGCAGCGCTCGCTGCAAACGGGAAAGCGCCTCATTCCGATTCCGGCCGTAGGCGATGATCTTGGCGATCATCGAGTCAAACTCCGATGGGATGGCATCGCCTTCCGCCACGCCGGTGTCGACACGCAGCCCCAGCCCCGGCGGAATTCTGAATCGCTCAATAGTTCCCGGAGAGGGAGCAAAGTCGTTATGCGGATTTTCCGCATTCAGCCGCACCTCAATGGCATGACCCGTGGTGTGCGGCGGTTCACCTTCCAGGCGTCCACCACGGGCGATGTGAAGCTGAAGCTTTACCAAGTCGAGCCCGGTCGTGCATTCGGTCACGGGATGTTCGACCTGCAACCGGGTATTCATCTCCATGAACGACAAGCGGTTGATTTCCGCCTGGTACAGGAATTCAACCGTGCCCGCGTTGCGATAGCCGGCTATTTGACTCAAGCGCACTGCCGCTTCGCGCAGTTCCCGATCTTGCGCCGGCGAAAGCGCCGGCGAAGGCGCTTCCTCGAGGATTTTCTGGTGACGCCGCTGGATGGTGCAGTCGCGCACGCCGCAGGCCCACGTGGTTCCGTAGTGGTCGGCAATAATTTGGACCTCGACGTGGCGCGCGCCGGCCACCAGTTGCTCCAGAAAAACAGTCGGGTCGCCAAAGGCCTTGAACGCCTCAGACCGAGCGCTGGTAAAGGCTTGCGCAAGCTGGTCCGCCGAACGCACCACGCGAATTCCATGGCCGCCACCTCCGGCGGTGGCCTTAATGAGGAGCGGATAACCCAGCCGCGTGGCATGGTCCTGGGCGTCCTCCAGCGTTTCTACTGGCCCATGGCTCCAGGGCACGACCGGTATCCGTGCCTGTTCGGCCAATCGTTTCGAGGCAATCTTGTCGCCCAACAGGCGCATCACATCGCCATCCGGACCGATAAACACGATGCCCAGTTCGCGGCACAGGTCGGCGAAGCCGGCGTGCTCCGCGACAAAACCCCATCCCACCCAAACTGCGTCCGCGTGCGCAGCCGCCAGCGCACGTTCGATACAGCGATAGTCGACGTAACTACTCTTCAACTGGTTCGAGTTGGGATCGACGATCTGGGCGGGACCGAGACACACCGCCTCGTCCGCCTCGCGCACAAACATGCTGTGGCGGTCCGGGTCGGTGAACAGCGCAATCGTGCGCAACGACGTGCCGTGTTCCTGATTGAAATCGCGGGTAGCGTGGATGAAACGCATGGCGGCTTCACCGCGATTCACGATGGCCACGCGCTGAAACTCGTGTTCCATAAGTCCCCCGATCAGACAAGCAAAGATCGTCAGGGCAAAGGTCGTCAGACAGAACTCGTCAGGACGGCATCGTCACGACAACCAGGTCATACTCCTTACACGGCGACCTCTTCCAGCGACATCGCAGCCTGGAGCGCCTTCAACGGCCCGGCATCCACAGTGGTCGGAAATGCCGCCGTACGATAGCCGCTGAGTTGCAGGCAGCAGTTTCCTTTCGTGTCCACCACCTCAGCATCGAAGCTTCCGTGGCCGCGATTGGGAGTCACCACCGCGTACAAGCGAGTGTCATCCGACTCCGGGGCCGACAAAAATGAAATGCGATTAATGTGCAGCGGCAGACCCATGCGCCCTTGCACGCCCATCTCCCAGACTCCGGCGGTCTGGAAGCAAAGCTCAATCAGACGTGGGGCCAAGACCGTCCGCAATTCGGACGGCAGATGGTTTGGCGGCAAGCCTTTCGCCAGCAGTCCGATGATCCGGTGTCCGTCCCACCACGCCCGCTCCACAACCTGGTATGCGGGTCCGTGGAAGTAGAGGCGATAGATGTCGGCGGCTTCGATGACGCGTCCTTCCGGCAAGCGCAGTGCCGGCACGGTCAGCGCATCCGGCCCTTGTTTGGTCAGCCGCTCTTTGGCCAGCCGCACCAGCCCCGTGAAGTGAATCGTCACTTGCGGCTCCGCCTGGTTAGGGAGCGGTCGGCTCCCGATCAAGCGGCAGTCGGCGAGCAAGCCGTCACCCTGCGGATGGATGGCCGCCTCGATCGTCATTGGCCGTGCTTTGTTCCGATAGAACTTGAAGGGCGCCAGGAAGTTCACGTCTTCAAGCGCCGCGACGTGCCAGCCGGGAAGCAGGGACAACGCAGCTTCGGCAAACGCTTCGATGCCCATGACCCCGGGCAGCACTGGTGTGCCTTCAATTTGATGATCATGCAGGAAAGGTTGGATGACCGGATCGAGAGTCGTCTCGATGGTGACGCCTGACTGAATGTTCACGCTCGCGATATGGCCGGTCATGGGTCCTTGTGGGGCTGTTTTTTTCGAAGCTGCGAACGCGGATGTATCCAGTCCCCCATTGGCGTCCCACTCGTTCAGTAAAACGCCAAGGCGCTGGCCGATCACGATTTCGCCGCGCGTACCTCCCTCGGTCAGTTCGCGGCGGATCAGAGGGATCCCCGCCTCTGGCGGCAACATATCGATGCCTGCCAGTTCCATCATCTTGGGAATGGAGCCGCGCGTGGCCATACCGATGCCGCCCCATGCGCTCCAGTCGATGACGATGGCGCGTGTGGCCGGCCGTGTAGTACGGAAGCTCGAGGTAATCTTGCACAGCAGGTCATTGGCTGAGGCGTAATCGGTCTGTCCGGCGTTGCCGAAGCGGGCGGCAATCGAACTGAACGCCACCGTCGCCCCGAGGGGCATGTCTCCGATGGCATGCAGAAGATTGAACCATCCGTCGCTCTTGACATCGAAGACCAGATCGAATTCCGCCGGGGTCTTATCCGGCAGGAAGTGGCTGCGCTCCGTGCCGGCGGCGTGCAACAGCACATCGATCCGTCCGCTTTGTTCCCGCACCTGCTTGATGACTTTGGCTACAGCATGCGCGTCGGTGAGGTTGACGCTGAAGTAATGCGCGGCGCCCCCGGAGGCTTGCACCGCGGCGATCGCGCTGCATGCCGCTTGTGCTCGCTCCAGCGCCGCCAGTTCCTTTTCCACTAACGCCGGTGTGGCACGTTCGCCGCGCGCCTGAATGCGGGTGAAGAGGTCGCGTTTCAGGCCGTCCTTATCGGTCACGAGGCGCTTGAGATCGGGATTCTCCGGATCCGGTTCGGGCACGAGGTCAAGCAGGTAGAACGTGCCTCCCGAGGCCGTTGCTAAATCAGCAGTGATTCCCGATACGATGCTGCCCGCCGCACCGGTGACGAGAAAGACGGTGTTGCTGTCCAGCTTCAGACCAGGCTTGCCATCGGTGGCCGGCTGTTCTTGCAGGCCAACCGTCCAGCGGAGCCCGTCCTTGTAGCCGATCTCGACCGCGCCCGGATCGCGCAGAGTTTCCTCGATCAGGATGTCAGCGATTTCTGACGGCTTTCGTTCCGCATCAAAGTCCACCGCCTTGCCCAGAGCGTCCAAGCGCTCCCAGTTGTACGTTTTGGTGAAGCCCACGACCGCGCCACCTAAAGGCGCAGTCGCTCCGGCCTGTTCGTAGCCATGCTGTCCGCCGAGACGGGTAGCCGACACGAGGAACGTGCCCCGTGCCGCGACCTGCTCGTACAAAACGCGCATGGTGGCATACAGCGACTTAACGCGCACTCGCAGCGCTTCATGCCAGGTGGCGAGGTTCAGAGCGTTCAGGGGGCCTTCGTTGTCGAGTGCGGGCAGCCAGTACACGCCGTGCACTGGGCCTGCGGCGAGCCAGTTCTTGAGGGAAGCCTGCAGCGCGTCGAGGTCCAACGTTTCGTTGGCGCGAAGATTGATGCGGAGTACTTCGACGCCGAGCGTCTCCAGTCGTTGCGCCAGCTCGTCTGCCACACCAGATTTGTCCGGCATGATTACTACTCTGCGACCGGACCCGAGCGTCACACCGGTTGGCTTGCAAAGATCAAGTGACGGACGCAAGTTGGCAACGGGTACGCGGCGGGGGACGAGATTCGCGGCGTCGAAACTCGCGGGTGCCGCTCGCGGAATCCGAATCGGCTTCGAGCCCGAAGATGCGGGCGCTGCCGTTGCTCCCGGCGCTGATTCTTGTTTCGCTGCTGGCGTTGGAGAGCCCGCGGCGGACACTTTCGCCAAGCCGGGCTGCCGGTCGCGAGCGAACTTGATTACGCTAGCCAGGGTGGGGAAGTCGCGCAGCTTGAGATTTTCGTCGCGTGGAATGTTGTAGGCGGCCCGCACGGCTGCGAACATCTCCGCTTGCTTCACGGTGTCGACCCCGAGATCGGCTTCGAGATCGAGATCCAGATCCAGCATGTCTTTCGGATATCCCGTCTTCTCGGCCACGATCTCCAATACTTTCTCTTTGATGGATTCGTCTGAGGCCGGTTGTGCGGCCGCAGAGATTGGCGCCGACGCGTAGGACGGGACGGCTGGCGGGGGCGAGGGTGGTGCGGCAACACCCAATCCTGGCTGCCGGTCGCGAGCGAACTTGATCACGCTGGCCAGGGTAGGGAAGTCGCGCAACTTGAGATTCTCATCGCGCGGGATGTTGTACGCCGCTCGCACGGCCGCGAACATCTCCGCCTGTTTCACGGTGTCGACGCCAAGGTCTGCCTCGAGATCCAGGTCCAGGTCCAACATATCTTTCGGGTAGCCCGTCTTCTCGGCCACGATCTCCAGTACCTTCTCCTTAATGGAGTCGGCGTTGTCCGTGGCAGCGCTGGCCGCCACTGGGAGCGGTGCCGGTGAAGATGGCTCGCTGATGGTTGGTGAGGGTGCAATTGCAGTCGCCTCTGCCAGGTCGGGACGCTTCTCAAACACGAACCGAATCACGTGCGCCAACGTTGGGTAATCACGCAGCTTGCGGTTTTCGTCACGCGGGATGCTGTAGATCTCGCGGATGGCGGCAAACATTTCCGCTTGCTTCACCGTGTCGACGCCAAGGTCCGCTTCAAGATCGAGATCCAGATCCAACATGTCTTTCGGATAGCCAGTCTTCTCCACAACCAGCGCGAGAATGCGCTCCTTGACGGCATCGCCGGTGACGACTTGCGCAGGTGGCGTGGCCGGCGACGGCTTCTCAGCTACGACAGCGGTTTTCGGCGTGGGGACCTTGACTTCTTCCTTCACTGTCGCCGGGGCGATCGCCAGGTCGGGACGTTTCTCAAACACGAATCGAATCACGTGGGCCAACGTCGGGTAGTCTCGCAGCTTACGGTTCTCGTCGCGTGGAATGCTGTAGATGTCGCGGATGGCCGCGAACATCTCTGCCTGTTTGACCGTATCGACCCCGAGATCCGCTTCCAGATCAAGATCCAAATCCAGCATGTCTTTAGGATAGCCAGTCTTCTCTACTACCAACGCGAGAATGCGCTCCTTGACGGCATTGCTCGTGGCGGCTTCTACCGGAGTCACAGGAGGCACTGATTTCTCGGCGACCACTGCAGGTTTCGGCGGGATAATCCTGGTTTCTTCCTTCGCGGCCGCCGGCGTGGCAGCCAGGTCCGGCCGCTTCTCATACACGAAGCGAATCACGTGCGCCAACGTTGGGTAATCGCGCAGCTTGCGGTTCTCGTCGCGTGGAATGCCGTAAGCCTCGCGGATCGAGGCAAAGACCTCCGCCTGTTTAACCGTATCGACGCCCAGATCGGCTTCGAGATCAAGATCCAAATCGAGCATGTCAACCGGATAACCGGTTTTCTCAGCTACCAGCGCCAGCACCTTCTCTTTGACAGGCTCTTTTGCTGGATCGCTCTTAGCCGCGGGCTGCGGCGGTAGGGAAGGAGCGACAGTTTGAACTTTCGCTGCCGGCTCAGTGATTGTTCTAACCGGTGCTGCAGCCGGTTTTGCCGTTACGACTGGTGCGGGCGTTGGTGCTTTCGGTGCAAGGGTTGATGCCGTCGTTGGCGGTCGTGATGCTTGCGAGGTCCCGGAAACCCGCGCTGCCGCCCCCTGGTCCCGCACGCGGAGAGTGCGATTTACGACCTCCAGGTCGGCAACCGGATGGCCAGCAATGCTGCTCAGCCAGGCATTCCACGCTTTGTCATCGGCGATGCGGTAGGAATAGCCCAGAGCATTCGGACTGCGGCGAGTTCCGTCTTTCGTCTTCACCCAATGCAGCAGCATCATGCTGATCTGCGAACCGAATCCGGCTCCCAGGTGTATGGCGTACTCGACGGGATAGCTGCCACCCTTCGACAGGTTCAACGGTCCCAACTCCGGATCCACCTCCTTAAAGTTGGCGACCGGTGGCACGCAGCCAGTTTCGAGCGCCTTGACCGCGACCACATCTTCGATGCCGGTGCCCATGGCGTGACCGGTGAAGCCTTTGGTGTTTGCGATCACGATGCGATCCGCGACATCGCCGAAAACGCGGCGAAGCGCATGGATCTCGGCCGAGGCGCTGCCGCCCCGCGCCGGGGTATAGGTTTCATGGGAAACAAAAACCGTCTTTGGCGCAATCTGGTGACGCAAGATGCCGCTGCCCGCTTCGGCGTTGGCGACCAGCGTTTCCATCACTTGGCCGATGTGCTGAACATCGAGACGAGTGGCATGGAATGCGCTGTTATTCGTCGTAGTCGACAACACTTCGCAGATCGGTTGTATTGCGCGTTCGCGCGCGGCGGCTGCGCTCTCTATCACCAGAGCTGCGGCGCCCATGCCGATCAGCATGCCGTGCCGCCGCCGGTCGAAGGGGATAGCGGCGTCTGCCACCACGTCATCGGTCGCTGCCGCTCCGCTAGCCAGGAACCCAGCGCCCAGCCAATCGATCAGATGGTCGGAGGTTACGTCGTCGGAAGAGACGACGATAACCCGGCTGCAACGCCCGGCGTGGATCCAGTCCTGCGCCAGCGCTACTGCTTGTGTGGTGCTCGCGCAGGCGGAATTGACTTGCGTATTGGGACCGCGAGCGCCAATGAATTCGGCGAACTGCGAATGTCCCATGGACAAGATTCGGAGCAGAAAACGCCGGTTGAAGACGTACGGCTCCTTGTCGATGGCGGCGCGCAACTCGCCGATGCGCCGTTTGATCTCCTGCGCCAGATCGGCATTGCCATTCGCCTCGACTTTGCCTGTGAGCAGGTTTTCAAGCGTGGCCACTTGTTCGCGGCGTTCGTGGTCGGCGTAATAGCGCGCCATCTCGTCCGCAAACGAATCATATCCAGGAAAGGCGGAGGCAAAAATGACGCCGGTATCATCGCGCAAGGAGTCGGGCAATCCCCAACGCTCCGGCAACTGCGTGCCCTTGGTCGTGGTCTTATAACGCATCACCAGCGGGATGCCGGCGTCACGGAGTGCGTCGATGCCTGCGGCGATCGCCAGTTGGGTGACAATGTCGAAGGCGCCCACGCGTTCGGCGGAAATTCCGAATTCCTTTTCCAGATCAAAAGCGCCTTCGCGGCCCGCCAACTTGATAACGTCCGCGACATCACTCAGGGTTTCAAACCTGGGTTCTCCGGCTTCGCTCTTCACCAGGCGCGTGATGTGCTTGTCGAGCATGGCTTGCCGGAAGCGCGTGGGGATCAAATCGATGAACTGATCGCCTCGCAGAATACGGGCGATATTGCCCTCATCGAAGATATGCTCGGTCCCGGGCAGGCCCAACGCCGCACCCGTAATGACAACGGGCTCGGAGATGGAGCGGCCATTTTTGCCGCGGTAGAGTTCGTAGCCGCGATCGAGAACATCGGCGAACAAATGGCCGAGCTCGCTATAGCGGTCGCCGTTCGACGGCGCGGTTTGCGTGGCAGAAGTATTCGCTGGGGACGCTGCGACGGGGGTCGGTTTAGAAGTCTCCGAGGGCGATGAAACGGTCGCTTCAACTGTCGCCGCGGACTGACGTACGGTTTCGGAGATTCCGCGCCCCAGTCCCGCCGCATAGAGTCCGCATAGCGCCTGGTTGAACGATGCGATATCGCCAGTCTTCGGGTGATTGGTGAACAACGAAACCACATCGCCTTTGGGCCCGAGAACATCCTCGGCAAATCCCTGCAGCGCCTTCTTGGGGCCGACCTCAACGAACACACGGGCGCCTGCGTCATAAAGCGTACGTAGGCCTTTCACAAACTGGACGGGAGCGGCGACTTGCTTGGAGAGCATGTCCAGCATCTGAGGGACAACGTTCGGCCCGGTTGGATAGAACTCGCCAGTCACATTCGCCACGATTGGGATACGCGGCGATTCCAGATGCAGGCGCTCGAGACTTGCGCGCAGTGGTTTGCTCGCCCCGGCAACGATGGAGGTGTGGAACGCGTGGCTGACCGGCAGGACGGCAACCTCGTACCCGGCTTTCTGGAAAGTCTCTATTGCTTTCTTGACGGCTTCGGTGGCGCCGCCGATGACGGTCTGATGCTCGCTGTTGATGTTGGCGATCACCACGTATCCGTCAATGGTTTTCAGAGTGCGCTCTACTTCCTCGAGCGGGGCAAAGACGGCGGCCATCAGGCCCTTATCGTTCACCGCCACCTGCGCCATGCCGCGGCCGCGGGCGCTCACCGCTTCCAGCGCATCCGCGAAGGGGAGACCGCCGGAGGCAATCAGTGCTCCGTATTCGCCGACACTGTGCCCCATGGTGAAATCGGGCGTGACGCCATAGGCGTCGAGCAGCTTGGTCATCGCCGTATCAATGGCCATTACTGCCGGCTGGGTGATCTCGGTCTGGCGCAGATCTTCGTCCGCTTTGGCTACGGCCAGTGGATCGTTCGGATCAACGTAGATGTACTCAGTGAGCGGTTTGCCGAGCACAGGAGTCATAATGCGATCCGCTTCGGCAAACATCTCGGCTACGATCGGTTCGGCGGCACGAATTGGATTCAGCATGTTCACGTACTGCGAACCCTGGCCGGTATAGAGGAATGCCACCTTGGGCGCAGGACCATGACCGCGGAAGATACCTTGCGCGCGCAGGGCTTTCCATATCGCCGGTTGATTGGCTGCCAGCGCTTTGAGTGCACTGGTGGCTTTGTCCGCCAGTTCAGTGGCGTTGCCGTAGTCGATGGCCAGGCGCTCGGGGGCGCGCAGGTCGGATTCCGCGGGAGCAACGGGCACTGGCGCCTGGCCTGCTTTGGCGTCTTTCTGCACTGCGCGCAGGCGCTCGACCAGCTCAGCTTCAGATGCGGCGCCGATTACCAGCGCTCCGCGCAACGGGGCTTTGTAAGAAGGAGAGCTGGCAGTCCCGGAAAGTGAGGTGCGGGAAGCATTTTCCACATTCGTCATGGTCACTGGCATTGGCGTTAGCTCCTTCACCGTCGACGGTAGGTCGCTGACCGCCACTGATCGCTTGCCGTTTCCGTTCAGCCTGCCCGGAATGTATTCTTCGAGCACGGCGTGGAAATTGGTGCCGCCAAAGCCAAAAGCGCTCAGACCGGCGCGGCGCACGCCGTCTGCAGGCATCGTCCACGGTTTCAATTCGGTATTGACGTAAAGCGGAGAGTGAGCAAAATCGATGTTCGGATTGAGATGCTCGCAATGCACGCTCGGCGGCAGGACTTTGTCGCGCAGCGCCAGGCTGGCTTTCAGCAGTCCGGCCGCCCCGGCCGCTCCTTTGAGGTGCCCGAAGTTCGACTTGACCGAACCAAGCGCCACGGAATGTGCTGGTAGATGAGAGCTGGCGAGCACATCAATCATGCTCTGGGCTTCGACCACGTCGCCCACGGCCGTGGATGTGCCATGGCCCTCGATCAAGGTCACCGTGCCGGGCGATAATCCGGCATTCTCCCAAGCGCGCTCGATGGCAAATTTCTGGCCGACTGGATTGGGCGCGGTGATGCCTTTTCCCTTGCCGTCACTCGATCCGCCCATACCGCGCAACACGGCGTAGATGTTGTCTCCGTCGTGCTCGGCATCGGCGAGACGCTTCAGCAGAAAGATTGCCGCGCCTTCACCCATGACGAAACCGTCGGCTCCTTCGGCATACGGACGAGTACCGGTGGCCGATAGCGCGCCGATCTTGCAGAACTTGACGAAGCTCGAGGCGCCCATGTTGCGGTCAAGGCCGCCGGCGATTACCGCGTCGTAATGGCGTTGTATCAGCCCTTCCGTAGCGGTACTGATCGCTGCCATGGCCGAGGCGCAGGCGGCGTCACAAACGTAGTTGGGGCCGTGGAAGTTGAAAACGTTCGCAATGCGGCCGGCAATGCAGTTGGACAATTCGCCGGGCATGGTGTCTTCCGTAATCTCAGGAAAGAGCTTTCCCATCCGCTCATGGAACTGGTCCGTAATGTCGTGGCGGACCGCTTCCGGCAACGTGGCGAAACTGGCTGATTTTTCCAGTTCACGCGCAAATTCCGGAAAGAGTATCCGGGTCACAGTGAAATAGTGTTTTTCTCCGCCAATGGCATTGCCCAGGATCACCGCCGTGCGGTCGGCGTTCAGCGGACGCTTGGGGTAGCCATAGTCCTCCAGCGCTTCGCGGGTGCAGGCGATCGCCCATTTTTGCGATTCATCCATGGCACCGACCACGCGCGGCGGGATCGGCAAACGCCATTTGACCGGGTCCCACACGTAGTTGCGCACCCAGCCGCCGATCTTCGAATATGTCTTGTCCGGCGCACTATGGTCCGCATCGTAGTAGAGCGCGGGGTCCCAGCGCTCGGGCCGAACCTCAGAGATGCTGTAGCGGCCCTGCTTCACGTTTCCCCAAAATTCCGGCACGTTCGCGGCGTCGGGCAGAATGGCTCCCGCACCCACGATCGCGATGGCTCGATTCGCGGTGTTTTCCATGATGACGCTCCTGCTTGTTTAAGAGAGGGTATCCGGCCCCTGGAAGAGAGCCGGATACCGGCAACCACTTCTATGAAATATCTACGCGGCCGCGACCGTACTCTTGGCAGCGCGGCCGTACAGTACATCTGCTACGTAATCCAGGTCTGAAATCAGGCCGGCCTGTGCGCGGTGTATCGCGGGCAGTCCCAAACTTGCTTCAAACGCGGCAATCTCGGAATCGTTGACGCCCCCGGCTCCGATGACCCAACGCAGGCCTTCTTCGGCCACCTTGAGCGCGGCATCGCGGGCAAAGATGCGGCTGATCGCTGCGAGAGCGGTTGCATCGAAACGCCGGTTGGCTTTTTCGTGGAGCTTGCCGTCCGCCGCCAGCGCGGCGCGACGGGACAAACTCCCCGCGCACTCGGCATAAGCGATCAACTCGCCCAGGCGCAGCAGAATATGTTGAAAGCGGGTCAGGCGCGCCACCCGCGCTTTTTCCATGACCTCGGCCAGCGCATGCAAAGCCAGCGCCGCGATATCGGCGCCCACATTCGCATGGGAGGCGTTCAAGGCTTCGAATTCTTTCGCGCGCTCGTGGTAGTACTGCCCGCGGGTTTTGAGATGATTCTGCCAACGGTCGCGGCTGATGGTCATCTCCATGATCTCGGAGGTGCCTTCGTAGATGGTGGTGATGCGCACGTCACGGCTGATTTTCTCCACCATGTATTCGTGCGTGTAACCGTAGCCGCCGAGCGCCTGGATGCTGGCCTCGGCGGCCGTATTGCCGGCCTCCGTCGCCATGTACTTCGCGATTGCACCCTCGGTGTTCAGGCTGCCTTCGGTGTGCGCGTCGATGCGCTCCGCGGTTTCTTCGATGTAGGAGCGGGCCGCTTCCAATCGCACCACGTTGGGCACGATCAGTTTGTGGGTGTATCCCTGCTTTTGCGAGAGCGGCGCTCCGCCCTGCAGACGCTTGGTGGAATAAGGAATGGCGCGGTCGAGCGCGGCCCATCCCGCGCCCAGTCCGAATGTTGCCACCATCAAGCGGGTATAGCCGAACACGGCCTGCGCCTGATTCAACCCCTGGCCTTCGACGCCACCGACGAGCCGGTCGGCATCGACATAAACGTTGTCCAGCGCCAACGCCGCCGTGTTGCTCAGGCGGATGCCGTGCTTGTCTTCTGGTTCGTCGTGAGTGAAACCCTTCACTCCTTTTTCCACGATGAACCAGCTCGGTCCGCTGGGCGTGTTGGCTAAAATCGTGTAGGCATCGGCGATACCACCGTTGCTGATCCACTGCTTGTTGCCGCTGATTTTGTAGCCGACCACGCGATCGTTTTCGGTGACGCGGTCTGCCGTGGTGCGAAGCGCCCCGAGATCGCTGCCTGCTTCCGGCTCGGTGGCGCCGTAGGCGAACAACAGTCCCTCTTCGGCGATGCGCGTCAGCCAGATCTTCTTCTGCTCCGGAGTGGCGCCGACAAAGATCGGGTCGCTTCCCAGGAATGTGGCCAGCACGGCCGTGGCCACGCCCAGATCGATGCGCGCCATTTCCTCGCAAACACAGTACACATCGAAGGTCCCGCCACCCATGCCGCCAAACTCTTCCGGAATGAACAGGAGTTGAATGCCCAGCTTGTCCGGGCTGCACATGTGACGGACGATTTCGAGCGGACATTCGTCGCGATCGTCGAGTTCCCGAAGAACTTCGTCCGGCAGGCGTTTCTTGGCGAAGTCCTTGAGCGACTTCAAACTCAGCTTTAGCGTTTTAGCGGTAATCATGGGCGGCGCCTTTCGTTATTTGTTTATGCGACGGGTCGCAATTCTCGAACTTTGTTGGTCAACTCCGGCAAGAACTCCAGGATGTCGTCGACAATTCCGATGTCTGCCACCTGGAAGATCGGAGCCTTCGGATTCTTGTTAATGGCGATCAGGAACGGACTGCCTTTAATTCCCGCCAAATGTTGGAACG
>Ga0209415_10006081_pt1 | contig 21558 bp, 21 predicted proteins | sample PeaSoiSIISIP2007_FD_187696 | JGI IMG/M metagenome (GOLD analysis project Ga0209415, IMG submission 187696) | Peat soil microbial communities from Weissenstadt, Germany - SII-SIP-2007 (SPAdes) (version 2) | ecosystem: Environmental > Terrestrial > Soil > Wetlands > Peat | place: Germany... | reverse complement strand
CTGTCCGTCGTGTCGAGGACCGTGATCGCCATGATGTGCACATTGTTCTTCTTCAGGAGCGACGTCAGGTCATAGAGTCGGCCTACCCGGTTTTCCGCGAACACCGAAAACTGCCTCACGGGATCCTGCGGCGTTGTGCTGGTCTGGGCGGCCATGGCTCGCCCGCATAATGCCGCAGTTGCCGCCGGGGTCAACGGCGCGGTGTTGAGATTTGTCCCGGGCGGGCCCAGCTTCGCGGCTCCGATGGCCCCCGATCTCCCTGCACACCACGCGGCAACGGTGGACCGCGCGCTCAAGGGCGCGCGGCTGATCGTGCGCGGCATGGCGCTGAACGCCGTCCTCGGGCTGATCAAGATCGCCGGGGGCGTTCTCGGAAGCGCGTACGCGCTGGTGGCCGACGGCGTCGAGTCCCTGACCGACATAGCGATATCGATCCTTATCTGGGCCGGTTTCCAGTGGGCGGCGCGCCCGCCCGACCGGGATCATCCCTATGGCCACGGAAAGGCCGAGGCCGTGGCCGGGCTCCTGACGGCGCTCGTCGTGCTCGGGGCGGGCGTTGGGATCGGGTGGCACGCGGTCAACGAGATCCGCGACCCGCGGCGCCTGCCGCACTGGTGGACGCTTCTGATCCTGGCCTGTGTCGTCGCGGCCAAGGTCATCTTTTCCCGGCGCCTCAACGAGGTCGGGCGCGACACGGAGAGCACGGCCCTCTTTGCCGAGGCGTGGCACCATCTCTCGGACGCGATGACGTCGGCCGCCGCGTTCGTGGGCATATCGATCGCAGTCATCGGCGGGCCCGGGTACGCGGCGGCCGATGGATGGGCGGCGCTCGTCGCTGCGGCCGTTATCGGCTTCAACGGGGCCAACATATTCAGGCGGGCGCTCAACGAGGTGATGGACATCGCGGTCCCCGCCAAGCTGGAGAACGCCGTGCGGGCGATGGCCGCGCGCGTCCCCGGCGTCGCGAGCCTTGACAAGTGCCGGGTCCGCAAGAGTGGGCTCAGCTACCTGGTCGACATCCAGATCCGCGTCGCCGGAGCCCTGAGCGTCCGGGAGGGCCACGGCATCGCGCATGCCGTGAAGGACACGCTCCTTTCCTCGCGGCTCCGGGTGAGCGACGTCACGGTGCACGTCGAGCCCTACTGAGGGCCCGCGCCGCCCCGTCAGCGCTCGATCCTTCGGGCCAGCTTCCAGCCCAGGTAGACCCCGACCGCGCTGCCGACGCCGCTCGCAACGAAGGCGATGACCGCCCCGAGGCCGTCGCCCAGGTACCAGCCGGCATATCCCCCGATCAGCGCGCCGGCGACGGTGCAGAGCCTGTTCATCCCCACAACCTGCGCGGGAGCCGCGCCGAACGCGACTTATTGCGGGGACCCGCGGGAAGGCGCCGCCCACGGGGGCGCCGGCTGTCGGCGAGACGCGGGCGGCCCCTACTCCCCGATAATCTTCACGAGGACCCGCTTGCGGCGGCGCCCGTCGAATTCGCCGTAGAATATCTGCTCCCACGGCCCGAAGTCCAGTTCCCCGCCGGTCACCGCGACGACGACCTCCCGGCCCATGAGGGTGCGCTTCAGATGGGCGTCCGCGTTGTCCTCGCCCCTGTTGTGCGCGTACTGGCTGTGCGGCTTCTCCGGAGCCAGCCTCTCCAGCCACTTCTCGATATCCGCGTGCAGGCCCGACTCGTCGTCGTTTATGAAGACCGAGGCCGAGATATGCATCGCGTTGACGAGGCAGAGGCCTTCCCTGATCCCGCTCTCCCTGAGCGCATCCTCGACCTGGCCCGTGATGTTGATCAGCTGCCGCCGCTGCGGCACGTCGAACCAGAGTTCCTTCCGGTGGGATCTCATCGCAGAACCTGTTCCCTGACGTCCGGCGGCGCGGCGCAAGCATATTTGCGCCGCGCACGACGCGGTGCGGCGCGGGCCCCGCCGGTGCGCTTGACGCCGGCTCGCCGCCGTGGTGACGCTTCGTCCGTGCCGCCGTCCTGCCGCCTCGCCGTGAAGGCGATCCCCAACGCCCCCCGCGACGCGATCGCCGGCTGGATCGGCGGCGCGCTGAAGGTAAAGGTCCGAGCGCCCGCGCTCGGCGGCAGGGCCAACGGGGCCGTGTGCGAGCTCATGGCCCGTGAACTCGGCCTGCCAAAAAGCGCCGTCAGGGTCGTGCAAGGCTCCAGGTCCCGGTCAAAGGTGCTGGAAATCCTGGGCCTGACGCCCGCCGAGGCCAGCTCCCGCCTGGGCGACTCCGCCCGACCCTGATATCCGGGGTTGCGGCGCACCCGCGGGCTTCGAGATGATCGGCGATCGCGAACGATTCCGAATCAGCCGATCTCAACCCCCTGCTGCGGTTTTCGGACCGGGTGGGGGACTACGTCCGGTACCGGCCGGGCTACCCGGACGGCGTGATCCGCGCCCTCGGCTCGAAGGCGGGACTGGCTCGGGCAAGCGTCGTGGCGGACGTCGGCTCCGGAACCGGCATCTTCACCCGCATGCTCCTGGGCACGGGCGCCAGGGTCTTTGCGGTTGAGCCGAACGATGCGATGCGCAGCGCGGCGGAGGCCGACCTGCGCGCCCGGCCGAACTTCGTGAGCGTGAAGGGCACGGCGGAGGCAACCGGGCTGGGGGACCGTTCCGTTTCGCTGGTGACGTGCGCCCAGGCCTTTCACTGGTTCGACCCGGCGCGGACCCGGCGGGAATTCAGGCGCATCCTGGTCCCGGACGGCTGGTGCGCCCTGATCTGGAACACCGCCATCGTCGCGGGGTCGGATTTCTCCGTCGGATACGAGAGGATAAAGGAGGAGTTCGGGACCGATTTCAAGCGCGTGCGCCACGAGAACATCGAGAAGACGGGGCGATTCGGCGCGTTCTTTGGCGATGGCCGGTGGGAAAAACAGGGTTTCGAGAATTCCCAGACATTGGACCTCGAGGGCCTGAAGGGCAGGCTGCTCTCGTCGTCCTATGCCCCGAGGGAAGGGCAAGCCCGGCACGGCGAGATGATGGCGGCGCTGCAAGAGCTGTTCGACCGCTGCCAGAGCGGGGGCGTTGTCCGAATGGACTACAAGACGGAGCTTTTCCTCGGGCGGCCGGCCTAGCGCGGGCAAACGCCCCGGCCCTATGCTCAAGCGGCCATCGGGCCGGCGCCCGCCTGGCCCGATGGCCCCCCGCCGACGCGAGCAAACGGGTTGCCTTTGATTGCGGTGCGCCCATAGTTCGGTCGTCTCGAGCGAGGCCAAAATGAAACGGTGGCTCCCCATTGCGGCTGCCGGCCTGTTCGCCTGCCCGGCGTTCGGCGCAAGGGCAGGGCGAGTGGATTTGATAGCCATCGACGGCCCCATCGGGCCGGCCGCCGCCGACTATGTGTCGCGCTCGATCAAGCTGGCCGCGGCGCAAAGGGCCGAGTGCCTCATCATCCGCCTCGACACTCCCGGCGGGTTGCTCGACTCCACGAAGGAGATCGTGCAGGCGTTCTACGCGTCGCCGCTGCCAGTGGTTGTCTATGTGGGGCCGGAGGGGGCAAGCGCCGCCAGCGCGGGCTGCTTCATCACGCTGGCCGCCGACGCGGCCGCGATGGCGCCCCACAGCACGATCGGCGCGGCCCACCCCGTCTCGCTGGGCGGAATCGACGAGTCAAAGCCTGATGACGTGATGGCGAAGAAGCTGGAAAGCTTCGGGGCAAGCTACATCGAGGCCATCGCCGCCAAGCGCCACCGCAACGTCGACTGGGCCAAGTCGGCGGTGCGCGAGAGCGCCAGCATCACGGCGGAGAAGGCGCTGGAGATCGGCGTCATCGAGATCGTGGCCCGGGACGTGCCCGACCTGTTGAATCAGCTCGACGGGAGGCAGGCGGGCGGGCGGAAGCTGGCCACGGCGCACGCCGAGATCACCGCCATCCCGATGCTCGCCCGCGAGAGGATGTTCCAGATGCTGTGGCGGCCCGAGGTCATGTTCGTCCTCATGCTGGTTGCGGTCTACGGGATCATCGGCGAGCTGACCAGTCCGGGAGCGATTCTTCCCGGGATAGCGGGCGCCATCGCGCTCATTCTGCTCCTGTACATGGCGTCCATCGTGCCCGTCAGCATCGCCGGCCTGGCGCTGGTCGTCCTCTCCATCGCCCTGTTCGTCATCGATGTCCTCGCGCCCACCCATGGTGTCCTCACCTTTGGCGGAGTCGTCTCCTTCTTCCTCGGCTCGCTGCTCTTCTTCGACCGGGCCGGGCCCGGATTTCAGCTTTCTCTGGCGATGATCGTCCCCGCCACGCTCGTTACGGCGGCATTCTTCCTCTTCGTCGCCGGGGCGGGATTGCGCGCGCAGTGGCTGCCGGTCAGGGCCGGCAGCGAGGCGATGATCGGCAAGGTCATCCCGGCGGTTGCGGGCATCGACGGGGACAGGGGCCGGGTCCTTGTGGACGGCGAGTCCTGGAGCGCCCGAAGCGATACCCCGATCGCCGAGGGCCAGCTTGCGGAGATCGTGGGCCTCGAGGGGCTTGTCTTGAAGGTGAAACCCAAACAATAGGAGGGAATTATGGAAACGGCGGAAAGGACAGCGGATATGCTCAAGTGGTTGATCCCCCTCGTCATTCTGGCCATAGTGGTGCTGCCGTCCGCGGTCCGCATCCTGCGCGAATACGAGCGCGCGGTCGTCTTCCGTCTCGGGAAGCTGCTCAGGGCGAAGGGACCGGGGCTCGTGCTGCTTATCCCCATCGTCGACCGCATGGTGCGGATGGACCTGCGCGTGGTCACGATCGACGTCCCAAAGCAGGAGATCATGACGCGCGACAACGTCCCCGTGACCGTGGATGCCGTGGTGTATTTCCGGGTCGTGGACCCGGTAGCGGCCGTCATCAAGGTTGAGAATTTCCTGAAGGCGACCTCGCTCATCGCGCAGACCACGCTGCGCAGCGTGCTGGGCCAGGCCGAACTCGACGACCTGCTCGCCCGGCGCGACAAGATCAACCAGACGCTGCAGGAGATCGTCGACCGCCACACCGATCCGTGGGGCGTGAAGGTCACCGCCGTGGAGGTGAGGGACGTCGTGCTGCCGGAGGCCATGAAGCGGACGATGGCGAGGCAGGCCGAGAGCGAGCGCGAGCGCCGGGCGAAGGTCATCAACGCCGAAGGCGAATTCCAGGCCGCGGAGAAGCTGGTGCAGGCCGCCTCGATGATCAGCTCTCAGCCGATCGCGCTGCAACTGAGGTTCCTGCAGACGATGCGCGAGATCTCCAGCGAGCACAACACGACGACCTTCCTGCCCGTCCCTATCGACCTGTTCACCCCGTTCCTGAAGAAGGGCGTCGAGGAGCCCGGAACCAAGCGCTAGGGCGGTCGCATGCGCGCCAAGCCGACCGCTTCCGGCTAGGCCCGGACTGCGCCGAGTCAGAACTGGACCGTCCGGATCGGCCCGACCTTGACGCCGAATCGCTCGTCGTAGGGCGTCACGCGCCTGAAGTCGCTGCGCTCCATCTGGAAGCTCACGGCGCGCTTCACGAACAGGATGCGAATGTTGGCCCGCTCCGTCTCTCTGGTGATCACGGCCGCGAAATTGGGGTCCACGGGTGTGAATTCACAGTCGATCTCTGCGTCGGAGACGTTTGCGACGAGCGCGGCGCGCATGGGCGCCCGCTGGCGGAACGTGGCATGCTCGAACTCGCGCCGCTGCCTGTTCACGCGGGCCGTGACCTGAAACAGGTCGAACGCGGAGCCGCCGCCGTCGCCCTCCGTGCGCAGGGGCACGTCGTAGGTGACGCTTCTCGCGTCCTGCGCAATCACGGTGGCATGGGCCAGGTCGGGCGTGACGGTCCGGAAATTGAGGCGGAGCCTCAGATCGCCGCCGCGGTGCTCCCCCGAACCCCGCTCCTCCCTCTGCCTCCGCCTGGCCAGCCGCTCCCCAAGGCCCCGGAACTCCTCCAGCTTCTCCGGAGTCGGCGGTTCCCCTTCGACCACGAGCGGCTTGAACTGTTCGGCGTAGGCTCTCGACGGATCGACCCGCAGGACCGTCTCCCGTCTCAGACTCGCCGTGAGGCCGCCGACGGACTGCCTCTGCGTGTACGCCCAGCGGCCCTGATTGTCCATGAGCTTGTTGAAGGCGTCGCCCAGCAACGAGGGCGGCGCGGCCGGCTCGGGCGTGGTCTGGCCCGGGACGGCCGGCAGCGAAAGGGGCACTGCCAATGCGGCCAGGGATATCCAGCGGAGCATGATTTGCATCGGAATATGGCGCGGGGGAGTCTGAACGAGGCCCAACCCTAGCTAAACCGGTACCGGTTTCCATTTCCGATTGGCCCCCCGGGCGGCAGATTCCAGGGCCGCCCCCAGACGGGCAAACCCCACCGATCCTCCTCGGCGATGCGGGTGAGCCCGGGTCAACAGGACCCGGGCGCTATTCGGGCGGGTGCCTAGTGGAAATGCCCGCCGCCAAAATGGGCGGCCCCCACGTGCCCGGCGAAGCCGCCGTGGTGCCCGCCTCCCCAGCCGTGCCCGCCTCCCCAGCCGTGCCCATAGCCCCAGCCGTGTCCATAGCCCCAGCCACCGTGCCCCCAGCCCCAGTATCCGGGGCCCCACCAGCCGAGGCCTATGCCAAAGGCGGGATACACGCCCCAGGCCCAGGCGGCCCCGTCCCAATAATAGCCGGGATAGGCCACGCTGTAGTCGACGGGAGGATAGTAGGTCTCCGTAGGCGCCTGGTAGGCGGTCGGCACCTGTGCGCCCGGCCCATACTGGCCGGCGACATCGGGCGCGGGCGAGGACGGCATCGGGACTGCCTGGCCGCCTTGAGCCGGCGCCTGGATCAAATTCTGCCCCGGCGCAGCCGGCGACTCGCCCGGGGGTTGGGGCGGCGCGGCAGGTGATTGAGGAGCCTCGGCGACATTCCATGCGCCGTTTACCCAGGCCCAGCCGCCACTTCCCTGGATCCAGTGCCCCGGGACCCATACGGCGCTGCGGGTCGGCGGCAGGTCCCAGTGCCCTGCAACCCACTTCCATTGCCCGCCCTCCGAGTTCCAATGCCCGGACATCCATACATGGCCCGGGGACGGCGGCGGCCCCATCGCCTGATTGTCCATGGCCGCGGCCGGGTTCTCGGCGGCGGATGCGCTCGGGGCTCCTGCAAGTGCCAGCGCGCACGCGGCGGCACACGCCGTTCCCGCGAGGATGATTCGAATTCTTGAATTCATGGTATTAATGAGTTTGCGTTTAAAATGCCTCTGTTTCGTTGGACCAATTGCGCGCGGCCGCTGTTCCAGCCAATAGCATGCGGCACCGGCTGCGGGCCCGCGGCGACGGCCCCCCGGGGAGCGAGGGGCTTGACCGGAAAGTGTGTATATCGTCGTTCACCTAACATAGGCAGACGCCAGCCAGACCGAAAGGTGACACGCCAATGCGAGAACCGCAACTTTAAGCGCTGCGTCCGTCCTCCCCGATGCGGCCTGCCTTTATCCCAACCGGCTGGCGCCCTAGCGCGGCCCGGCGGGGACAAAGTCGATATAGCCGCGCTCCACGTCCGTGTGCACCAGCTGCACGCGCAGGCGGTCGCCGACGTTGCGCCCCTCGAATCCCTTCTCGAGCTTTCCCTCGACCGGCGGATGGAAGAGGCGGACCCAGGTGCCCTTCTCCCCAGCGCCGGTGACGGTGGCGTCGAACTTCTCCCCGATCCTCGGCGCCAGGAGCAGGGCGGCCGCGGACTTGACAACCTGCCGTTCAACCTTCTTGGCCTCGTGCTCCTGCTCGGTGCAGTGTTGGGCGAGGGCCACAAGCTCGTCGGTCCCGTACGGCTGGGACGACCCCGCGATGGCCGCCTTGAGCAGGCGCTGGATGAGCAGGTCGGGAAACCTGCGGTTCGGGGCGGTGGAGTGGGCGTAGTCCCTGACCGCCAGGCCAAAGTGCCCGGGCGCATCGCCTCCCGGGAACTCGACGACATATTCGCCCCTGCCGAGCAGCTTGATGACGCACAGGGACAGGTCGGGGAAATAGGCGGGGTCCGCCTTCATTGCGGACAGCAGGAACTGCTCGAGCGCCTTGCCATCGGGCTCGCCGGGCAGAGTCGCGCCCCGCTGCGCCGCCAGCTCCACAATCCGATCCCACCGGGCAGGGGTGCGGACCACGCGGCCCACCGATGGGAAGTTCCTCGCCGCCAGGTACCGCGCGGTCACGCCGTTGGACGCGACCATCAGCTCCTCTATTAGGTTCTTGGCAACGTTGCTTTCATCCGCCTTCAGGTCCCGGAGGATTTCCCCGTCGAAGACGGGCCGCGCCTGGACGGTCTGGAGGGACAGGGCGCCGCGCATGTGCCGGAGCGCCCGCAGCTGCTGCGCCGCGCGGTGCTGGAGCCTTATGTTTTCGCCGAGGCCCCCGACGGCGCCGACCGCCTGGGGCATGGGACCGGTTCCGTCCAGCCAGGCCGCCACACTGTTGTAGGCCAGCTTGGCCCGGTTCCTGACAGTCGCCTCGTAAAGGTCCGACGTCGTCATCGAGCCGTCCGCGGCGAAGACCATCTCGATCACGATGGCGACGCGGTCGGAATTGAAGCCGAGCGAGGTGAGGTCCGTGGAGAGCTTCTCGGGCAGCATCGGGAACACCCCTCCGGCCGTGTAGACCGAGGTGGTGTTCGTTCGGGCGTGCTCGTCGAGCGCCGACCCCTTCCTGACCAGCGCCCCGACCTCGGCGATGGCCACCATCAGCTTGACCGAGCCGCCCGCCATGGCCTCGCCCACGGAGAGCTGGTCCAGATCGAGCGAATCGTCGTTGTCGATCGAGCACCACGGGAGATTCCTCAGGTCGCGGTCCGGCGCCCCGGTCCCGACCGCGGGCCCGTGGATGGCGTCGAGCTCGGCCTGCGCCGCCGCCGTGAAGTCCGGTGCCAGCCCCCGTTCAAGCATCGCGCGATGCGCGATCCTCCGCAGGCGGGAACGGTCCTTCTGTTCACCGGAGTTCGGCATCGGGCGGCCCCACATGAATGCAGGCTTGCGGGTGTGCGGTCAATTCATGCCTTCAAATGGCCGCCCTGCGCCGCGCTCCCGACTGCGTCGGCTCCATGGGCTTGGGGATCGAGGGCGCCCGGGATCGCGAGGCCCCGGACAAGGCTGTCCCGAAGCGCCTCGGCGGCGCGCCCCGACGCCTGCCGGCGCGGAGGCGGCCCTACGGCGCCGCCGCAGCGGCGGGCGCCATGTTCTTGGCCAGGAACGCCTCGATCCTGGTATACTGCTCAACCCTGTTGGCGAGATGCAGCATGCCGTGGCCCTCGTTGCCGACGATATATGAATCATGGAGCACGTTGTTCCTCCTGAGCTCGGAGATCAGGCGCGTGGACTGTCCGATGTCGGCCACCGGATCGTATCCGCCGTGGGTGACGAACACGGGCACGCGCACGCGATCTATGTGCCTGACGGGAGCCAGGGCATCGAACTTCGCCGGGTCATTCCTGGGGTCTCCGAGGCGGCGCAACAGCGTCGCGTACCACCAGTCGAACTGGCTGTAGTCGTATTTTCGGTCGCGGATCAACTGCTCCCAGTCGAACACGCCGGAGATCGCGACCGCGCAGCGGTAGAGCGCGGGTTCGTCGACCACGCCGTTGATCGCCAGGTATCCGCCAAACGACCCTCCCATGATTGCGACCCGGCCGGAATCAACCAGCCCGGTTGCGAGGAGCGCCCTCGTCGCATCCGTGACGTCGTGGCTCATCTTCACAAATTCCCACTGGTCCCCCCCGGGAAACATCCATGCGTAGCCCGGGCTGGCCCGGTAATTGGGCTTCAGGACCGCGTAGCCGCGGCTGGCGAGAAACTGGGCCTCCGGGTCGAATCCCCAGTTGTCCCGGGCCCAGGGTCCGCCGTGCGGCACGACGACAAGGGGCGCCGGGTGCTCCTTCGACGCGCCTGCGGGCAGGGTCAGGTAGGCGTCGAGCTGCCGGCCGTCCCTGGTCTTGAACCTGATGATGCACTCGGGCATCATACGCCTCGGGTCGATCCATGGGGCCGCCTGCTTGAATAGGCCCGAGGCGTGCCTCTTGAAGTCGACCCAGTCGTATTTCGCGGGCTGCCGGTCGGAATAGGTCACCACGAGGAAAAAGTCCTGCGCCTCGTTGCTTCCGAGGATGCGCACCACCAGGCCCGGGAACGAGCGGTTCAGGGTCATCTGGAGCTTCTGATAGGTCTCGTCGAACCATATCGTGTGGGGCCCCTCGCGCTGCGCCGTCGCCCCGATTATCTCGCCCGACACGGGATCGCGGTACACGCTTCCGACAAAGTCGTAGCCCTTGTCATCGACGAGCGTCTGCCCGGCCTTGCCGGTGGTGGCGTCGAGGAGCACGAGCGGGCTGGGCTTGCCCTCCCTGTGCGGCGGCCGCGCGGCCAGCTCGCCGGGCCTGTTGCCGCAGCCGAACAGGGACCAGTCGTCGACATTGACCGGGCAGCGGACCCACGCCCGGTCCGCAAGACGGCTCAGCGAAAGCGATCCATTGCGCGACAGTTCGGCGAAGGCGAGATTCCCCTCCTTGTCGGCCATATAGCCGACCGTGTCCCCGCCACCGGGCACGGGATAGTGGTCGATTACATGCAGATCGTTGTTGTCGCGCACCAGCTGCATGAAGGCCCCAAGGGCCTCGGGCGAGGCCGTGGTCAGGTCCACGCCCGATGCCCTTGAAAGCTTGCCGGAGTTGACGATCGCGGCGCCCCAATCCGACCACGGGCTCTGGAGAGCGTTGACGCGGTTCCACACCAGGGGGCTGAGGCGGTCGGCCCGCGGAATCGCTATTAGCGTCGTGCCAAAATACTGCAGGATGGGGTAGGTGCCGGTCAGGTCGCCCACGTTCGCCGCAAAGAAGCCGATTCCATACAGCTTCTGCGTCGTCAACTGGTACACGAGGCGCGTGTCATTCAGCCAGTAGACCTCGTTCACGTCCGTGTCGCCGCGCTGGCCAAGCACGTCGTATTTCTGGGTCTTCACGTCGTACACGAAGAGCAGATGGTTGTCCTCGCCGGCGGTGACGATGGCCGCGATATGGGTGCCCGATGGGCTCAGCTTCGGCTCCCGGAGAAGCGCGGGCCGGAAAAAATCGGCCACCGGGATCTGCTGCCCGTCCGGGACGGGCGTGATCCGGCTTAGGTCGGCCGGAACTTCAGCCGCGACTGCAGCGACGGGGCACAGGGCGCCGAGGAGCACCGCGAACGCCAGCCTGTTGGGGGGCAGCGGAGTAGCCGGATCTTTCGCCATTGGGCTCAGGTTCGCATATCCGGAGAATTAATGCCATGGAGGAAATGGAATTTCGGGCCCTTGGGGCGGAGGGCCGATCCGGGCGGTTGCCCGCGGCGAATCCGGCAATCCTTCCCGGGCCAATATTGGGGACCCGCGGCGCGCCGCGGTCCTCGCGCGTGAACCCATCCGCGCGCGACGGGGAGACCGCGGCGGAACCCGCGGGCGACCGCGGAAGGGAGCCGGCGTCCTTGCCTCGGTTGCCGGCATTGAACTTGAACCGTTCGTCCGGCACGATATTCCGCGTCACGTAGGACCACGCCGTGAGCGGAGGCCATTTCCCGAGAATTGCCCGGGTGCATCCGCAAGGCCGGTTCCTTTTGCCAAGTCCAACGCCCAGGCCTGAATGCCACCACCGGTCCCATGAACCTTCCGACCAGGCCGCAGGCCAACGCGCTCCTCGAGGAACACGTCCACGACGCCTACCAGCGCCATCACGCCCTGATGGTGGCCACCGCGATGGAGGGGTACGCGAAGCCCTTCGGCGGCGATCCCCACCTCTGGTACCTCACCGGCCTGCTCCACGACCTGGATTTCGAGCAACATCCCGATCTCCACCCGGCCGAGTGCCTCAGATGGTTCAGGGAATGGAGCTATCCCGAGGACCTGATACACGCCGTCGAGGCCCATGCCTACGGCTACCACGGCTTCGCCACCCTGCCCAAGACCAAGCTCGCGGCCGCGCTTCTCGCGTGCGACGAGATCAGCGGAATCTTCTACGCCTACCGGAAGCTGAACCCCATCCGCTACGGCGACATGAAGGCCAGCTCGATCAAGAAGAAGCTGAAGGAACCCGCCTTCGCGGCCAAGATTGACCGCAACACGATCTATCTCGGCTGCGAGCACCTCGGCACCTCGCTCGATGAGCACGTCGCCAATCTCATTAGATTCTTTGCCGCGTTGCCGTAGGATCCGCTCGCGCGGCGCGAGAAGCGGCGGGCAAAAGCCGGGGAGCAGGCGCCTTCCGGCAGGCTCGGCATTCCTCGGGCGAATCATCAGCATTGTCGCGCCCAGGGAAACCAGATCCGGCTCACCCCAAGCGGAATCCCCCGTCCCACGGGCTAGCCACCGACCCCCCGGTTGCCCCGGGTTCCGGCACCCAGAGCGCGTGAAAGCCTCGCACACGATCCAAAGGATGGCCTGGTTCCTCGCGGGCATCGCCATGCTTGCGGCCGCGCGCCAGCCCGCCCCTGAATCCACCGGCTCCGTGCGCCTATTTCGCCTGTTTTGCCAGGAAGTCCGACAGCATGGAGCGCTCCTGATCGGATTCCGCGAACTTCATGGCGCGCTCGATGATCGCGGTGGCCCTGGCGTCGTGGCCGAGCCGCTTGTGGAGGGTCGCGACCCTGTAGGCGAGGCTGGCGTTCTGGGGGAAGAGGCGCGTCGCGTCGTCTAGGGCCTTCAGGTCCTCGGGCGCGGGTTTCACGGGAGCATGCTCCAGGGCGCGCGCGAGCACAAAGTAGCAGCTGAGCAGCGACGGCATCTGCAACCGGGCGGTTGCCAACAGGCCCAGGATCTCGGCGAACTCGGCGTCGCTAAGGTCTCCTATTCCCTCCTGCGCGCTCGGAAGCGCAGCGTCGAGCTGCATGCGGGCCAGTTCTACGTAGGCTCGGGGACGGACCACGCCCGCGGCCGTTGCCGCCTCCAGCGCCTTGCGGGCCCGAAGGCTGTCGCCGGCTTGGATCTCGTACAGGCCGAAGGCGGCAAGAAACAAGGGGTCGGCATTCCTCCTTGATGAAATCCGCTCAAACAGCTTGTCGGCCTGGTCCAGGCATTCGCGCCGGTATTCGAAATATTGCGGCCCCTCAGTCCTTCCCTCGAGCCGGCCCCAGTCGCCGATGATTCGGGCGACCTCATCCGACGTCGCCTCGCGTGTCCTCAACTCCTCCTCCGGCGGGGCGGCAATCGGCACCCTGATCGTTTCACTGACCGCGCTCGGGAGAAAATCGCTGAGCCGCTCCTGCGCTTCGGCATATCCGATTCCAAGATATTTCCGGAATAGCTGCTCGGTGATCGGCTCCCGGGTCGCCTGGTCGACCAGGTCCAGGAAGGCCTGCCTGCTCGCGCTCTTGTAGAGTCCCCATCGGACGAGGAGCGCCGATTCCGCATTCCAGACGCCCCTTTGGCCGGCCGACACCGAGCCGCTGAAGACGTCCCCTAGAGGCAGGAGCGCCAGATGACGGCGGCCGCCGCGATCCCTGGGCTCCTTGGCGATCTCGTCCTGAATCGCAATGGTCTCCGCGGATGAAATCCAGCGGGCGTTGGGCAATGTCACAAGGCTCCCAAACGGGGTGGATTGGACCACCCGATTGGCAAGAAGCCCGCACGGGCCCTCCAAGCCCGCGATGAACCACGCCGGGAAATGGGGCGTGCGGACTCCAATCCGGATGGCGCTGTCCAGGTCGACGCTGAGGTTGCTGCTCTCAGACTGGATATCCCAATAGTTCCCGCAATTGATGAACGTGTCCCCATCTCCCAGGGTGACGGGATGGGAGAGCTGAACCGATCCCGATCCCAGTATGGCACCGTCCTCGGGCGACCAGGAGAGGTCTATGGGGCTCGTCGAGTAGACGCCCTCCTGGCGCTCCGGCCGCCGATTGTAGAGCACGATCTTGATAGGGGTCGGCATCTCGCCCCAGAAGGACGCGGGAAGCAGGGCAAGCCGGGCGGCCGTCGCCAGTTGCAGGGCGCGCGCATAGGTTTCGTTGAAGCTCGCGGGGCAGTGCGAGATGATTTCGAACCCCGGCAATGAGATGTACTGCCACGGATTCCCGGTCGAGGCCTCGACGAATACGGGATCAAGCACCGTGATCTCCCCGCTGGGAGTCGCGGCAATCCCGGGGCTTGATACGGCGGCCAGCGGCAGGAGAGGGATCATCACCCGCACGAGGAGATATCCGCAGGACGCGTTGAGATTGGTCATCCAATTCACTCGCAATGGTGCAGGGATTCGTAATGGCATCCCCCACCGGCGACAATCACCTTTCAGCGTGCACCCGATGACCGGGCTTCGGCCTAATCCCCGCGGCATCAAGGTTTGGGGGGAACCCAGGCTGCCGTCCCACGAGGGGCGTCCTGAAGCCGCCGAGCCCGGGCCTTCAGCCGCGCCGCTGCTCGGGGTCGGCAGCATTCGCAGGAAACGTGCAACCGGCGGGGGACGCCCCCACTCGCACGGCGACCCGCCGCCGCAGGGCGCTAGCGAAACCTTGACCTGCACAGCGCCCTCGGTGAACTTCCCACGGTGAATACAAAAACCCTTGGCAGGCTACTTTCGGCGTCTTGCTTGTGCCTTGCGTTGACCGGGCGCGCTTCGGCGTCGCATGACGGCGGAGGAGAAGTGGTCTCGATGGGCAACGACACCTACTCGATCACCCGCGAGGCAAAGACCGCGTTCAACAGGGACGTCGAAAAGCTGAAGGCCGACGCCAGCGACGCGGCTGCCAAGTACTGCGAGGCCCAGGGCAAGCAGCTGAAGGTGGTTTCCCTCACGGGAACCGTGCCCTTTTTCGGCACGGGCTACGCCAAGGCAAAGATCGTGTTTAGGGCCCTCAGCCCAGGAGACCCGGGCCTGACGAGCGAGACGGCGCAGATGGCTCCCGCCGTGGCCTCCTCCGTGGCTCCCTACACGCCTCCCTACGTGCCTCCGGCCGCGGCTCCCGCCGAGAAATCGCTGTCGACCGACGAGCTTTACAACGACCTTCTCAAGCTCGATGACCTGCGCAAGAAGGGCATCCTCTCGGACGACGAGTTTCAGGCGGAAAAGAAGAAGGTGCTGAGCCGATCGAAGTAACTGGGCCTCTCCGGGGAAATCGATCGGCGGCACGCGGACTCGGTTGCGGGCCCGGGCGGCAAAGGGCCGGCGATCGGCGGGACATCGAGACGCGACGCAATAATACGAGATGGACTCACACGTTAGATTCCTCGTCTGGATTTTGCTCGTCGTGGCGGCGGCCTACCTGATCTGGACCATGGTACGGTCGTCCAGGTGGATGCGTCTTCAGGCGGAGTCAGCGGAGAGGCAGAGAAACCTGATGGGGCGGTCCGCGCAGGCGGAGCAGGTCGTCGGGGAATCGATCAAGATTCAGGAAGAGCAGCTGCGGCTTACTAGGGAGCTCGTTGGGGAGCTCAAGGGATTGAGGGAGGATTCGGAGGAAAGGCAAAAGGCGCTGATCGCGCGATCCGCGGAGGCGGAGCGAAACGTCAGGGAGATGGTCAGACTTCAGGAGGAGCTGCTTCGCCTGACAAGGGAGATGGTCGGAGAGATCAAGGCGCTGCGGGAAGGCCTTGAGCGAAGGAATGCCTGACGAATCGCCGGATTCGGCGGAGGCAGGCGGCATTTGGTACTTTTCCCCAACGCTCGGAATCAAGGGCTGGCTGTGCCCCGCTAGGCGGCATTCGAGAAGCGCCGACTCACGGCCGAGGAAACGGACGCAGCCATGGACGTGCGGCGCCCCGGCCCAGCCAGGGCCCAATGCAGGGAGCGGGAGCGGTCTTCTTTGATTTTGAAAACGGCGGCTGGCGTGCCATAAGAGTCTGCGTCCGACCCGCGCCTCGGCGCGGGCGGCCCCATGAAACTGAAGACACGCATGCTGCTCGCCCTTTTCCTCGTCGGGAGCCCGCTGCTTGCCATCAACGCAAGGTTTCAGAATGCGGTCAAGGCCCGGATTGAGAATGGATATGCGATCGTGCTGTTCGCCGACGGCACGAAGGGCGTGTTTCCGCTCGGCTCGCTGAAGGAGGAGGACCGGACCTGGCTCGAATCCCTGAGCGCCGAGAACCCGCTCGCCCGCGGCAAATCCGAGGTCGTGGTCGTGAAGGAGGCGCAGACGACCGCGGTCAAGAAGACGATCCAGGTCGCCACCGCCGTGGGCCCGCTGGAGACGGTCCAGCTCGTCCAGCCGAACGTCATGAGGGATCAGATCGACGCCACGTGCATGCTGTATGCCCGCGTCCATTGGCTGGACATCGCGGGCTTCTACATGCCGGTCGTCGACCTCTACAAGATCATCAACAACTCAAGTCCGGCCCACCCGTGGGCTGACCCGTTCTACCGCCAGTCACTCGTCGGCCTCATGGACAAGTTCACGCCTAGACCGGTGATCCACAACCTGCCGGGCCAGGCGGACCCATTCAAGTGGGCCAGGGACGAGATACGAAAGGGGCGCCCCGTTCTGGCCTCGTTTCCCAGGGAGGTATGGCAGGACCTCCCCCCGGGCTTCATCGCCGCCCACCCCTGGAGCGGCGGCAACGTCGGCCACCAGGTCGTCATCAACGGCTTCACGTGGAACAAGGACACCCAAAAGGGGACGTTTCACATCATAAACTCATGGAGGGAGCTGCCGGAGTTCGACCTGAAGACGGAGGCGGCCGACGGCGCCATGGTTATTGAGCAGAGCCTTTCTCCCAAGGGGGAGCCGAGGGAGGAGGCTGCAAAGCTCACGGTCGTCGACGTGACCCTCGTTTCATCCATGGGCAAGACCAATCTGTACAAGGTCGAGACCAGCGACGGCATCCGCAGGGTGGCGGCTCCGAACGCGGACGCCGCGAGGAAGATGGTCGAAAGCGAGGATTCGGCCCCCTGACGCAATGGCCATCCAGGGACCGCGGAGCCTGGGGGCATGCGACCCCGGGTCCCTTCACGAGGACGGGCCGGATGCGCTCCCGCTGCCGGCCTTCGCCGACTTCCGATGAAACACACCGACAAGATTGCACTGGTAACCGGCGGCAGCCGGGGCCTCGGCCGCAATATCGCCTTGCAGCTCGCTCGCAGCGGCTCGGACGTCATCCTCACCTACCGCCAGCGGAAGGAAGAGGGGGAGGCGGTCGTCGCTGAAATAGCTAAGTGCGGCCGCAGGGCCGTGCTGCTTCAGCTGGACGCCGCCGACATCCGCAGCTTCGGCGCCTTCCGGAGCTCGGTCGAGGCGGCGCTCGGGGAGAGCTGGCGGCGAGGCCACTTCGACTTCCTCATAAACAACGCCGGGATCAGCGGGCACGCGCCCATCGCGCAGACGACCGAGGCCGTCTTCGACAGCCTGCTCAATGTTCACTTCAAGGGCGTGTTCTTCCTGACCCAGAGGCTGCTCCCGCTCATCGCGGATGGCGGCCGGATCGTGTGCATATCGAGCGGACTCGCGCGATTCGCGATCCCGGGGTTCGCGGCCTACGCGTCGATGAAGGGGGCGATCGAGGTGTTCACAAGGTACCTCGCAAAGGAGTTGGGCCCGCGAGGCATAAGCGCGAACGTCGTGGCGCCCGGCGCCATCGAGACGGATTTCACGCGCGGCGCGTTTGAGGGCAATCCTGGGCTCAAGGCCGCCCTCGCCTCGCAGACCGCGCTGGGACGGGTGGGGGTCGCGGACGACATCGGCGGCGTCGTGGATTTTCTCTGCTCAGAGGCGGGCCGCTGGGTCAACGCGCAGCGGATCGAGGCCTCGGGCGGAATGTTTCTGTAGGGCCGGCCGGGGAGGGGAAACGGGGTTTCCAGATTGCCCCCGCCGCGTCCTTGCCCAAGCTGGCCGTCTTATGCCCGAAAGGTTCCCAAGGTTGTCTCCATGAAGAAGCGCAATCCGGCGAAGCCCTTGAGCGGGAACAAGCACCTCCTGAGGTGGGTCGACAAGATGGCGGAGCTCTGCAAGCCCGACGCTCTTCACTGGGTGGACGGCTCGAGGGAGGAAAACGAGGAGTTGTGCGCCGCGATGGTGGCCGGCGGGACCTTCATCAAGCTGAACGGCAGGAAGTGGCCGGGCTGCTACTACGCGCGCAGCGACCCGAACGACGTCGCGCGCGTCGAGGACCGCACATTCATCTGCTCCCATTCGCGCGAGGCCGCCGGACCGACCAACAACTGGGTGAATCCGTTCGAGATGCGCCGCAAGCTGCGCGAGATCTTCAACGGAGCGATGCGGGGGCGCACGATGTACGTCCTGCCCTTCAGCATGGGCCCGGTCGGCTCGCCCATGTCGCTGATCGGCGTGCAGCTCACCGATTCGCCTTACGCCGTCGCCAACATGCGGATCATGGCGAGGATCGGCCTTCCCGTGCTCGCGGAGATCGACAAGGGCGAGAAGCGCGTCGTGCCGTGCATACATTCCCTGGGCGCGCCGCTCGCGAAGGGCGCCAAGGACGTGCCGTGGCCCTGCAACAAGGAGAAGTACATCGTCCACTTTCCGGAATCCCGCGAGATCTGGAGCTACGGATCCGGCTACGGGGGCAATGCGCTCCTCGGCAAGAAGTGCTTCGCGCTTCGGATCGCCTCGAACATCGCCCGCGACGAGGGCTGGATGGCCGAGCACATGCTGATCGTCGGCCTCGAGAACCCGCAGGGCGAGAAGACCTATGTCGCGGCAGCGTTTCCGAGCGCCTGCGGCAAGACCAACCTGGCGATGCTGGTCCCCCCCAAGGCCTTCGCCGACCAGGGGTGGAAGCTGTGGACGCTGGGCGACGACATCGCGTGGCTCAAGCCCGACTCCAACGGCAGGCTGCGGGCGATCAACCCCGAGGCGGGCTTCTTCGGCGTGGCGCCGGGCACGTCCGTCAGGACCAACCCGAATGCGATGGCCACCCTGTCGAGGAACACGATATTCACGAACGTCGCCCTCACGCCGGACAGGGGGGTTTGGTGGGAGGGGATGACCGAGGAGCCCCCGCCGCGGCTGACCGACTGGCAGGGGAACGAGTGGGTTCCGGGCTGCGGCAGGCCCGCGTCGCATCCCAATGCGCGCTTCACCGCCCCGGCTTCCCAGTGCCCAACGATCGACGCCGACTGGGAGAAGCCCGACGGCGTCCCGATAAGCGCCATCGTCTTCGGGGGCCGCCGGGCGGGCACTATACCGCTCGTTTACCAGGCGTTCAACTGGAGCTCCGGAGTGTACGTCGGCGCCACGATGGGGTCGGAGACGACGGCCGCGGCGGCGGGCACGCTCGGGAAGGTGCGTCGCGACCCCATGGCGATGCTCCCGTTCTGCGGCTACCACATGGGGGACTATTTCAGGCACTGGATCGTCATGCAGAGGAGCCTGAGCGAGACGCCGCGCATCTTCCACGTGAACTGGTTCCGCAAGGACGCCGAGGGCAGGTTCCTTTGGCCTGGATTCAGCGAGAACATGAGGATCCTCAAGTGGATCGTGGACCGGGCGAGGGGAAGGTCCCTGGGCCAGGAGACCCCTATCGGGTGGATGCCCAGGCACGAGGACATCGACTGGACGGGGCTCGACCTGCCGAAGGAACGCTTCCGCGAGCTCCAGTCATTCGACCGCGCGGCCTGGAGGAACGAGGTCATGAGCCACGAGGAGCTTTTCCTGGACCTCCACGACCGTCTCCCGAAGGAGATGGTCTACGAGCGCGAGCTCCTCATTTGCCGGATGTGACGGGCTTCAGCCCGTAGAGTTCGGCTGCGTTGCGCCAGAAGATCCTCTCCCTCCACTGCGCGGGCAGCGCCGGTAGCGCCACCTTGGGGTTGTCGAAGTCCCAGTGGGGGTAGTCGCTCGAGAAAAGGAACATCTCCGGGGCGCCGATCATCTCGAAGATCTGCAGCAGGTGCGCCGGGTTCTGCGGCTCCTCCGTGGGCTGCGTCGTGAGGCGCACATGCCCGCGGATGTACTCGCTCGGCAGCCGCTTGAGCCACGGCACCTGGGAGCGCAGCCCCTTGTAGTTCTTGTCCATCCTCCACATGAGGTGCGGGAGCCACGCGATCCCGCATTCGATCGCGACGAACCTCAGGCCCGGGAACTTCTCGAACACGCCCTCGCAGACAAGCGAGTTCACGTGCGCCATGGCGTTGATCGGGACGATATTGTGCCATTCGAAGTAGCGAGTCGGCCGGCCGGCCGGGGTGGGGGTGTCCGCGGTGCCCGCCCCCTCCGTGCCAGGGTGGATCGCGACGGGAAGTCCGTGGGCGGCCGCCGCCTCATAGATGGGGTGGTAGAAGCGCTGCCCGAACAGGCGGTTCGATCCCGCCCCCATAAGGACCTGGACGAACCGCTTGTCGGGCGCGCAGCGCTCGATCTCGCGGGCGGCCGCCGGCGGGTCGGAGTGATTGACGACGATCGAGCCGCGAAAGCGGGGCGAGCGGTCGAGCCATCGCCCCGCGAGATTCATGTTGTAGGCGGTCGCGAGCGCCGAGCCCCAGTCCGGGTCGAAGTGCGTCGACACGCCGAGGACGTGCGAGCCGGTTAGGATCGCATAGTCGATGCCAAATCTGTCGAGGTGGTCCCTGATGAGATGGTCCGGGTCGCTTCCCGCAAGCCCGCCGGAGGGCGGCCTCGCGTCCTCACGCTGGACGCCGACCGGCGACACGTACCCTGCGGGGGGGACCGCGATGCCGTGCCGGTCGGCGAACTCCTGCCAGAGCCTGGGCAGGAAGGGCCGGAGCTCCGCGCGCGCATCCGCGAACGCATTGTGCACGTCTGCGTCGATGAGGGGCATCGGTGTGGGGCAGCCTGGCCGGCCGTCAGCCGGGCAGCAAGACGTACAGCGTGCCGTCCGACTCTTCCAGGGGGAACCGCTCCAGGCCGCCTGCCTCCACCGGGACCTCCTTGAGCCTGGTCTCCGGGTCGACGATGTGACCGCCCGTCTTCAGGTCGAACTCCCACCCGTGCCACGGGCAGCGCAGGATGCGCCCCTCCATCCCGTAGATGTACTCGTAGACTCTGGACGGCAGGGATGTCCCCGAGACACGGCCGACGCAGACTGGCCCCCCCGCGTGCGGGCACACGTTGCGGTAGGCGCGCACGTCGCCGCCCACGTTGAACAGGCCGATCTCGATCGCCCCGACCGAGACGAGCTTTCGGCCGCCGGGGCCTAGCTCGCCCGCCTGGGCTACGGGGTGGCGCTTCATGGGGATCGCAAAATCGGGGAATCCGATCCAAAGTGGCCCAAGGAAGATGAGCAACCGCGCACTTGCCCCGAGCACGCCCGCCCAGCAACCCGCGGCGCCGGATCCCGCGGTCGATTGCCCCGGCCTCCGCTGGGCGGACGGAAGACTGTCGGCGGTCCGGGAGCGCCTGGTCGCGGAGGAACCGCTTGCGGTCGAGATCGCCTATGAGCGCCGGGGGCAGGCCGTGCACCGGGTGCTTTCCGTCACGATGCGGACGCCGGGCGAGGATGCGGACCTTGCGCTTGGATTCCTCTATTGCGAGGGGCTCATCGACCGGGCGGAGGACGTCCTCGGGGGCGAGCTGCTCGGCGAGAACGCGCGCGGCGAGAAGATCCCGACATGGAGGGTCCGGCTCGCCCTCTCGCCCAGGGCGCACGAGGTCGGGCGCGTGAGCCGCGGGGTCATGACGAGCGCGGCATGCGGCCTGTGCGGCCGGACATCGCTCAAGGGG
>Ga0209415_10006080_pt1 | contig 21564 bp, 19 predicted proteins | sample PeaSoiSIISIP2007_FD_187696 | JGI IMG/M metagenome (GOLD analysis project Ga0209415, IMG submission 187696) | Peat soil microbial communities from Weissenstadt, Germany - SII-SIP-2007 (SPAdes) (version 2) | ecosystem: Environmental > Terrestrial > Soil > Wetlands > Peat | place: Germany... | reverse complement strand
GCATGGGCCCAGTCCGGCGTGGTCAGGTCGGCCGGGCCGTAGAGGTCCACCACCGCCTGGACGCCGCTCGACTGATCGGCGTAGGCGTCGGCGCCGGCGCCGCGAGGGTCCAGCGCCAGGAGCGAGACGATCTGTCCCCCGGCGCTGTCACCGATGGCACCGACGGCACCCGGATCGATGTGCAACGCCGACGATGCCGCTCGAAGGAAGCGGACGGCACAGGCGGCGTCGTCGATCTGAGCGGGCCAGCGGAAGCGGGGGGCGAGCCGGTAGTCGATCGAGACGAAGACCCATCCCCTGGCCTCGATGGTCCGGGCCAGCTGACCGACGAGTGACCCCGACGAGATCGCCGAGTCACCTTGCACCCACCCGCCCCCGTGGACGTAGACGATGACCGGGACGCGGGTCGAGGGCAGGGGGTTCGGCTCGTAGACATCGAGGGTCTCGGCCACGCCGCCGTCGTCGCAGTAGGTGACCGTCGTCTCGCCCGGGCCGACCGGCGCCAGGCCGGAGGCGGTGGTCGGGGTGGACGAGCTGTGCGCGCCGGCCGGGGTGGGGGGGACCAGGAGCACGGAGGAGGCGACGACGGTGACCACGACGGGCGCGACGGCACCGACGACGGACAAGCGCACGCGGCGCGGCAGCTCCCTCTTTCCGTGTCGCGACAAAGCACTCCTCCGGCCAGGCCCATCGGCACCGGGGGTCCGGACCTTGAGGAACCCGCGCCAATCGCCGGTCCCGAGATCGCTCGGGCGGTGCCACCCACCGCCCGGCCACGCACGCCTTCCGACCAGCGGCCGGGGTGAGACACGCCTCGGTAGTGTCGGGCGCGTGCGGGAGACCGAGGCTTCGGAGGATCCGCCCGGCCTCCGGGGCCGGTGGAACCCCCTCAGGGCGGCCGTGGGGGTGGCGCTGTGTGCGGCCGGTGTCGGAACACTCGTCATCAAGGCGGGACATGGAGAGCAGACGGTCCAGGCCCTGCGCGTGGGAAGACCGGTGTTCGACGCCAGGCTCGACGACGCCTACTACCGGTGCATCGACCTCCAGGCCCACAGTCTCGTGTCCCCGGGCCGACCCGTCCTCATCGAAGGACCCGACTTCGGTGCCTACGTCACCTTGCTGAAGGCCGTCGGGAGCTGGGTCACCTTCGCCAGCCATCCCTCCCCGTCGGCCGTGGCGCTCTCGTTGAACGAGGCCACGGGGCGCGGGACGTGCCACGGCAGCATCGTGGTGGCCAAGGAGACCCGACCCGACGGACGGACCACGACGGTGGTGGGTTCCGGTGCGTCGGTGGCGGGGACCGGTCCGGTCCCCGCCCCGCCGCTGTGACGTCGCCGTGAACGTGTCGTGACGTCGGGACCCGACGCCGTCGTGGCCCTGGTGGTGCTCGCCGCCGGTGGTCTGTTCCCGGTGGTGGGCCTGGTCGGTTTGCGTTGGTGGGCCGTCTTCCTCTGCCCCCTCGGCGGTGCCGTCGTCGCCGCGGTGGCGACCACGTGCTGCCTGGGGATCGGCGGCCGGACGATGACGTGGTTCGTGACCGTGAGCGCCTTGGGCGCGGCGGGGACGATCGCAGGGTGGTGGTGGCGGCCCGACCACCGTCCCTGGCGGTCAGACCGGCCGTCGGTGCCGGGATCCCGGGTGACGGGAATCGTCGCCGTGGTCGCCGTGGTCGGCGCCTGCGCGTGGTGCCTGCGGACCCTGTCCACCCCGACGGTGGGGTTCGACACCCGGGCCATATGGCTGATGCGGGCCGGATGGTTCCTCCAACCGCACCACCAGTTGGTGGCGGACATGTCGTCACCGGGGATCTTCCTGACCCAGACGTCGTACCCGCCGTTGGTCAGCGCCGCCGCCGCCGTCGGCTGGGACGTGACCGGCAACCACTCCATGCGCCTCGGGGTGGTGGTGATCGCCCTTCTGAACGCCTGTGCCCTGGCCGCCGGGGCCCTCGCCGTGGTCGAGTGCGGCCGACTGGCGACCGGGCGACTGTGGCGTGAGACGCATTCCACGGTACGCCGGCTCTCGGCGGAGACCCCGGGGCGCGTGGACAGGCGGTCCGGGGCGCTTCTCTTCCTCCCCTCGGCCGTCGGGGTGGTGGGGGCGGTGGCGCTCGTGTTCGTCACCTTCGCGGTGACCGAGCCCTTCATGAGCAACGGCTATGCCGACCCCCTCTGGTCGCTGGCGGCGGTGGGTGCCGTCGCCTACGGCCTACAGATGGAGAGCGGACGGTCCGCCTTCGGGGCGGCCGGCCTCCTGGCCGTGGTGGCGGGGATGTCGAAGGACGAGGGGGCGGCCACGGCCGCCCTGTTGATCGGACTCCTCGTGGTCCGGGGGGTGGTGGCGCGGTGGACCGGACCGCGCCGCCTCTGGTGGCGGCCGGTGGCGGCCGGTCTGGTGGGCCTCGCCTTCGTGGCCGCCTGGCCGGTGACGGTGCACCTCCTCCACCTGCGGGCCGTGCACGCCGGGGGTGCGCCTCTGAGCCAGTACCTCCACCGGGCCCGTCAGGCCGTCGACGGCCTCGCTCCCTATCTCCACGTCGTCGTCCTGGCGGCGGCGATGGCCGTGGTCGGCTGTCTGGTGCTCACCCCGGTGAGACGGGCGGTGGGGATGGGCAACGACGGCTGGGGATGGGCCGGTCTGGCGGCGGGATCAGCCGTGATCCTGGGCGCCTACGTGACGGGGACGGCCGACGTGGCGTCGTGGCTCACCACCACCGCTCACCGGGTGACCGAGTTCACCGCCCTGTCGGGGTGGTGGATCGTCGCGCTGTGGGCGGTGACGGGGTCCGCCGGGCCGGGTGCTTCCGCCGCCGGTGCGCTCGCCCCTCGTCAGGGGCGGTGGGCGACGATGAACCAACCGGCCTCGTCGCGCGCCGCGTCCACGGTCAGACCGGCCTCGGTGAACCACCACTCCAGTTCGGACCAGATGTATCTGTGCTCGACGGGTGCGCTCAGCCGGTCGAAGGTGTCGAGGACGAGGCTCCGGAAGGGCTTGTCCCGGTAGGTGCGCATGGGGAGGTTCGAGAGCCGTTCGATGCCCCGCTTGTCGGCCAGCCGTCCGGGCCCGACGAAGGCGGCGTAGAGACCGGCGGCCACCACGGGGCTGACGGCCTTGAGGGTGCGGTGCGGAAGGCGGAGGGTCAGCCTGCGCAGGGCGGCCGACGCCGACAGGGCCGCCTTGCGGGCGCCGAAGGTGTCGGGCCGGCTGTAGATGTAGGCCAGGAGGGTCCCGCCCGGCGCCAGATAGCGGACCAGCTGCTCGAAGCCGGCATGGGGATCGTCGAGGTGGTGGAGGACGCCGAGGCAGGAGATGAAGTCGAAGCTCTCGGGGGCGAAGGGCGCGGCGCGGAGGTCCGACTTGACCACCATGACGTTCGGGAACTCCCCCAGATTACGGACGGCGGCCTCGACCGCGGAGGAGCCGTCGAGGGCGACGAGGGCGTCGAGGTGGGGGGCGAGGAACCGGGTGAAACGTCCCTTGCCGCACCCGGCGTCCATGCCCACCTTGCCGTCCAGGGACGCCAGATCGAGGTCACGGAAGTAGATCTCACCGAACCGGACGTCTTCGTCGCGGATCTCGTCGAAGGCGTTCCACTCGTACCCGAAGCTGGCGAAGGTCTGCTCGGTGATGGCGTTGGTGGATTGTTCGACCGAGACGTCGAGATAGCCCTGCGGGAAGCCGTAGCGGTGCCCGGAGGGGCAGGCGAGGGTGCGGCCGCCGTCATCGGTGTCGACCGGCTGGGCGCAGCGGGGACAGCGGAACCGCTCGATCAGTGGAGCGATGGGACTCACACGGGGGGAGGCGGACACGGGTTCCAGCATGTCAGATCGCGCTCTCGTTCCCGGAGGGCGCCGGTCGCTCTCAGGAGGCCGGTTCCAGGAGGTGCTCGAAGGGCCCGGGTCGGCCGAAGTAGAAGCCCTGGGCGAATTCGCATCCCATGGCCCGGAGGGCCACCGCCTGGGCATGGGTCTCGACGCCTTCGCCCACGATGGTGAGCCGGAGCTCGTGGCCGAGTCCGATGATGCCGCGGACGATGGCCCCGGCGTCGTGCTCGCGCACGGCGTCGAGCTCGGCGATGAATTCGGCGTCGATCTTGATCCCCGAGATCGGGAGCTCCTGGAGCCAACCGAGATTGGACTCCCCGCTGCCGAAGTCGTCCACCGAGACGGCCACGCCCAGGTCGTGGAGCGCCGAGAGGACGTTCTCGGTGGTGACGACGTCGCGCACGGCGTGCTCGGCGATCTCGATGCCGAGGAGCAGCGGTGGGACCTGGTGGGCGGCCGTCAGCTCGGCCACGAGCTCGGCGAAGTGGAGATCGGCGACCTGGCGGGGCGACACGTTCACCCACATGTGGAACCCCTCGGGCAGCGTTCCCGACACGCGCAGGCGGGCCAGGTCGGCCAGGGCGTGGTCGAGGATCCACCTCCCCATGGACGCCGTCAGACCCACCTTGTCGGCCACGCCGAGGAAGTCGGCCGGGGGGACGAGGCCGTGGCCGGGACGGTTCCACCGGACGAGGGCCTCCGCCCCCACGATCCCCCCGGACTGGAGATCGATGATGGGCTGGTACTCGAGGACGAGCTCGTTCTGGTCCATGGCCACGCGCAGGCCCTGCTCGATCTCGTGGCGCGAGGCGGCGCGGGCCCGCATGGTCTCGTCGAAGAGCCGCCACCCGGCCTTGCCCTCGTCCTTGGCCCCGTACATGGCCAGGTCCGCGTCGCGCAGGAGCGCATCGGCGGTGGCGTGGAGATCCCCCGGTTCGGTGACGACGATGCCGATGCTGGCCGTGAGCCGGTGCTCGGTCGAGCCGATCACCACCGGCCGGCTCAGCTCGGCCAGGATGACCTCGGCGATCCGGAAGGCCACGTCCACCGACTCGACGTCGGGGCAGACGACCACGAACTCGTCGCCGCCGAAGCGGGCGACGGTGTCGGTCCGCCGGCGCGCCTCGGCCAGCCGGTTGGCCAGCTCACGCAGGGCCAGGTCGCCGACATGGTGGCCGAAGAGGTCGTTCACCGCCTTGAAGCCGTCGAGGTCGATGAACAAGATGGCCAGCGCGCTGTGATTGCGGCGGCAGATGGCCAGGGCCTGGTTGATGCGGTCGTCGAGCAGGGCCCGGTTCGGCAGTCCGGTGAGCGGGTCGTAGAGGGCCTGGTTCTGGCTGAGCCGTTCCAGGCGGGTGGCCAGGTTCCGGTTCTCGGCCACGAGGGCCCCCTGGGCGAGACCCCGCCGGACGGCGTCGACGAAGGTTTCCGTGGCCATGGGCTTGAGGAGGTAGCCGTCGACCTGGCCGACGGCGGCGATGGCACTCTCGAGGGACGCGGAGCCGGTGAGGAGCAGGACCGGGAGGCCCGGTTCGCGCTCCTTCAGAGCCTGGGCCAGCTCCAGTCCGTTGCGGTCGGGGAGGAGGAAGTCGATCACGGCCAGAGCGGGCGCGTGGTCGGCGTGGAAGGCGAGCGCCTGCTCGGCACTGGCGGCGCCGATGGCGGCGATCCCCGCCCCGGCCAGGACGGCCAGGAGGCTGGCCCGGGTGGAGACGTCGTCGTCCACCACGAGGACGGTCTCCGAGGAGACCCCGCTCTCGGGGGACCCCCCGCCCGCCGGGGACGCGCCGGTCGGCGGAGACGTCACCGGGACCGCCGCCGTGGCCGGGTCACCACGGCCGACCATCGGAGCGGTGGCTCCGCTCCCCCCTCATCCTGCATCCCCGTACCCCATCTCGCCGCGCTGCCGGCCGCCCCGTCGTTGATTCAGCTTCTATCACTCCACGCGCGAAGTCAATTAGCCAAACTCTCACATTCTGTCGCTATTTGTGGTTTTTTCACCGGAATTGCCTGCCTACTAACGCACAGAGAGGTAGAAGGGTGCCACTGTTCGTGACGGATTGACGAGGGCCGGACGCCTTACCTGGCGGTAACGTGACGCGCTCCCCGCGCCGTGTCACCCTGGGGTCCAGGCCCGCCCGTCGGTGGGGTCGGAGAGGAGCTGGGGTGCTGGCGTTCACGTTCCCGGGCCAGGGATCACAGCGGCAAGGGATGGGCCGGGCCTGGGTCGACCACCCTTCGTGGGAGGTCGTGGGCGAGGCCTCGGCGGTGGCGGGACGGGATCTCTCCCGCCTCCTCCTCCACGCCGATCAGGACGAGCTCACCCTGACGGCCAACGCCCAGCTGGCCACCTATGTCGTGAGCCTGGTGGTCCTCGACGCCATCGAGCGGGTCGGCATCGAGCCCACCGCCTGCGCCGGCCACAGCCTGGGCGAGTACACGGCCCTCACGGCCAGCGGGGCCCTCGCCTTCGAGGACGGTGTCCGGCTGGTGGTCGAGAGGGGCGAGGCCATGCACCATGCGGCCGAGGAGCGTCCGGGGACGATGGCCGCCGTCCTCGGGGCCGACGAGGACGATGTCGAGGCCGCCTGCCAGCGGGCCGAGGGCGAGGTCTGGGTGGCCAACTACAACGGCCCGGGCCAGGTCGTGATCGCCGGGACACCCGAGGCCGTGGCGGTGGCGGGGACGATCGCCAAGGAACTGGGGGCCCGCAGGATCATGCCCTTCCCGGTGGCCGGGGCGTTCCACACCGCCCTGATGGCTCCGGCCCGGGGCCGGCTGCGCAAGGCCCTGGCCGACACCCCCTTCTCGGCGCCGGAGGTCCCGGTGGTGGCCAACGTGGACGCCCGGGCGCATCCCGGTCGCGACGACTGGCCCGGTCTCCTGTCGGCCCAATTGTGCAGCCCCGTCCGGTGGCGCCAGAGCCTGGTGGCCCTGGGCGAGCTGGGGGCGACACAGGTGGTCGAGGTGGGACCGGGCGGAGTCCTCACCGGTCTGGCCCGACGGACCCTGCCCGAGGCGCAGGCCATGTCCGTGGCCTCCCCCGACGACCTCGGGGCCCTGGTGGACACGCTGTCGGGCTCCGAGACCTGGCACGCCTACGCGGCCGCCCATCAGGGCGAGCACCTCTACACCTCCGAGCGGGTCGTCGTCTCCCCCGCCTCCGGGGTCTTCATGCCCGATCCCGGCCTGGCCGCCCCCGGACCCGGCGGCCTCACGCCGGTCGCGGCACCGGGTGGCACCGAGGTGCCGGCGGCGCTGAGCGTCGAGGTCGGGGTGGGGGCGCTCCTCGGCCACGTGGGCGACACCGAGGTGCGGACCCCGTTCGCCGGACAGGTGGTCGGCTTCCTCGCCCATGCCGGGGAACGGGTGATGGCGGGGCAGCCGCTGGCCTGGCTGCGGGTGGCCACGGCCGGGACATGACCCGGGCCCGGGGGACGGTGCGAGGACGGCTGCCGTGAGCTCCGACGAGGGCGCAGTCCCGGATCGGTCCGGTCGTGTGGTCCTCGTGACGGGCGGGTCACGGGGGATCGGTCTGGCGTGCGCCCGCCGCTTCCAAGCTCTCGGGGACCGGGTGGCCGTCACCTACCGCAGCGCCCCGCCACCCGATCCGGCCGGGGCCGAACCGGGCCGGTCACCGCTTCTGCCCGTGGTCTGCGACGTCACCGATCCGGCACAGGTGGAGACCGCGTTCGGGCGCGTCGAGGAGGCCCTCGGACGCGTCGAGGTCCTCGTGGCCAACGCCGGGATCACGAGGGACATGCTCCTTCTCCGGATGGGTGAAGAGGCCTGGGGCGAGGTGATCGACACCGACCTGACCGGCGTCTACCGCACGGTGCGCCGCGCCCTCGGGCCCATGGTCCGCGCCCATCGGGGTCGGATCGTGATCGTCTCGTCCGTGGTGGGCTTCCTCGGCTCGGCCGGCCAGGTGAATTACGCGGCGGCCAAGGCGGGTCTCGTCGGCCTGGCCCGATCCCTGGCGCGCGAGGTCGGCAGCCGCGGGATCACCGTCAACGTGGTCGCGCCGGGGATGGTCGACACCGATATGATCGCCACCCTGGGAGATCAGCGTAGGGAGCAGCTCCGATCCATGGTGCCGCTCGGGCGCGCCGCCACCGCCGACGAGGTGGCGGGGACGGTGCTCTTCCTGTCCTCCGACGACGCCGCCTATGTGACCGGTGCGGTACTGCCCGTCGACGGAGGCCTGGCCATGGGGCTGTGACGGCCCCCCAAGGACCGACAGAGACAGCCAAGACGACGAACGCAGCGCACAAGCAGGGGACAAGAAGCGCACTAGCAGCCGACGAACAGCCGACAAAGAGCCGACAAGGAGGGACACCGGTGAGCGACGACGCCACCTTCGACAAGTTCAGGGCCTGCGCCGTTGAGGTGCTCCAGGTCCCCGAGGACAAGGTCGTCCCCGAGGCGCGCTTCGGCGACGATCTCGACGCCGACAGCCTCGACCTGGTCGAGCTGGTCATGGCGCTCGAGGAGGCCTTCGACGTCACCGTGGAGGAATCCGAGCTCGAGGACATCGAGACGGTGGGCCAGGCCTACACCCTGATCTCGTCGAAACTCTGATGCTCCTGGGCATCGGGCCCGACGGGCCCGTGCGGGGCCGGCGCGTGGTGATCACCGGGATGGGCGTCCTGGCCTGCTGCGGAATCGGCCTCGACGCCTTCTGGGACGGTCTCAATCGTCCCGGACCCGAGGGCGAGCACCGCGTCCGCGACTTCGACCCCTCGGCCTGGTTCGGTCCGAAGGACGGGCGGCGCGTCGACCGCTTCGCCCAGTTCTCCGTGGCCGCGGCCGACATGGCCGTCGCCGACGCGGGCGAGATCGGGGCCGACCCCGACCGGTCCGGAGTCATCTTCGGCACCGGCGTCGGGGGCCTCGACTCCCTCGAGCAGCAGATCGCCGTCTACCTCGAGAAGGGGGCCCGCCGCATCTCCCCGTTCCTCATCCCCATGATGATGGCCAACGCCGGCGCCGCCAACATCTCGATGCGGGCGGGCTGGCACGGCCCGTGCGAGACGATCACCACGGCCTGCGCGGCGGGCACCCACTCGGTGGCCGCCGCCGCCCGCCTCGTCTCCTCCGGCCGCTGCGACGTCGCCATCGGCGGCGGGGCCGAAGCGGCCATGACGCCGGTCGGGGTGGGCGCCTTCACCAACATGACGGCGTTGTCGTCGACGGGGATGTCGCGGCCGTTCGACGCCCGGCGCGACGGGTTCATCGTGGCCGAAGGAGCCGGCGCCCTCGTGCTCGAGACCCTCGAGGGGGCCCGGCGACGGGGGGCCCGGATCTACGGCGAGGTCCTCGGTGCCGGATCGACGGCCGACGCCCACCACATCACCGCCCCCGCCCCCGGGGGAAACGGCGCCGCCGCCTGCATGGAGCTGGCCCTGGCCGACGCCGGGATCGGCCCCGACGACGTCGGCCACATCAACGCCCACGGGACGTCCACCCCTTTGAACGACCTGGCCGAGGCCCAGGCCATCACCAAGGTGTTCGGCACGCCCGGACCGCCGGTCACCTCGACGAAGGGCGTCACCGGCCACGCCCTCGGCGGTGCCGGTGCCATCGAGGCGGTGGCCACCACCTTGGCCATCGACCGCCGGCTCATCCCCCCCACGGCCGGCTACGGGGAACCCGACCCCGATATCGCCCTCGACGTCGTCCACGGAACGGCGCGCCCGTGGGAGCCGGCGCCGTCGCTGTCGAACTCCTTCGGGTTCGGCGGGCACAACGGCACCCTGGTCATCGGCCCCGTCGAGGAGTGAACGGGCACCCACCGCAGAACCACTCCCCCACCGGTCCCGGTCCGTCGGGGCTGGACCGGCCCCACCCGGACCCGCCCGACCCGCCCGACCTGGCCATCGGGGCCTTCTCGTCGCACCCGCCCTGGCTCGTCGATCTCGACGGTCTGACCTGGAGCGCCGGGATCGACGCGCTGCGGGCGGCCGAACGGGCCGAGGCCCCGGTCCTCACCCGGCGCCGGAGGCTTCCCCCCGGTGTCCGGGTGGTGCGCGTCGGGGCCGTCCTCGGTGCGGCCGTGGCCCGCTGGGCCCTCGTCGAACGCCGCCGGACACGCGAGCAGTCGCGCAGTGGCTTGTCCCGCCGGCTGCGGCGGGCCTTCGAGAGGCTCGGACCGTCGTACATCAAGCTGGGCCAGATCCTCTCCTCGGGCGAGGGTCTCTTCCCCGAGGAGCTGGTGGAGGAATTCCGGCTCCTGCGCGACCGGGTGCCGGCCGAGTCGTTCGTCGTGGTCCGCCGGATCATCGAAGAGGACCTCGGCCGGCCCCTCGACGCGCTCTTCGCGGCGGTGGACCCCGTCCCCCTGGCCGCCGCCTCCATCGCCCAGGTCCACGCGGCGCGTCTTCTCACCGGTGAGAGCGTGGTCATCAAGGTCCAGCGGCCCACGGTGGCCCAGGTCGTCCGGCGTGACCTGGCCGCCATGAGCTGGCTGGCGCCGCTGCTGGTGGGACGGATCCCCGTGGCCGCCCTGGCCAATCCGCCCGCTCTCGTCGAGCTCTTCGGCGAGACGATCGTGGAGGAGCTCGATTTCCGGCTGGAGGCCCAGAACATGCTCGACGTTGCCCGGGTCCTGGCCGACACCGGGCAGAAGGCCCTGGTGGTGCCTCGTCCCCACCCGCGCCTGGTGACCCGACGGGTGCTCGTGATGGAACGCCTCGACGGGTTCCGGTGGGGTGACGCGGAGTCGATGCGCGCCGCCGGGATCGACACCGAGGCGGTCCTGCGGGCGGCGCTCATCGCCTTCCTCGAGGGGGCTCTGCTCTACGGGGTCTTCCACGGCGATCTCCACGGCGGGAACCTCTTCGTCCAGTCCGACGGGCGCGTGGCCCTGCTCGACTTCGGGATCACCGGACGGCTGAACGAGATCCAGCGGCTGGCGCTGCTGCGCCTGGTCATGACGGCGTCGGCCAACGACATCCCCGGACAGATCACGGCGCTGCGCGATCTGGGTGCCCTGCCCGCCGACATCGACGTGGATACGGTCATCGCCGACCTCGGCCTCGACCGTCCCCCGGTGGACCCCACCACCCTCACGGCCGAGGAGCTCACCGCCGAGCTGCGCGCCATCACCACCGCCCTCCTCGGCTACGGGGCGCGGATGCCCAAGGAGCTCATGCTGTTCGTGAAGGACATGATCTTCCTCGACGGGGCCATGGCCACCATGGCCCCCACCGTCGACGTCCTGGCCGAGATCGTCGCCGTGGTCATGTACTTCCACGTCCACCACGGCGAGAGGATCGCCCGCGAGATGGGCCTGGCCGACGGCACCGTCCCCGCCGTCGACATCGACGGCATCCGGGCCTCCTTCGGCATCACCGAGCCCGTCGACCACCTGACCTACCGCGAGCTCCAGGAGCGCCGCGAGCTGATCCGCCGCCGGATGGAACAACGCCAGCGGGGCCGGCGGCGGTCACTGTTCGGGCGACGACGCCACCAGTGAGCCCACCGAGTGGCTCGTGTCGCCCTTCTCCAGGCACTCGACCAATCGCCAGGCGGCCTCGGCCACGTCGGACCGGCGGGGCAGGAGGTTGGACGTTTCCCCGGGATCGGTCGACAGGTCGTAGAGCTCGAATCCGATCCAGAGACGACCCCGCACGAGACCGAGGGGGCGACCCCGGTGCACGCGGCGGTGGACCGGCCGGCCCAATTGGGCGAGGACCCCGTTGGCCGCCTCCATCCGCGTCACGAGAAGTTTGTAGGGCCAGTCCACGAAGGCCTGGAGCAGGGTGGACCGGCTCAGCGTCCGGCGCCAGAGCCTGTTCCTGAGGCGGGCACCGGCGGTCGTGTGCTTGCCGCGCGGATTGGAGTTCAGCCGGAACCGGTTGGCCAGATAGACGTATTTGGGATCCTCGGCCCGCAGCACCCGACTCGAGGAGGGGTCGGACAACGGCGCGTCGTCCGCCGTGACATCCGGCGGACCGTCCCCGTCGCCGTGGCCCGTCACCTGAAGCAGCGCGGGGAGCAGCTCGAAGGCGCCGAAGGGGCGCGCCGCGAGGTCGACCAGCCGGGCCCGGGCGGCGGGGTCGACGGCGTCCTCGGGAAGATGGATCACGCACGGGATGTGCAGGAGATCGTCGTGCAACCTCCCGCCGTGATGGATCCGGGCGATCGCCGGTTCCATGCCCTCACCGTGGTCGGCGATGAGGACCACCACCGTCCGGTCGAGGGGGGTGACCTCCAGGAGCGCCTCGAGCTCCTCGTGGAAACTCAGGACGCACGCGTCGTAGACCTTCCGGACGGCGTCGGCCTTGTCCTCCAACCCGGCCCAGGTCAAGACCCGGGCCCCGATGTCGGGAACGGCCGAGGACGGGAACCAGCGCGCGAATTCCCTCCGACCCGACTCCTGGGGATAGTCGTGCACCAGGTTGGTGTGGACGTACAGGAAGAACGCAGCCGGGTCCGACGATCGTCCGGACAGAAAGGCGCGCGCCCTCGAGAACGTCTCGGCGTGGTCGGTGATCCAGCGGAACTCGTCGAAGCCGTCGGCCAGCTCGGACCGCGTCCTGATCACCCCGTTGTTGACCAGGGCGACCCGGTGCAGGCGGTCGAACCGTCCGATCAGGGTCGGGGTCGGTCCCTCCCGTCGGGACCGGAGGCGGCTCTGCGTGCTGTCCACGCCGCAGAGCAGGGCCTGCATGGCCGGGAGCGTCCACGGCGCGGCGGCGTAGCACCGGTCGAAGGTGATCCAGCTCCCGAGCCTCTCCGTGAACGCGGTGGGCCGGCCGTCGTGGTCCATCCGGAGCGCGTCGTAGCGCAGCGCATCACAGACCACCAACAACACGCTGAGTGGTTCTCGCGTCAACCGTCTCCACCAATCAGCGTGGGCCGACCCGCCTCTCCGACCTCCGGGACCCACAGCCTCGCGCGTCGGCGTCGGGGGTGTCAGCCCGGGGACAGACGATCGCCGCGGTGGCCGCCCCCGGGCGCGCCCGCCGGAGGCGCTCCGGTGCCTAGGTGGTACTGGTGGGGGCGGCGTCCGGTGCGGCGGGGGCGGTGGTGGCGTCCGGCGGTGTGGGCAGGCGCATCGGCATCCACGCCTTCCCGTCGGCCTGGAGCGTCGTCTGGTCCGTGATCCGCGTGGCCGTCGACCTCCCCCCCGACACGGTGGCCGTCACGTCGACGGTGTCACCCGTCTTCACGCTGGCGATCCCCGACTCTCCGCCGTTCACGCTCGTCGTCGAGTCCACGGTGAAGGTGGCCGACGTCCCGTCGGTGCTCTTCACGCTGAGCGACCACGTGCTGCCCGACGTGTCGGTGACGGCGGACACGGTGCCGGTCCGCTCGTCGATCGTCTCGTAGCCGTTCGGGCCCTGCACGGTGTACTGGCCGTGGACGACGGGTCCGAGGAACCCGCCGCCGAAACCGCCGCCCACGCCACCGAAGCCGCCGGGACCGAACCCGCCCCGGAGATGCCCGCGCCCGGGAAACGCTCCGGGGACCTTCGCCGGTGACGTGGTGGAGGTCGAACCCGGTCGTGTCGTCGTCGGTGAGGTGGCCGCGGCGGCCAGCGCCGTCGCCCCGACGGCCACCCCGGCCGCCGTGCCCAGAGCGACGGCGACCGTCACCACCCGGCGGCGCCCACGCCGCGGCCGGGGGCCGGGGTCCGGCCGTCCGGCCGACGCCTCGTCCACGATGTCCGTCTCACCCATCTCCGGGTCCTCCTCTGTCGTCTCACCGCACCGGTCTCCACGACCGGGTCTGGCCGCTCACGCGCGTCCACCGACCACGCTACGTCCGCCACCTGTGCGCAACCTGTGGCGGGGCGTGAGATTTGCCAGCGGCGGGCGGGCGCCGCCGACGGACGGCGGTGCCTCAGGAGCCCGTGTCGATGCCGGCGCGGAGTTCGGCCACGAAGGCGGCGGCCCCCTCGGGACCGGCCCCCTCGAGGAGTCGCCGCACCAGCGCCGAACCGACGACCACCCCGTCGGCCTCTCCGCACACCTCGGCCGCCTGTGCCGCAGTGGACACCCCGATCCCGATGCAGACCGGTGTGTCGGTCATCGTCCGCAACCGACCGGCGACCTGGCGCGCCGTCGACGCCAGCTCGGTCCGCTCGCCCGTCACCCCCATCAGGCCCGCCCCGTAGACGAAGCCGCGCGACGCGGCGCAGATCCGCCGGGCCCGTTCGTCGGGCGTCGACGGGGCCACCAGGAACACCGTCTCCACCCCGGCGGCGGCCGCCTCCTCCCTCCATCCGCCGGCCTCGTCGAGAGGCAGGTCCGGCACGATGGCCCCCGACACACCCGCAGCCACCAGGGAGTCGGCGAACCGTCGGTGCCCGGCCCGAAAGACGAGGTTGTAGTACGTCATCACGGCCAGGGGCACCCCGATCTCGGTGCGGCCGAGCGCCGTCAGGATGGAGGCCGGCGTCGTCCCCCGGGCCAGTGCCCTCACCGACGCCTCCTGGACCGTCGGCCCGTCCATCACGGGGTCGGAGAACGGGATCCCGATCTCGATGGCGTCGGCCCCCGCGTCGGCCACGGCGTGCACGGCCTCGAGCCAGTCGTCACCCATACCGCCGGTGATGTAGGGGACGAGGAGCTTGGCGCCTCCGTCGCGCCGGGCCCGCAGCCGCCTCTCCAGGGCGCCCGCGCCGTCGATCGGCACCGCCGCGCTCACGCCGTCCACGAGTACCCGCCGAGGACCCGGTAGCGGCCGATCACCTCCTCCACCCGCTCCCGGTCGGCGTCGGACCACACCACGCCGTCGCGCGCCCGGCGGACCTGGGGCCACACGATGCCGGCACAATCGGCGACGTAAGCCGTCTCGGCCTCGACGTCCAGGAAACGGCACAGCTCCGTCAGCGACTCGGCCGGCCGGGCCACGAACTCCTCGTAGACCACGTCGTGCAACTCCTCGGGGTCCAGCCGACGCCGGATGGCGTCGATCCACGAGCACAACTCCGCGTAGCGCTCGACCGCCTCCGACAACTCCGGCCCGCTGCCGTCGGCGCTCTGGCCCGTCCGGCGGACCCGGGCCTCGGCGGCGCGCCGGGCCATGGTGGCGATGTTGTCGTAGGGATTCCGGGTGACGTGGACGACGCGGATGGGGACGCCCACGACCCTCCTCAGCCGGTCGAGGACCTCCGGATGCTCGTGGAGACGGTAGGTGGAGACGTGACCACGCTTGTCCCCGATCACCCGCAGCCGCGACCAGCGACCCTGGAATTGATTGGGGACCACGTAGTCGTAGCCCATCCACCTCCGCCCGATGGAGGCGAAGACCTGGTCGCGTTCGAGCAGCAGCGCGTACAGCTGGGAGCGCCCGAAGCGGTGCTCCACGTAGCCGAGGGCGTCGAGCTCGTGCGCGATGAGCACCTCCCGGTGGGCGTTCAGCAGGGATCCCACCAGGGAGTGACCGCTCCGGGGGTAGCCGATGAAGAAGCAGAAACGCTCGACGTCGGCGAACCGGCCCCGGCAGCGCCACCCGAGCGCGGCCGACCGGGCGAACGCGGTCGCCCACTCCCCCTTCGTCGACGGGCGCGGCAGCTTGTCCCCGGCCCCGGTCTCCCGAGGCGTGACCGGTGCCCCGTCACCCGTCGTCACGGCCGACCGCCGCCCGTCGCCTGTCCGTGACCGCCGGACATCGCCTCGCTCACCTGGGCCACGTCCTTGTCGCCCCGGCCCGACAGGGTGATCAGGACCGTCGCCCCGGCCGGGATCTCCCGCCCCACCTCCTTCGTCACCCAGGCCAGGGCGTGGGCCGGTTCGAGGGCGGGGATGATCCCCTCGGTCTCCGCCAGCAGCCGGAAGGCGGCCAGCACCTCCTCGTCGGTGGCCAGGCCGTACCGGGCCCGGCCGGAGGCGGCCAGGTGCGCGTGCTCGGGTCCCAAACCCGGGTAGTCGAGGCCGGCCGAGATCGAGTGTGCCTCCATGATCTGCCCCACCTCGTCCTGGAGCAGCATCGACAGCATCCCGTGCACGACCCCGGGCACCCCGTGGGTGACGGCCGCCCCCCCGGCCGCCTCCACCCCGACGAGAGCGGCCCCGGTGTCCGCGAACCCGGCGAACGTCCCCGCCGCGTTGGACCCCCCGCCCACGCAGGCCACCACCCAGTCGGGGTCGGCCCCACCCAGGATCCCCCGGACCTGGCCGCGCGCCTCGTCGCCCACCACCCGCTGGAATTCGCGGACCATCCACGGATAGGGATGCGGTCCCATGACCGAACCCAGGCAGTAGTGGGTGTCCTCCACCCGCGCCACCCAGGCCCGCATGGCCTCGTTGACGGCGTCCTTCAGGGTCCGGCTGCCGGAGTGGACGGTGACGACCTCGGCCCCGAGCAGCTCCATCCGGAAGACGTTCAGGGCCTGTCGCTCGGTGTCGACGGCGCCCATGTAGACGACGCACTCCATCCCGAAGAAGGCGGCGGCGGTGGCCGAGGCCACCCCGTGCTGGCCGGCCCCGGTCTCGGCGATGAGCCGGGACTTCCCCATCCGCCGGGCCAGAAGGGCCTGGCCCATCACGTTGTTGATCTTGTGCGACCCGGTGTGGGTCAGGTCCTCCCGTTTGAGCAGGACCCGGATCCCGAGCCGCTCCGACAGCCGGTGGCACTCGGTGACCGGGGTGGGCCGCCCGGCATAGCGGCCCAGGATGCCGTCGAGCTCGTCGTGGAACCCGGGATCGGCCCAGGCCGACCGGAAGGCGGCCTCGAGGTCCTCGCAGGCGGGGACGAGAGACTCGGGGACGAACCGTCCCCCGAACTCCCCGAACCGTCCAGCGGCCGACGGCTCCCCCATGACCGACCCACTCATCCACCCTCCTCCCGCCAGTCGAACGGCTGTTCGAGCCCGCCGTCGGGATCCCCGGTGTCTCCGGGCAGGTCGCCGGCTCCGGTCGGCACGACCTCCTCGCCCGCCGCGGCCCGGGCGGCGGCCACGAAGGCCCGGAGCTTCACCGGATCCTTCCGGCCGGGAGCCGACTCCACCCCCGTCGACACGTCGACACCGTAGGGATGGAGGTGGGCCACGGCGTCGGCCACGTTGTCCGGCCGCAGCCCCCCCGACACGATCAGCCGGGCCGGGTCGACCACCCCCTCGGCCAGCCTCCAGTCGAACACCTCGCCCGAGCCCGGTGACTCGGCGTCCACCAGGACGAACGGAACCCCGTAGTCGTCGATCCGGCCGATCCCACTGTCCCCGGCCGGGAAGGCCTTGATGGTGAGGGCGACGCGCTCGGACACCCAGCGTGTGTCCTCGACCGTTTCGGCCCCGTGGAGCTGGGCGGCCCGCAGCCCGATGCTGTTCACGATCTCGACCACCCGCGCCGGCGCCTCGTTGCGGAACACTCCCACCGTCAGGATCTCGGGCGGGACCCGCTCGATGATCCGGCGGGTGGCCTGGACCGAGACCTGCCGCGGGGACGGGGCGAAGACGAACCCGATGGCGTCGGCCCCGAGGGCCACCGCCAAGAGAGCGTCGGCCTCGGTGGTGATCCCGCAGATCTTGACGAGCATCTCAGCCTCTGAGGGATCCCGGTTGCCCGACGGACCGGCCCACCCGATGGCCCACCAGGGAGGCGAGGACCTCCCGCCGGTCGCCGGCCCGCATGAGGGTCTCCCCCACCAGGACGGCCCGGTACCCGGCGTCGGCCAACCGTCGGGCGTCGTCCCCGTCACGGATCCCCGATTCGGCCACGGCCACCACGCCGTCGGGGATGGCACCGACCACCCGCAGAGCCCGCCCGTGGTCGACGACGAACGAACTCAGGTCACGCTGGTTCACCCCGACGATCTCGGCGCCGGCGTCCACAGCCCGCCGGACCTCTGTCTCGTCGTGGGCCTCGACCAGTGCGTCGAGGCCGACCCGCCGCGACAGCGACAGCAGGCGGCGGAGCTCCTCGTCGGTCACGGCGGCCACGATGAGGAGGACGGCGTCGGCCCCCATCAACCGGGCGTCGGCCACGTCGGCCTCGGCCACCGTGAAGTCTTTGCGCAGCACGGGCAGGCCGCAGGCGGCGCGGGCGGCGGCCACGTCGTCGGCCGACCCCCCGAAGAACTGGGCGTCGCTCAGCACCGACAGGCAGGCGGCACCCCCCTCTTCGTAGACCCGGGCCACCTCCGCAGGGTCGAGACGGGGATCGAGATCTCCCCGCGAGGGTGACCGACGCTTGATCTCGGCGATGACGGCCAGGCCGGCCGAACCCACCAGGGCGTCGGCGAAACCCCGGCCCGCCCCACAGCGCTCGGCCTCGGCCAGCAGGCCCTCGACGTCGCGCCGGTCGGCCGCCGCCGCGGCACGGTGGGCGGCCAGGATCTCGTCGAGATAGGTCGCCGCCGACATCGGCCCAGCCTACTGGCGCCCCCCTCTGGCTCCGCACACGCGACAGTGCGCCCGGCCGAGGCCGGGCGCACTGTCCACCAAGGCCGGAATCCGGCGCCCGGTCTCACACTCTGGTGCCGCTATTTGGCGTGGCCCGACTTCGCCCCGATGCTCGAGCTGAGGTTGGCGTTCCCGGTGTAGGCCGCCTCCACGTTCCAGGAGCCGTGCGGATGCGGGTTCCCCTTGGTCTTGCCGGGCACGACGAACCAGCCCGCAGCGAGCACGCACGTCGCCGTGCCGGCGTTCCCGCTCACCGCCAGGGGCTGCGAGTCTCCACCGGTGCACTTCCGCTTGGCGGCCGAGCCGCCCGTGGCCGCCACCGAGAAGACGACGTGGCCCGAGAGGAGCGAGCCGTTCTTGCCCGCCGTCACCTTGGCCACGAAGGTCTCACCGTTCCCACTCGTGGGCTTGGGCCGTATGAACTTGACCTTCGTCTTAGTGTTGGCCGTCGCCACCGTCAAGCTCAGGGTGCCCGTGCTCCCGGTGAAGTTAGTGTCACCGGAGTACACGGCCGTGACCGTGTAGGGCGACGCCGCCGCCAGCAACTCGTGCTTGGGGATCGGACAGGTGGCCACGCCCGCGTGGGAGATGCCCACCGTGTCGCTGTTCTTGCAGTTCAAGACGCTGGCGTCGCTGCCCACGATGGCGAAGGTCACCGTTCCGGTCGGCGTTCCCGCGTTCGTGGTGACCGGCGTGACCGTGGCGGTCAGAGTCGCCGGTGACCCCGTCTTGGGGGTGGCCGGTGCTGACGTCACCGCTGTGGTGGTTCCTGTTCCGGTGGCGCTGGCCGCCAACGGGACGATGGCCAGTGACGCCATGGCGACCAGGATGCTGGCCCCTGCCGCCGCCACCACTTGCTTCGTTCGACCTCTGATCATATTTTCCGCCTCCCGACGAGTGCGTGCGCGCGGACCTGCAGCCGCTCCCACGGAGTTTTGTCCAAGTCGGGGTCGGCGACATCACCAAATATGACGACTCCGGCCAGCCGCCGGTGGGGGCGGGAGGTCAACGGGGCGGGTGGGGCAGGTGGGGCCCCCGGCCGACCGTCAGCGCTCGAGGTACTCGAGGATGAGGCCCACCGACTCGTCGAGCGGCGCGTCACCGGCGACCACCAGCTCGGGGGCCATGGGCACCTCGTAGGGGTCGTCGATCCCGGTCAGCGAGGCCACGGCACCCGCCTGGGCCCGGGCGTACAGGCCCTTCGGGTCGCGGCTGGCGCACAGGGCGACCGGCGTGGCCACGTGGACCTCGATGAAGGCGATCCCGGCCGCCTCGTGACGCTCGCGAGCCAGGCGCCTCGCCTCGGCAAAGGGGCTGATCAGGGCCACCACCGCCACCACCCCCGACTCGGCGAACAGGCACGCCACCTCGCCCACCCGACGGACGTTCTCGTCGCGCCCCGCCCGGTCGAACCCGAGATCGCTGTTCAGCCCGCACCGGATGTTGTCCCCGTCGAGCCGGTAGGCGGGACGCCCGCTCAGGACCAGGCGGTGCTCGAGCGCCGAGGCGATTGTCGACTTCCCCGATCCCGACAGGCCGGTGAGCCAGACCGTGGCGCCGCGGGCGCCGAGCGCACCCCAGCGCTCGGCGCGGCCGAGCGTCCCCGGCGACCACACCACGTCGGGGTGCCGCTCCACGGTCAGTCCGGACCCAGGATCATGCCGGCGCCCACCGTGACGTTCGTCTCCTCGCTGGCCAAGATGAACGACCCGGTGGCCCGATTGCGACGGTAACTGTCGTAGAAGAGGGGCTGGGTCACCCGCAGGCCCACCCGGCCCACCTCGTTCAGCGCCAGCGACTGCGCCTCCTCGTCGCGGTGGAGCGTGTTGACGTCGAGGCGGTAGTGCACCTCCTTCACCACGGCGCGGACCCACCGGGTGGTGTGCTTCACGGACAGGAAGTCCCCCGGGCGCAGCGGCTTGTCCGTCATCCAGCACACCATGGCGTCGATGTCCTGGCCCATCGAGGGGTGGTTGTGGGGCCGGCAGATCATGTCGCCCCGTGACACGTCGAGGTCCTCGGCCAGCCGTACCACCACGGACATGGGCGGGAAGGCCTCGCCCACCGGGCCGTCGAAGGTGTCCACCGACGCGATCGTCGTGGTGAGACCCGACGGGAGGACCGTCACCTCGTCACCGGGACGGAAGACCCCCCCGGCCACCCGCCCGGCGTAGCCGCGGTAGTCGGGGATGGTGGAGGCCGTGGGCCGGACCACCCACTGCACCGGGATCCGGGGATCGATCAGGTTGCGGTCGGACGCGATGTAGACCTGCTCCAGATGGTGCAGGAGGGACTGCCCCTCGTACCACCCCATGTTGGGCGACCGCTGGACGACGTTGTCGCCGTTGAGCGCCGAGATGGGGATGAACGCCAGATCCGACACGTCGAGCCGGGTGGCGAAGGCCTTGAACTCCTCGCGGATCTCGTCGAACACGGCCTGGTCGTAACCGACGAGGTCCATCTTGTTGACACACAGCACGAGGTGGGGGACACGGAGAAGCGAGGCCAGAAAGGCATGGCGCCGGGTCTGCTCGACGATGCCCTTGCGGGCGTCGACGAGGACCAGGGTGAGATCCGCCGTGGAGTTCCCCGTCACCATGTTCCGCGTGTACTGGATGTGGCCCGGGGTGTCCCCGATGATGAACTTCCTCACCGGCGTGGCGAAGTACCGGTAGGCGACGTCGATCGTGATCCCCTGCTCGCGCTCGGCACGAAGCCCGTCGGTGAGCAGCGCCAGGTCGGTGAACTCCTCGCCCCGCTGCCGGCTCACCCGTTCGACCGCCTCGAGCTGGTCTTCGAAGATGGCCTTGGAGTCGAACAGGAGCCGACCGATCAGCGTGCTCTTGCCGTCGTCGACCGACCCGGCGGTGGCGAATCGCAGAAGCTCCACGGTTAGAAGTACCCCTCCCGCTTGCGGTCCTCCATGGACGACTCACTGACCCGGTCGTCGGCCCGTGTCGCACCGCGCTCGGTGAGCCGGGAGACGGCGATCTCCTCGATGATCTCGACGAGGGTCTCCGCCGTCGACTCCACGGCCCCCGTGCACGTCATGTCACCCACCGTCCGGTACCGGACCGTGGCCTCGAACGTCTCCTCACCGCTGGACGGACTGGTGTGGGGACCGATGGCGAGCAGCATCCCGTCACGCCGGAAGACCGGCCGGCGGTGGGAGAAGTAGATGGTCGGGATCTCCACCTGCTCCTGGTCGATGTACTGCCAGATGTCGAGCTCGGTCCAGTCCGACAGCGGGAAGACCCGGATGTGCTCGCCCGGGTGGTGGCGGCCGTTGTACAGCCCCCACAGCTCGGGCCGCTGGTTCTTCGGGTCCCACTGGCCGAACTCGTCGCGAAACGAGTACACCCGCTCCTTGGCCCGCGCCTTCTCCTC
>Ga0209415_10006079_pt1 | contig 21566 bp, 18 predicted proteins | sample PeaSoiSIISIP2007_FD_187696 | JGI IMG/M metagenome (GOLD analysis project Ga0209415, IMG submission 187696) | Peat soil microbial communities from Weissenstadt, Germany - SII-SIP-2007 (SPAdes) (version 2) | ecosystem: Environmental > Terrestrial > Soil > Wetlands > Peat | place: Germany... | reverse complement strand
GGGGATCGATGGAACGGAACGGTCGGGGATCCATCTATCGGGACCGAAACGCTGTTCAGACCAACCCGACCACCTCTCGGCTCATGCCCCTTCGCTAAATCCCAAGCCCGCTGCCGGTTAAGTCGCCACCGAACGTCATCATCCAAGTCGTCGAGAAGTTCGTAGAGTACACTCCGCTGGCCAACGTCAAAATGCTGCTCTACGTAATCTGCATCGCGGGGATACTCGGACCTTCCTTGGATCATTTCGAGAAGACGAGTCAGCTTGCCTACCACGGCCGCCCCCCAACGGTGGATCTCCCGCATCGCATATCCTCTTTGACGCGCAAGCGCTGTAGTCGAGCTTCAGCTTGGCGTACAAGGTCTGCGCGGGCGGCTTCGAATTCCCTGTCGGAGTAGTGGTCGGAGGAGGAATCATCTTTGATCCCCTTAGGCACGAATCTTGCCGTTTCTGGCTTTGTCCGGTCCCAGATCTTAAGCGCTTCAAGAAGACTTATAGCCTTGGAGGACTGCCCACAGTAACCACCTCTTCCGTAGGGCCGCCGCTTCGATCCGCAACCGCAATCTGCGCAGTGGACGAATTTGGTCGGCCATGTAGATGACGTGACCTCTTCGCGCACTGATCCTTGTATGCTAGTTTCACCCACGTCGAAGACCGTGCAAATTTCAGCTTTGATATCCTGCTCAGTCGACTGTAGTGAGCCACCCGAAGGGTGGCTGTATCCAAAATCCTTGCATATTTGAAATCCTTGCCCTCTGGATTTCAGAACCTAGAAAGTCATCCGATTTCCATCAGCGTCGATGCGAAAGGCATAGCATAAATGAACCTCGCGTTGCACTATGGACCTCCATGAATGGAGCTATGGGTAGAGGGGTACGCGGAGCTGGTACTCGTTATCCAGTGATCTCTCAATTGCCCGCGCCGACCCGACCCGATCAAGCACCTTGTCTCGTTCGCTCGTACCCAGCCAGCGCCTGGTCCAGATCGGCAATGAGATCCTCGACGGTCTCCAGCCCGATCGACAGCCGGATCACATCCGGTCCCGCTCCCGCCGCCAACCGCTGTTCGTCCGACAACTGCCGATGCGTGGTGGACGCGGGGTGCAGGATCAGGCTGCGCGTGTCGCCGATATTCGCCAGATGTGAGAACAGCCGCACGCTCTCCACCAGCTTGATGCCCGCCTGGTAGCCACCCTTGACGCCGAAGGTGAACAGCGCCCCCGCACCCTTCGGAACGTATTTGCGCGCCAGCGCGTGATACGGGCTGGATTCCAAACCCGCATACGAAACCCACGCGACGCGCGGATGTGCGGCCAGGAACTCCGCCACTTTCTGAGCGTTGGCACAGTGCCGCTCCATGCGCACGTGCAACGTCTCGATGCCGGTGATGGTCAGGAACGCGTTCATCGGCGCCAGGGTGGGTCCGTAATCGCGCAACGCCACCGCGCGCGCCTTGGTGGTAAACGCGAAGTCGCCGAAGTTTTCATAGAAACGCAGGCCGTGATAGGCCGGCTCCGGCTCGGTCAGCGTCGGGAATTTTCCCCCAGCCGCCCAATCGAACCGACCACTTTCAACCACGATGCCACCGAGCGAATTGCCATGCCCATCGAGGAACTTTGTTGTGGAATGTGTGATTATATCGGCGCCCCATTCGAACGGCCGGCACAGATATGGCGTGGCAAGCGTGTTGTCGACGATCAGCGGAATGCCGGCGTCATGCGCGATCTTCGCCACTTGCTCCAGATCGACGATGACTCCACCCGGATTGGCCAGGCTCTCGACGAAGATTGCCTTGCAGCGCGGCGTCAGTGCGCGGCGGAAATTCTCCGGGTCCGTCGGATCGACGAAATGGCAGGTCCAGCCGAGCTTCTTGAACGACAGCCCGAACTGCGTCAGCGACCCGCCGTACAAATTGCGCGACGCCAAAAACTCGTCGCCCTGCTCCATCATGGTGGCGAACACCAGGAACTGCGCGGCATGGCCCGATGCGGCGGCGACCGCGGCACGGCCGCCTTCCAGGTTGGCGACGCGCTCCTCCAGGACCGCGACGGTAGGATTATTCAGCCGCGTGTAGATGTAGCCAAAATTATGCAGGTTGAAGAGCGACGCGGCATGGTCCACGTCGTCGAACACGTAGGCCGTGGTCTGGTAGATCGGTGTGATGCGCGCGCCGGTGGTGGGATCGGGCGCGGCGCCAGCATGGATCGCGCGCGTCTCGAAACCATAGGTGACGTTGTGCGCCGGCATCGGCCGCGGCTTGGCGTGGCGCTGGGTGGGCGGCTCGGCGGCGCGGTTGCGGATGATGTTGGAATTGACGCCGCTCCAGGACAGTTCGCCGCCCAGCCGGCCGAATTCGATCTTCGGGCAGCGGTTCATGATCACTTCCAGCCCCGCGGCCTCGGCGCGCGCGGCCGCGGCATCGTTGCGGATACCGAGCTGCATCCACACCACCTTGGCGCCGATGGCGATGGCGTCCTCGACGATCGGCGGCACCTGGTCGGAGGCGCGGAAGATATCGACCATGTCGATCTTGTCGGGGATGTCGCGCAGCGACGCATAGACGCGTTCGCCTTGCAGTTCCTGGCCGGCGGCAACGGGGTTCACCGGGATGACGCGGTAGCCTTTGCCCTGCAGGTACTTCATTACGAAGTAGCTGGGGCGGTTCCAGTTGGTCGAGGCGCCGACCATGGCGATGGTCCGTACGGTAGACAGGATGCGGCGGAGCGTCGCATCGGAGTAGGGGATAGGGTCGATCGCAGTCATGACGGTGTGCTCCTTGGCGCGTAGAAAAACCTCTCCCGCAATGCGGCGGAGGTCGGCGCGCAAAGCGCCGGGTGAGGGTGCCGCGAGGCGACGAACGCGAGAGTGCGGCGTGCCGACCCGATCACCCTCGGCGCTCTGCGCCTCGACCTCTCCCGGGCAGCGGGCGAGGTTTTCTGCTTTATCGCGCCTGCTGGATCGCCGACAAAATCCAATGACCGCCGCCCGACGCGCGCAGGAAGGTCCACAGCTCGGTCGCGCTGACATGTTCGTTCGGGCTGCCGTCCACCACGCGTCCAGCCATGTCACGCGTGACGTCGATCATGGAGAAGCGCATCGCCACGGTGGCATAGTCGCGGCCACCTTCATTCCAGGCCTGCGCCAGGTCGCCCTGCAGCAACCGCACGTCGCGCACCTCGTTGCGCACGCCACGGCTCTCCTGTTCTGCCAATTGCTCGCCGAAATAGCTCAGCATCTCCGGCGTCACCATGGCCCGCAGCCCATTCAGGTCGTGCGCGGTCCACACCGCCTGGATCGCCTGCAGCAATTGCTCGAAGGCCTGGTAGTCGGCGGGGCCAATGGCGATCGGCTGCGTCCCGCGCCCGCCGCCGAGAGGCATTGCGTCGGGACCGGGAGGGGCACCACGTGCAAAGATGTTGGGGCCGCCGGCGAAGGCCGGCGACTGGCCGCGGAACAGCCGGATCAGGAAACGCACCAGCCACACGAGCAGAAAAATCTGCAGCAGGAAACCGAAGAAGCCGAAAAAGCCCAACCCGCCATGCCAGAACCCGTGGCCGAACAGCAGGCCGCCGATGCCGACGCCGATCAGCCCGCCCATCAGGCCGGACATGAATGGCGAGCCCGAGCGATAGCCATAGCCCGGCATGCCGCTGTAGCCCGGCGAAGGATTGTTCGGCGTCAGGCTGCGCTGCATTGGGGAAGAATAGGGTGCCGTCGCGGTGGACGGCGGGGCCGACCAGGTCATGCTGCCGCGGCTGCCCAACGAGCTGCCGCTGCCCGCCCGCGCATCGGCAAGGCCGGGCGAAAGCGCCAGCGCCAGGGCCGCGACGGCGGCGATCAGCATGGAGGTGCGGCGCATAAGAACTCGCTGCCTTTTGAACACGTGCGGAATATGGGCGTTACACGCCGCCGCGGACAGGGGGGCCAGCGGAGGTTCCCGGTCTGCGTCAGGCGGGGCACTACCAGGTGGCGTCAAGCACCCGCCATCGTCATTCCGTCGATCCGTACCGTGGGCGAGTCGGTGCCGCGGCGGAAGCGCAGATCGTTGGCCGGAGTCAGACGGGCGAACATCTCCAGCAGGTTGCCAGCGATGGTGAGCTCGGCGACCGGCTCGGCGAGGGCGCCGTCGCGGATCATGAACCCGGCGGCGCCGCGGCTGTAGTCGCCGGTGACGCCGTTCACCCCCATGCCGATCAGCTCGTTGACGTAGAGCCCCAGCTTGATGTCGGCCATCAGTTCGCCCGGGCTGAGCACGCCGGGATCGAGATACAGGTTGGTTGGCGAGGGCGAGGGCGGTCCGCCGGTGCCGCGCGACGCATGCCCGGTGGAGACCATGCCGAGCTGCCGGGCGGAACGGCTGTCCAGCAGCCACGTGGTCAGGACGCCGTCGGCGATCAGGTCGCGCGCTGCGGTGGGCGTGCCCTCGCCATCGAACAGGCGGGAGCGCAGGCCGCGCACGCGTAGCGGGTCATCGTGCACGTCAATGCCCTCGCGGAAGATGCGGTGGCCGAGCCGGTCCTTGAGGAAGCTTGTGCCTCGCGCGACCCCGGCCCCGTTGATCGCCCCGGCCAGGTGGCCGAGCAGCCCGCCGGCGACGCGGGGATCGTAGATCACCGGGAGTTTGGCGGTCTTCGGACGGATCGGGTTCAGCCGCGCCACTGCCCGCTCGCCGGCGCTGCGGCCGATTGCCACCGGGTCGTCCAGGTCCCCCAGATGGACGGTGCTGTGCGAGTCGTAGTCGCGCTGCATCGCCGTGCCCTTGCCGGCCAGCGCGGCGGCGGACACCGAGTGGCTGGTGCGCACCTGTCGGCCGGCGAACCCGGCGGACGTGACCAACACCGCCTCAGTGCGGCCGAACCCCGCTTCGGCACCCTCGGAGTTGGTGACGCCGCGCACAGCTAGTGCGGCTTCCTCGGCGGCGCCCGCGCGGGCTATCAGCGCCTCGGGGGTCGGTTCGCCGGGGTCTTCCAGGTCCAGTGCGAGGTTTCGCGGCGGCGCGGCGGTGTTCGCCAGGCCAGCGAACGGATCCGCCGGCACTACGCGGGCCATGGCGACGGCGCGCTCGGCCAGTCCGGCAAAGCGGGCAGGATCGACGGCGGTGGCCGACACGATCGCGGCCTGCTTGCCCAGGAACACGCGCAGGCCGAGATCGCGGCCTTCGGCTCGCTCCACATGCTCGGTCTCGCCGAGCCGGCGGGAGACCGAGAGTGAGGTGCCGGAGATCAGCACCGCGTCCGCGGCGTCGGCGCCGGCAGCACGGGCACGGGCGATCAGGTCGGAGAGGAGGTTGAGGGCGTCCATGGGCTGGACCGTTCGATCAGGCGTCGACGTATTCGGCAACCGCGGACGGCGCGGGAACCGGCAATCCGTCCGCCTGCAATCCCTCGATATGGAACTGGATTGCCGCGCTTATTTCGGTCTCGACAGCTTGCACCGTCGGGCCGGTGGCTATGCACTCCGGCAGGTCCGGGACGTAGGCGGAGTAGTTGCCGCCGGCATTTTCGATCAGCACCGCGTAACGCATCACCTGACCCCTTTGAGACCCGCCTGCTTCAATATGCTGCTCCAGGTCCCCTGCGCCAAGTCGTCAGAAGGCTTTCCCGCGACCGTGACCCGTCCAGGCTTGTCTGGATGCCTGAACTGGCGGTGACTGCCTCGCTGAGCCACCTGATGTCAGCCATCGCGCTCCATCAGCCGGATGAGTTCGTCAACCTTCACCAGTGAGCCGGTCGTGTCATCGCGGGCGTATATCCCTTCGAATGCGGCGAGAAGCCCCTCGGGCAGGTGATCATCAAAATCGTCCGGAACGCGGACCTCCCCGGCAAGCGAGCCGAGTTGTCGGGGGCCTGGTCGGGGCACGGGTAGCTCGATCCGCAATCCGCCAAGCATGTCAGGAACCGCGGCGCGTTCAAGCCGGCCAAACGGTAAGAAGCGGGGCGGCCGTACCACCGACGACCCGGCGGATCGTACCTCTCTCGCCTAATGCACACTCATCACAGCTGGATTGACGAGGAAGAATCCGACGCCGAGCACGATCAGGTAGACCAGCAGCACCAGGGTCCAGCCGAAGTTGTGGCGGATGACCTCGCCTTCGTTGCGCACGAATTTGCTGGTCGACACGCCAACGCTGGCAGTCTGCGGCGCGATCGGCTTGCCGATCTCGGCACCGACCGAGTTCAGGGTCGGCAGCAACAGCGGCGCGAAGCCGAGCTGGACCCCCACCAGCGCCTGGAACTTGCCGAACATGGCGTTCGTCGAGGTGTTCGACCCCGACAGCGCCACACCGATGAACCCGAGGATCGGCGCCACAACGATGAACCACGTGCCAAGGTAGGAGAATCCCTTGGCGAGCGACGAAGCCATGCCGGAGTAGTTGAATACGTAGGCAAGACCGAAGATGAAGAAGCCGACCAGCAGTGCCCCCCACATCTGCTGGAAGGTCTTGCGGAAAATCCCGCCGATGTCTTTCGCCTGCAATTTGCCGGCGATACAGAGCAATGCGACGACGACCAGCCACGACGCCAGGATGGCACTGCCGCCGACCCACGGGGCGAACTTGAATGCCGCCGTGATGGTGGCCTTGGTCTCCGGCGCGAACGCCTGCACCTGGACGAAATACCAGCCGACCGCCGGCAGGCTGGACCACGGACCGGTCCACGCTGCGACTACCACGACCAACACGGCGAAGGGCATCCAGGCCAGCAGCACTTCGCCTGTCGTCAGCCCGTGTTCGCGGGCTGCCTCCGCCGCGAGTTCCGCCGCGCTGACCGGCACGCCACCGTGGCCGAGAATGCGCGCCGGCCGCCAGACCTTGAGCAATAGCAGCAGGGCGCAGAAGCAGACGATGGAACCGGTCACGTCCGGCAGATACGGTCCGAAGAAATAGGCGGTCGGCCATTGGCCGAGCACATAGCCAAGCGACCCGACGATGGCGAGCGGCCAACCGTCCTTGAACCCTTCTTTACCGGCAACAAGGTAGATCAGCACCCAGGGCGGCAGCAGCGCGAGCACCGCGACCACGGTGCCGACCGAACCGGACAACGCCAGGAGCGGGTAGCCGGTCACCGCGGCCATGGCGATGATCGGCGCGCCCAGCGCGCCATAGGATACCGGGGCGTTGTTGGCGATGGCCGCAACCCGGATGGCATCGAGATCGGTCAGCCCCAGCGAGATCAGGATCGGTGCCACGACCGCCCAGGGATAGCCGAAGCCGACAAGGCCCTCGAGCAAGGCGCCGAACGCCCAGGCGAACAGCATCGTCTGCACCCGGATATCGAGCGTGCCCTGCGAGATGAGCCAGCGCCGGAAGTTCTCGAACACACCGCTGACCCCGAGCGTGTTGAACAGCATCAGGCCCCAGAACGTGATCCAGTCGACGTTCCAGACGCCAGTCGCGGAGCCATAGAGGTACGCACGGATACCATTGCCGAGCGGCATACCCCAGACCAAGGCGGCGAGCAGGAAGGTGACGATCGACCCGAGCAGCACGGCGAGCCAGGCCGAGACGCGGTAGACGGCCAGGAGCACAAGCAGAAACACCACGGGTATCAGGGCAATGAGGCAGGTGAGCCCCAGATTGCCTGTTGGATCGACGGTTTGTGTGAACATTAACCCCCCCTTTTGCGCCCCGGATCGGCGTCGAACTTTTCGGCACGAGCGGCGATAGGCATCGGACGACAGCCGCCTCGGACGTGACTCCGGGCTCGCAACACAGCTTCTGATCTGCGGAGCAACAGTTCAAGACGGCAGCAGCGCGGAATCGGGCGTCTTTGTGGAAGCGGCCTTGATTTGGATCAATGGCGGGGGAATTTCTTGACGATCCGCGCTGGCAAGCCGCGCCCACGGAGTGGGAGAGCGCGTAAGTGCGCCCGGCGGGGCGGAGAAACGGTGCTGCGCCATCCCGATGATGCGGTCATGCCCCAGGCCGCCGGCGGCGGAGACCACGACGTTGGGCGCCGCATAGCGCCTCCTGGTGGTGGGCGGGGGAGGACCTGGATTGACGGTGTCGCGGCCCGTGCAGGGCGTCGGGGGGAGACGCCGGGGGAGGAACTGGTCGTCGTCGCATTGCGGTCCCGCGAGGAATGGCTATGCTAGGATGCCAACGTCGGCTACCGGATAACGCGCGTTATGCTACTTTTCTATCAATCAGGGAAAGGATCATGGCAATATGTTTCTAGTCCATTCTACCTTCCTGTGGTGTTCTTTCCCGACTTGGCGACCACAAACGACACAATAGGAACGGTACGCCGATCGCCTTCGTCTATTTGCGCTCCGCATGCGATCCCCGAGATTGCCTGCTTTTCAAAAAACAGTTTACATGCGCCGTCGGAAGCCACAGACGCACGGCCAATTTCGATGTAGACATTATGCACGGACATGATCGCGGCATCCTCCATCAAACCACCGAATCCTAACTGTCGTGCATGATTAGACTGGGAGTCGACAAACTGGATTAGGCGATGCCTGGGATCATCACTAAAGGACAAGATCACAGCAGAATCGCGGAAGAACTGCGATTGTCTTTTAGTGAGATCCTCACCGATGCGCCCTTCAGCGACGTGGCTGGGAGACTCGCACCGGCCACTCAGCATCTGAGGTATGCTGACTGCGGAATGCTTCACGGGAAGTCCCGCGTCAGCCTCGAAGATATTTGGTGATACACCATCGTTGATGAAGTCCCCTGAGAACATTCCCTCGCTGGTCCTGGCCGCGCAAGACACGGTCGATGGAGTTCCTTTATATGGGTTTGAGAAGTAGCATGTACCATCCGCCTTAAGGCTGTCGCTGCTTCCGTTGAAGGTGAAAACGACTTTGTCGATTGGTTGTATGACATTATCCCGATCGGAATGGATCTGGTCCGGTCCATAGCCGGAAAAAGAGATGATAGCGACCCCCTCCGCCCGCTGCGTTATAAAGGTGAAGGCATTGCGCTTGTCGCGATATTCAGTGTTCATAATCTGCGGTAGGCAGAGGTTCGGATTGACGATAACACTCAGCGCCCCTGCCTTCGTGCAAGTGCCGTTTAAAGTTGCCACACGCACGGTAATTCTTTGAAGCAAATCGCCAGCCTCTTGGAGACGACCCGCTGTCATCTCCATCTGCACTTGCGTTACCAGCGCTCGCGCTATTGGATTATCGGTGCTGATGGAGGCAACCTGCGCCTGTAGATTTTTGTAGTTTGTTGCGACCTTAGTGAGTACCTTCGTCAATTCTTCGTCTGGCACATCTGGCTGCTCACCGACGATTCGGAGCAGCGTTTTGGTAGCTTCCTCGCTCACTCCAAGTTGCCTGCTTAATCTTTCTATTCGGTCCAGCAGAGGCTCCGTCGCTCCCGCCACTGCGGCGCGCGTCAATTCCTTCAGCTGATCCGGGGTTAGTCCGTAGTTGCATGTAATCGTATTGCCGTTTGCGTCGTGACCTGCGGCGATCCCGCAGCTATCTGCGTGAACCTCAGTGTTGTCCGCGAAACTCGGAGAGCAAAACCCGGCAAGCGCGACACCAAACGTTGCGAGCCGGATAATCCCTGAGGATGGGAGGCGCATTACGGCTTGATCGCCCGCGTTACCGGGGACGTATAGGTTATGTTGTTACCCGACGCATCATGGCCCGCCGCCACCGCACCTGAATTGGCCGAGATGTTTTGCGTGGGAGAGTGGTTCCGGTGATCGACGGCAAACGTGAAGATCGCCCACCCGCCCGCGACGATCGCGGTCAGAGCGGCCGCTGTCATTTTGGCAACGTCCCTGTTGTCCTGCCGCCTCAACCAATTCCAGACTGTCCGATGCATGTCTGTCTCGTGTGTCCTGACGCGGAATTTTCTATGTTCTGCGCGCTGAGCCGTACTCACCATGGAACGTTTCATAACCTGATCCTCTTCACCTCGTCCTGCGTCAGCCGTTCCTTGGTGCGGTCGCAAAGCTTTGTCGTGCGCGGGCTCTCGTGCGCCGCCATTTCCTGACCGTGCTCCAGCGCGCCGCTGTTAGAAAGATACGCAGTGATCCCGGTCGCCCGAAACTAATTATTACCGATCGGCGCGTGAATGCCAACCGCCACGGCGCGACGACGGATCATCCGCCGGGCCTCCGGTTGCCCCATCGGCTCCTCGGACAGCCCGGTGCCGCGATGTCCACGGGGGGTGCGGAACAGATGGCCCTTGCGGTCATCGCGGCAACGCCGCCCCTCGACGGCACCGTCGCTCCCAACCCCCACCACTCGCGCACGACCCCACCGCCTCCCCAGGAAAAATTACCTTGACTCCCTCCGCATTTTGTGTTCTTGTTATGTTCGTGTCTTCCGCCCTCACCGCTCCCAACCCAAGCCTCCAGCCCGATCCCAATCAGGCCGGCACAGACGCGCGCGCAACCCCCAACGTCGGTTGCGTCCTCGTCCTCGTCCGCAAGCTGATCGAATACGGCCAGAACCTCGTAAGAACACTGCGACAGCCGGCCGGCATCCCCGGCCGCGTCCTCACCTCCCGCTTCGGCACCATCGATCTCACGGTAATCCTCACCCGCATCATCTGCGGGCTGCGCCGCGCCGCGGCGCTCGAAGCAACGCTCCGGCAGCGCGCCGCGCGCGGGCAGGACCTGGTGGTCGCGCCGGTTCGCCGCCCCCGGCAAGGCCGGTCACGTGACGGCCAGGCTGCCGTCCCGCGCCCCCGCAACCCGGATCCCGTGGGCCTGCCCACGGTGGAGCAAATCGCAGCCGAGGTGCGCCGCCGCCCGGTCGGCGCGGTGCTCGCCGACATCTGCCGCGACCTCGGCATCATGCCGGGGGATCTGGACCCGGCGTTCCGGCACGAACTGGGAGACGCTATCGCCTTTTACGGCGGCGGCCCCCTCAGGTTCTTCAGGGGCATGGTCCGGCGGCATCGCCCGCCCCAAGGCCTGCCGCACGAACAAGCACAGTCCCCAAAGACGACAGCGTCCCCGCCATCGCCGGAAGCTGTCGGCACCGGCCCGCCCGAACGACCAGCCATCACAGCATAGTGCACGGGGCCGCCCAGCGGCGGTCCCGCCATCCCGATTCCGCCGCCCGCCGCCGCCCGGACCTACGCCGCCAGCTTCTCCGCGATGGCCGCCAGCTTCGGCACCCGCCCGGCCGGACCCAGCGCCGCCAGCGTCGGCTTGGCGCGGAACTGCCGCGCCGCGGCGCGCTGCACGTCCTCGGTGGTCACCGCGCTCAGCTTGCCCACCGTTTCGGCGGTCGGCACCACGCGGCCGAACACCTGAAGCTGCCGTGCAAGCTGTTCCGTGCGGCTGCCAGTGCTCTCCAGCGACATCAGCAGCGACGCCTTCACCTGCGCCCGCGCCCGCGCCAGTTCCTGCTCTGACACCGCCGTTTGCACCTTGCGCAGCTCTTCCAGCGTGACCGGCATCAGCTCCTCGGCCTCGCTCTCGCCGGTGCCGGCGTAGATGCCGAACAGCCCGCCATCCATGTACGGCGCGCTGAACGAGTAGATCGAATAGACCAACCCGCGCTTCTCGCGCACCTCCTGGAACAGCCGCGACGACATCCCGCCACCCAGCAGGGTGGAGAGCAGCAGGGTCGGATAGTAGTCGGGGTCGCCATAGCCGATGGAGGGGAAGCCCAGCACGATATGCACCTGGTCGAGGTCGCGGTCCTCACGAAACTCGCCGCCGCGATAGCGCCCCGGCATCATCTTCGGCGGTGGCTCACCCGGGAGATCGGCGAAGTGCTGCTTCACCAGCTCCAGGATCTGCCCGTGCTCCAGGTTCCCGGCGGCCGACACCACCACGTTGGATGCGGCATAGTGGCGGCGCATGTAGCCGGTCAGCATGCCGCGCGGCATGCCCTTGATCCCGTCCTCGCTGCCCAGCACCGAGCGGCCGAGCGGCTGGGAAGGGAACGCCGCCTCCTGGAAGAAGTCGAAGATGATGTCGTCCGGCGTGTCGTTGGCCTGGCCGATCTCCTGCAGGATGACGCCACGCTCGCGCTCCAGCTCTTCCGGCTCGAACGTGGAGTGCGTCAGGATGTCGCCGATGATGTCGGCGCCCAGCGCGGTGTCTTCCTTCAGCAGCTTCACGTAATACGCCGTCTGCTCTCGGGCGGTGTAGGCGTTGATGTGGCCGCCGACCGCCTCGATCTCCTCGGCAATCTGTGCCGCGGTGCGGCGTTCGGTGCCCTTGAAGGCCATATGCTCCAGGAAATGCGAGACGCCGTTCTCTTCTGCGGTCTCGTTGCGCGAACCGGCGGCGACGTAGGCGCCGAAGGAGACGGTCTCCACCCGGTCCATGCGTTCGGTGACGACGGTCAGGCCGGACGGCAGCCGGGTCAGTTGGATGGCATCGGTCACTGGTTTTGGTGTCCTGATCGAGAGTGCGACCCGTCCATATAGGGCCGCCGATGCCCTCGCGTCAGCCCTTGACGACGGGCAGGCACCGCGCCGCGCCGTCCAGCGCGTCGTCCAGCCGGCAGAGCTTGCAGGCCCAATCTCCCTGGCGCACACGCCGAAGCCGCAGATCGCGGCGTCGCGCCATCGCTCGCGGGAGATTACCTCGCTTCGCTCGCAATGACAGCGAGAGCTACCCCGCCACTACCTTCGCCACCGCCTCCGGCGACTGCACCACCAGCGCGTCGTAGTCCCGCATCAGCGTCTCGGTAATCCGCCCCGGCGTGTAGCCACGCCCCGCGATCTCCCGCACCGCGGTTACCTCGGCCGCCGTGCCGGCCAGGAAGCATTCGGTCGCGCCCGCGATCTCCTCCAGTTCGATCGGCCGCTCCACCACCGTCATCTGCCGTGCGCGCGCCAGACTCATCACCGAGCGCCGCGTTATGCCGTCCAGAAAGCCGTCCGGCGTCGGCGTGTGCAGCGCGCCGTCCATCACGAAGAAGATGTTGGCCCCGGTCGATTCCGAAACCCGTCCGCGCCAGTCCAGCATCAACGCATCGTTGTAGCCCTGTTCTTCGACTTTGTGCTTCGACATGGTGCCGATCATATAAAGACCGGTCGCCTTCGCCGCCGTTGGCGCGGTCTCGGGCGAGGGCCGCTTCCATTCCGCCATGCCCAGCCGTATCCCCTGCATCCGTTCGCTGCCGAAATAGCTCGGCCAGGGCCAGGCCGCGATCGCCAGGTGGATTTTTGTATGTTGTGCCGACACCGCCAGCATTTCCGTGCCACGCCAGGCAATCGGCCGCACATAGCCATCGGTGAGCTTGTTGGCGGCCAGCACCTCCCGGCAGGCCGCGTCGATCGCGTCGCCGTTGAACGGGATTTCGAAGCCCAGGATGCGGCCGGAGTTGATCAGCCGGTTGGTGTGGTCGCTCAGGCGGAAGACGTGGCCGTGATACGCCCGTTCGCCTTCGAACACGGCGCTGGCATAGTGCAGGCCATGCGTCAGAACGTGCAGTTTGGCATCGCGCCAGGGAACCAGCTTGCCGTCCCACCAGATCCAGCCGTCCCGATCGTCGAAAGGAACTAGCTCCATGGCCGTGTCCTCCGCAAGATTGTTGCTGTCGATGGACGCACCGTATAATGCATCCGAAAATACGTCAACAAAGCTGACATAATTCCGCCCCCCTTTCAGGGAATGCCTGCCATGCCCGAAATCAAGGGCCTCCGCGACGCCTTCCGCCCCAGCGGCAGCCTCTCCGTGCTGGAACCGACCCACGATCCCACGTGCCCGCCGGCCAATGCGGCAAATCCGGCGTTCCCGCGCGAAGAAGACATCCGGCTGGCGCAGGATCTGCTGTTTTTCGCCTATCGCGACTTCACCAACGCCGCCGATGTGATTTTGGTGGAGTTGGGTCTCGGCCGTGCCCACCATCGCGCGCTGCACTTCATTGGCCGCAACCCGGGCATCACTGTCTCCGAGTTGCTGGCCATCCTGCGCATCACCAAACAGTCGCTTGCCCGGGTGCTGGGCGCGCTGGTGGATCAGAGCTATGTCGCGCAGGCGCAGGGCCAGGAGGATCGGCGCCAGCGCCTGTTGACCCTGACACCGGCAGGCCAGGCCCTGGAACGACGGCTGTTCGAGCGCCAGCGGGAGCGGCTTGCCGCCGCCTATCGCGGCGCGGGCGCGACGGCGGTGAAAGGGTTCGGCAACGTGATGCTTGGCATCATGGACGAAGAAGCCTGCCGCAATATCGCCGAGACACACGGCCCGGTCGGGGGCCCGACGGCGCTCCCAGTGGCGGGTACGGTGCGGCTGGCGCCGGTGGAGCAAAGCTGATGGCGGACGATGCGCATATCCTGGTGGTGGACGACGACGCGCGGCTGCGCGGCCTGCTCTCGCGCTATCTCGCCGGCGAAGGCTTCCGCGTCACCACCGCCGACAACGCCGCCGACGCGCGCGCCAAGCTGCGCATCTTCAACCCCGACCTGATGGTGCTCGACGTGATGATGCCGGGCGAGAGTGGCCTGGACCTGACCAGCTCGCTGCGCCGCGATCAAGGCCACGAGCTGCCGGTGCTGCTGCTCACCGCGCGCGGCGCGCCAGAGGACCGCATTGCCGGCTTCGAGGCCGGCGCCGACGACTATCTCGGCAAACCGTTTGAGCCGCGCGAGCTGGTGCTCCGCATCCGCGCCATGCTGCGCCGCGCACCCCCGCCGCCACCTGAATCGCCCAGCGGCCCGGTGCAGCTTGGCGAGCTCGTGTTCGATCGCGAGCGTGCCGAACTGCGCAACGCAGACGGCCCATTGCGGCTGACCGGTGGCGAGGCGGCGCTGCTGGCCGCCCTGGCAGCCAAGCCGAACGAAGTGCTGTCGCGCGAGGAGATCGCCGCCGCCCTCGGCATGGATGATGCCGGCGAGCGCGCGATCGACGTCCAAGTGACAAGGCTCCGCCGAAAGGTCGAGGCGGACCCGCGCGAGCCGCGGTTCGTGCACACGGTGCGCGGGCGCGGTTACGTGTTGAAGCCGGGGGTCTGACCATGCACACGCACCTCCCCGGCGCCGGCATGCTGAAGCGCTTCCTCCCCCGCTCCCTGCTCGGGCGCAGCCTGCTGATGATCCTGCTGCCCCTCGTGCTGCTGCAGGCCGTGGCGTTGCAGATCTTCTATGGCACCCATCTCGACCTGGTGTCGCGACGGCTGTCCGGCGGCGTCACCGGCGAGATCGCCTACACGCTCGACCTGATGCGTCAGTTCCCGGACGAGGCCGACCGCGAATGGATCCTGGAAGATGCCAACCGGCGCTTCGACTTGACCTTCACCATCGACCGCGGCGCCATCCTGCCGATTACCAAATCGGTCAATATTCTGGGCCCGATGGACGACGACCTCACCGCGGCGTTGCAGGAGACGTTCACGCTGCCATTCACCACCGACTGGATTTCCAATCCGCAATCGGTGCTGATCCGCTTGCAGATGCCGGACGGCGTGCTGACGGTCGTCGCGCCGCGCAAGCGGCTGTACACCGGCACAATCTATCTCTTCGTGGGGTGGGTGGTCGGCACCGCCCTGCTGGTGTTCGGCATTGCCGCGCTGTTCATGCGCAACCAGGTGCGGGCGATCCGCCGTCTCGCAAGAGCCGCCGACGCGTTCGGCCGCGGGCGGGACATCGGTCCGATCAGGCCAGAGGGCGCCATCGAGGTGCGCCAGGCCGCCTCGGCGTTCAACCGCATGCAGGAGCGCATCCGCCGCTTCCTGCTGCAACGCACGGAAATGCTGGCGGGAGTGTCGCACGACCTGCGCACGCCGCTGACACGGCTGAAGCTGGCGCTGGCGATGCTACCGGCACGAGAGGAGTTGCGCGACGACGTGGCGGAGATGCAGGCCGACGTCGAGGAGATGGACCGCATGATCGGCGGCTACCTTGCCTTCGCGCGCGGCGAGGGTTCCGAGCAAGCAGAGCAAGTGAATCTGTGTTCGATGCTGGAGGAGGTGGCGGCAAGCGCCCGACGGGCCGGAGCGGACGTTTCGCTGGACGCGCCTCCGGCCCTGACGCTGTCCCTGCGGGTCGATGCGGTGCGCCGCGCCATCACCAACCTGGTGGACAACGCGCGCCGCCATGCCCGGCACGTAGTGCTGGCGGCAAGTCCGCAGGGGCGCGCCGTGCAGGTGACGGTGGACGACGACGGCCCGGGGATCTCGCCGGAGCGGCGGGAAAGCGTGTTTCGGCCGTTCGAGAGCAGCGAGGCGGGCGGGACGGGGCTGGGGCTGACGATCGCGCGCGACATCGTGCGAGCGCATGGCGGCGAGATCGTGCTGGAGGAGAGCCCGCTCGGCGGGCTGCGGGCGCGGATCAGGCTGCCGGTGTAGCGGGCGTGGGTCGGTCTGGAGGTCGTTTGGCACTGTGCCGCTGTGCACGGGGTTGTGCCTCCATTCTGGTGCGGCTCGGGATGGAACCGGCAGTGCCGGGGGGCGCCGCCGCTGTTGCAGTGGGATCTTGCCGCCACGTTGCGTCCATCGGCCGATGAGCGATCGCAAGACCGGATTGCCGGCCGGCGGCACACCGCTTGGCATGGGGTTCGACCTCCGCGCCCGCACTGGGCATCCGTCAACGTCTCACAGGTGTCTCGTTTCGCGGTGCGCGAGACGGCGCCCCATAGGATGGGAGGCGGCTGCAGGGCGGACCAAGGCAAGATGGCAACGGCGTCTCGCGGGCGTCTCGTTTCGCAACACAAGAGACGCTGACGCATTTCATGAGAGGCGGTCGGGGACGAACCGGCACAACATGTCACGGACGACGGCAATATGTCGTCGCTGGTAGCCCACAGGGCGGCAGCGGCCGACCCGCCATGGACGAAATCCCTCAGGCTCGCCGGGAATAAGAACAGGGGTCCCCTTCCCTTGAGGGAGGAGGGGTTTGTTCGCAGGCAATCCCCCGCCTGCGTGCCGACTCTTGCGGGAACTGCGTCGTCGCTCGGCTCACCGTAACGACAGAGATGGCGATAGACTCCGGCGTTGACGCAACACTGGCGATAGCAGCGCGGTTGACGGTCGGCAGCATCTCATCGGCGTCTCGTTGTCCGGTACGCGTCACGTTAGTCGTGTTAGGGAGACGATGACGCATCAGGTGGGACGACCACGCACGGCTGCCAGCATGGGCCAGGGTCTGGATATACCTGACGGCGGAGCCCGTTTCGTCAGCTTTGGCATGAGCCAGCCAAGCGACCTTGGCGATGGCGGCGCGGTTGACGCCCGGGAGTGTCTCAACGGCGTCTCGTTGCCCGTCACATGCCGCTGCTGTCGTATTTGAGAGACCATGACGCGTCGGGTGGCACGACCGCGCACGGCTACCGGTCTGGGCCAGGGTCTCGATATCCCCTGGCGGTGAGGCCCTCTTCGTCGGCTCTGGCTGGAGCCAGCCAAGTGAGCTTGGCGATGGCGGCGCGGTCGACCTAGGCATTGTCTCATTGGCGTCGCGTTGTCCCATATTGGTCTCATGGCTCCTCGTATTGACCCGATACCACATAGCGGGACTCGGTTGAACCTGAACCTGGACCGGCTGTCGTCGGTGTTGGCGAGAGACAGCGAGTCGGCGTCGCAAGGGCGGCAGCATCGCGGCGGGCGATCTCCTCCGGTGCGATTTCGCCCGGCGGCGGGAGCATTGCGCGCACGGTGTGGATGCGATGGTGGCGGTGGTCCCATTGGTCGTCTGGTGGGATCGGGGTGCTTCGATTGCGGCCGGCGTTCCATGAGGCAATCATATGGCGTTAGTCGGCAGCGCTAACAAGAGCCTGCCCCCATGTCGGCTGCAATGTCCGGTCAGGGTGATCTCGTTTGACAATCGTTAACCTTCGGGTGGACGAACGTTGCCACGCATCCGGCATCGATGGACGGGTTGTGCCGATGAAGCCCCGACGAGACCGCCATGAAGTTTCGCCCGTCATCGGCAGGCGGCCGTTTCCGAACTCGGCCCAAGTTGCCGCACGGCACCGACAGCTACCCAATGTCGAAGCGTCAGCCATAACGAAAGCCCTTTGGTTTATGCTCAGAGTGGTCGGCTTCGGGAGGAAAGTGGACCCTCAGGCCGCAACATGAACCTTGAAATTTCCATCCGCTAAACAGACTGTGTAAAAACTCGGTTGCCAGCTGCTCCTGCGAGATGTCCCATCATTTCGGCCTTCGTCCAAGTATGATCGGTTCAATGTTTCGCGCGGTATGGCAACGGAAACTCTTGTTGCCATTGCACTACGTAGTTTTCACACAGTCTGCACAGTCTCGGACGCGGGCATTATTGGTCGATCCCGCCAGCGCAGCATGCAGTTGTCGCGTGCCGGTTTTGACATGCTCCTGGGTGCGCTCTACCTCCTGATCGAAGGCGCCCGTGCCTGGTCGGTGGACGCCAGGGTTGCCTGCGACAGCGGGACTCGATAGCCGCGGGAGGATTGCCGCCGTGATGATCAATCGCCGCTCCCTGCTCAAGTATGCCGGGCTGACTCCCGCACTGAGTGCCGCCCCGCGCCTCGCACGGGCTGCCAGCGAAGTCGCTACCGAGAAGGCGGACTACACGCTGCGCATCGGCACCGGCCTGGTCGAGCTGGCGCCAGACCACATTGTCTCGACCACACTCTACAATGGCCAGTGTCCCGGGCCGCTGCTGCGGCTCAAGGAGGGGCAGCGCGTCGTCGTCGATATCCACAACGACACCGACACGCCGGAGCTGGTCCACTGGCACGGGCTGATGATCCCGACCGACGTGGATGGCGCGGCGGAGGAAGGCTCGCCATTCGTGCCGCCACACGGAACGAGTCGGGTCGCCTTCGTACCGAAACCCTCGGGCTTGCGGTTCTACCACACCCATGTCGTGGCCGGGGCCGACCTCAACCGCGGCACCTACACCGGTCAGGCCGGGCCGGTGTACATCGAACCGATGGCGAATCCCGGCGCCTATGACCGCGAGGTCTTTCTGGTGCTGAAGGAGTTCGAGCCGACGTTCAGCCAAGGCGGCGATATGGCCATGGACGTGCTGGCCGGCGCTCCCATCAAGGCGCTGCAGCAGATGGGTGCGGCGGCGGACACGGCGGCCGCAGAGAAGACCAAGGGCTTCGAAGTGGGCTACGACCTGTTCGCCATCAATGGGCGGATGCTGGGCCACGGCGAACCCATCCGCGTGAAGCAGGGTGAGCGGGTGCTGTTCCATGTACTCAATGCGAGCGCGACAGAGATTCGCAGTCTTGCCCTACCCGGCCACGTCTTCCGTGTTGTGTCGCTCGACGGCAATCCGGTGCCGACGCAGGCAGAGGTGCCCGTGCTCTGGCTCGGCACTGCCGAGCGCATCTCCGCGCTCGTTGAGATGAAACATCCCGGCGTTTGGGTGATGGGCGATCTCGCCGATGACGATCGAGGCCACGGGATGGGCATCGTCGTCGAATACGCGGACCGCAAGGGCAAGCCGCAATGGACCAAGCCCCAACCGTTCCACTGGGATTACACGCGATTCGCCAAGGCGAATGCCGCCGCACCGGCCGCACCCGACGAGACGATCGAGATAACGATCGTCAAGCACAACGCCGCGCTGCGTGGGTTCAATCAGTGGACCCTCAACGGCGAGGCCTTTTCGATGGAGACCATGAAACCGCGCTATACGGTGCACGAAGGGCGGCGCTACCGGCTGAAATTCCGTAACGCCAGCGACGACATTCATCCGCTGCACCTGCACCGACACAGCTTCGAACTGACGCGCGTCGGCGGTAAGGCGACCGCGGGCGTGATCAAGGACGTGGTGATGCTGGGTGGATTCCAGGAGCTCGAGTTCGACTTCGTGGCCGACAATCCCGGGCTGACGCTGTTCCACTGCCACCAGCAGTTGCATATGGATTTCGGGTTCATGGCGCTGTTCGAGTATGCGCAAGGTTAGTACCCTGCCTGGTGTCGCCGTGATTGGCCAGCAGATGTTATCGTGCGGCAGTTTGCCCAATGCGTGTCCTGCCTGCGTGTCCTGCCTTGGCAAACCTCGGATGGGCAGCTACGCTCCTCAATGGCATACACAGCCGAATGGGGGGGGCCAGGTTCATTCTGTACACGTTCCGACGCAAAGCGAAGGGGCGCGAGTTCTCGCGGGCGCGACCACGGGCTTGCCCGTGCCTTCTCGTCGGTGCTAAAGGAACAAATGAAACTATCGCCCCGATGCCCGGGAGATGATGGGAGGAAAGCAATGCGTTCTCGACCGGCTGCGACACGCTCGCTGGCTGCTCTTGCCTTCGGAGTCTGGCTGGGCTGGCACGGCAGCGCCTTGGCGCAACCAGCGGCGCCAACGCACGAGATCCCGCAGTCGCTGCGGATCGAGCACCAGGAGACCATCGAGCGCCTCACCCTCCTGACGCACCACGCCGGCGCGGTCGGCGCCGAGGCACGCAAGGCACTGACGCTGTTCAGGGCGCACATCGCGCGCGAGGAGGCGTTCATCCTGCCGCCGCTCACCCTGCTGCCCGAACTGGCCGACGGCACGGTGACGCCAGACATGAAGTGGGCGCTGGCGATGTGCGACCGGGTCAAGTCCGAGCGCGAGCAGATCTTCCAGGAGCACACGCAGATCACCGACGCGATGAACGCCCTGGCCGCTGCGGCGCGCACTGCGCACGACAAGGTGGCCCAGGAGTTCGCCGAAGCGGCGGTCGGTGATTCGCTGAATGACGTGGAACTGCTGGAACCGATGGTGCTGGTCATCGGCGAGTATCTGCGGACAAAGCTTCCCGCCGGCCAATAACCCGCGCGCTGAACAGGAGTCCGACGCATGCAGGTCCATCGTTCTATTGTCACGCTGGCGTGGCTGCTGGCCGCGGCCGGCGGCGCCATGCTGCCCGTTGCGATCAGTCCGGCCGCCGCGGCGGGCGATCCCGCGGCAGGAAAGCAGGTATTCGAGACGGCGTGCAGCATCTGTCATTCGCCCCAGCAGGGCCACAACATGGTGGGCCCGTCGTTGTTCGGGGTCGTCGGTCGCAAGAGCGCTTCCGTGGACGGATACAACTATTCGCCGGCGTTCAAGACCTTGGGCGTGACCTGGGACGAGGCGACGCTGGACAAGTACCTCGCCGGGCCAAGAGCAATGGTGCCGGGAACCAAGATGACCTACGGAGGCCTGAAGGACGACACGAAGCGGGCCAACCTGATCGCCTACCTGGCGACCCTTAAATGATCTGCGGCTCCGCCAGAGCGGTAGAGACTGCGTCAACATCGCAATTTCGTGAAAGCCTACACTGGTAGCTTTGACCTAGATCAATGCACCGCGTCATGTCGGGCTCATTCTGGCAACGTCCTAAAATGGGGGGATTTGTCGTGCTCAGACCGATGGTAAGACCAGCGCTTGCGGTACTTCTGATCCCGGTGTTTGTCCTGCTGATGAACTCCGGGGCACAAGCGGTGCCGGACCTGGCGGCGCAAACCGGCCAGCCGTGCACGATGTGCCATGTCGGCGGCTTCGGCCCGCAACTCACACCCTTTGGTCGCGCCTTCAAGATCGGCGGCTATACCCAGACCGGCGGGGAGGGCCTGGGCAGCCGGATCCCCTTGTCGCTGATGGTAACGCCAACGTTCACCAATACTGGCGCCGGCCTGCCGGCCGATCAGATTCCCACGGGTGGCCTGCACTATACGGCGAACAACAATTTCTCGATCGATCAGGTCAGCGGCTTCATCGCCGGCGGCCTGGGGCCGTACACC